>QWCN01000217.1_pt1 | contig 115412 bp, 90 predicted proteins | sample 1972711 | NCBI WGS metagenome assembly QWCN01 (sample SAMN09866707, study PRJNA288562) | Human gut metagenome isolate term1_stool, whole genome shotgun sequencing... | isolation source: gut | host: Homo sapiens | place: USA: California | reverse complement strand
TTTCAATGAACTCTTTCTCTTGTTACACTCCCGCTCCGCACAAACCCAAAAGGCCTTGCTTCCCGAAAGCGAGTGCAAAGGTAGACACTTTTACCGTAACTGCCAAACGTTTTTGAATAAAAATCGAAAAAATATTCACCAATAGCATTTTATACCTTATTTATATATAAAGAACAAAAAAACATTCTCATTATTTTTTATTTCATATCGAATATAGTACCTTTGTAGTCAACAATCAATGTGTTATTATACAACAAATCCACAAACTATGATACAAATCTTACAAGTAGCTAAAGATACTACCAATGTAACCAAGGAAGTTGTTTCGGCTATTGCATCCGGACATACAGACCTCATTATTGAGAAATTAATAGATATGTGTATTTCCGCCGGAAAAAACATTTTGATTGCTATTATCGTTTACATTGTAGGACGTTTTCTTATCTCACTTATCCAACGCGTAATGGGCAATATGCTATCACGCCGGAAAGTAGAAATCAGTATTCAAACTTTTCTCAAAAGTTTAGTTAGTATATTGCTCAATGTTTTATTGATCGTTTCTGTTGTAGGAGCATTAGGAATCAATACAACCTCATTTGCCGCACTATTGGCATCTGCCGGCGTAGCTATCGGTATGGCACTCTCTGGCAACTTGCAAAATTTTGCCGGAGGTCTTATCATTCTTTTTTTCAAACCTTATAAGGTAGGAGACTGGATTGAAGCACAAAACGTTTCAGGAAGTGTAACGGCCATACAAATCATGCATACTTTAGTCACTACGGCCGATAACAAAGTAGTCTACATCCCTAACGGAGCCATGAGTAGTGGCGTTATTACAAATTATAGCCGTTTGGACACAAGACGCGTAGAATGGATTGTGGGGGTTGATTACGGAGAAGACATCGACAAGGTGAAAAGTGTAGTAAACGAACTCATCCAAAAAGATAATCGTATCTTAAAAGAACCTGCTCCCGTCATTGCCTTACATGCGCTCGATTCCAGTAGTGTTAATGTAACAATAAGAGCATGGGTGGCAAACGGTGACTATTGGAATGTATATTTCGAGATGAACAAAAACATTTACGACGAATTCAACAGACAGGGTATTGATTTCCCATTCCCGCAAATGACTATCCATCAGGCTTAATATATAAGAACAGGAATGATTCAACAAGTAGAAATCATATTACGTGAACGACCGCGGGGTTTCCACCTCGTCACACGGGAGATTTCGGAACAGCTTCCGTCTTTGCCTCAAACCGGTTTGCTGAACCTGTTTGTCAAACACACGAGTTGTGCGCTCTCCATCAACGAGAACGCCGACCCGGACGTGCGTACCGACATGACCCAAATATACGACCATCTCATCAAAGAAAACGAGCCTTATTACGACCATGTCCTCGAAGGTGCCGACGACATGCCGGCCCATGCCAAATGTAGCCTGACAGGCGTCAGCCTCAATATCCCCATATCCAAAGGCAAATTGAATTTGGGTACATGGCAGGGTATCTATCTTTGTGAGTTTCGCGACTACGGCGGAAGACGTAAACTCACAGCCACCATCATAGGAGAATGATCGAATGATAGACAGAGCTACGGTAGACCGGATTATGGATGCGGCCCAGATTGTGGATGTCGTATCAGATTTTGTGACTTTACGAAAAGCGGGGGTCAACTACAAAGGTCTATGTCCTTTCCACGACGACCGTACTCCTTCGTTCGTGGTATCCCCATCCAAAGGCCTCTGCAAATGTTTCGCATGTGGAAAAGGCGGCAATGCCGTACACTTCATCATGGAGCACGAACAACTGTCCTATCCCGATGCCCTACGTTATTTGGCTCGTAAATACAATATAGAAATCAAAGAACGGGAACTGACAGAAGAGGAAAAGCAGGCCCAGGATGAACGGGAAAGCATGTTCGTCGTCAACGAATGGGCATGCCAGTTTTTTCAAGACCAGCTCTACAACACAGTAGACGGACGAGCCATCGGAATGACCTATTTCCGTTCACGAGGCTTCCGGGACGATATCATAAAAAAATTCCAGTTAGGATACAGTCCTTCGCAAAGAGACGCTTGTGCCCGCGAAGCGAAAGCCAAAGGTTACAAAGAAGAGTTCCTGCTCTCTACCGGCTTATGTTACAAACGTGACAACGGACAACTACAAGACCGCTTTTTCGGGCGTGTCATTTTTCCGGTACACACGTTGAGCGGGAAAGTAGTGGCTTTCGGAGGACGTGTATTAGACGCAGCCACCAAAGGAGTCAATGTCAAATACCAAAACTCTCCGGAATCCGCCATTTATTCCAAGAAAAAAGAGTTGTATGGATTGTTTTTGGCCAAACAAGCTATCGTCAAACATGACCTTTGCTTTTTAGTGGAAGGCTACACCGATGTTATTTCCATGCATCAGATGGGGGTGGAAAATGTGGTTTCTTCTTCCGGAACGGCACTCACCACCGAACAAATCCGTATGATTCATCGTTTTACGGAAAACATCACCGTGCTTTACGACGGAGATGCCGCCGGCATCAAAGCTTCCGAACGAGGCATCGACATGCTATTGGCCGAGGGTATAAACGTCAAATTACTACTTCTTCCGGACGGAGACGACCCGGACAGTTTTGCCCGTAAGCACAACGCCACCGAATATCAAGCTTATCTGAACGAACATCAGGTAGATTTCATTAAATATAAAACCGACTTATTACTGCATGAGGCACAAGGGGACCCCATCAAACTTTCCCGTCTCATCAGTAGTATCGTACATACCATTTCCGTCATTCCGGATGAAATCACGCGTTCCGTATACACCCGGGAAACAGCTACCATGCTGAACATGGAAGAACGTATGTTGGTGGCAGCCATTTCAAAAGAGATGGCCCAAACCAAAGAGGAAAAGCAAAAACAGCGTGAAAATGAACGAAACCGTAAAAACGCACAGTTGCCATCCTCCGGACAAGCACTCTCTTCCTTAGATCAAGATAGTCTTCCTCCCCCGGCCCCATTCCCACCCTCTGAAGAAGGCATTCCCCCTATTCCGGACGACGGAACGCCGACAGACATTCCTGTCCCCAATACTTCGTCCGGCAATAATCCGGCTATAACAGAGAATGTATCCACCCTCTCCTACATTCCCGGCAAGGGAGCCGAAGCCATGCTGTTCTACCGGAAAGAGCTGTTGTTAGTACAAGTCCTCATTCGTTACGGAGAGAAAATTATATGTTACGCCGAAAACGAACAAGGAGAAGAAGTCCCGGTCAGTGTGGCCGAGTTCATCGACTATGCGTTGCAAGAAGACGGTTTGTTATTCCACAACGCCCTTCATAAGCGTATCCTGCAAGAAGCCATCGACCATATACATGAGAAAGACTTCTCGTCAGAACGCTATTTTCTGAACCATCCGGACAATCATATCAGCATGTTGGCTTTTGAATTGAGTGGTGACAAATATCAACTGAGCAAATACCATTCCAAACATCAGAAAATCGCCAGCGATGAAGAGAGGTTGACCGAATTGGTTCCCCACCTGATTTCCGACTTCAAACTGGCCATTGTAGACGAAGAACTGAAACAAATCCTCTTGAAATTGCGCCAACCCGATATTCTTTCACGCAAGGAAGAATATATGGAAATCATGAAGCATTATAAAGAGATGAAGGACATAGAACGTACCCTGGCACGGGAACGGGGCGACCGAGTCATCACTTAATACAAACAGCTTATGGTCATCTTGATTACAGGTGCGACCCACTGTGGCAAAACACTCCTGGCTCAAAGACTTTTGGAAAAGTACAAATATCCTTATTTGTCCATTGACTTATTAAAAATGGGACTTATCAGAAGCGGCTGTACCTCCCTGTCTCCCGAGGAAGACTCAGAATTGACCCGTTACCTTTGGCCTATTCTCAGGGAAATAATCAAAACGGCTCTCGAAAACCAACAAAACCTCATCATCGAGGGAGCCTACATTCCTTCCCAATGGACAAAAGACTTCGACAACGACCAACTGAAACAAATCTGTTTTTGTGGTTTAGTCATGTCTCCTTCATATATTGAAAATCATTTCCAAGACATAAAAAAGCATGCCAATGCCATCGAGAAGCGTATGAACGACGACTGGTACACCCAAGAATACCTTATCGAAGAGAATTTAAATTATCTGAGGATATGCCGGAAATACGGTTATCGGTATATTCTGATAGACCATGCATATCCGACCGATTGGGATTCTCTTTTTCAGCAAACTTCTGATAACCTTACACATTGGGCTGCTTCTGAAAAAGATTAACCGGTTTTGCCCTTTTTTACTCATAAATCACTATTTCTGTAAAAACATCCAATGACACGCCCGATGAATCATTTAGAAACAGAACGACTGATATTACGTCCTTTCACGGAACAAGACGCGGAAGCCCTGTTCGCCATACTTAGCGACAGAGACGTAAACACTTTCCTGCCGATGTTTCCGCTTAAGAATCTGGAAGAAGCAAAGGCATACATCAAGGACAAGCATGCGGCAGTACATGCAGGAGAAACCCTGTTATACTACGCCATCTGCCGGAAAGAAGCTCCTGCTCCGATAGGTTATGTGCACGTAAGCGGAAATGACAGCCATGACTTAGGATACGGGCTGAAGAAAGAATTCTGGCACAAAGGGTTCTGTACTGAAGCATGTCAAGCCGTCATCGGGCAACTGAAACAAACCGGAATCCCTTATATTACGGCCACCCATGACGTAAACAATCCTCGAAGCGGCAAGGTCATGCAGGCCCTCGGTATGAAATACCAATACTCATACGAAGAATTATGGCAACCCAAAAACTTCTTGGTAACCTTTCGGATGTACCAACTCAACTTCGACAAAGAAAAAGACAGGGTGTATAGAAAATACTGGGATAAATATCCCACCCACTTCATAGAAGAGCTGACTCCCGGTGCAGAACTCCCTTCTATATAAAACTATTCAAAAAATTCACATTCAAAATCATTCTTATGAAACGTTTGACCCGATATTTATGGCCCATTGCCCTTTGCATGTCAGTAGGTTTTTCCGCCTCGCTATTTCAGCGGGAAGCCATCGCAGAATGGTATCCTTTCCTGAATAAACCCGTACTCACCCCTCCCAATGGAGCGTTCCCTATCGTATGGGGTATCCTTTACATCCTGATAGGAATCTCCTTGGGACGAATCTGGGGCAAAGGCCTGAAAGTATCCCAACGTGAATGGTGGATACAGTTGGCCCTGAACTTCTGCTGGAGCATCGCCTTCTTCTTTTTGCGGGAACCCTTATGGGGCATGGGCATCATCCTGATACTCGATGTAGTGGTACTGGACTATATCCTTATCACATTCAAAAAGGACAAGCTTGCGGCCGCCTGTTTCATCCCCTATGTCCTGTGGCTGTTATGGGCAACTTACCTGAACGCCTACATTTATATCTTCAATTAACGCAGCGAACGTCCGCAACGGTTTCCGCTTATCGTCACGTCCTTGCAATCCTCCGTACGGAAGAACGCATCCGGAGATACGGAACCGCCTCCTGCCACTGAGATATAATTATCCCGGATGATCAGGCCATCCGTAGCCCGGGCAGATACCGCCTCGCCCCCCTGGCGAATCACAAAACGATTGGCCTCTATACGGACATTGCGATGGACGGCACCTTCGTAACGGTCATTTTCCGGCATCACGGCAATGACGGGCGAACCACATTCCATAAACAAGTTACGGCGTATCGTGACATCGCGTACAGGACCGGATTCATACCACCCCCGCGCATCATCGGAAACCAGTACCCCGCTCATCGGGATACGATAGAATACGTTATCTTCTATCACGACCTTCCGGCGTGTCGTCACCAGAATCCCCCGAGTAGGAATACGAGAGAAATAATTATTTCGTATTTCCACTTCGGGTGTCCATGTCACATTCTCCACCGACACATTCTCCGCCGTCTTCACATTGTCGTTCACAGCCCGGTCCAACGTCAGCAGGATTTCATAATCGTCTATCCGTTCTACAGCCTTCACACGTGCCGGTTGCAAGCAACGCAAAGAATGGGCATCCACGAACTCCACCTCATCACCCTTATAAAAAGCCTCAAAACCGTATGACTGCCCGTGCATGAAACGCACCTTCACCTGCTTGTCCGAAACATATTCCATGACTTTCAGATGCGTGCCGTGTATATTGATCGGGTCATCGTGCGCCCCTTCAAAATAAGAATCAAGAATGCGTATTTTCCCTTTGCACCCGGACATCTGGACAAAATCGGCAAACCCGGCACAAGTACGTCCCGAGCCCCATTCCGGCGCACAATATAACTTCTCATAAGTCAGGTTTTCGGAATACTGACCTACAATCCCGAAATTACCCAAGAAATGAAATTTGATATTTTCGAGCTTCACGCCTTTGCTCTGATGTATAAAACCGCATGCTTCAGTCCGAAAGGAATGACGCATTTGGTAAACCTCTCCCGTTTTGAATCCGGGCGTACGGCCATAATTAAAACGCACCAATCCCTCGTCCAGTTCTATGGCTTTCGTCACACCGGTCAATGGGGATTCGCACCGATTGGTCACGTTGGTTTGCGGATAGAACACCTGAGCGATACCTCCGCCGAAACGCCATCCCTCGCCTTTCCAATAAAACGCCCCGTCCTCTATCTCATAATTCGAACCGGCAGTAACCCAGGCAGTGATGGAATTTACATCGGTTGAAACCACGGTCATTTCAGGAACGGACGGGTCGGCAGCCACCAATGAGAAATTCTTCATGGTGACATTCTCGCATCCGTCAATCACGAAAGGAGTCATTTCGCCATGGGTTACGAAACGGGCGCCTCCTCCATCTACCGTAATATTCTTCATGTCCTTGAGCCATATCCCTATATGTTTTGTCGGGTAAGGATTCTCTTCCGCCGAAGCCGTATTGGATATATAATATAGGTAAGGAGAAGAAGAGGTACGATAAATATGGTAATCTCCTTGTTGCAACCGAATCAATACCGCCCGTCCTTTATAAGAAGAAGCTTGTTCTATGGCTCTTCGCAACACCGGTGTCGCATCCCCGTCCGGCACAGGCACATCCAATACCACGGGAGCAGCCATCCCCGTCATAACAAAACAACAAAAAACACTCAGGAACATTAAAAGCTTTCTCATGGTTCTTTCCACATTAAATTAGTTTATGGCAAAGTTAGCCTGTTTCATTCCCAACATCAGTGTAGAATTGAGGCAAAAAATAACAAAATTAACGCGAATATATCCTTTTTTCTTTTACCTTTGCACTTAACATTACCTACATCAATTCAAACCAATGAAAATCATGACACGACTTAAAACCAAGTTATCCGCCCTTCTTCCCTTCATCGGACTTCTTTGCGCCCAAGCACAACGCGACATGAAAACCATCAACGACGGTTGGTTTTTCAGAAAAGCTTCCACAGAAAACTGGCAACCCGTAAATGTTCCCCATACGTATAACCTGGATGCCTATTCGCAAAGGAACTATTATATGGGGAAAGCATTTTACCAGAAATCGTTCGTCTTACCGGAAGTTCCGCAAGGCAAACGCTGTTTTCTAAAAATAGATGCAGCCAGCAAAGCGGCAGACCTTACGCTGAACGGACAAAAGATCGGTAGCCATGCAGGCGGGTACAGTGCTTTTACATTCGATATCACCCCCTATATCCAGAAGAACAACACGATAGAAATCACGGTAGACAACAGCCGGAAAGATATTACTCCCATATCGGCCGACTTCACATTCTGGGGTGGCATATACCGTGATGTATGGCTTATCACTACCTCCGAACAACATTTCAATCTTTTGAATCATGGTTCCGATGGTATCTTCATCAGTACCCCGCATGTAGATGAGAAGGAAGCTACGATAGAAATACGTAGCGAAATCACGAACGATGCCACAGAAAAGGCTACCCTCGAAGTAATCCATCAAATCTATGACCCGCAGGGCAAATTGCAGCAAACCCTGAAACAACTACTTTCCGTCAAAGCCGGCGAAACCCAAACGGTACGTAAAACCTCCGCCATCGGGCAACCCCAATTATGGAGTCCGGAAAGTCCGCGATTATACGAAATCGTCACCACACTTCGCAACCCCAAGACGGGCATGGAACTGGACAGAAGTACGCATAAGACAGGATTCCGCTGGTTCAGTTTCGATGGTGAAAAAGGATTCAGCCTAAACGGAAAACCTTATAAATTACGCGGAGTCAACCGCCACCAAGACCAAGCACCGGTAGGCGTGGCACTGGACGATGAAGCACACCGGAGAGACATACGGCTCATCAAAGAAATGGGGTGTAACTTCATTCGCATTGCCCACTATCCGCAGGATGATGCGTTAGTGGAGGCTTGTGACGAAATGGGATTGCTGGCCTGGGAGGAAATCCCTATCATCAATATCGTACCCGACACACCGGGATATGACGACAACTGTGAAACCAATCTGACCGAAATGATTCGTCAGCATTACAACCATCCCAGCATCATCGCTTGGGGTTACATGAACGAAATCCTGCTCACGGCTCCCGGTCCCGACCGTCCGGAATGGCCTGCCTGTAGGGAACGTACGGTAAAACTGGCACAAAGACTCGAAAAGACATTAAAACAAGAAGACCCATACCGGGCCAGTGTCATGGCTTTCAACATGACGAACTTATATAATGAAATCGGCCTGGACCTCGTGGACGTATCCGGATGGAACCTTTACCACGGTTGGTATGTAGGACAGTTAAATGACTTTAACCGATGGATGGAAGACCAACACGCGCGTTACCCGAAACGCCCCACCATCATTAGCGAATGGGGAGCAGGTTCCGACCGCCGCCTTCATTCCAGGCATCCGAAAGCCTTCGACTTCAGCATAGAATACCAACAAACGTACGTAGAACACTACTTGCCTTTCATCGAAGGCACAGAATATATCAGCGGATGCACTTATTGGAATTTCATAGACTTCAATGTGGCTGCCCGACAAGAATCCATGCCGAGGGTAAACAACAAGGGACTGTTCTACAACGACCGTACACCCAAAGACGTGTCTTACTATTTTAAAGCCATGTGGCGTAAGGACACGCCCGTATTGCACATTGCCAGCCGGGACTGGCCCGTACGGACAGGAGACAAAAACGAAAAGCATCCCGTCAAAATCTATACGAACCTGGACGAAGTGGAACTCATCATTAACGGAAAATCCATCGGAAAGCAGCGTCCCGCCAACTGCCATACGGTCTTCAACGTGACATTGCCCTACGGGACATCTACCCTCAAAGCACAGGGAGACAAAAACGGACAGATGGTGGAGGACGTCATGGTCCTGCGCCTGGATGCGATGCCCGACTTGACAAAGGGAGATGAACTGGCCATCAATGTAGGAAGCGACTGTGCCTTTACTTCGGATGTCAGCGGACTTACATGGCTGCCAGACCAACCATACTCCAAAGGCAGTTGGGGATACATAGAAGGAAAGGCACGCAGTACGACTTCCGAAATAGAGAATACCACAGACGGACCTTTGTACCAAACATGGCGCGAAAACCTACGTGCCTATCAAATCGACGTACCGTCCGGCACATACGAAGTGGAACTGCTCATGGCTGACGTGAGTCGTTCACGGCCGCAATTGGCCAACTTGTTAGGACGGGGAGACGACGGACAGGCCATAGCCGACAGCCGGTTCAACATCACCATCTGCGGTCGTCGGGTGGAAACCGACTTTTCACCTGCCGACGGCGGACATTACCGTCAGGCTTTCCGCCGACGTTATATCATTCAGAACAAGGAAAACAAAATCGATGTGCTTTTCGAAACCCTGAAAGGCAAATGCCATCTGGCCGGAATAAAAATAAGAAAGCTGTAAGCACTATCAAACCGTCATGACCTTATACATACAGAAGACCTCTCCCATCTGCAAGAACGGGAGAGGTGATTCCAATGACCGCGTTGGCACCCAGCCGGGCCGCTTCCTCTCCCATCTCTTGCAAAGCCGTGTCTTTGGCCTTGCGCAAAACCTCTTCATACGAACCAGAACGGCCACCGAAGAAATCCTTTTTATAATCAGCTTGAATAGCCCTTCTATTTATTTTTCTTTAAGAATTATTTTGTTGTATATTTCAAAACAACTATATTTGCAAAAAAAGGTACATATAGGAGCATTAAAACTATAATTAAGGATATCATGAAAAAAAAGATTTTTTTGGCATCTTTGGCGATGCTTGCGATTGTCGCTATCATTGTTGTTAGTTGTAACGAAAACGAAGAGTTAGACGATTTCTATAGCCTTGATGTTACAAACAGGACTCCTATTACAAAAAGCTCCATGGCCGACTATGAACCTGGAGCAAGTCAAACTATAGGCGGATCTACTACAAGTCCTTATACTGTACCTGAAAATGAGGATGAGTGCATGTTGTATGCCATTATCAGCATCGCGGCATCAAGGCACATCCCTATTACTTATAGAGAATCTGACGGTAGTGGCGGCTACAAGGAAAGTACAAAGACAATCGGTATTAACGGATTCACGGCTACACAAGCTTACAATTATGTAAAGAGTATGGCTACCGGTCAGGATTGGACTCCGTGTGATGTTGATGGCAATCCTATCGAAGGCGCAGAAACATACAACTATACAGGAGGTGCAATGGCTCCATCTGTGGCAAGGAGCATTGGGGAAAAGTCTGGAATCTTGCAGGGAACCCAAATGCACTTTAACAGCTATAACGAGTTACAGGCTTATATAAGCACTGCTGAGTTCAAAAACAACCATCCAAGCGGCAGCTATATTATCAGCAGCGACTCTGGAGAACACGCTGTTATTGGGAAGGGTGTAAACCGTAATGGAAATATAATATATTCAGATGCAAAAAATAATAGATCTAAATTCAAAGATTCAGAGAAGACAGGGAGTTGGACATTAATATTCTAATCTGGCTCATTGACAAATACCTCCCTGTTCACATAAAAGAGCCTACGTCAAACAATCATTAATACCTTTAATAAAGATGAAAAATACAGGTGTAAGAAAAGTACTGTTCGCATTTCTTTGGCTGACAGCAGCCATTCAGGTATTTGCAGATAAAACATTTAGTGAGAACGGTTTCACTTATACAATAATGGAAGATAGCTGTTCACTGTCACTGGTAAGTTATCAGGCAACGGCAAAGACCGACTTCACCCTCCCTCTTCACATTCCTGCATCTGTCACACATGAAGGTAAGACTTATCCTGTAAAACGAATTGAATCAAATGCATTCAAGGGGGTTACAGAAGTACAATCAATTATAGTAGAAGAAGGTATAGAAACAATCCTTGACTATGCCTTTGAATGTTGCACTAACCTGAGATCAATATCTATCCCTGCTTCGGCAGAAGGTATAGGCAAGGGACTCTTTGGCAGTTGTTACAATCTTACGTCTGTAGTAGTGGCAGCTGACAATGAAATCTACGATTCACGCGAAGGCTCAAATGCCATCATTGACTACAATGACGAGCTTGTGGTTGCATGCTCCGCAACCACGATACCTTCATCCGTAAAGTCTATCGGAGACTTTGCCTTCTACCGTTGCAACACGATGGAGCACCTGGTTATTCCGGAAGGCGTGGAGTGCATTGGCAACGACGTGTTTTTCGCTTGCAGCGGCCTCAAGTCTGTCCGTTTACCGGAATCACTTACAGAGATTGGAGTCAATGTGTTCTATGGCTGTAACTCGCTCACGTCAATCGTTATTCCTAAAAACGTGACAAAGATAGGAATCGGCAATATTTTCACATACTGCAACAACCTTACTTCCATAATCGTGGATAATGACAATCAGAACTTCGACTCACGATCCAACTGCAACGGCATAGTAAGAAAGTCCGACTCCGAATTGATTGCCACATGCCGGACAACAACCATTGGCAATGACATAAATGCCCTTGGGGACTACTGCTTTGATGGGACAACTATCCACTTCATTCATATTCCCGAGTCCGTGGTGGAAATATCCGAATATGCGTTTGGGGGATGTAACGAGATTGACAAGATTACAGTTGCGCCCGGCAATCAGAAATACACATCCCCAAAAGGTTCCAATGCGATACTGAGCAAGGACGGCAAGACCCTCTTGTTGGGCTGCCGCACCACAGTCATTCCTGAGGGCGTGGAAGCAATAGGGGACAGAGCCTTCTTTGGCAGATACTCAAAAACTGTCCTGCGCATACCGGAGAACGTGAAATCAATAGGCATGGACGCTTTCGCCCGTTGTAATGCCATATTCGAGGCCATACTGCCCAAGTCATTGCAAGAAATTGGCGGGTTTGCTTTCCAAAACTGTGCCAACCTTTCAGTGGTACAGCTTTTGGCTCCTATAACAATAAGTGACTACACATTCGCTTATTGCTACAGCCTATCGACGGTAAGTCTTCCTGAAGGTCTTGAGGGAATCGGCTGTCGCGCATTCTATGACTGCAAAAGCCTGAAACATATAACGATACCCTCATCTGCCATTAAGATAGAGAAAAACGCATTTGAGAATTGCCCTGTCTCTGAAAAGGAATGAAATACATACACATACCCACATTCATTATTTTCGGAGTAAGCATCTTCTGCATTTCCACCGCACATTTTGAGCTTGCAAACGCTATTCAATATTGTTGGACAGGTACATTTGTGATACTGATTCTGACATACAGCCTCTCAATGGCGTGTATGGGCAAGCGCATTATGCTACCAAAGGACAAAATTATGAAGACGGTATGTGTACTTGGCATTATAGAAATACTATATTCCATCATACAGTTATTTGGATTTGTTCCCAACAACTTCCATTATGCTTACTTCTCAGGAAGCTTGAACAATCCTGCCATATTCGGAATGCTCCTTTCGTTCTGTGCCCCTATTGCTGTATATTATGCAGTCAGAACTGTTGGCGCAGAGCAAATGACATGGAAAGCTATGGCTATGGCCTTTGGTGTGTTTGTCATCCTTTCAGACTCACGGACAGCTATTTTGGCTTCTATATGCGGCATAGCTATTATCCTGAGGATGGAAGTAAATCCATTAAGAAAGTTCATCTGCGACAGACGATACAGGCTCATTGGGATAACGTGCGTAACCATCGCCTTAATTGCCTTATACGTATATAAACGTAATTCCGCAGACGGACGAGTGCTTATATGGATGGTAAGCATGGAGATGATAAAGGATAAGCCATGGTTTGGTTGGGGATTTGATGGATATGTAGCCCAATACATGAACTATCAGGCAGACTACTTAACCGTTCATCCAGACTCCCCTTTTGTATTACTTGCTGATGAGACACAGAACCCATTCAACGAATTCCTGCACGTTGCCCTCATATACGGAATTCCATGCGCGGTTGCATTTGTGTTCGTCACCCTTTGGACTATATGGCATATCTATGCAAAAGTGAAGGAGCACAAGAGTGTCTTATTATGCACTGTATGTGTGCTTGTCGTATGGTTCATGTTCAGTTATCCTCTCAACATACCATTCGTATGGCTAATAATCCTTTTCATGTTCTTATCGACAATTACTCGAACTGTCAAGCCGCCAATGCCCAAACTATGTATGACACTTGTGCAGACAACCGGATTCGCTTGTATGTATTCATTGTACGTCACAGGAGCACATGACATCCGTAAACTGTGTCTTCAGGAACGTGCCACAAACCATTGTGATGAGGAAATCTTGAAAGAATATGAAGAAATATACAAGGAATATTATGATGACTACATGTTCATATACAACTATGGAGCCTTGCTTCATCTTCGCGGTGAATATAAGAAGAGCCTTGAGGTGCTCAATGCTGGGAAAAAGTACCTATCAGACTATAACATGATGCTACTGATTGGTGACGACTACCAGAAACTGAAGCAATACGACCTTGCCATAGCCAGTTACAAACGGGCGGGCGAAATGATTCCGAGCCGATATCTACCTCTATATTATCGTATGGAATTATACCTTGAAACGGGCGATATGGAGAAAGCGTACGAGATTGCAAACATGATTATCAACAAGAAAAACAAAATAAAGGAATCCAAATTAAACCAACAAATCATAAACAAAGCAAAGGAATGCCTGAACTATTAATACGATGAAAAGAAATCTATACAAGCTGACGATAGGAGCATGTATGTTTATCGCCATACTTATGTCCACTTCGTGCAATAAACGCCTGAAACATGCCATTGCCATTGCTAGAGACAATAGCTCTGAGCTTAAAGTTGTACTGAAGCACTTTGAAAGCGACCCCAATCCTTTGAAGTACAAAGCTGCAAAGTTCCTAATTGAAAACATGCCTAGCCAGTTTCAGATAGAGGGTAACACGGTAGACATTATGGACTCCATCTATGTGAGAACCGGCAATGTAAGCCTTAATGTACGTACCAAGTACTTCGAAGACTCAATGCAAGGTATCCTCCCCGACAGTTTTGATGCCACATATGACATCTCAACAATAAAAGCAGAATACCTTATCAAAGCCATAGATAACGCTTGCGACGCGTGGAGCAGCTCAACATGGCATGAGGATTTTGACGAGTCGATATTCTTTGAATATGTATTGCCATACAGGTTGTCGCATGAGCCTAGAACAGACTGGCATGCCACAATCAATGAAGAATACCCACTCTTATCACAAAACGTTGTAATGTCAAGGCGCGGCCTACAGTTCGAGGCAGAACATGACAAAACCGTTTCGTGTGTGACAAAGGAATATGTAGGAGCATCAAGCGGCAAGGCAGAAATGATGCTTCCTGAAATATCATCTATATCATTCGTTGTAAACACAGAGCGACACACACAGAAACGTCTTATCATGAAGTATGCTTCCATTGCCCAAAACCTTAGCGCCACAATCAGTATCAACGGCGTAAAGGTGGAGAATGTACACCTTGTACCTACACGCAACAGTGAGTCCTTCACAGAGAAATGGTTCAACTTCCCCATTCCTTTCAAGAAAGGAAAGAATGTAATCACTATCTCCTCCCCCACAGATACTCTCTGCATAGACTATATACAGTTGGGAGCTTTGGAGGAATTCAGCCACGATGACATCCGTGACTTCTCTGCAGACTATTATAATATCGTAAATGCCAAGTCACGGCTGTTCATCACTTATGACACAGCGCATGCAGCAAAGACGAAGACCGTCTGCCTCAAGAAGCATTCAAAGACAGATAGCACACAACTTCTTCGTTTGGATTACGCTGGCTATCCTTTGTGGAGAATAGGATATTACAGGAACGACTCTGTCGACATGTGCCTTAAGATAGAGTTTGGCTTACAAAACACACTGTCACCCAATACCCCAGTAACGTCTGCCAAGTACATCAAGCGACCATTCGACCAATGGCTATTCATACCTGTAGGAGACAACAAATACAGAATCATGAACAAGCATACAGGGCTATTCCTCGATTTCAAAAAGGATTCCGTCTCTAATGGAGACATCCTCATTCAGAATAAGTACACAGGCAAGGAGTCACAAGTATGGGAACTCCACAGACAAGGTAAAAAAACATATGCAGACCTGTATTACAAAGTACACTCCGCAATGTCGGAGGCAATGCGTGTCTTCGACCTAACTCACCAGTTTGAGTATTACATCTACAGCAGTCCATTCGGAACCAATCCCAACTTACTGTTTAAAACCAAAAGCGGAAAGTGTACCGATGAGGCAAGCTTCACAATATACCTGTGCCGTCAGTTGGGAATCCCCGCAGCCTACGACTTCACTCCTCATTGGGGCAACCGTAGCAGCAGTCACTCATGGAGCGTGCTGATAAACGAGCAGGGCAAGTCCATGCCATTTTATATGGGAAACTTCCCCGGCGACACGGCACATTATTTCAATTCATATATCAAGCCAAAAGTTTTCCGCTACAGATATAGCATGAACAAACGAATTGCATTAGACATGAAATATGAGTTGGACATACCTAAGTTATTCCAAAACCCTCATTTCACAGACGTAACATCAGAGTACTGCACGACATCAGATATTGAACGTCCAATACCTGACAAGATAAAGAACAACAAAATTGCGTACATCTGTGTCTTTGACAATAGAAACTGGGTACCTGTATACTATGGTAATATCCGTAATGGCAAGGTCATTTTCAAGTCAATGGGACGAGGTATCGCATACATGGCGGCAACATATGAGAACGGAGAAATCGTACCATTCGGAAATCCGTTCATACTCAACAACAAAGGCAAATTAAAGGAACTATCAGCGAATACGAAAAAGACCATTACCATGAAACTATTGAGAAAGTATCCGTTTATGGGTGCCCAAGACTATTTCAACAGCAGAATGGACGGTGGACTCTTTCAGGGTTCCAATAACAAAAATTTTTCGGATAGCACCATATTACATAAGCATAAAGGCATAACAAATGGCAACTGGTACAATATACCAGTAAAGTGCAACAAAGAATTCAAATACTTGAGATACATCGGTGGCAGAGGTTCATTCTGCAATATCAACGAACTGGAATTCTACGATTCCGAAGGAACGAAAATTGAAGGTACAATCATCGGAACAGAAGGAGAGCCATGGGCAAGAAAGGAAAATGTTTTTGATAACAATATACTTACAGGGTTCAGTGCCAGCAGCCCTGACGGCAATTGGGTAGGACTGGAACTTAAGAGAGCCATGAAAGTATCAAAAATAAAATACATTGGCCGAAATGACGGGAACGGCATAGAAACAGGCGATGAATACGAATTATACTATTGGAATTCAAAAGGCTTTTGGGACGACCTTGGAAAAAAGAAAGCGACGGACAATGTTCTTCTCTTCCATAAAATACCAACCAATGGCCTTTACGTCCTCAAGGACCTGACCAAAGGTAAAGAAGAGCGCATCTTCACCTACGAGGAGGGAAAACAGGTTTGGTGGTAAAGACTATCTCAGGGGAAATGTTTTGGATACCCAAGGTTTCCTGCTTACCAAAACAAGAGAAAGGGGATTCTTATAGATTCCAATGACCGCGTTGGCACCCAGCCGGGCCGCTTCCTCTCCCATCTCTTGCAAAGCCGTGTCTTTGGCCTTGCGCAAAACCTCTTCATACGAACCTGAACGCCCGCCGAAGAAATCCCGCAATCCGGCAAAAAGGTCGCGCACCACGTTCGCACCGATGATTGCCTCGCCCGTCACCACACCATGATACTTCGTAATATGTCTGCCCTCCACAAGGGCCGTAGTCGTCATCAACATATATATACTATTTTGAAAGTTAAGTTATCGTCTCCTTTTTCCGCTGTTCGTCATCCAATGGTCTACCGAATATTTACCCGGTCCGGCCATATACATCAGAATGAACACAACCAGATAGACAAAAGCCAATTCACCTCCCGTTATACTTCCACCATGGGCAAAGAAAAAAGCCACAGCCATCGTTACTATCATCGGAATCATGCTCAAACGATACAAGAAACCGAACACAAAGGCTACTGAACAAAACAGTTCACCGAAAATGGCCAGCATCAGAGAGTAACGGCTCCCGATTCCGAATGGGTCGGGGAAAGAAGCAGACATAGCGGCAAAACCCATCAGTTTGGCATAGCCGTGAGTCATCAGTAACGAGCCGAACAGCAGACGCATGGACAACAGGAAAAGGGAAAAGTTCGTTTGGTTCGCTTTACGCGGAAACAATAAAGTATTATATTTCATATTCATCATTATTTAATAGTAAAAAATACAAGATAAAGCTGCTGTAGATACAAAAAAACCTTATCTGAAGCCAAATATACGAATAAGATTCGTCTTCCGGCTCCTTTTTACATTTAATAACTACCTTACAACCGTTTTATCCGTATTTTTATCTGCCCGGGTCAGACCTGAATGCCATACACCTGCTTGACCTCATCCATCACGAAGGTGGACTCCATGGAACCGAGACTCTCGATTGTCCCCAACACATTGAGAAGAAACTCCTGATAATACTTCATATCGGGTGCATGAATCTTGAGCAGGTAATCGTAACTACCGGAGATGTTATAGCACTCCGTCACTTCCGGTATTTCCCGGATAATACCCGTGAACTCTTCTGCGATTTCTTTGTTCAACCGGCGCAGCTTCACCCGGCAAAATACTAAAAAACCGCGATTGAGCTTTTCGGCATCCAACACCGCGATATACTTCTTGATGTACCCTTGCGCCTCCAGTCTCTTCAGACGTTCAAAAACAGGAGTCGTAGAAAGATGTACGCGCGCGGCCAGTTCTTTTGTCGTCAAACGGGCATTATCTTGCAAAGTACGCAGGATTTGCAAGTCTATATGATCTAAACTTTCCATAGAAAAAACGTCTATAAACAGAGCTGTAGCCCCCTTAAATCAGGCTGTATATTCTGTTCTTGAATACAAAAATAGATATTTTTCCCGTATTTCTTTCACTTCTTGTTTGATTATTCCAAAAACCATAACTTTGCCATCATCGAAACAAGAAACAGTCAAGAACTCAATAACAGAAACATCATGGACAGAACAAAACTACACTTCGAGACCCTGCAACTCCATGTAGGACAAGAACAGGCAGACCCGGCTACGGATGCCCGCGCGGTACCCATTTACCAGACCACCTCATACGTGTTCCACAACTCGGACAATGCCGCCGCACGCTTCGGCCTGCAAGCCCCCGGCAACATCTACGGACGACTGACCAACAGCACGCAAGGAGTGTTCGAGGAACGCGTAGCCGCCCTGGAAGGAGGAACAGCCGGACTGGCTGTAGCTTCGGGAGCAGCCGCCATCAGTTATGCTTTCGAAAACATCACGCGTGCAGGTGACCACATCGTAGCCGCCAAAACCATTTACGGTGGCAGCTACAACCTTTTGGCCCACACCCTGCCGGCATACGGCATCACCACTACATTCGTCGACCCTGAAAACCTCGACAATTTCGAACAAGCCATACAGGAAAACACCAAAGCCGTATTCATCGAAACATTGGGAAACCCCAATTGCAACATCATAGACATTGATGCTGTGGCCGACATCGCACACCGCCACCGGATTCCGCTCATCATAGACAATACGTTCGGCACGCCCTACCTCATCCGTCCGATAGAGCATGGAGCGGACATCGTTGTACATTCGGCCACGAAGTTCATCGGCGGCCACGGCACTTCACTGGGAGGCGTCATCGTGGACTCCGGAAAATTCGACTGGAAGGCCTCCGGGAAATTTCCGCAACTCACCCAGCCGGATGCCAGCTACCACGGCATTTGTTTCACCGACGCGGCAGGCGCGGCTGCCTACGTCACCCGTATCCGCGCCACACTGTTGCGCGACACGGGAGCCACCATCAGTCCGTTCAATGCCTTCATCCTTCTTCAGGGGTTGGAAACCTTGTCCTTGCGGGTGGAACGCCACGTGGAGAACACCCTGAAAATTCTGGATTTCCTCTCCACACACCCTAAGGTAAAGAAAGTCAACCATCCGGCATTGCCCGGACACCCCGACCATAAACTATATGAAACGTACTTCCCGAAAGGAGCCGGTTCCATCTTCACCTTCGAAATCAAGGGAGGACGTGAAGAAGCGTTCCGCTTCATCGACAGCCTGGAGATATTCTCTCTTTTGGCCAACGTGGCCGATGTCAAATCGCTGGTCATCCACCCGGCCAGTACCACCCACTCCCAACTCAATGAAACGGAACTGGCCGAGCAAGGCATCACGCAAGCCACGATACGTCTCTCCATCGGCACGGAACATATCGACGACTTGCTCTCCGACCTGACGCAAGCCTTCGCCCAAGTCTGAATACCCAAGAACTACGTAATACATATACATTCGACAAACGCTAAAAAGAAAAGATTATGGAAAAGATTTATCATTCGCTGACCGAACTTATCGGACGTACACCTTTATTGGAAATCAGCCACATAGAGAAGAAAGAACAACTGAAAGCCAGGGTTCTGGTCAAACTGGAAAGTTTCAATCCCGGAGGAAGCGTGAAAGACCGCGCAGCCTTTTATATGATAGAAGCTGCAGAAAAAGAAGGCCTGCTGCGTCCCGGCAGCCTCATCATAGAGCCTACCAGCGGAAACACGGGCATCGGACTTGCCTGGATTGCCTCGGTCAAAGGTTACCGGCTCACGCTCACCATGCCTGAAACCATGAGCCTCGAACGCCGCAATCTCCTGAAAGCATTAGGTGCCACACTGGTACTCACTCCGGGCAGCGAGGGCATGAAGGGAGCCATCCGCAAGGCCGAAGAACTGAAGGCGGCTCATCCCGAAGCCTTCATTCCGGGACAATTCGACAACCCGGCCAATCCGGAAGCACACGTACAAACCACAGCAGAAGAAATATGGAACGACACAGACGGAAAAGTGGACTTCTTCGTAGCCGGCGTAGGCACGGGAGGTACCATCAGCGGAACGGCTAAAGGATTGAAAAAACACAACCCGTCCGTGCAAGCCATAGCCGTAGAACCGGACGCCTCGCCCGTTCTCTCCGGAGGCACCCCCGGACCTCATAAAATACAAGGTATAGGCGCCGGATTCGTTCCGGAGAATTTCGACCGCCGTCTGGTGGATGAAATCATCCGGGTCGCAGACGAAGATGCCGTCCGTGCCTCCCGCATGCTGGCCAGCCACGAGGGGGTGCTCGCGGGCATCTCATCCGGCGCGGCCCTGCACGCCGCCCTGCAAATCGCACGCCGCCCGGAGAACGAGGGCAAAACGATTGTCGTGCTGCTTCCCGACACGGGCGAACGCTACCTGTCTACCGTGCTGTATGCCTTCGAGGACTTCCCGTTGTAAAAGGCCTCAACCTAAAATGTATGCTTTTCTGCTTACATCGCCTTATGGAACAGGCGTTTTCATAAATCACTCATAATTAACGATGTAAATAAGCAGAGCCATTCCAAAAATCAATTGCCGCAGATTCATATTTTGTTCTGCGGCAATTGATTTTTCAATCTAAGCCAAACGATTTTCCGTTTGGCGCACAAAAATTTCACGCTCCCCGCCCGCAAAATTTTTCAATCGGGAATCCCCGTAGTGACATTCCCGTTATTGAAGACAGGACTTCGTATGGCTCACATCGCATCCTCTTAAAGATTAAGGAAGAACTTCTTGCACGAATCCTGCTTTTTTCCTATTTTTGCCGACAAGAATAAAAACAAACATGCCTATGATGTAATTATCGAACAAAGACATAAGATAAAGAAGCGTTAGCTTTATTCTTGCTATCTGAAATCGCCAAATTGAAGAAGCTGTCAAGAGTAAAAGTTGATGCTCACGCCTATGGCGTGGGCTTTTACTCGTATATGACAGCATGGTGTTTGGCGATACCGAGATAGCATAAACGAAGTTTTAGTCCACGTTTTTTTATTGTCTATACTCCGGATTTTGGACTACAAAAGAATCATTCAACAAAGAATTTAACACAAAAGGAAAACAATGAAAACTTTAAGATATGTAGGGATGGCCGTCTTGGCCATCATGTTATGCGTAAATTTCACAGCTTGCTCGGACGACGAGGACGAGGAAAAACAACCGACTACGCCTCCGGAGGAAACCCCGGCACCGCCACAAGAAGAAACACCGGCAACTCCGGCCACATTGGCAGGAACGACCTGGAAAATCACTTCAAGCACCGACGACGGCGTTTTCCCGGGCATATCACTTACATTCCATGAAGACAAAACAGTTACGACGGACTCTCCCGACTTCACGGTAGGCCTGACTTATGAAGCGAAAGGCAACACTTTGAAAATCGTATGGCTTTGGGGAGGCGCATACAATGAATACATGGAAGGACCTCTGACCATCGAAGGCAATACTGCCACCTACACATTCAATTGGTTCAACATGGACGGCTCATGTAACACCATTGATGACCCGAGAACCCTGACGTTACAAAAACAATAATGCCATAATGGCGAGCCATAGCTTATCCCGGAAGGGGAAGTATATGGCTCTTTTCCTCTTATCCCGGTGCTGTCCACCGGTTGGGGCGAACGTCCGCACCACGGACCGTAACGGTCAATGACTTGCTCTGAAGAATTTCAAGAAAAACAAGATTTGATAATCGATGGAATTGCTCCAATATTCACCCGTATGCGCTCCGGGACGCACAATAAAGTCGTGCATGATGCCTCGTTCCAACAACTTTTGATGGAAGGCTTGGTTGACTTCAAAGAAGAAATCATCATAGCCGCAATCAAAAATAATCCGTAGGGCACCATCCTTGAGGTTACCTGTCTGGTTGATGACGGTATAATCGTCCCAATCGCATACCCCGGCATCTTTTGCCCCGATTTGTTCCTTCATGTCCCAGTTGTCCGGAAAAGGCCGGATGTCCAGTCCGCCGCTCGTACTGCCCGCCGCTCCGAAAACATCCTGATGGCGTATGGCCAACCATAGGGCACCATGGCCACCCATACTCAATCCGGTAATGACCCGCTTCTCGCGAGACGGCAGCGTACGGTAATGTCCGTCCACGTAAGACACCAGTTCCCGGCTGACGAACGTCTCAAACTGGGAATCTTCATTGAGCGGACTGTCCCAATACCAACTGTTTTCTCCATTCGGGCATACGAAAATCAAATTCTCACGGTCGGCATAGTCTTTGAGTTCCGGTTTCAAGCTGGGCCATGTGGTTTCATTTCCACCATAACCGTGCAACAGATAAACCACAGCCGCTCCCTTGCCTTCTGTCTTTTCGGGAGAAATCACTATGGTACGCACAGCACGTCCCATCTTCCGACTGTGCACCTCCACCGTATCCACTTTCGCGGCACGGACAGCCACCGCCGACCAGCAAAGCAAACTTGCCAAACAGCAAAACACACTCTTTTTCATTTCGTATCTATTTATGGGGTTAAAGTTCGATGATATAAGACTGCATCGTACGCAAATCTATCGTCCACAAGCGGCCGTCCAGCACGTCGCCGTAACCGCAAACCAGTTTCATCACCTCGTGAGCCTGCACACTGCCTACTATCGCCGGGGTCATGCCCACAACGCCTTTAAAAGCCGGAGGTAACTGACACGCGGCCTCTTCGTCCGGATACAAATCCCGATAGCTCTTCGCTTCCGCAGTACGACAAAAAACGGACACCTGGCCACAGAACCCTTCAATGGCACCGTAAACGTATGGCTTGCCTTGCGCCCTGCAAATATCGTTCAAAAGATAACGGGTCGGATAATTGTCACAAGCATCCACCACAATATCATAGTCTTGAATCATACCGGCGGCATTATCCGGCGTCAGACGACAAGCGTACGGCTTCACGTCCACATCGCTGTTCAATGCACGCAACCGACGGGCAGCCAACACCACTTTGGGCTGCCCCACTTCCGCCTCCGCATAAAGAACCTGACGGTGCAAATTGGTCGTACTCACCGTGTCATCATCCACCAACCCGATGTGCCCTATTCCGGCACCGGCCAGATAGAGCGAGACGGGGGAACCTAACCCGCCCGTCCCGACGACCAACACCCGCGCCGCACGCAAGCGTTCCTGCCCTCCGGTACGGATTTCCGGCAACATGGTCTGGCGCTCGTACCGCCCTAACTTTTTATCCTCCATCTCGGACATGGTCAGCATTTTACATAAGATTTGGATAAATCGCTCTCGCTCGGCAGAGGCAAGCGAGCTTTCCTCTGCTCTCGCTTACCCACGGTTTTCAAATCGAAACTGGCATCCCAATCCTTCCATACCGGTTCACGACCGGCTTTTCTCAATGCCTTCTCCACCTCCACGGCTGTGCGTTCGTCGCTCACATGGAACTGCTCCAACGCCTGCGGATAGGTATAATATCCTCCCGGCTCCGTCTTGCTTTCCGCACTCATCGTGGTCACGCCCAACGTGGCCATGTGGTCACGGATGGCCGCCGGTTCGCGTGTGGAATAGGAAATGTCCACATCGTGGTCGAAAATACGCATGGCAAAAGTGACCTGGGCCAGTTCACGGTCGCTCATGACGACATTCGGCTGGAAGCCTCCGTTCTCGGAAGGCCGCATACGGGGGAAGTTCACACTGTATTTCGTCCGCCAATAATGCTTCTGCAAATAACGTAAATGATAAGCCATCATCGTAATGTCCGTACGCCATTCTTTCTCCAGGCCAATGAGGACTCCCATCCCGATGGAATGCACCCCGGCTTGTCCCATGCGGTCGAAACCGTTGACACGCCACTCGAATTTCGACTTCATGCCCCGAGGATGGTAGATATTATAGTTTGCCTTGTGGTACGTTTCCTGGAAGCAAATGACTCCGTTCATCCCGTGTACCTTCAGTTCTTCATACTCTTCGGTCTTGAGCGGCATCACTTCTATCTTCAGGTTACTGAAGTAGGGTTTGGCCAAATCCAAGGCACGCGCCAGATAAGGCACGCCGGCTTTGGCCGGATTCTCTCCTGTCACTATCAAGAGGTTCTCGAAAGGCGCCAGCTTCTTGATGGCTTTGTATTCGTTCTCTATCTCCTCCTCCGTCAAAATGGTGCGGCGCATCGGGTTGCTGATATGGAAACCGCAATACACACAGGAGTTGGTGCAGGAGTTGGTAATATACAAAGGTATGAACATGGACATGGTCTTGCCGAAACGCTCTTCGGTATATTTACGGCTCAACCGCGCCATCGTCTCCAAATAGGGAGCGGCTGCCGGAGACACCAAAGCCATGAAATCGTCCACGTCACAATGTTCTTTCGAGAGGGCACGGCGCACGTCGGCTTCCGTCTTGGCATTGATCCGCGCCGTGGTTTCCTCCCATGAAATCTTTTCCAATTCGTCCGAAAACATATCTTCTTCCCGTTTAATCGTTCAAAAATGCCGTCAGGGGCGAACTGGCCTCTGCCACGAAACTGTCTGTCTGCAATCCCAATCCGGCTTCGTATGCCATACGTCCGGCTTCCACTGCCTGCTTGAAAGCCACGGCCATCGCCACCGGGTCGCCAGCCACGGCTATGGCCGTATTCACCAAACAGGCGGAAGCTCCCATTTCCATGGCCTCGGCAGCATGACTGGGCGCTCCGATACCGGCATCCACGACTACCGGCACGTTGGCCTGCTCGATGATGATGCGCAGGAAATCACGGGTCTGCAATCCCTTGTTTGTCCCGATGGGTGCTCCCAAAGGCATGACAGTGGCCGCTCCGGCTTCTTCCAGATGTTTGCAAAGCGTAGGATCGGCCTGACAATAAGGCAATACGACAAAGCCCAACTTCACCAACTGCTCCGTGGCCTTCAGGGTCTCCGTGGAATCGGGCAACAAATAACGCGGGTCGGGATGAATTTCCAACTTCAACCAATTCGTACCGAATGCCTCGCGTGCCATCTGGGCGGCGAACACGGCTTCTTCGGCATTCCGGACACCCGACGTGTTCGGCAATAATTGTATCTCGGGACGCACGATATGCTTCAGCATGTCGTCCTCCTTGTCTTCCAGTTCGATACGCTTCATGGCTACCGTCACCATTTCCGTTCCGGAAGCCATGATGGAACGGGCCATCAGGTCGTTGGAATCAAACTTACCTGTACCTAAAAACAAACGGGACGTAAACTCCCGTCCTGCTATGACTAATTTTTCCATATTTTTGCTGTCTTATTGGATTGAATGACTAAATGCTATCCGCCGCACGCCGCTTTGATGATGACAATGTTCATCCCCTCGGCCAACGCATAACCGTCCCACGCAGTACGGGGCACCAAACGGTTCTCTACAGCCACGGCTATCCCCTGAAGCGGAAGCGATAGCTCTTCCACCAATTCAGAAATCGAAACGGCTGCAGTCTCCACTTCTTTGTTATTCACCGAAATTTTCATTTCATCTACTTTTAATTATTACTGAAAAAGACAAGTACAAAGAAGCACCGCAAACGGCGGTATGGAAAGAAAATAAAATCCAATCCCTACGGCAGTACGAACTGCATCAGGTTCGAGGGTATAATCTCAGCCCCTTTCCGGGCACCCCTTTGTCTTTACGTGGGCAAAGATACACAAAAATACAATCCGCCCATCGGAGATGAACGATATTTTTGTACTTTTACCGCCACTTGACCATTCTAAATTCATACGATGCCGAAAGATGCACATAAAAGTCTTTAAATACAATCATATATCGGAAACCGACAAACGCCTGCTCTATGATTTGATATACCGCGTCTGGGAAGACACGACGAACTTGGATATCCATCATAAAGACATGGATGCCACTTCGTTCTGTGCCGTGGAAGAAAACCGTTTCATAGCATATGCCGGGGTGGTCTCTTGGGATATCCGCATACATGGACGGCAATTCAGGATGTGTGGATTAAGTTGCGTCTGTACGCATCCGGAACACAGGAGTTCGGGAATCGGTTCCGCCCTCGTAAAGCAGGCGACGGAATATATCCTCCGAAACGGCACATTCGATGTAGGCTTATTCACTTGTTCACAAGAAAATACTTCTTTCTATGAACATATAGGCCTTTGGGAAAGGGCAAAAAATTTAGTCTTGATGGAAAGCCACAGAGCCAATGCTTACAGAAGTGACTTCATGCATTTGAATGTGTTCAAATTACTCCTCTCTCCAAAAGCTAAACAATATGCGGAATACTTCGAAAATAGCATTATCAATCTAAACTTCCCTCAAGGAAGGTTCATATAAAACAGACCACGACACTCTAAAAAAGACTTTTTCATTTCTTCACCGCCAATGCCTTTCATCTAAAGTAAAGTATTCCGCCCCCGAAGGCAGGGACGGAATACTTCTTTCCTCTCAATACATCCGCTAAGGTCAACGCACCACGATACGGCTGTTCTCTACCACGCGCCCGTTCTCGGTCAGCGTAAAATTATACACACCGGCCGACATCCTCGACAAAGGCACTTGCACACTGCGTTCACCGACACCCACACGTACACTCTGAATGGTACGCCCGTCCATTCCGGTGATACGCACGTTCCGCTGTGCACCTTCCGTTCCTGCTTCCGGAAGCTCCATTGTCACGGTTTCCCCTCTCCGCGCGGGGTTGGGGTAAGCCCGGAGCAATCCTGGCATTTCCCTCACTTCACTGATGGAAGTACCGCCCTTGCCCACAGCAAAAAACACATAAGCTTCCTTCCCCGTATCATAAATGGCAAAATACTTCTTCCCACTTAACTCATAACCATAAACGACATCTCTATAATAATTTGTCTTCTCCGAATAATCATACCGCCACAGTTTCGTGCCGTCCTCCTTACGAAGTTCCACCCCGGAATAAAGATACGTGTATTGCACCCTCACTGAATCCGCCTCGCCATCATTGTCACGGTCGTATTCCATCGGATCCTGCGGGGCATAGTCCCATGTCTCATACAGATATTCAAACTTATCATCCTCGTCAAACCATGCCTGGGTTAACAATGCACCGTCCAATATCTCACTGCCAATAGACACATCAGAATATGTTCTGAACCATAAAGGGGTATCCTGAGAGCTATACCCTTCCTCTTTCCATTCCCGCCAAGCACCAGAGAAACGTTTTTCGTAATTTCTATAAAATCTGAACGCCTTGTTGTCCGGTGTCAGGTAATACCCATTCGTGGGACGATCCCTGTACACCGCTTCTGATCCATTTTCCCATACATGATAGAAATTCCGAACAAACCACAGTGTGTCCGCCTCGCCCACATATACGCAACTATCAGCACCTGCTCCTGATAAAAAAGAGGTCAAACGTTCTATCCAATCTTCCCTCGTAGGCCATTCATCAGAAGGAGAATAGTCTCCGTCCCACCAACTCAAAGCGGATTCATCGGAATGTAGCAGAACGATTTGGGCGGAACGCGCCTTTACCATGGTATAAGACCCTTTTTCCGGCAACCCCAAATCAATGTCCCTCACCGGTTTCAGGTCTGAATCATAGAAATGGAATATACCGTCATGTATATCACCGCCACCCTTTACGAACAGCAGCGGCTTCCCGTCGGCTGTGTAACTTCCTGGTATCAAAACCGGAACGTTATCCATGCTTCCTACTTCCGTGTACCCTTGTGCCTGCACGCCCACTGTGGCCATACAGGCCATCATTGAAACAAGTAAACTCTTTTTCATGATAATCTTGTTTTTGTCATCATGCCCCCTCTAATCCGGCGGTAAATAAAAATCCATTAGAAAGAAAATTTGTTCAGGTTCGCATAACAAAAAAGCGTGGGGAGCTGTTCTTGCTTATCTCGCTCGTCAGGCTCTCGCATTGCCCATCTGCCAAGATAAGCAACGCAGTTAGCCCACGCCGGTACATATATAAAACACGACACACACCCACACTCTGACGTATGGTTGCGGCACGCATAGTATAAACATACCACGCAGACATTCCCGTTGCTCTATCTTCCGACAGACAGTTCAAATTTGCGAGATTTGACGAGCCGAAGATAGACGCTTGAAAACGCCTTCTTATTAAATAAACCTCCCGCTAACCCCTTCGAGCCAACTGGGTATTGCAAATGTAAACAAAGAAGTTTAATAAAAGTTATATCGCGAGAAGAATATAACCAAATTTAACACGAAGGAATTGCCGACGGGCACCCTATTCCTTAAAAAGACCATCCCGAAAACGCCTTACCGGCAAATTCACCCCACGAAAAGAGGCCGCCCTGCAAACTTACAGAAACGGCCTTTAATCTTACTAATCTTATGTCTTAATTATACCCGCTGTCCTAACTTATCGTCAATGAACAACAAAGCAGCCTTGTCGGCTTTACGGATTTTTTCCAAAATACCTTGCGCCGTAGCTTCTTCTTCCACTTGTTCGCGCACATATCCCCACAAGAAATCCTGAGAAGCCATGTCTTTCTCTTCGGAAGCCACTTTCACAACATTTTCAATCAGCTTGGATACTTGGCATTCATGCTCATACACATTCTCAAAAACACCCAATACACCGTTCCACTCCTGTGGAACCACATCTATCTTGTCTACCTTAGCCACTCCGCCACGTTTGATGACGTAGTTCGCCATATCGTAAGCGTGCTCCAATTCTTCCTGAGACTGTTTCTTCATCCATGTGGCACAGCCGTCGTAACCTTCTCTCTGCAAATAGAAAGACATGGATAAATACAAGTTAGCCGACCACATCTCGGCCACAATTTGTTCGTTAATAGCTTTCTGCAATTTGTCTGAAATCATATTCGTATATATTAAAAATTAAACAACTTCACTTTATTATAGTAAACTACAACTACAGTGCCAAAACATCTGATTTCATCATCATGTCAGCTATTTATTCTTAATTTTACGGATTGTTATAGAGAATCTCGATGAATAAGGTTGAGAAACTCCTCCCGCGTCTTGGCTTGATTGAACGCTCCCGTAAAATCACTGGTCGTAGTCACCGAGTTTTGCTTTTCCACTCCACGCATCTGCATACACATGTGCCGGGCTTCCACTACAACCATCACGCCCAACGGGTCCAACGCCTCTTGTATGCAATCCCGAATCTGTAGCGTCATCCTTTCCTGTACCTGAAGACGATGGGAAAAACAGTCCACCACACGGGCGATCTTGCTCAAACCCGTAATATATCCATTAGGTATATAAGCTACATGTGCTTTCCCGTAAAAAGGCAACATGTGATGTTCGCATAAAGAAAAAAAATCAATGTCTTTCACTATCACCATGTGGCGGTAGTCCTCCTTGAACTTGGCCGAATTCAGAATCTCTTTCGGGTCTTCGGCGTATCCCCGCGTCAACGTTTGCATCGCCTTAGCCACCCTATAAGGCGTCTTTTGCAATCCTTCACGTTCGGTATCTTCCCCCAACAAAGCCAAAACAGCCTTATAGTGGGTTTCTAATTCCCGCTGTACCATTTCGTTATAAACCTGACGTTCCATCCGCTTAATAAGGTATTTGAATTACAGATTTTACAATCAACGCCTCATCGAATTGCTTAGTGGCGCGCAATTCGTGCAAAGCCTGATTAGCTTCCTCGTACGTCCGGAAATCCCCCACCCTGCAAATCCAACGCGGACTCTGAAAATGCGTATAAGTAGCCATGTCGCTGAAGTAGCTCTTCACCTTTCCAGCCATGCGTTGTGCCTCCTGACGAGCCGTTCTGGAATTTCCTCCGGCATAAACCTGAATCCGATAACCGTTGGCCTTCATCTTACGTACGGGCTTAGTACCTACAGATGAATTGCCGCTCTCCGTTACCGACTGGGATGTACGTCCGGAATCTGCAAGCGAAGCAGAAGATTCCTTCTCTGCCCCTCCGCCATTTACCATCCGGGTAATCTCGGCATCCTGAATCACACGTACCGTCCCTTGCCCGTTCACAGGCTTCACCAGCTTGTCCACAAACTTCTGTTGTGCTGAAACCTGAAGCCAACTTACGGCACACCAAAACAACGATAAGAAGAGTCTTTTCATCATATAGTCATTTAAATATAAAACCATAAAAGAGAGCCATTCCGAGACACGAAGACGCCTTCGGAATGACTCCGTTTATCTACTCTGATTAAGCTTTCCAAGCGTCGATGATACCCTTGAAGTCTGCGCACTTCAAAGCGGCACCGCCAATCAAACCGCCGTCAACATCGGGCTTTGCAAAAATCTCTTTTGCGTTCGAAGGCTTGCAGCTTCCGCCGTAAAGGATGGAAACATTCTCGGCAGCCTCTGCACCGAACTTCTCGGCAATGGTCGTACGGATGAAAGCATGCATCTCTTCTGCCTGCTCAGCCGTAGCCGTCTTTCCCGTGCCGATAGCCCATACCGGTTCGTATGCCAGAATGATGTTGGAGAACTGTTCTGCCGTCAAATCGAACAAAGAACCGGCCAACTGTGCCTTCACCACTTCGTTCTGCTTGTCAGCCTCGCGCTCTTCCAAAACCTCACCGATACAGAAGATAACCTTCAGGCCGTTTGCCAAAGCCAAGTTTACCTTCTCTTTCAGGATTTCGGCTGTCTCGCCGTAGTAAGCACGACGCTCCGAATGTCCCAGAATGACATACTGCGCACCGGTAGATTTTACCATCTCGGCAGACACCTCGCCAGTGTATGCGCCTTTTTCCTTGTCTGCACAGTTCTCTGCACCCAAACCGATAGTCTGGGCATCCAATACAGCGGCTACGGAAGCCAAGTGGATGAACGGCGTACAGATGACTACATCACAATTCGGTTTGTCGGCAGCCAAAGCCGCATTCAACTCAGTAGCCAAAGCTACACCTTCCTGCAAATTCAGGTTCATCTTCCAGTTACCTGCAACAATTTTCTTTCTCATTTCTTTTCTTTTTAAAAGGTTGATAATTCTATTTTTATGTTTCATTCGTCTGTACATCTTACTCCCCACCCATATCCGGTCGGCAAACACCAGCACAAACAGGGGGACAAGGAACCACAGGACGACACGCAACGTCGTCATCATCCGCGATGCCGACTGCAAACGCCCCAATTCACCGTCTTCCAACGGCACATTCAGGTCCTCTTCTTTCGGAAGGTTATTACAACTCCATTTGTTATACACCGTACCCTCTTTCAACAATACCAGCCCGGGATTGGAGCGCACAACGGTTTTCAACGTGATTTCATCCGTTATGCCAAAAGGATAATCCGCCCCCGTCAGGTCCTGCCATCGCCCAATCACGTCATCACCGGATGCCGTCAGACAATAAAAGGCATACCCATGTTCGCCGCAATAGTCATAAAGTTCATTGATACGGTCTATATTGCTGTCGTCCGCAAACTCCAGATAAGGAGAGATTAATAAGAAAGTATATCCTTTGTCCGACAAAACCTGCTCCGTGATATCCTCTCCATCAGGCCACGTCATAATCGAAAAATCATGTACGGGGGGCACATATCCTTCTTTCACCAACACCGTCCGGCTCTCCACAAAATGCCAGGCCGTGTCCTCGGGATAATCTTCCGTAGTGAATTCTTTCTTTACTCCATCCTTTTCAAGTACGAATGTCGTAAGATACTCCGGCTCCTCCTCTCCTTCCGGAACCACCATCGCTCGGGGAAGATTTACTCCGATATGATAAGGACGGAAATCGAAAACCGGAAGATAATAGATACAGAAACCCGCCAGAACAAAGGCAAAAAAGATAGAATAGAGGGAAATCATCCACTGGTTGCGTTCGGAAACAAAGCGCACCATCAACCGACGGTAACGAAAAACGAGCACGGACAAACCCAACAGCACGACATTCTTGCCGAACGTCTCCCAGTTCGTCAACGACACGGCATCTCCGAAACATCCGCAATCCGACACAGGATCGGCCAAAGCCAGATAAAACGTCAGAGGCGTCATCACACTCATGAACAGCAAAAAAAGCCAGGAAGTCGCGCGCCGACGTATCCCAAAGAACAGATATATCCCTATACAAAATTCAAAAACCGCCAAAAGGACAGCCAGCCAGAGCGGCAAAAAGCCGGGAATCCATTCCGACCAACCGAATGCCTGAAAATAGTCATCGAATTTATATTGGGTACCACGCGGGTCAACCACTTTCACCAATCCGGAGAAGACGAAAGTCACAGCCAGCAACAAACGGCTGACATTCACGGTAACCCAACGTAATTTATATCCCAATCTATTCACCGAACGTCAATTTTATCAGCCCGAATACGGCATAATTCATCATGTCCATGTAGTTGGCATCCACTCCCTCCGACACCAAAGTCTGCCCCGCCAAAGCCTCAATCTGCTTGGTCCGGTAAAGTTTCATCAAGATAAGGTCTGTATAAGAACTGATACGCATGCCGCGCCAGGCCTCATCGTAATCGTGGTTTTTCTTCAACATCAAAGCGAGCGAAAGCCCCGCGTATTTATCGTAATATTCCAAGGCACGTTCAGCCGTCATGTCTTCCGCGTCGGCATAGCCCAACTCCAACTGTATCAGGCCGACAATACTGTAATTCACGATAGCCATGAACTCCGGGCGAATGCCCTCACCGACCAACGAGACCCCTTTCACCTCCAAACTACGGATACGATTGGCCTTAATAAATATCTGGTCTGTCACCGAAGCCGGACGCATGATACGCCACGCCGCACCGTAATCATGCAACTTTTTGGCGAACAGTTCCCGACACTCCTTCATTATTTGCTCAAATTGTCCTTGTGTATCCATATTTTACCGTTTAGGCATACCACAACATGCAATGTGCAAAGGTAGTACAAATCATCGAATAAAACAAAAAGAGACCGTAGAATACGCGAGCGGGGACAGCCTTTTCATGTTCTTTCACCATAACACATTGTACATCAAATCCTTCCGAAGAAGAAAGAAGGCTAACGGTGAAAACAAGGTGAAGGCTGCCGAATAAGAAAGTTCACCATAAGTAACTGAAACAGAATAAGTCTGAAAGATGCGAACCTATTCCTGCATTTTTCATATTGTAAGCAGAGCGAACCTGCACACTCCCCACAACACCTGACTCTTTGCACGGCTCAAGGTGGAAAATCATTCGCAGCAGAATGAAAAATCGTTCACAGCAGAACGAAAAATCGTTTGCAGGAGATTGAAAAATCATTCTCAGGAGATTGGAAACCCGCTTGCCACAGACGTCCTTTCTCCCTGATACATAGCAAAAAAGAGATGCTCCCGACCGTACGGAAACATCTCCCTTATTGTAACTACAAACTTATGCTTATGAATATTTGATGATTTGCCCCGGACGAAGCATAGTCTTACGGGATATTCCATTCAACTTGCACAACTTAGCAACCGTCGTACCATATTTCGATGCTATTACGGAAAGATTCTCACCCGATTTCACGCGATGTACTTTAGAACGGGGCTTAGCTGTCGGCTTCGGACGAGCACTCGCCGTATTCTTAGCCACCTCGGTCTGCCCCTTGCTCTTATTGGAGCGGAAGATATAATAGTCTCCTGTCACATCTTGCGCTACGAAATCAAACATTTCGGCCGGATTGATAGCCTGTCCCAAGAAACGCGTTTCAAAATGCAAATGAGAGCCTGTTGAACGCCCGGTATTGCCTCCCAAACCGATGGGTTCGCCAGCCTTTACAACTTGGTTCTCACGCACAAGGTGCTTGGACAAATGCCCGTAAATGGTTTCAAGTCCGTTCGGATGACGAATTACGACATAGTTACCGTAACCTTTTCTTTCGTAATCCACGATACGTACTTTTCCACTAAACGCCGAACGTATGGTATCCCCAATGTACACCTTGATGTCAAGCCCTTTATGCTGACGACGAAAACTTGCACGATAACCGTAATTAGAAGTAATTCTCGTGCTCGGCGTCGGCATGCAGAAATGCCGCAAGTCTATCTTGTATTCTTCCGGCAATTCTACATCATAACGATGGGCATATTGGTTGTTCCAATCGGGATAAAGACCAAACGCGGGATTTTCAAGCTGTTCGTCACCAATCAAACGTTGCAAGGCAACCGAATCCACAGCTCTCATCTTTTTGTCGATCGGTGCTTGGCGAGCCAACAAGTCCTGCCCTGCAACCGGCATACTCAACATGGCCAAAACAACGACCGCTCCTGTCTTAAGTCTTCTGAAGTTAAAAAACATTTAATTATTATTATAAAGTTCGCTTATCTTATTTTATAATTCGTCTAAAGCATACAAATAACCCAAGTTGGAAGATTCATACTCAAAAATCTCCTCCGGCTTGAAGAAACGCGCCAATTCTATTTTCGCATTCTCTAATGAATCGGACGTGTGGACGATATTTTGTTGGTTACTCATACAATAGTCACCGCGAATCGTGCCCGGAAGGGCATTCCTGCCATTTGTAGCCCCTGCCATCGCCCGCACCACATTTACGGCCTCAATACCTTCGAAGCAGCATGCAATCACGGGAGTTGACATCATGGAATCCTTTAAAATCCGAAAGAATGATTTCTCGCGCAAATGAGCATAATGTTCATCCAATATCGCATCTGTCAATTGCATCATTTTCATTCCGGCCAACCTCAGTCCTCTCTTCTCGAAACGGTTGATAACTTCTCCTACAAGCCCTCTCTGTAATGTACAAGGTTTTAACAAGACCAAGGTTTTCTCCATGAATATAGACTTTTTGAATTAAACATATTAATTAGCGTATTCTAAACACTAACAGCGGCAAAGATAATCTTTCCATAACAAAAGCCCAAGAAAATTAACAGTATTTTTCCTCAAAAGGCCGTTTTTTCAAGAAATCACCCCCCAATTCACCGTCCTATCTCTTAATTTATTTAACTGTTTCCACAGGATATCATTCTTTGAAGCAGCGCAATGCGGGTCGTCGTCCAACACTTTTCCGGCCGTTTCCCGCGCCAACTGCAGTACTTGTCCGTCACGTGCCAAATTGGCCAGCCTCAACGTAAACGAAACCCCGCTTTGCTGCGTACCTTCCAAATCGCCCGGACCGCGCAACTTCAAATCCGCTTCGGCTATTTCAAACCCGTCGTTCGTCTCCGTCATGATTTGAATACGCTTGCGGGTATCTGCCGAAAGCTGGTATTTGGTGACCAAAATGCAATAGGACTGGTCGGCTCCGCGTCCCACCCGTCCGCGCAACTGATGCAACTGCGCCAGTCCGAAACGTTCGGCATTCTCTATCACCATGACCGAAGCGTTCGGTACGTTCACTCCGACCTCTATCACAGTGGTCGCCACCAGTATCTGGGTCTTCCCTGAAATGAAGTCCTGCATCTCGGCCTCCTTCTCTGCAGCTTTCATTTTACCATGCACCCGGCTTATCTTATATTCCGGCAAATCGCGGCACAACTGCTCATACCCCTCTTCAAGGTTCTTGATGTCCATCTTCTCGCTTTCCTTAATCAACGGGTACACCACGTATGCCTGCCGCCCCTCGTTCAACTGCGAACGCAATCCCCTGTACAGGCTCTCCCGACGGTTGTCAAACTGGTGAATCGTCTGAATCGGCTTGCGCCCGGGAGGCAGCTCGTCGATAACCGACACATCGAGGTCGCCATACAAGGTCATGGCCAAGGTACGGGGTATCGGCGTGGCCGTCATCACCAACACATGAGGAGGATTGCTGTTTTTAGTCCACAAACGGGCGCGCTGAGCCACACCGAAACGATGCTGCTCGTCTATCACGACCATGCCCAAAGACTTAAAAAGCACCGTGTCTTCCAACACGGCATGCGTCCCGACTAGAATCCGTACCTCGCCGTCTTTCAAACCGTCCAAAACAGCCTGTCGCCGCTTTCCTTTCACCGTCCCCGTCAGCAGTTCCACCCTTACGGGCATCCCGAACAACAAGTTCTGGAAAGTCACATAATGCTGCTCCGCCAGAATCTCGGTAGGCGCCATGATACAAGCCTGAAAACCATTGTCCAATGCAATCAAGATGCTCATCAAAGCCACCAGTGTCTTCCCGCTGCCTACATCGCCTTGCAACAAACGGTTCATTTGCCGCCCGCTCCCCATATCCTGACGAATCTCACGAATGACTCTTTTCTGCGCTCCGGTCAGCTCAAACGGCAGATTCTTTTCATAAAACGTATGAAACAGCTCGCCTACACGGACAAACACATAACCACGGTATTTCTGACGACGCTCACGCGCATACTTTATTATATTCAATTGAATATAGAAAAGTTCTTCGAACTTCAAACGGAATTGCGCCTTCCGTAAATCTTCCGCAGAAGTCGGATAATGCACACGCCGGAGCGCTTCATCCAAAGACACCAGATTCAACGAGCTTACTAAATAAGGTGGCAAGGTTTCCGGAATTCCGGCATCCAAACGTTCAAACAAAGTCGCCGTGAAATGTTCTATGGAACGGGAATTCAATCCGGCCCGTTTCATCTTGTCCGTGGTCGTGTAATAAGGCTGAAGTCCCATGGTGTTCAAACGCAATTCATCGGCCTTGTCCACATCAGGATGAGCGATGTTGATTCGTCCGTTGAAAACACTCGGCCGCCCGAACACGATATAATCCGTCCGCGTCTTGTAGGCGGACAAAATGTATTTTATGCCATTGAACCAAATCAAGTCCACAACTCCCTGCCCATCGGTGAAATGAGCCACCAAACGCCGTTTCCGCCCCTCTCCCTCCGTATCAAAGCTCAATATCTGGCCGCGAATCTGTACGTAGGGCATATCGGCCGTCAACTCATGGATATAATAAAGCCGCGTACGGTCTATATGTTTATAAGGAAAGGTGTACAACAAATCATGCAAAGTACGGATTTGCAATTCATCTCCGAGCAGTTTGGCACGCTGCGGTCCCACTCCCGGCAGGAACTTGATATCTTGACGCTCAAGGTCTATCATCGGTCAATCGGATAAAAGAGCTTCGGCTATCTTTAAATCGAAAGGTGTGGTTATTTTTATATTCTCACGGTTGCCCGGCACCAACGACACCGGAACTCCCATAGCTTCCACCACAGAAGCATCGTCAGTGAAAAACGGACGGTACTCTTGCCGGTAAGCGGCTTTCAGCACATCGGCCCGAAAAGTCTGCGGGGTCTGCACCAAACGATATTGTGCACGGTCTACGGTTACACTGTCTCCCTCCGTCTCATTGGATTTCAGACAACGCAGTGTCTCCACGACTTCGGCAACAGGTATGGCGGCACGTTCCCGGAAAGCTGATTCATAACATGCCGCTATGACCTCACGAGACACAAAAGGACGCACACCGTCGTGCACGGCCACCAAAGCATCCGTTTCCCCATCCGGCACCTCTGCCAAACCGTTGGCCACGGAATGAAAGCGCGTCTCTCCTCCGTCGGCCAAACGATAAGGAATGCGGAAGTCATATTCACGACACAATTCTTTCCAATAGTCCTGCTGTGCAACCGGCAATACCACAATCAGTTCCACACTTTCGTCATAGGCATGAAACGCATCCAACGTCCGCATCAACACCGGTCGACCTTGGACCGGAATGAACTGCTTGGGAATTTCGCCCCCCATACGCAGTCCTTTCCCTCCGGCCACTACGATCGCATATTTCTTCATCGAGCCACCTCGTTGTACAACATTCCGTTTCTCACGGCTTCCGCCTTGTCCTTACCGGCCAGCTTGGCCACGATGGCATAACCGAATTCAAATACGGCAGCCGGCCCTTTTCCGGTAATGAACAAGCCGTCCTCCTCCACAAGGCTGCCTGTATAAAAAGCCCCTTCCAAGTTCTCTTCAAATCCGGGATAGCAAGTCGCCTTCAGTCCTTTCAGCAATCCCATACGGCCGTAGACCAAAGGAGCCGCACAAATAGCCGCCAGCGGTTTGCCAGCCTTATACTGCTGCATGATACCTTCGGCCAAACCTTCGTGTCCGGCCAGATTGTATGAACCGGGCAGCCCGCCAGGCAATACCAACATAGCGGCCTTGGAAAAATCAACTTCTTCCATCAACATATCGGCCTCCACGCGAATTCCATGTGCACCGGTCACCATCTTGTCGCCCGTCACCGAAACGATACGGGTTTCCACTCCTGCACGACGCAAAATATCTACCACAGCCAAAGCTTCCACTTCTTCCGAACCTTCGGCAAAAAACAAATATACTGTTTCCATCCTTCTGTATTTAATAATGAATATTTATAAGTTAAATCAATTCTTCTCTTGCCACGCCATGCGTTGCACATCCGCTCCCGAAGGTGATTGAAACACCCGCAAGTCGAACTCCGGAATCACTGCCAGAACATGGTCGAAGACATCGGCCTGGATTTCTTCATAAGGAATCCAGTCTTTCACCGTCGAAAAGAAATACAGTTCCACAGGAATTCCCCTGTCCGTCGGCTGCAAATGACGGACCATGCAATGCAGTTCCTGATTGGTATAAGGCAAGCTTCGCAAGTATGCCGTCAAATAAGCCCGGAACACGCCCAAATTGGTCTGGCGGCGACCATTGACCTTTACGGTATCGTCGATGGAATGAGCCGCATTATAATCCTGCAAGTCCTGTTCTTTCCTTTCTATATAGTCTTTCAGCAAACTTATCTTGCGAAAACGTTCCAACATCTCCGGCGTACAAAACTTCACACTACTCATATCTATATTGACAGACCGTTTGATACGACGTCCGCCGCTTTCGCGCATCGCATTCCAATTCTGAAACGAATCACTGACTAAAACGTATGGCGGCACCGTGGTCACTGTATTGTCCCAATTACGGACTTTCACGGTGTTCAGCGTCACTTCCGTCACGACCCCGTCGGCATCATATTTGGGCACCTTTATCCAATCTCCCACTTTCAGCATATCGTTGGCCGACAACTGTACTCCGCTGACGAATCCCATAATGGTGTCTTTAAAAATCAACATCAAAACAGCAGCCGAAGCACCTAATCCCGCCAACAGCGAAACGGGGTCCTTGTCTATCAGTTCGCTAAGTATGATGATACCGCCCACGAACCAAGCCACCACTTGAAGCGTCTGCAACAAACTCTTCAAAGGACGGTCTCGGAAGGCTTCTTTGTCACTATAGACACTATAAACAGCCCTTAAAAAAGCATGAACAAAAGCCAGAAAAGCAAGAACGATAAATACAAAACTGATTCGTCGGACAAAATCGACCGTACTTCCATTCGTATCGGCAAAAACTACAGGTACAAAACAATATATCACCACCGGCACCACCGTACGACTTAAACGTACCATTACCTTATGGTCGAATACCACATCATCCCACGTAGCTTTCGTGCGTTTCACCAAATGGGCTACAGCTTTCAACAAAAAACAGCGGCAAACCGCATCTGCCAAAAAAGCCGCAGCGACCAATAAGGCCAACATGACACCGTGCGCCAAGGCATCGGCTACCGACACCAATCCCCACGAAGCCAGCACGCTTGTCAACCATCCTTGCAAGTCTATTTCCATCATCCCGTCGCGTCCGGCCTTTCTATTTCAAACATTCCAGATAGCGCTTGATGGTCTCTTCCAGCCCGAGGTACAAAGCGTCACAAATCAGCGCGTGACCGATGCTTACTTCATCAATCCATCCTATCTGTTCATGCATATATTTCAAGTTCTCCAAGCTCAAGTCATGGCCGGCGTTCAGCCCCAACCCCAAACTGCGAGCCGTTCGGGCCGCTTCCACAAAAGGCCGGACAGCCACCTCCGGACTTCCTGCATAAGCCGAAGCGTACGGCTCCGTATAAAGTTCCACCCGGTCTGCCCCCGCTTTTGCCGCATATTCCACCATCTCCGCTTCGGCATTGACAAAAACGGAAGTACGAATCCCTTTTTCCTTAAATTCCCCTATGATTTCCGTCAGAAACGAAAGATTCTTTTTCGTATCCCAACCCGCATTCGACGTAATCTGGTCGGGAGCATCCGGCACCAATGTTACCTGTGTGGGTCGTACTTTCAACACCAAATCATTGAACTTGTCCACCGGATTGCCTTCGATGTTGAACTCCGTACGCAAAACAGCTTTTAGGTCATACACGTCCTGGTAACGGATGTGGCGCTCGTCGGGACGGGGATGCACCGTGATGCCCTGTGCCCCGAACTTTTCACAATCCAATGCCACCTGCACGACGTCCGGATTATTGCCTCCCCGCGCATTACGCAGAGTAGCCACTTTATTAATGTTCACACTTAATTTCGTCATTTCTCTTTCAATTATAATTTGTCACCAATAGGGCAAAGTTAGAAAAAAATACTATATTTGCGGCTCTATAACCGCAGTAAAAGTCTTAATTAATATTAGGAGAATGGCAGAAAGACTCAAATTCGCCCTGTTCGGCAACATCTATCAAGCTAAAAAGTCGGCTTCGGTCAAACAACTCATTTCCTTGTTGGCCGCACGCGATGCCGAACTCTATATCGACACCGATTTCTATACCTACCTCAGCCAGGAACTTCATTTCGAAGTCTGTCCTACCGGACTGATATCAGACAGCGATTTTCAGGCTGACATCGCAGTCAGCATGGGAGGTGACGGAACTTTTCTGGCCGCAGCCAGTCGGGTGGGAAATAAAGACATACCTATATTGGGAATCAACATGGGGCGGCTCGGCTTCTTAGCCGATGTGTCTCCGGAAGAAATCAACGAATGCATCGACGACATCTACAACCACACATACAAAATTGATGAGCGTAGCGTCATCGAAGTGAAATACGAAGGTCCGGAACTCTCCGGATACCCATACGCCCTGAACGAAGTGGCTGTCCTGAAACGGGACAACTCCTCCATGATTTCCATCCGGGTGGAAGTGAATGGTGAATTTCTGGCCACTTATCAGGCTGACGGCCTCATCATCAACACGCCCACGGGTTCCACCGGTTATGCCTTGAGCGTAGGAGGCCCCATCATCGTGCCCCAATCCGGTACATTCTGCATTACGCCCGTAGCCTCCCACAGCCTGAACGCACGTCCCATCACGCTCCGCGACCAAGTGGAACTTACGCTATCGGTAGAATCCCGCAACCATAATTTCCTCGTGGCTATAGACGGACGCAGCGAAGCCTGCACCGAAGCCACGCACCTCATCCTTCGCCGAGCTCCCTATAATATAAAGGTATTGCAACGCAAGAACCATTCGTTTTACTCCACCTTGCGTGAAAAGCTCATGTGGGGCACCGACCCAAGGGAAGAATCATGTTGAACGCCTTTCGATCTTCTACGTCAACCTATTCCACCCTACGTTTGCTCCAATGGCTGTGGAATATCCTGCGGCACCACCGGTTGCAAACGGGACTGAACACCCTGCTCGGCTGCTCCACCGTATTGTTGGATTTCATGTTCATCGCTGCCACCAAATGGACCATCGACATTGCGACCTATAAAGCCCCCGGAAGTTTATCCATAGCCGCCGCACTACTCATCGGTATCCTGTTGTCACAGCTCTGCATCCATTTCGCTTCACGCTGGGTCAAGGCCATTTTGGGAGTCAAGGCACAAAACCACATGCAACGGTTCTATTTCGACCGTTTGCTGCACAGCGAGTGGAAAGACCGGAACCGACGACACAGCGGAGACCTCCTGAACAGGCTGGAGCGAGATGTCACCGACGTGGTGAACGCCGTTACCGAGACGGCTCCATCCATTATCGCCGTGTGCATACGGTTGGTAGGTGCGTTCTTATTCCTGTATTCCATGGATGCTTCATTGGCTTGTCTCACCATGGCCATCATTCCGCTCTTCATGGTATTGAGCAAGGTCTATATGAAACGTATGCGCAAACTGACCCGCGAAATCAGGAATACGGACAGCCGTATCCAAAGCATACTGCAAGAAACGATACAACACCAGATGGTTGTACAGACCTTGGAGCAACAGTCCGTTATGGTACAACGGTTAGATAACATACAACAGGATTTACGCAACCAAATCAAGACGCGCACCCGCTTTTCGTCCATTTCCTCGTCTTTCCTCAGCGCCGGATTCATGGGATGCTACCTTGTGGCCTTTCTGTGGGGAGCCGCCCGACTGCACGAGGGGACAATCACCTACGGCATGATGATAGCCTTTATCCAACTCGTAGGACAAATACAAGGCCCGTTCCGAGACATGAGCCGTTTCATTCCTATTTTCGTCAACGCTTTTACAGCCGGCGAACGTCTCATGCAATTAGAAGAGATTCCTTTGGAAAAACATCCCGAAGAAATCCGGATAGGCTCGCCCTCCGGCATACGCTTCCATCAAGTCTCATACGCATACGACAAGGGAAGCCGCCACATACTGCAAGATTTCACCTACGATTTCCCACCGGGCAGCCATACGGCCGTGATAGGGGAAACCGGTGCAGGGAAAACGACTTTAATACGCCTGATGCTTTCCTTAATCCATCCCACAGCGGGAAAAATCATATTATACGACAACCATGGCAGGCAATCCGAATGCCATGCAGGTACCCGCTCCAACTTCACCTACGTCCCCCAAGGAAATACCCTCTTTAGCGGTACCATACGGGAAAACCTGTTGCTCGGCAATCCGTACGCCACAGATGAAGAAATGCAGACCGCACTCATCCACGCCTGTGCCGATTTCGTATTCCAACTCCCCGAAGGCTTGGACAGCCGTTGCGGCGAACAAGGTACGGGATTAAGCGAAGGACAGTCGCAACGTATTGCCGTCGCCCGCGCTTTACTGCGTCCGAGCGGTATTTTGCTATTCGACGAGGCCACTTCCTCACTCGACACCGCAACCGAAAAACGGCTATGGCAAAATATCTGTAGCCATTATGGCGATAAGACCCTGATTTTTGTCACCCACCGGATGAACATCATTACATCTGAAACGCGCGTATTGAAACTCAGCAAATAAAAAGGAAAAACTTTGGTCAGCCCATACAAAAACACTATCTTTGTCCCGTAACAGGTGTCCTGTCTGCCGACCGGCATTCCGGATGAAAAGGGAATCGGGTGGAAATCCCGGACAGTCCCGCTGCTGTAATTTCCAGAAAGCGTATCAAAAGAAAGACTCATACCACTGCCTCAAATCCATCACGAGGTCGGGAAGGTTTTTGATACGGGAATAAGTCAGAAAACCTGCCTGTTCAAACTGCGGCATCTCGCTTCGAGGGTTAGGCGATGATTCCACTCTGATTCTAAGAACCGTCTTTTCTATCACAAAGGTCGGCTTATTTCGTCCACAACATAACGGACGAATGCGGCACCTTTCAGAACATGACGCTTGGAAGATGTCTGTCACACGACAACGTTTATTTAACCCCCTCCAAAGGCCGAAGCGATTCGCCCTTGCGTCTGCCATGCTATCTGCTATCAATCAATTTTACCAGACGCAGAAATAAACGGGAACGATGGAGACAGACAGAAGAATTCACATTCAAAAAAAATGACGTCCAGAAGAAAATCTCTTCAGGACGTCATTGATTTTATCTACCGGACATTCTTAAAAAACAAGAATAAAATAATGATACAATGAAAATTTAGGGATTTTACTACTTTATTCTCTTGCAAAAAATTAACTTTGCATATTATAGGAATACAATGTTCAAAAAAGGAGGTAAAGAAACAGACAGTAAAATGAATGAGACGCAAAAAAAGGACAGCATGCTCGACAAGGCTGCATTTCATTAATCCGAGTAAGAATCTATCGCGCTGAAATACGCGGCATATTAACAAACCGAGAAAGCGTTCCATTCCATAACTTGACATGAACATATAAAATATTGAGCTTTTAGCTCTTGTTCTTCTTTTGTTGAATACCGCCAAACATTCACTGCATAAGAACAAGCAGACTGGGAGTTCACGCCAATAAGGCGTGAGCTATTCTGTTGCTTGTATGCAGAAGGTCACTTGGCGGTAACCCAACAAAAGGCAAGCTAAAGAATGGTTGCACGCCTTTTTCATAACCCAAACATCAATATGAAAAATATATTACTTATATTATTAACCATCTTCTGTATAGGACAGAAGACTTTTGCTTATGACTGTGCCGTTGGCGGAATTGCCTATAACCTAAATTACAATACAGCCTCCGTAACTTATTTTAGTATGGAGTACAATCACGGTTACTATTTCCGAGAAGTCAAAATCCCAAGCCACATAACATACGACGGAACGACCTACACCGTTAACACGATTGCAGAAAATGCGTTCATCAACTGTACCAAATTGACATCCATCACAATCCCGAGTACCGTCACTTATATCCATGGCGAAGCATTCGCCGGTTGCAGTTCACTATCCGTACTGACCATCGAAGACGGTAAACAACCATTATTCCTGGATGCCAAAACCACCGGACTTAAATATTACAGAGAGGGGGTGTTTGCCGATTGCAGAATAAATAAATTGTACCTCGGCAGAGACTTGCGGTACAGCGAAGGCGGAGAATGGCCTTCGACACAATACTACCCTCCGTTTTACAATAATGTCCCCAAAGACAACAAAAACACCCTGAACAATGTCACCATAGGAAAAGATGTGACAACAATCCCGTCCCAGTTGTTTTACTCCTTTGAAAAGTTATATTCAGTAACCCTTCCTGATTCCCTTCAAAGTATCAAACGCAGCGCATTCTCAGGAACGGGCATATCGGAAATTGAAATACCCCAGAGTGTTAAAAGTATTGGAGCATTCGCTTTCCTAAATTGCAAAAAACTATGCAACGTAACATTGCCCGACTCTATATTCTCAATAGAGGAAGGAACTTTCAAAGGCTGCGAGCAATTGGCAACCATCAATCTGCCACATTGTTTAAAAACGCTTGGCTCCTCAGCTTTCTCTGGTTGTAAGAACTTGAAGACGGAAATTCCTGCCGGAATAGACAGTATAAGCCCGGAAGCATTGGACAACTGTTCTTCACTTACAAAACTGTGGATACCCAACGTGAGAAATGCCGACTTCGGACTTACCGGCTGTATAAGTTTAGACAGTATCAATATCAGAAGTGCAAAAACAATACCTAACGGCCTATTCTCAAACCTCCCTGCCCTCAAATATCTGGAAATACCATTTACCCAAAACAACCTGGGCATGTTCTTTGGCAGTTCATGCGACAACACAAAAGGTGAATACCTCCCCATCACCCAATACTCCGAAAACGGAAAGAGCCACACCTACTATATCCCTAAGGCATTGGAAGAAATCGTGATTGCAGACGGAAGCGAGACATTGGCATACGGAGCATTCTATAATTGCTCCATGCTTAGAAAAGTTACATTGCCAAGCACCCTGAACGGCATTAAAGAAAAAGCATTCTACGGCTGCGAGGGGCTGACGGACATATACGTAAAACGCGCCCTGCCTCCCGTTGCCTACTCCGGGACATTCGAGGGGGTAAATTTGTTCGCCTGCACCCTGCACGTACCATACGGAAGCAAACAATACTACGAGAAAGCCACTGGATGGAAAGACTTTTACTTCATAGAAGAAGAGGCTCCAATAAAGATAGACGTGACGAAAAACATAATGAACGCTGGAGAAATACTCGGACTCACGGAATACCAATATGGCGACAATGTAGAACTTGAAGCCATAGCCCATAGCGGATATACGTTTTCCGCCTGGACTGAAAACGGAAACATACTGACTACCGACAGGCTATGTTCATTTGTTGCAGAAAGCAACCGAAAGCTGATAGCCGTATTTGTCCCTACTCTTGACTCCAACCTGGTACAAGCTTCCCCGAAAAGCACAAAAGTCAGCTTTACGTGGGAAAAAGAAGCGGACGCAGCGTCGTATAAACTTACCGTATACGAGGACGCAGCAATGACAATCGTAGTCAGAAGCCAAAGTTTTGACACCAATGGAAATATCTTATCACGAAGTACCTCCGATTCAATCTCTACCGTATTTACAAATTTGTCAGAACAACATGATTATTACTACAGTCTCAAAACTTACTCGAAAAACGGAGAAGTACTATCCCATTATATAGGATTGTTTTCCACGTCATCTGAAACAAGCATCAAAAAGATGGAAACAAACGAACATAATCTGGAGATTACCGGTTATTACGACCTCAATGGACGGAAACTGGCAGCTCCCAAAAAAGGCATTCACATCATCCGCTATTCCGACGGGACGACACAAAAACGGATCGTGGACTGACGTTTCCCGTCTCTCTCATCCCCATGCGGCCACCCTTTGCGTATGCAAAACGGTGGCCGTAAAACTTATATAAATGACACTTTGAAAGCGAACCATTCTGATTAACCTTCAAAAAGGAAGTAAACCATACGGATTCCAACCATTCATTGGGATTCAAAGCCCGTAATTTAGAGTAACATTTCGCATAAATATGCAAAGAAACCCTCTCTTCCCTGCATAAAACTTGCATATATGCAAATCAATCTCAGCCGAACGGAAATTCATTCGACTGAAAGCGATTTTCCGTTGTGCGCACAATGAAAGCAAGTCCTACGCCAACCATGCCATAAGTCGTTAGAAACGGAAATAAAAACAAGCCGTAAACCGTCTTTCCACCTCTAATTGAAACGGAAACACCTCCAAAAACAGAAAACAGAATGACAACGAAACAGGCTTACCGCTTTCCCGACCGTAAAACCGTACGCACAAACCTCCGGCACGGCCGACAAAAGAACGGGACAAGACCTTCTTTCGTTACAAAACGACAAAAAACCGCCGTACGAGAATCCGTTATTTTCACCCCCTCCCTCTCCCGGACGGAAATAACGGATTCTCGGACAACCGGATTTAACATTTTGACACTTTGCCCATGCCGTGCCACTGCATAAAAAGTGGTATATTTGTACCGTCATGCCACCGGACCGTACTGGAGCCGCCGTCGGCATACACAAGAAACAAACCATCAAACCGCATCATCATGAAACAATCCATCGTAACAGGCATGGGAGAAGCCTTGTGGGACATGCTGCCCGAAGGCAAGAAGATAGGAGGCGCACCGGCCAATTTCGCCTACCACATCTCGCAATTCGGAATAGACAGCCGGGTCGTAAGTGCCGTGGGAAAGGACACGGCGGGGAGCGAGCTATTGGAGAACTTACGGGACAAATCGCTGAAAGGACTTATCGAGAAAACGGACTTCCCCACAGGAAGCGTAGAGGTGGAAGTGGACGAAAAGGGTATCCCCTGCTACAACATCCGGGAAGACGTGGCTTGGGACCATATTCCCTTCACGCCGCAAACGGCAGAACTGGCCCGCCAGACGCAAGCCGTATGTTTCGGTTCGCTAGCCCAACGGCATCCCGCCTCACGCTCCACCATCCACCGATTTCTTGACACCATGCCGGACGGGGACGGGCAATACAAGATATTCGACATCAACCTCCGGCAAGGTTTCTACACACAGGAGATTATCTCCACCAATCTGCAAAAGTGCAACATCCTTAAAATCAACGACGAAGAACTCGACATCGTGACACGGCTGTTCGCCTTGCCCGGCACGGGCCAGGAAGAAAGATGCAGGACGCTGCTGAAGCGATACGCGCTGAAGGCTTTGATTCTCACCTGCGGCGCACGAGGCAGTTTCGTATTCACCCCGGAAGAGACATCCTACCGAGACACCCCGAAAGTGGAAGTGGCCGACACCGTAGGCGCAGGCGACTCCTTCACAGCCGCCTTCACGGCCGCCATCCTTTCCGGCGGAACCGTCCGCGAAGCGCACTGCCTCGCAGTGGACGTTTCGGCTTACGTATGTACGCAAAAAGGAGCCATGCCCCTGCTCCCCGGGACATTCACGAAACGGATATAAGACGACGGGGCAAAAATAAAAGTGTGCCGAAAAGAAATACATCTCTTGCGGCACACTCTCTTCTACATTCCTATATCTCACTCGACTTCCCACTCGAAAACACCGGCCGAATTGTCCTTTGGTAACACGACTTCCAGCTTCATGGCCGTAGTCTGCACCGGCGTGAATTCCACCGTGTTGGGCACGCCTTTTTTTGTCCCGTACGTGCCGGTTGCCGACACCGGTGTCCAACCGCCTTGTTCGTCCTTGTAATACAGTTTCCAACTTTGAGGCACGCGGCAACCTCCCCACGGCTCATCGTCGAACCAATATACGGTGGAGGAAGACACTTTGGACGGTTTCGGGAACTCGTAAGTAATCCACTCCGTCGAGTTCTTTTTCGGCCACCAATGATAGTAGGCCATGGAACGGTCGTTCTCGTCCACCGGCACCAAACGGTCGTTAATGGCAAACAAGGCCGTAGTCTTATGCGAAGCATCCACACGGCTCTCCGAGGCCAGCGTAGCCGGCATGGACGGGCTTGTCGCGCTCACCTCCTGCGGCAACCATACCATCATGTTACCGGCTCCCCGGTGCGCCCAAGCATAATAAGGAATAAGCGTCAGTTCGACATCCGAAGCCGTCAGACGGCCTTCGGCATCATAACCCAACACCTGTGCACCCGTCTTGATTTCCATCAGGCCGCAAAGCATGTCCGGTTTCTCTACCGTCTCGAACTGCGGACGGCGGTTCACCAACACACTCATGATATCGAAATCATTGTCGGGCCACTCGGCGCAGTACACCAACGGGCCGCGCTCCACAGCCACACGCCCGCGGTCGGCCTCCACTTTGGCATGTGCTTTCACCACGCGAGGTTCCATATCGAAATGCACTTCCACCTTGTCGCCCTTCTTCCACCGGCGTTCTATCGTGAAATAACCGTCCTGCAATTCGCTTTCCACCGGTTGGCCGTTCACTTTCACACTGTATCCCAAACGCTTGCCGTCGCTGTAACGGTACAAATCGCTCGGTACGACTTGTCCGCGCACCCAACCGGGGATGCGGATTTTCATGGCAAACTCACCGGCCTTGTTCTTCTTCACGCTCACGGCCACGTCGCCATCCCAAGGATAACGGGTCTGTTGCTCCAAGACGACCCTCTTCTTGCCCACCTCAAGGTCGGCTTCGTTGGACATGAACAGGTTGACATATACGTCCTTATCCTTCACGGCATATACATAACCGGGCAAGGAAGGGATGAAACGGCAAATGTTGGACGGACAACAGGCACAACCGAACCAAGGCTGACGCTGATGCTGCCCTCGGCTCTCCAAGGGATTGGGATAGAAGAAACCGCCGCCGTCCAACGAAACGCCCGAAATCAGCCCGTTATACAAGGAACGCTCCAAGACGTCGTAATACTTGGATTCCCCGTGCAGGAGGAACAAACGGTAGTTGACATAGACGTTGCCGATGGCCGCGCACGTCTCGCAATAAGCCGACATGTTGGGCAGTTCATAATTCGCACCGAAAGCCTCGCCGTTGGCTGTAGCCCCGATACCGCCGGTGATGTAATACTTCTTGCCCACGATATTGTCCCAAATCCGGTCGATGGCATGGATGTAAGCCGTATCGCCCGTGAGGGCTGCCACATCGGCCATCCCGGCATACATGTAAGTGGCCCGCACGGCATGCCCCACGGCTTCGTCCTGCTCCACCACGGGCTTGTGCGCCTGGCTGTAAGCGTCGCGCCGAGAAGTGTGGCCGCGTTGGTCGAGGAAGAACTTCGCCTCGTCCAGATACTTCTGGTCGCCCGTCACGATATAGAGTTTGGCCAAGGCCATTTCGGCTATCTGATGGCCGGGCACACGTACCAGTTGCCCTTTCCCCGAACCAATTTCACGACACACGCAGTCGGCATAACGGATGGCAATATCCAGAAAGTTCCGTTTCCCCGTGGCTTGGTAATGCGCGATGGCACCCTCCACCATGTGGCCGAGGTTATAAAACTCGTGGCTCAAGTCCTCCACTTTTTCCCAACGTCGGCTTCCCGACCAGGCGTGCGGATGTTTGGGATTCATCGTACGGCTCGTGTACAGATAGCCGTCCGGCTCCTGTGCTGCTGCCACAATAGCCAGCACGCTGTCAATATACGCCACCAGTTTCTTGTCCGGATAGGTCTGCAACAAATAACTTGCACCTTCTATCGTTTTATACACGTCCGTATCATCAAAGGAATATCCCCCGACCTCATAATTTTCACTCGGATGAGCCGCCTTGACAAAGTTCTCATATCTGCCGGATTCTTCACATTTACTGAAGGCTAAAGGAATAGTAACCTCACGGCTAGCTTTCAAACGCTGCCCCCAAAAGGAATCCGTCACCTTGACGGACGTGAAAGGTACGGGAGAAAAAGGATAACCGTGGCGCACATCTTGTGCCTGCGTATTTCCCCACAAGGAAAATACAAAAATAGCAGTCAGCAATTTTTTCTTCATGGTAGGTAAAAAATAAAAATATTGATTTCACGGCAAAGTTAACAAAACTAATTATCTTTGCAGCATGAAACCATAGAATTATTAACCCATGAGAAACAAAATCTTATTCTTGAAACGAACCGCATGGACTTTCTGCACCGCTGCTTTTTCCATTGCCATCCACGGGCAAAACACGGCACAAATCATGGAAGTGCCGTTCACCCAAGTACGTATCCAGGACGCGTTCTGGTCGCCGCGCATCGAGACGAACCGCACAGTGTCCATTCCCTCGGCCTTCCGGGAGTGCGAGAAGAACGGCCGTTTCGACAACTTCGCCATCGCAGGCGGACTAAAAGAAGGCGAACACCGGGGCGACTTTTCGTTCGACGACACCGACCCATATAAAATCATCGAAGGAGCGTCTTACTCTTTGGCCGTGAAATACGATGCACGACTGGATGCCTATCTGGACAGCGTCATCGCACTGATAGCCGCCGCACAGGAATCCGACGGTTACCTGACCACTTGTGTGACCAACCGCTGTACCCGTCTTTCGGGTTGGTGGGGGACACACCGTTGGGAGAAAATCAACAGCCACGAACTTTACAATTCAGGACATCTTTATGAAGCTGCCGTAGCCCACTATCGTGCCACGGGCAAACGTTCCCTATTGGACGTGGCTATCAAAAACGCCGATTTGGTATGCCGGGTATTCGGTCCCGACGAAGGACAGAAACATGTGCCTTCGGGGCATCCCATCGTGGAAATGGCTTTGGCCAAGCTATACAAAGTCACCGGAAAAGAAGAATACCTCCGCACGGCCCGGTATTTCGTGGAAGAAACGGGACGATGCACCGACGGACATGCCCCCAGTGCATACAGCCAGGACCACAAACCCATTCTCGAACAAAATGAAATAGTGGGGCATGCCGTGCGGGCCGGTTACCTGTATTCCGGCGTGGCCGACGTGGCCGCACTGACCGGCGACACGGCTTATTTCCATGCCCTTACGCGCATTTGGGAAAACATGGCCGGGCGCAAACTGTACCTCACCGGCGGTATCGGATCCCGTGCCCAAGGCGAAGGCTTCGGCCCGGATTATGAATTGAACAACCATACGGCCTATTGCGAAACTTGCGCCTCCATCGCCAACGTGTACTGGAACCACCGCATGTTCCTTGCCACGGGCGACTCCCGATACGAGGATATACTGGAACGCGCCCTCTACAATGGGGTCATTTCGGGCGTGTCGCTTAGCGGCGACCGCTTCTTCTATGACAATCCTTTGGAAAGCATGGGGCAGCACGAACGGCAGGCCTGGTTCGGTTGTGCCTGCTGTCCGGGCAATGTCACCCGTTTCATGGCTTCCGTTCCTTATTATATGTATGCCACACAAGGCAAGGACGTCTTCGTCAACCTATATATACAAAGTACGGCCCATCTCTCTACTTCCCAAAATAAAATAGAAATCCTCCAGACGACGGATTATCCATGGGACGGAAAAATCCGCATGACCGTACATCCTGAAAAGAAGCAGACCTTTGCCCTGCGATGCCGCATCCCAGGATGGGCACAAGACCGTCCGGTACCGACCGACCTGTATCACTACACCGGAAAAGGAAAGGGCTACACCATACAAGTCAACGGCAAGGACGCGGAGTTCCGTGTGGAAAACGGTTATGCCGTCATCCTGCGAAAATGGAAGAAAGGCGACACGGTGCAACTGGATTTCCCGATGGACGTACGCCGGGTGGAAGCCCGTGGCGAAGTGGAAGACGACCGGGGAAAAGCCGCCATCGAACGGGGACCCATCGTCTACTGCATCGAAGACAAAGACCAACCGGACAGTTTGGTATTCAACAAATTCATTCCTACCGGAACGACGATTTCCGCCACTTACGCCCCGGATATGCTTAACGGCATCGTCACGTTGGAAGGCACGGCCCAGGCCGTCGGACGTGACGGAAAGACGACGGACGTGCCGTTCAAAGCCATTCCTTATTCCGTATGGAACAACCGTGGCGCGGCACAAATGGCCGTATGGATTCCCACATCGCCGGAATATGCCCGTCCCGAACCTTTGCCGACCATCGCCAGCCGGGCACGCACGCTGACGATTCAAGCACCAATTCAGAAAGACGCTCCCGAATCTGCCGCTACGGAAGGCTGGGCTTGGGGCGTAAACGACCAATGGGAACCGAAACGTTCGTCGGACACGTCCAAACCTTACCATTACTGGTGGCTCAAACGGGGTACGGAAGAAACGTTGGCCTACGACTTCGACCAAGCTTACACCGTATCGGGCGTAGAAGTATACTGGCTAGACTTCGACCACTACGACGGCAACTTCCGTGTACCCGCCTCGTGGAAACTCTATTATAAAGACGGTGACAGTTGGAAAGAAGTGGAAGCCACTACGCCGTACACCACGACCAAGGACACCTACAACCGTCTCGACTTCAAACCGGTAAAGACCACCGGACTGAAAATCGCCGCGCAACTTCAAAAAGGTGAGTCGGGCGGTGTGTTGGAATGGAAAGTCATTCCGGCCCCAGATAAACTATAAAATCCAATGACACTCACTTATATCTACCACAGCGGCTTCATGCTCGAAGGAGTATCGGTCATCCTGATTTTTGATTTCTGGCGGGATGCCGACAACAGTATCGTGGAACGGACACTGTCCACAACGCATAAACGCGTCTACTTTCTGGCCAGCCATTTCCATCAGGACCATTTCAATCCGGAAATCCTGAGCCTGCCCGTACCCCACGGGGAAAAGAAAGTCATCCTCTCCCGCGACATCTACCGTCGGCGACGTGCCGGAACGGAAGGCGTAACGGCATACCTGAGACGGGGAGAAAGCTACCGAGACGACCTCATCACGGTACATGCTTTCGGTTCCACTGATTCCGGCGTATCTTGGGCTGTTCATGTTGAAGACAAAGACATATTCCACGCAGGCGACCTGAACAACTGGCATTGGGCAGACGAATCCACGCCACAGGAAATCAAAAAACGGGAAGGCGACTTTCTGGCTATCCTGAACGATATCCGAAAGGAATGTATGGCTTTCTACCTGGTAATGTTTCCCGTAGACCCACGTTTGGGTAGCGACTTTGCCCGTGGCGCACGACAATGGTTGCAATATATCCCCACCCGTTATTTTGCCCCGATGCACTTCCCTCCGGCTCGCGAAAGGGCCATGACCTTCGGTCCGGAAGCGGAACGAATGCAAACCCGTTTCCTCTACATTCAAGAAGAAGGAGAGGCCATCGCTCGGTTCTGACGGGGTTTGCACATCCGGAAGAAAAGGCTTACCTTTGAAAATAAAAAGCAGAAATACAGCAAATTTACAGCCTATGAAATTTATCTCATGGAACGTCAACGGCCTGAGAGCCTGTTGTGAAAAAGGATTTAAAGAGTCTTTCGCCGCCTTGGATGCGGACTTCTTTTGCCTGCAAGAAACAAAAATGCAGGAAGGTCAGCTCGATTTGGAGTTTGAAGGCTACCGCTCCTACTGGAACTATGCGGAGAAAAAAGGATATTCCGGTACGGCCATCTTCAGCCGCCATGCCCCGCTCAATGTCACATACGGCCTCGGCTTGGAGGAACATGACAAGGAAGGACGCGTCATCACGCTTGAAATGCCTGACTTTTTCTTAGTCACGGTCTACACGCCCAACTCGCAGGACGGACTGAAACGTCTGGATTACCGTATGCAGTGGGAAGAAGCATTCCGCGCCTATCTCTTGCAACTGGATGCCCGGAAACCGGTCATCGTCTGCGGAGACTTGAACGTGGCGCACCGCGAAATCGACCTGAAAAATCCGAAATCGAACCGTAAAAACGCAGGTTTCACGGACGAAGAACGGGAAAAATTCGGCATCTTGTTAGACAGCGGTTTTACAGACACGTTCCGTTTCTTCTATCCCGACCGCGAAGGCATCTACTCATGGTGGTCTTACCGTTTCAAAGCCCGGGAAAAGAATGCAGGGTGGCGTATCGACTATTTCTTAGTGTCCAAACGACTGGAAGCGCAACTCAAAAGCGCAACCATACACACCGAAATTTTCGGTTCCGACCACTGCCCAGTGGAGGTAGACTTGTTCTGACCCGTCAGCCACTTTATATCGAAAAAGAGCCGTTCCCATGTGCTTTTGCGCACTCCGAAAACGGCTTTCTTCGTATCTGGCAGGTATTACCCCAACACCCTGCACGCCCCTACATATCGCCGGTCATAATAGCCGTCGGAAGAAGAATTGATGCAAATACCTTTGCGCCCTGCATGGATGAATTCAAACTCACCGGTTTCTTCATTCACATCCGTCACGATACCCACATGCCCGATGGTCTTCTTGGAACGCGTACCGGTGAAAAACACCAAATCCCCTTGCTGCAAGTCGCGGCGGTCGTCTATCTTGACTCCTTCTCTAAACTGGGAACGCGAAGAACGCGTCAAACAGATATTCAAAGACTTAAAGACATAAGTAGTGAAACCGGAACAATCAAACCCGCGCTTAGGATTCATTTGCCCGTAACGGTAAGGCACTCCGATAAACTCTTTGGCTTTCTCTACGACATCTTGGCCGGTGACTGAATCCTCCTTTATTTCTTCCGACAATAACGCCTGGGCAGAAACGGGGGACACACAAAACAAAGCACACAAAACAAGCAGAGACCAAAGACACCGCATCATTATTTTGATATTAATTTTAAGGGTTCGACATGGATTTCGATGCCAAAAATACACCTTTCCATGCAGAACCCCAATAAAATACACATCTTTTAAGAGCCTTTAAGGCTCTGGACGTCAATGAATCGTAACCATGGTAGCCCCGAATCCATACTCGCGGAACGAAGCATCCTGATAGGTGCAATTCTTATAAAACCGCTTCAATTCCTTCAAGAGTTCGCTGCGCAACACACCTTCTCCCTTACCATGAATAAAAACGATTTTCTGTCCTTTGTTCTTTTGGTTCTCGTCCATCACGCGGCGGAACTCCTTCATCTGGCAGTCCAACATCTCCTTGTTGGAAAGCCCTGCTGTATTGTCCAACAATTCACTGATATGCAGATCTATTTCTATGATGCCGTTCTTCGGTTGTTCCGCTTTACGAGCCGGTTGGCGCGCCGGACGCTCGTCGACCGATTTTTTCAGCAAAGCCTCCTGCAACTGTTCTGCGTTGACAAAAACCGTACGGGCAGGCACGTCATCCTTCACCACGTCATACACCAAGGCATCTTCTTCAAAGAAATCCGAGGGTTGGAACGTGTGCAACTTGTAGAACTTCACAGTGTCTATCCGCAATTCCACCTGTACGGCCGGTTTGAGCAGAAAAGTCTTCTCCTGTTTATAGGCCAGACATTGCACACAGACGCGCTCCATGTCGTTCAACACCGAACGGTCGAATTCCTCCATGAAGAGTTTGGTGTTCGGCTCCACCGTCCCTTGGAAACGTACGCGCCATCCCGTACCCTCCACACTCATGTAAAGAAAGGTGACGTAATAGTTACTGTCGTTCACCAAATAAGCCTCGAAAGACGTGGTGGTCATTTCTTTGGGATTCATCGGCACGTAAGCCAGAAAAACGTTCAGCTTGTCACCGTTCCGGCGTTCCTGCGGTTTAGGCACGAATGTCACAGGACGGTCGTCTTCCTCATCTTCATCACGAAACTGTCTGGCCGTCCGCTCCCCTACGAGTTTCTTCTTGTCGTGCGTACCGGTGTTCACCTTGGCAATATTATAATCGTCAGTCTCTACCACGACACACTCACGCACGGGCATCGGAATGTCGAAACCGTCTTCATCCCGCACTAATACCGTATCTTTGTCTTGGAAGCCGCTCACGATGCCGCCCCCCACTTCGCTCAAAAACCTTACTTTATCTCCGATTTTCATATCTTCCATGTTTTATTCCCGGCAAAGATAGCGAAAGACAGGCGCAGAGGCAAACGAAAACGGAATTTTCTGATTGGGCTGTGCCGGGTCGCATCCTATCTCCGCGCAGACAAATATACAGCAAAGCGCAAGGAGTACAATATCTGTCTGCCGCCTTTATGCTTTTTTATCCCAAACACCCGTTCCACTTCGGTAAATATACCTAACTTTGCATACCAAAAGCTATCAATCCCAATGGAAGAAACCAAACACATCCAGATTAAAGACTTCAACTACGAACTGCCCGAGGAGCGTATCGCAAAATTCCCCCTACCCGAACGGGATCAATCCAAACTGTTGGTGTACCGTCACGGAACGGTGGGCGAGGACACGTTCACTTCGTTGCCGGACTATTTGCCCCAAGGTGCCCTGATGGTATTCAACAACACAAAAGTCATACAGGCGCGGTTGCATTTCCACAAAGATACCGGCGCGCTCATCGAGGTATTCTGTCTGGAACCGGTTCGTCCGCACGACTACGCGCTGATGTTCCAACAAACCGGTCGTTGCAGTTGGCTTTGCCTTGTGGGCAATCTGAAAAAATGGAAAAGCGGCTGCTTATCCCGCCCTGTGGAAATCGGCGGACGCAGCATCACCCTGAAGGCTACCCGGGGCGAGAATCGCGGCACCAGCCACTGGATTGACTTTGAATGGGACGACGAACAAACGACTTGGGCTGAGATCCTGGAAGCCGTGGGCGAACTGCCCATCCCGCCCTACCTGAACCGCGAGACACAGGAAAGCGACAAGACGACCTACCAGACGGTGTACTCTAAAATCAAAGGTAGCGTGGCTGCCCCCACGGCCGGGCTCCATTTCACCGAACGCGTGTTGGCCGATTTGGATGCCCACGGCATCGACCGCGAGGAAGTGACGCTCCACGTCGGGGCGGGCACGTTCAAACCGGTGAAAAGCGAAGAAATAGCCGGGCACGAGATGCACACGGAATACATCTGCGTGCATCGCAGCACGATAGAGAAACTGTTGGCGCACGGCGGCGCATGCATTGCCGTGGGCACGACTTCGGTGCGCACCCTCGAGAGCCTGTATTATATAGGTGTGGCATTGGACGGAAATCCCGACGCATCGGAGGAGGAACTCCACGTGCCGCAGTGGATGCCTTACGAGTATGCCGCCCGGACACGCCCTTCCGGAAGCCCCGACGACGGACGTCCGGAAGCACTCACCACAATGCAAGCCCTGCAAAACGTATGGGATTACCTGAACCGCCACGAGCTGACAGCCCTGCACACCAGTACGCAAATCATCATAGCTCCCGGATACGAATACCATATCGTGCGGATGATGGTCACCAACTTCCACCAGCCGCAAAGTACACTGTTGTTACTCGTCTCGGCTTTCGTGCACGGCGACTGGCGCACGATTTACGACTATGCCCTCGCCCACGATTTCCGTTTCCTCAGCTACGGTGACAGCTCATTGCTCATCCCTTAACCCCGCGAAACCTCATGATAGCTATACAAAAAGATAACCGGGAAGAGATGTTTCCCCTCGTGGACGAAGAGGGGAACATCATCGGAGCCGCCACACGCGGCGAATGCCACAATGGCAGCAAACGCCTTCACCCCGTGGTGCACTTGCATGTGTTCAACAGCCGGGGCGAACTTTACCTGCAAAAGCGTCCGCATTGGAAAGACATCCAACCGGGAAGATGGGACACGGCCGTAGGAGGACACGTGGACTTGGGCGAAAGCGTGGAGATGGCCCTGCGCCGCGAAGCGGAAGAAGAACTCGGCCTCACCGGCTTCACTCCCGAACGTCTCCCCCACTATGTATTTGAGTCCGACCGCGAACGCGAATTAGTCTTCCCCCACCGTTGCACCTACGATGGGGAAATACGTCCCAGTGCGGAAACAGATGGCGGACGTTTCTGGAACACGACGGAAATCCATGAAGCGATGGGAAAAGGAATCTTCACGCCCAATTTTGAAAGCGAATACAAGAGACTTTTCGGGAATGAACCGGACATGCTTTTATGAATGAAAGCGAGAATGAATGACCAATGTTCTTGTTTCCATACGGAATGCGGTTCGGAAAGAAGAATATGTTTCTTATGAGAAGATAATTTAGACAAAAAAACATAAGGACATGTTTCCTTTGGGAAAATGATTCGGACAGAAGAACATAAGGACATAAGATTCCTTACGGAAAGCGTTTTTCAAGCTTCTGTTCTTTTGTTCTTCTGTCTTCTAAAAATCTACATACGAGAAACGTTCTCCTTCTGTCATTCTGTTGCCCAGCCTCCCTCACTTTCTTTTTATTACATTCTTTAACATCATCCGATGAAACAAAAGAGCGGCTTCTGCGTATTCTTTATAAAAAGGGAAAGAACGGCCACGTCCTAATTGCCGGAAACGGTTCCGCCCCTTGCAACATTAACCTCATGGAAAAGACAGAATTCGAAATAGCGGCATCCATGCTACGAGGCAAACTCGTAGACATCGCGCGTTTCTATTTGTCTGATGAGGACGAGGCGGAAGACATCGTACAAGAAGCCATGCTCAAACTTTGGCTTGTCCGAGACCGGCTTGACCGGGAAAAGAACATTTCTCCCATGGGTATGACCGTCACCCGTAATCTTTGCATCGACCGCCTGCGGCGACTCAAAACCCATCCGCACGAAAGCCTGACGGGGCATGACGCTCCCGACGGACAGCGAAGCGCACAGGCGATGATGGAAGACCACGAAAATGCGGAATGGATGCGCGGTGCCGTTCGGAACCTGCCGGACAAATACCGGGCCGTGCTCCGCATGCGTCAGGTGGAACATCTGGAAATGGGCGAGATAGCCCGTATCATCGGAGCAACGGAAGGCGTAGTCCGCACCATATTGTCACGAGCAAGGAAACAAATGATGGAACAACTAAAGGTAAGGAGAGATTGAACATGACGACAAACAAAGAAGACATCAGACGATGGCTTGACCTCTACATGGAGGGAAAGACCTCGTTGGAAGAAGAAGCCCTGCTGACGGAGTATTTCCGTTCACCGGATGCCGACAAGGATTTTGCCGACTTCAAAACCATGTTCAACCGGTTCGATGAAGGCGAACCTTCTTTCACGGAAGAAGAACAGGAGAGGTGGATGCAGTCATGCCCACTGGAAGAAATTCCCGGTTCCTCCGCCCTACAGACCGTTCCTCCGACGCAACCGAAGCGCATACGTCGCACAGGGTACATCGCCGTACGGTGGATAGCGGCAGCTTCCGTCGCAGCCGTATGTTTTTTCTTAGGTACCACCGTCTCGCGAAAGGAAACCGCACAGCCTACAAATTCCATCCCCATACCCCCTACCGTCCTCACGGAAGTAAAGTGGAAAACCGATACGGTATTCATCGAAAAGCCAGTACCCACTACGTTGACCGCCAAAATAATCACAGTCCGGGACACGATTGTCCTCCCCGCAAGCCACCCAAAAGGACAAATGTGGGCAGCCCTCTCCACAGGGCAGGACACGTCTTCCACCGAAACGGCCTCAATCCCCCTGTCCGATACTGCCCTACAAGACGCAGACACGGCAGCCCGACAGCAGACCATGCCACACTTGGCCGACATTCAGGCCGAGTTCCAAAAGCAGAAAAGAAGAATGGACGAATTTTCCAAACAATATGAACATATCGACCCTTATTATGAAAACTTATATTAAATACTGGCTCATGGCCGTGATAACGGTCATGGTATGCACAAACCATGTACGTGCCCAAGAGTTCTATCGGGAAAATGAAACAGCCATGCATATATTTCACGAGCTTGACCGGATGTTTCCCAAGCGTTACTTGGAGCAAAGATGGATGACCGGTGCCCAATATTGGGTACAGTATTGGTTCGAAGACCATGAAGACTACGAAGAACACCAACCCAAAATAACCGAAATCTTCGACCAGTTGGATGCCACACCATTCCTGCACAAGCACACAGAAGAAACAGACAGTGGCGACATCATGCGGAAAACCTACGCCATGTCGCTGCGTTCCGACATCCGGGGGCAACAAGACTTCCTCAAACTCGAAGCCAGCCCGACCGGCGTATTTTTCTATTACCAAACCACAAACCGTTTCGCCCAAGCCGAAAATGATGCCATACCCGACCAAGCCATCATCGCAGAACTCGAAAAACTGTTCAACCAATACGTGTCACGCAGAAAAACGGTCAAACAAGAAGTGCATTTCCACGGAGCATACGGACGTGTAGTACATAACAAAGGATATAACAACGACCCGACGGCTTTTTCGGAGGGCTGCCGGTACATCATCCCTAAATGCACCCGGGCAGATTACCGGCTGTTTTATGACCTCTTCCACAAATACCTCAAAAAAGATGTCGTCTACGTGGCAAGCAACGATGTGTACTGGGAATACGAAGAAAGCGGGATAAGGATTCGCCAAGCCGACGGCCGCCCATTGTATATGGGAGCCGCATGGAAAAACGACAAGTTATACCTTATCCGTTTGGAAGGCTCGCACAACGGGAACGGAGTATTTCCCCGGGCTTGGGCAGAAGACAATCCGATATGGGACAGTTCATACATCACGAAAAAATTGCAAAAAAACAAGCAAGCAAACCAGAAATAAGTTAATCCGTCCCGGCCGCCTTGTGAAAGGTGGCCGGGAGTTTTTATTGATTAGGAAACAAAGGGATTATCAGGCCTTCTCTATTTCTTCCGCCGACAACCCCGTGGCACCGATAATGGCATCCACGGACAATCCCATGGCCTTTAACCTGTGGGCTATCTCCAAAGCCTTGGCATGCTCTCCTTCGGCACGCCCTTCCATGCGACCTTCCGCACGGCCTTCCATACGCCCCTCCGCACGCCCCTCGGCACGCTCCGTATAAATATTGTTGCGCAAAATGACGATGTTATCCAGATGACGGTAATAAGCCTCGCGCTCACCTTTTGTCATCCCGTCCACCTTCAGGCGTTCGCGTACCTCCGCCAAACCGGGAGCGTGGGCTGTTTCGGGAATCTCACCCGTATTCAAATAGTAGATCCATTCCTCCAACGGGGTCTTGGCCACTTTGTTGAAGTCGTTCACCTTCAGGATATAATACTCCGGATAAAGCTGGCTCACGGCATCTACCTTGAAGGTCTGCCGTTGGAAAGGAGTCAGTTCCAGTATATCGTTCTCATGGATGCCGCGAAATTCCGTCTTGCCATGGTACACGATATCCTTGCCATGCCCCAAGGAGAAATAAACGATGTTCACGCTGTACACCTTGCGCACGTTCTCATACCCCTCGCCACGGTTGATGTATTCCGTCACCAACTTCGACACGCCGAACAACATGCGCTGAAAATAAGCGTACTCATTGTTGTTCTGCACCTCGATGAGTATCAGTTCCCCTTTGGAATCCAAGGCCAACAAATCCACACGGTTGTACTTGTCGAACTCGTCTTCCTGATTGCTTTCGCTCTCCAACAACTGGCTGATGGTGATTTTCTCATCCAGAAGCGTGGTCAACAAGCCCTCCAACACCCCGAAGTTAGCCTTGTTGCGCAACAGGCGTTTCATCGCCCAATCAAAACGGATATAGTTTGCCATAAGCGTAGACTTTATTGCCATATGTTTTTGCAAATGTAACGTTTTTCCCTTGCCCGTCCTCTAAAGCTTGCATAAAGAGTGTTAACTGCAAAACCCACACGATATTTTTCAAAAAAAACGGCTCCGGGCTGTCACAAAACAGCGCGTCCTGCGTATTATTAGTAACAGAATGTGGTCGATACCATAATTAACAAACCTAAATCAGCCATCACATGAGAAAAGTGTTCTTCAACCTCCTTCCGACCTTTGCGGCCATCCTCCTGTCCCTTGCCTGTTTCGACGCCATGGGGCAGATCATCTACGGCGGCGTGTTCAACTCCGTCACGCGCCAACGCCTCCACGATGTGAAAGTGGAACTTATGGACAAGCATTACGTCACCCTCGACTCCATGCGCAACCCCAAAAACAACCGGATAGCCGACCGGCCGTCGGCATGGTTCTTCGATATGGAAAACCACCCTGCCCAACCCTACATCCTGCGCTTCAAGGCCGAAGGGTATGAAACGCAGGACGTGCCCGTGGACTCTTTCACGTTCCGCCGCCGGGAAGTGGCACACTTCATCGCGGATGTCTACTTGGAGAAAGCCATAAAGCACAAGGCGTTAGGGGAAGTGACCGTGAAGGCCACGAAGGTAAAGATATATACGCACGGCGACACGGTGGTCTACAATGCCGACGCTTTCCAACTGGCCGAAGGCTCCATGCTCGACGCGCTTATCCGCCAGTTGCCGGGCGTGGAACTGAAAGACGACGGGCGCATCCTCGTCAACGGGCGTTACGTGGAGAACCTGCTGCTCAACGGCGAGGATTTCTTCAAGGGCGAACCTTCCGTCATGCTCGAGAACCTGCCTGCCTATGCGGTCAAGGACGTGAAAGTGTACGACAAAGACGGAAAGTTCAGCGAATTTCTCGGACGGAAAACCGGCGACGAGGAACTGGTCATGGACGTACGCCTGAAACGGGAATATTCCGTGGGATGGCTGGCCAATGCCGAAGGGGCATACGGCACGGAGGAACGCTACCGCGCCCGCCTTTTCGGCCTGCGGTTCACGCCCCACACACGTTTCTCGGCCTTCGCCAATGTCAACAACATGAACGAAAACCGCCAACCGGGCTACAACGGCGAATGGTCTCCCGCGCAACTGACCGGAGGACTGCGCTCGAACAAGAACTTCGGAGTGGACTACATGGTAAACGAGAAAGACGGGAAGTACAAACTGAGCGGAAGCGCGTCATACCTTCACTACGACACGGACGTGCGCTCGCGGACCACCGGCGTGAACTTCTTGCCCGACGGCGACACTTACTCCAAGGAGGCACACGAACAGTTCTTCTGCCAGACGTGGTTCAATACTTTCCACACGTTCCAGTTCACTTGGGACAAGGCGTTCCTGAACTTGCAACCGTCGTTCAACTGGGGCAAATGGGACGACCGCAACACTTACCTTTCCGGTACATTCAACACCGACCCCGAACCGTACGCCTCCGGCAACCTGTTGGACAGCCTGGCCTCGCCCGAAGTCGGCGACCTCATGCGCCGCATCGCCATCAACCGCTCCAAGACCGCCCAGAACAACAAAGGCAACAAGACGAACGCCGCCTTCAACGCATACTCTGTCATCAAGACCGGCCTCGGCAACGACAACCTGAACCTTTACACCAATGTGCGGTACAACGATTACGAACAAAGATGGTACGAACACTACCGGCTGGACTATCCGGCAGGCGGCGGACAGACGGACTACCGCAACAAATATACCAACGACGACGGTCCCATACGCGACCTGAACCTCAACACCGGAGGGGAATACTGGCTATGGCTTCCGCACAACCTGGCCGTAGTGCCGGGCTACAACTACCATTGGCATGACAATACCAAACGTTACGAACTCTACCGGCTCGACGAACTGACCGGTTGGGGAGAAGACGGCGACCATCCCTTAGGCATGCTGCCCTCCGAAGCGGAACTCCTGCAACAGACGTTGGACGACCCCAACAGCTACTGGTCTTACCTGACCGATTACTCCCACCGGGGAAGCCTCTATGCCAAATGGGAAGGCAGGCCCCGGACGTCGGGCGAAGGCACGTGGTGGTACGTGGAGGCCCGTCTGCCGCTCATGTACGTGTGGCAGACGCTGGACTACCAACGCGAACGGTTGGACACCACCGTCAGCCGCCGCCACGTCATGTTCGAGCCGAGTTTCAGGGTCTACGGCCGGTGGCACAACTTCCAACGGGGCATCGAAATCCGTTACAACAAAAGCGTCTCTTTCCCGTCCATGACCTCGTTCATCGACATCCGCTCCACGGACGACCCGCTGAACATCCGCCTGAGCAACACGAGACTGAAAAACTCGCACCAACACAACGTCTCCGTGTACTACTTCCTGAACAGTAACCGCAAGCAACGCTACTTCAACACCTTCTGGAGCTACTCCATCACGCAGGATGCCGTGGCACAGGGATACGTGTACGACAAGGCGACGGGCGTGCGCACCTACCGCCCCGAGAACGTGAACGGGAACTACAACATCGACGGCAACGTGAACTACTCCATGCCGCTCGACAAAGCCCGCCGCCTCACGCTGAACAGCGCACTTTGGTCGCGGCTCTACAACTCGGTGGACCTCATCGGCGTGACGGACGGCATGGCACCGCGCCGCAGCACCGTGCAGACTTACAACTCGGGCGGAAGCCTCAACATGGAATATGCCTTCCCCAAGGACGTGAGAGTGGGCGTGAAAGCCCGCTGCACGTGGAACTACCTGACCGGCAGCCGGGAAGACTTCACGACCCTCAATACTTACGACTACAATTACGGCCTGATAGCACAGGCCGAACTGCCATGGGACCTGCAATTCAACACCGACCTGACCCTGTACAGCCGCAGGGGCTACGGCGAAAGCAGCATGAACACGGATGACATCGTATGGAACGCCACCCTGTCGAAAAAACTTTTCAAAAACCGCGTGACGCTTTCCCTCGACGGTTTCGACATCCTCGGGCAGCTTTCCAACGTCACCCAGACACTGAACGGACAGGGACGCTACGAGACGTGGCGCAACGTCATCCCCAGTTATGCCATGCTGCGCCTTGCCTACAATCTGGACATCAAACCGGCCAAACGGAGAGGAGAATAAACAGAAACTTATATACAAAAATCATTCGGCGCAGAAACGTTTTCCGTTCTGCTCCGAATGATTTTCCAATCTGCGGCAAACGATTTTCCGTTTGCCGCAGATTTTTTTCAAAGGCTTAAACAACTGAAATTCAGCTCTGTGATAAACCTGCATTTTCTTTACAGTCATCTATCCACGGACGGAAGCCCGTACCGCACGCTGCCTTCTGACAACGGAAGCCTCCCCTGCTCCCGTCGTCAGAAGGCGAGTTTCAACGTGGCCATGCCGTAGGGTCTCATCGTCAGCGTCCCCTCCACGGCTTGTCCGGACTGATCCTCGAGCGTGCAGAGCGACACGGAGGACGGACGGCGGGCCGGGAAGTCCAAAGCCACAGTCTCTTCCTTGTCCGACACGGAACGCAAACGGACAATCATCTCGTTGTCTTTCCCCATGGATTTCAGCACGGTGACGTACACGGCACGGTTGTCTACCGCCACAACGGGCTTCACGTCCGGGTTCTTGTCCGCAGTGACATGCACCAACGGTTGCGTCTGCTCCAAGCCGAAACGGTTGGCGGCCACGGCGTCATATCCGCCATGCGGATGGATGCGGTAGCGGAAAGCCACCGGCCCGTCCTGCGTCAGGGGGAAATTCGTGTGCCAATGGTTGTTCATCGCCCAAGAATACACCGTGGAAGACGGTTCCAACTTGGTCAGCCAAGGCCCTTGTCCGCCCCATCCCAACGAAATGTTGGCCGTGCGGTCGCCATACTCGAACAAGGGGGCATCCAAGGCACACCAAGTCACGCCGTGCGTGTCGTTCGAAACGTCCAACCAACGTTGCAGGGCTATCCAGTTGCGGTTGGCCTGCGGCCATTGGTCTTTCTCCATTTCCATCACGCCCCAAGGGATGTCCACCTTCGTCACGCCCTGCGGCACGTTAAAACCGAAACCGAAATGTATGCCGTCTTTGTCCAACAACGGCAGCTTGTCTACCACGTTGGTCGTCTCCACCCACGGTTGTCCGGCTACCAGACGGACGGTACGCGTCACCGAACGGCAGCCCTTCATCGTGGATTCCACTTTCAATTCCACCACCAAGCCGCCTTGTTCGGTCACCGTGACGGCCTGCACCTTGTCGGCCTCAGGCTTGTTTTCGTTGGCCGGCAGCCAACTGCACGAATTGGCTCCTCCGTCCACCGACGCGTCGATATAATTGTAATCTTCTCCGGCACGGGTCAAGGCCGCGATGTTTCCTGTCTTGCCGTCTATCGTGACACGCACGCAACCGTTGTCCAACGTGTAGCCTTCCACCTTGCAGGCATCGCCCGGCACGGCATCGCCTTCCACCACACGATAATGGCGCGAGCCCAAGGCGGGCACGTCCGAAGCCCAGAACACCAGTTCGCCGGTAGACAAACGTTGCGAAGGCACGGCGTTCCCCTCATCATCCACCACCTTGTTGCCTTTCTGGCTCTCGGAGGCCGTCAGCGTCACCAAACCGCCGTGCGGCCACGACTGCGTGTTAAGCACGGCGATACCGCCGTTCGACGGTCCTTCACACGGCCCCAACGCTCCGTTGGACTTGTCCGTGGCCAATCCCAACGCCTCGTCCAACAAGGCCGTCGAACGGGCTTCCGCTTCCTGGAAATAAGATTGTTTCACCTTTCCGATGGCTTCATGGAAATAAGGTTCCCACGGATTCTCAAAATCCCAAGTATGTTCCGAACCCATCATGATATAACGCCAACCTTCATCGAAATCGGCACGCGGGGCACAAGCTCCCCCTGCCAACATCGACCACACGGTCTCCGCCTGCGTGATTCTCTCCTTGTTACGGCGGTTAATGGCCGTCAGCCTGGCAGCCGTACCCAACCCGTCGGTCCAGTATTCCGTATAGTCTCCCGTCACGGTCGGCAGGCGGTCGCCATAATCTTTTTCCAACCGCGCCATGATTTCATGCCCGCCGCTGATGACAATCTTCGGATAAGCATATTTCTTGTTCCATTCGTTCACGGCGTAGGGGACATCGGCATCCACCGGACTGTTGTCCCACAATGTCCAAGAGAGTACGATGAAATCGAGGGGGTAATGGTCACGCTCCAACTCCACGAGCTTGCCCGTAAAGTCTACATTGGCACTCCCCATCCGGATGCGTGCCGGCACCTTACGCGGGTCTCGCTGGCCGAACCAAGGCCGCCCGGTCGTGTTCCCCTTGTCCATGCTGCCACTGTTGGAATACTTGCCCGGTTGCAGGAACAACACCTTGGAATGGCCGTCGGGTCCTACCCACCAGAAAGGCATGCCGTCTATATTCCGGGAGTGCGCGTTGCCGCCCCGGTCGGTGTTCGGCCACGAGATGACGTACTTGATGCCCTCTTGTGCCATGACCGGAACCAGTCCCCAGGAAATGCCGGGGATGTCGAACTGTTGGAACACATCGGCAGGCACGCCGGACAACCGTTGCAACTCGCGCGAGAACTTGAATACATGAAACAATTCCTCATCCGAACAAATGCTCGTATTCAGGTTCACATAACTGGCGTCCACACAAAGGTCGCCGCGCCTGATAGCCGCAATGACCTCATCCCGTTTCTCCGGTTCTGAAATCCACAGGCGTTCAATCGGCCAAGTCACCTCGGGATTCCACACGAAGCGTGCACCGTCCACATGTCCGGCTGTTTCCCGGGCCAGTTTCATGCCTTCCCACACGTTCGTCTTGTGCAACATCTCCACGTTTTTGTGCGTGTTCGTGTAACCGATGTCCACGTGCGAATGGTTGTAAAGGAACACCGTCCAATGCCGCATCGGTTCCACGGTGACTTTCGTCTTCACTTTCTTTTCCGTTCCGCGCACCGTCAGCAAAACGCTCGCGGCCTTATCCATAGGCAAGGCGGAAGGCAACATGATTTCCACCTCCGCCGAGTCCTTCGCATCGATACGGAAGGTAGAAGTCTCCTTCAGTTTCTTGTACGCCACATCCACACGGACTTCGCCTTTCAATTCGGGGCCTTTCAACCGCACGGCAACGATACGTCCCGGCGAACGGTCTTGTCTATACCCATACAAAGGCTTCACCACACAACTGACTTGTTCCGGCACGACATCGGCACTTGCCTGTCCGGCCGCCAGAACCGCCAGCATCCCACAAAAAAAATTTCTTTTCATCACATTGATTAGTTTTCATTGTATCGGTCACAAAGTGACAAAAAAAAGACGAAACGGGCAATCAGGCATAACGCAAAAAATGCCACATTCTCGCCACACCGTGCGAAAAGCCCCTATAAAAACTTCCTTTATCGGCCGATTCTGCCTATCTTTGCCCGCACATATACAACAAAACTTAAACATTACCTAATCATGAAACTCAAAAAACGAATGATGACCGGAATGTTGGCCGCCACCCTCGGGGCCATGGTACCGGCGCAGGCACAAACGGCCGAGCCTTCTCCTTACAGCAGTTACCTCTTCGCCTTCTTCTCCAACAATTCCCCATACGGCGAACAAGTACGTTATGCCTTGAGCGACGACGGATATAACTACACGTCCCTTAACCAAGGGCGTCCGGTCGTGGCCTCGGACACCATCGCCCTGAAGAAAAGCATACGGGACCCGTACATCACAAGAGGCCGGGACGGGAAAACATTTTATATGGTCATGACGGACATGCGCTCGGACGAGGGTTGGCAAAGCAACGACGGACTCATCCTGATGAAGAGCACCGACCTCATCCATTGGCAACACACGGCCATCGACTTCCCCACCCGTTTCCCCGACCTGACGGGATTTGACCGCGAGAACCTGCATGCCGTTTGGGCGCCTCAAATCATCTGGGATGACGAGGCCGGGAAATATATGATTTATTACTCCATCGGACGGCACGACTGGGAGTATCCTACGGAAGACCCGAACTTCAAGCAGCCTTACTTCAAGCTGTTCTACTCTTACGTGAACGAAGACTTCACGGACATCACGGAGCCGAAACTGCTGTTCGACTTCGGTACGGCCGCCATAGACGGGGACATCGTATATAACCCGAAAGCGAAAGAATACGTGCTGTTCTTCAAAGACGAGGGACGCTCGGTCATGAACAAAGGATTCCGCACGCGGCAGGGCGTGATGCGTGCCACTGCACCCCGACCCACCGGCCCCTACACCATCGAATGGCGGCACCTACAAAAAGAGGGGCAATATCCGGTGGAAGGTTCCAGCGTGTTCCCCCTCATCGGTTCGGACGAGTATGTCCTGATGTACGATTGCTACGCACAGGGTTTCTACCAATTCTGCAAGAGCACGAACCTGAAAGACTTCACATTCGTGCAAAACACGAAGACCCACGGCGACTTCACCCCGCGCCACGGTTCTGTCATGCACATCACGCAGGCCGAACGGGAACGGTTGGAAGCATGGTCCGAGCTGAGCATTGCGGTGAATGACCTCCGCCAGATTCCGGTTCCGGCACTCACGTTAAAGCAGTTGGGGCAACGCCGTAAACTGCTACAAAAAGCACAAACGACATTGGACACGACCTGCGACCCCAAAATACTGAAAAAAGCCACCAAGGAGTTGATGAAATTTAAAAAATAGTCGGAATACCTTTGGTTAAAACAACAGGCCGGAAGAATACAACCAACCGTTTTTCAACCATTATAATGAAAAAATCCATATCATTACTCCTTGAAAGTATGATATGGATTTTTATATTCCGTTGATAACATATCAGGTATATCAATCCTCCACTCCTATTTCACATGTTGTTTTTCATTGGGATTGTACACCGTAGCCGGTTCAAATCCGATAAACATTCCATCGTATGCTTTCTTGGTTTCTTCGATTGAAGCCAATGAATCCATTTCAAGCTCTTCTCCCAACTGGTAAATATAGCACGGTTGATAAGTCATGGAATCAGCCCAATACTCCGTCCAGTGTTTCCCGCCGACTTCCATCCAACCGTCATTGTCTATGTCACCGTAAATCACCGTATCGTGGAAATAACTTCCTCCTTCTATGTAATCGTTGCCTGCCAACACAGAATCCACCAAATGTATGTGCTCTCCGTTCATGTACAAGATGTGCCAGATATTGGGTGAAGGACGGTCATTAATCATCAACAACACATACGTGACTTCCGACTTCGGGACGGAATACACATGGCATGTCTGCCAATCGTTATCAATCTCCAAGTCCGTGGCATAAATCAAAGAGTCACCCCAATAAACTTTAGCCCCACCGTATGTGTTCTCGTCATAAAACTCACCTAACTCCAGATACAATGTCCGTCCGCAGTGCCTGCCAATCCTTACTTTTTTCCCCGTGGGATAATGATACACCGTATCGGTGTCCTGCCCGTCATTGCAAGGCAATCTTAACAGTCCGGCATGCAACTCATCAAACTCATCTTCGACTTCTGTTCCGTCCACAGACATTGGTCTTATTCGATTCTGGTTTCAACGGCTTCTCCTCATGACTGGTTTGCATACTTTTCCGGTTTTCTTTCAACTGCCCGGCACGTTGAAAACAGGAAACACAGCAGCACATAAGAAAAAACCAAGCCAAAGTCCTCATCATATTCATCATTTTAAATCGTCCGGCGACCAACTGTCCACCCAACGGATGACCGGCGTACCGTCGGCTTCAAAATCTATCGGCAACCATATATGACGGGAATTTTTCAGGCTCTGCGGATTCCAACGGTCGGCCATGAACACAAAACCGTCCTCCGTGCCTTCCACCTTAAAAATATACGTGCCTTGCGTATGGAAAGACTTTTTGGCATCTTTCCCGACAAAAGGAGAAGGAAGCTGTTCCCATGGCCCCCACAAAGAAGCGGCCTTGAACATGCGGGCTTCATTCGGTGTCCAACCCGTACAGCCACTCGTAATCATCCAATACACGCCGTCACGCTTAAAAATGGTCGGAGCCTCGTTCTGCCCGCCCGGCGCGATACGTACATACCGTCCGGTGTAGTCTAAATAATCGTCCGTCAGTTCAGCCAAGTTCAACGTCAGGTTCTCCTCTGCCGAATAAATATGATAGGCTTTACCGTCACCGTCCACGTACACGGTCATGTCCCGGCTCATCTGTCCGCCCGGTACGTCGCGCGCCAAAAGCAACCCTTCACGAATCGCTTCACGCCACTCCGGCGTCCACCATTCCTTATAGTCCGCTTCCTTCAGTTTCTTGGCTTTTCGGATGTCACGGCGCGAAAAGTCCGTCGGCCATTTGCCCGCATTCGGGCGCAAAGAACGGATAAACCGAAACGGCCCCACCGGAGAATCGCTCTCGGCAAAGCCCACACGGGCGGCCGCATAGCCCTTCCCTTTCAGTTCCAGATGGAACAACATCACAAACTTCCCTGTTTTAGGATTGCGTACCACCTTGGGACGCTCCATGATACAGCCCCGTTCTATGTCGTGCCCGGCCTCCTCGGAAACAGCCAAAGCCACTCCTTCGTCTTCCCAATTCATCAGGTCGGAAGAAGAATAGACCTCTACGCCCACTTCGGTGGTAAACCCACGTGCAGGCCGGTTCTCGCCATACCAATAATACTTACCTTCATGGAACAACAGGCCGCCCCCGTGGGCATTGATGTGTTCCCCTTTCCGGTCCGGCCATTCCTTCCCCGGAGTAATACGTTCCAAAGACTGGGCACCTACCGATGCCGCCATCACAAGTCCCCATACACAAAAAATCAAAATTCGCTTTAGTTTCATCCTATATTGCTTATCAGGTTAATCATTTCATACCTCTCGCTTTGTAAATACGTTCTTTCGCATTGTTGATTTGCTGGAATTTCTCTTCCGCAGCCCGCCGCACATCTTCTCCTAACGTCGCCACGCGGTCGGGATGATGTTTCAGAGCCAATTTGCGGAAAGCCTTGCGCACCTCTTCGTCCGTGGCCGACGGCTCTATTTCCAGTACTTTATAGGCATCTGCCAAAGATTCGCCTTTCAAATTGAGCATGGAGTCCACCTCTCCGGCTGACAACTCCATGGCCAAAGCCACTTCACGCAACGCCGTTATCTCTTCCGCACATACGTTCCCGTCACTTTGCGCAATCCTTACCAAGAAATTCAGCAACTGCAATCGCTCGCCGTAGTTCAGATGTGCGGCAATCTGTCTGCCGCAATCGAAAATCATATCCCGAAACGCCACTGGAGACACACCATCCAAGCGTTTGGCCTCATCGAAGAGTTTCAGCAAAATTTGTTCCCCCTCTTCTACCGCGCTCTCCCCGAAATTCGCACGGAGGAAACGACGGACGAATTCCATTTCGCTGTGCATGATTTTCCGGTCTGCCCGTATCACGTAAGAGGCCATCACCAACATCGAAAACAAAAAGCTGTTTCGCTGCCCCTGTTCATAGCGGACTCGCCCCGCCTCATCCGCTTGCAAATCCTCTTGCATGCCTACAGCTTGCTTGTCAAACCACGAACCGATAAAATAACCGGCCAGTGCACCCAACGGGCCCATCGTCATGAATCCCATCGCACTGCCTATCCATTTTCCCAATCCCATATTATATTCATTTTTATTTGGAAAACCCTAACCATGGAAGACGAGTACAAAGACGCATGAAAATACCGTTTCCCGATTGGCCATGCCTACCCGTCCCCGGCCTTCGTACGGGCAAAGATATAAAGTTTTTCGCAGAAGACCGGAAAAACGGATCCTTTTTCTTTCCACGCCCTCGGCAACACACCGTTCCTACCGTTGCTATAGGTGAAATATAAAAAAGGGAGAATGCCTCATCGTGAGCATTCTCCCTTTCACATTATAATAGGTTTCCGTAAACTGTCCGGCTTACATCATGCCGCCCATGCCACCCATTCCGGGAGCACCCATCGGCATATCGGCTTTTTCTTCCTTCTTGTCGCAGATGACACATTCGGTAGTCAGGAACATACCGGCAATAGAAGCGGCATTCTCCAAAGCCACACGAGTCACCTTGGCCGGGTCAATGATACCGCTGGCTTTCATGTTCTCGTATTTGTCCTCACGGGCATTGTAACCGAAGTCGCCTTCAGCCTGGCGTACTTTCTCTACAACCACCGAACCTTCCAAACCTGCATTCTCCACAATCTGACGGAGAGGTTCTTCGATGGCACGTTTTACGATATTGATACCTGTGGTTTCGTCTGCATTGGCACCTTCCAAGCCTTCCAAAGCCTTGATGGCGCGGATATATGCCACACCGCCACCCGGGATGATACCTTCCTCGATAGCTGCACGTGTTGCGCACAAAGCGTCGTCCACACGGTCTTTCTTCTCTTTCATTTCCACCTCACTCGGAGCACCGACATAAAGCACAGCCACCCCACCGCTCAACTTAGCCAGACGCTCCTGCAACTTCTCTTTGTCGTAGTCGCTGGTAGAGTTGGCAATCTCATTCTTAATCTGATTGACACGATCCTTGATGAGTTCGCTCTGCCCGTGACCGTTGACGATGGTCGTGTTGTCCTTAGAGATAGTCACCTTGTCGCAAGTACCCAACATTTCGATGGTAGCCTGCTCCAACTTCAAGCCCTTCTCTTCGCTGATGACCACACCGCCCGTCAACACGGCAATATCTTCCAACATGGCCTTGCGGCGGTCACCAAAGCCCGGAGCTTTCACGGCACAAATCTTCAACTGGCTACGCAGACGGTTCACCACCAAAGTAGTCAACGCCTCGCTGTCTACGTCTTCGGCAATCACCAACAACGGGCGACCGCTCTGCACTGCCGGTTCGAGGATAGGCAGGAAATCCTTCAAGTTGGAAATCTTCTTGTCGTAAATCAAGATGTAAGGATTCTCCATCACGCACTCCATCTTCTCCGTATCGGTCACGAAATAAGCCGACAAGTAGCCGCGGTCGAACTGCATGCCTTCCACCACACCGATAGTAGTGTCACGTCCCTTAGCCTCTTCGATGGTAATCACACCGTCCTTGCTGACTTTCTTCATGGCTTCGGCCAAAAGTTTCCCGATTTCCGGGTCATTGTTGGCACTGACGGTAGCCACTTGTTCTATCTTGTTGTAATCGTCGCCCACTTGTTCAGCCTGACCTTTGATATGCTCTACGACTTTGGCCACGGCCTTGTCGATACCGCGTTTCAAGTCCATCGGGTTCGCACCGGCAGCCACGTTCTTCAAGCCCACGCTCACGATGCTTTGCGCCAATACGGTAGCCGTGGTCGTTCCGTCACCGGCATCGTCACCCGTTTTGCTAGCCACGCTCTTGACCAACTGCGCACCTGCGTTTTCAAACGCATCGGCCAACTCTATCTCCTTGGCTACGGTCACACCGTCTTTCGTAATATGCGGCGCACCGAATTTCTTTTCGATAATGACGTTACGTCCTTTCGGGCCGAGAGTAACCTTTACCGCATTGGCCAACTGGTCCACGCCGTTCTTCATCAGTTCACGGGCTTCTATGTTGAATTTAATATCTTTTGCCATGATTCTATTCCTTTCTTTTGTCTATTATATATTAATGTATAAAACGAAAAATTATGCCAACACAGCCACCACGTCGCTCTGTCGCATAATCAAATATTTCTTGCCTTCGAATTCCAGTTCCGTACCGGCATACTTACCGTACAGCACGGTATCGCCTTCCTTCAAGACCATCTCTTCGTCTTTCGTACCTTTACCCACTGCAACGATAGTACCTTGCAACGGTTTTTCCTTGGCGGTGTCGGGAATGATAATACCACCTACTGTCTTCGTCTCTGCCGGAGCCGGTTCAATCAGCACACGGTCTGCTAATGGTTTAATGCTCATAATGGATAAATTTTATAGTTGTACATTTTAAAAATTCTACTCCAATCCATACGAAAAACATGCCAAAGCTTCAGGACTGACACTTTGGCACACTTTCACTGCGCGCACCCCCGAAAAACGGCAGACTTTCTGCCAACCTTGCCTATGCAGTTTTTTGCGTCCAAATCAATAGAAAAGCATTTTATATGAAATTTATTCCGTACTTTTGCAGAAAGCAACAAACGATGAAGCTACGACTGACCTATCTTGCCGTATTCCTCATAATCCTTTCCGTACTGGCTTTCCTCCCCAAAACGGGAGGCTATATCTGGCAGCCGGAAATTATCAATCCGTTGTCTGCGTTGCTGTTTACGCTATTGGTCTATCTGACCGGTCACATCGCCCGCTCCGCCCAAAGTGCCGCCGGAATCCTTTGCACAGCCATGTTTGTCCTACTGTTCTGTCCGGATTCGCACGAATTTTTCAACCGCGACGAAACAGCCGTCATGACCCTCTCGTCCACTTGCATCGTCCCGTTCTTCATTTCGCAATATACCCGTATTTCCAATAAAAATTTCAAATACGGCTACTTCCTGATGTTGTTGATGGGTATCTTTTGCAGCTATACGCACGACAGCATCACGATTCCGCTCTGTGCCAGTTTCCTCACACTGTCCTATTTGCAGCGCGACCGGCTGTTTCGCCTGGCCTGCTGGCCCATGGTCATAGGTTTTGCCATCGGCACCACACTCTGCCTTTTACAGTCCACCTTCTGGAAACAGTCATCATGGAGCGACCTGACCGCCTTGTCTTCCCAAACGGCAGACGGTTTCACCCAACTGTGGGAGACCAAAGTGTTCATGTTCGCCACCCTGCTCACCATTTATTTCTTGTCTTCACGGAAAAAACGGAAACGGCTATGGCGCATCTCCCGCGAGCACAAGCTTCTGACTTATTGCCTGTTGTATTCTTTCTGCGCCATTCCTTTTGCTCCGTTGGGAATAGACAGTGCCATCTCTGGCGTATGTTTCTTTTGCATGTTTTGGGCGTTGTTCCTGTTCCAACAGCTTTTAGTCCTGTTTCGCGAACACCGCCGCAAGAAACTCAAACCACGAACCTGAACGGTCAACGTTCCGGCATCTGCCACTCTTCGAGGTCGTAAACAGCTTCTACGGCCTCTTCCACACTGTCCGGCAAAGACGGGAAAAAATCTATCCCCGTGATGCGTTCCACTTCGTCCACCGAATTGACATACGCATCAAGCGGACGGTTGCCCGACTTATTCTTATAGATAAAGCCGATGGCCTTCAGCGGCTCCGGACAAAACACAACCTTATAGAAAGCCTCTGGCACCGTAACCCGGCTTTGGCCGATATGCCGATGCTGTCCACGGTAGAGAACAGGCCCAGCCACCACATACAGCCTCCCGTTTTCCATCGTCCAGTCGCGGCAAGCTTCTTCCAATTCTTTCCAATCGCCCCGGTTCAGGTTATGGTCTTGCGGACAAACGTTCGTCATGTAAAAGCTTTCGCGCATGGCTTGTTCATCCCATTTGTTGTCTGCTGCCGGACAAAGATGTCCGCGGTCATAGCCCGAGCGTTTGTAGTCTTCCGTCGTCACGGGATGAGCCACTTCGGGGTCGGGCAGGAATTTGTCGTAACGGCTTACCGTCTCCTCGAAACGTTCGGGTGTCAATGTCCAGGCCACCCAGTTCGGTATTTTAGTTTCCGCATTATAAGAAACCGTATAACCCGTATGGCGAATCACTTGGCTGTTTCGTTCCCGGACCAATTCCGGCAATCCCGGTTCCATATCCTCCGTGCCGGACGAAGGACTGCTACCGAAAACCTGTCCGTTCGTTGCCTCCGGTAAGAAGCGGTCTCCCGTCCACTGTTCCACATAATCACGCAGACGGTCGTAACCACCCGTCAAGACCACTACGGCAGCCGCCAAGCCGCCGATTATCATTTTCAGTTTCATTTTTTCGATTTCAGTTTGCTTATTTTCCGTTTAAGATTTCCGTTCTTTGGGACGACGGAGCGTACGCACCCAAGACTTATCCCACTCCGCCACGCGGAAGGAATCCACGATTTTCTGTATGGCCTTGTTCTGCGTTTCGTCGTCCAACCGCCCTCCGGCCAACAACGGACGCGTCTTCTCCGGATATTTGGCAAAGCAAACAGACACGGCCCATGCTACTGCCATGGACGCGTAATATCCGCTTGGACGCACTGCCGCGCAGGCCTCCAGCACGCGGTCGATAAAATCGTCCGTGACGAAATGTGCCAAAAGCATCACTACGGCAAAACGTTGGGAAAATACTTCTCCGCTATATAAATAAGGCTGCAAGAATGCCCACACCTCCTCACGGTGTTTTCGCACGAACTTGAATCCCGAACAAGGGGAATCGCACAAAGCCCAATCGTTGATTTTACGCACATAGGCTGCCATGCGTTCCATCTGCTCCTCAAACGGCATCCGAGCTGCCCCCGTCACGTAACCCTGCAACATGACTTCTTCGAACGTGTCGTCCACAGCCTCCTCCAAATAAGTACGCCAATCTCCCTTGGCAATCTCTTTGGCCAACGCCCGCAGCACGGGCAGACGCACACCTACCACGGGGCGGGCACCAGGCATCAACGAAGTCACAAAAGCAGCATACCGGACATCGGCATGCGCCGCCAAAAAGTCCTTGATTTCTTGACAAACCATATTATTGCATCAAAAAGTTCCTTTATGGGCAAAAGTACGGAATTATCATGAGACAGCCAACAAAACATTTTCTTATATCCATAGTTTAAACAAAAAAGAGGGGTGCAGCGAGACTCTCCCTGCACCCCTTACATTCAGACCGTACGCTTACCAGATCTTCCAATCGTCATCCAGACTCATAAATTCCCCTTCATAGGGATTATCATCCGGATCCACGTTTCCCCCTTCTCCGGGCACCAATCCGGAAGTACACAACATGGCATTCCCACCTATCCACACTTCTTGCATGCGTGGTGACATATACTTTTTCTTCATATCAATACACAATTATTTTTTCATTATCAATAATATAAATCCCTTTCGCAAGCCCGTCAAGTGCGGTTTCACGTTCTACACAGGAACGCACGCAAGTTCCGGACAACGTGTACACGTCGACACGTCCTGAAACCCGTACCGCCTCCGGATGATCCACCGTCGTCGTAACGCCGTTAATCCACAAACGCGACGCGACAGTTGCCACAGAGCCCGCCAAATCAAAATAAGCCCGGAATCCCGGAAGTACGGCCTGTCCGCCTCCCAAGGCAATACGGGCATCAGGAGTCACCCCGTAAAAACCGGAAGCCGACATACGTCCCGAATAATTCCCCACAAAGCGCACCCCGCCATCCGACGTTTCCGGTTGGACGGAAACGGGCTGCAACGAAACGGCCGAAAACAAGACTTCGCCGGAAGCCTCCCTTTGCGTTGTATATAATAAATAAGGTGTATGGGCTTCTCCGCCTTCCACCGGAGAGAAACAGAGTTTCCCGTCCTGCAAACCGTCGAAGCCGTATAATCCGGCCTCATCGCCGAAAACTTCCCGCACGGCTTGGCCGGACAGGGCGAACGGCAAGCAAACGGTGTTCCAATCGGCTGTAAACGGAGCACGGCGCAAGGTAACGCTCCCCGCATCGACCGGACAAGAGAGCGCGAAAGGATATTCCTCATCCAATATGACCTCCGCACAAGTCCCCGACTCACCATCCATCCGGACGATATTTGTCCCGACCGTACCGGAAGTTGGTTCCAGCAGTTTGCACTCCTTTTTCACGTAACAGAATGCATTGGGATTGGCACACGACGGGGCCAGTCCCAAGCTATCCGCACCGGTAAGGCTGATACCCGTCAGCCGGTTGTTTCCGGCCATCTGGGCGTTCATCTCTTCCACCACCCACGAAGGCAAATAGCCAGTCAACGATGAAAGGTCGGGATTCTCGTCCGTCTTCAACGGAGAATCGCCCACCGTCACGTAGGAGGACGACGGCCCCGGCTGCACGTCCGAAGTCCCGGTAATGGTCAGTACCGTGCCTTTCACATATATCGGGTACAGCCCCGGTTTCATATCTGAATCGGTCAGATAGTACACCTTCATGATTTCCCCTTCATAACCGTTGATGCGTGTGGCATCATTGGGGCTGACCACAACTCTGTACCATCCGTTGGACAAATGGTTCCAAGCCACTCCATGCTTAAACGTCACTATGCCTCCACGTGAAGAATGGGGGAAACGGTCAAGGTTCAGCTCAAAAGGGTTCAGCCCGTCGGTATTGTCCAACGCCATGCCTTCCGGCAATAAAATATCTAACTGGAAGGCCCAATAAATGTGGCTGTTGTTCATTTTCACACTGAAACAGGCCATGTCGTCCGTTGTCATCCCTGGCTTTGCCTCGAAGGGCACCACCTGAATCACGTCCTCCGCACGTCCTGCCACCACGGAAAAAGCCAGCAGCCACAACATTACAATCTTTTTCATTTCTGTCATCTTGCTCATTTGTTTATGTTTTCATCTTCCAATACGACTTCTATCACGCCCATGGCATCGGACACGTCATACGCCCCGTCGCCGTTCATGTCCGCCACTTCCGGTATGAACGTTTCCGTTTCCTCCTCTATCACATGGGTAATCAGGTTCATCTTGTCCGACACGTTCACCACTCCGTCGCCATTGGTGTCCCCTTGGTCGAACACATATATCCGGCCGTTGCGGGTTGAAGCCGTCAAATGGTTGCCGTCGGGTTCCGTCACCGACACTTGGTTGATTTTCACTTGCCGCGACTGTCCGGCAGGGAAGGTCTCCGGCACGCGTACTTTAAACTGGAACATCCTCGCGTTGCCCGGAGAAAGCCTGCCTCCCGTCAGCGTGAACACATAAGACGTGTCCGAGGTCGCCACAGCCGAGACGGTATATCCTTCCGCTTTCGGTGACATCTCCACCGACTCCATGTCCGGCACCAAATCCACCGGGAAAGTCAGTTGGAATGTCATGTCACGCAATTCGTCCAACGTACTCATGTAAACCGGATAATCCACGGTCGTACCGGGCATGCCCACCACCGACATCAGGTAAAACGCATATTTCAGGTCTTCCGGCGTGGAAGGCTCGGACGGGCTGTCCGGACGGTAGACGAATTCCGCCCGGAAATGCACGTCGGCCTTTTCCATGGTATAGGAAAAAGACGGTAACTCCGTATAAGGCTCGCCATCTTTCCACCAACGAACGAACTTGTAACCCGTATTCGGGTATGCACTGATGTACGTACTTTCTCCTTCACGGCAACGGCTTGCCCCCGACACCGTGCCTCCTTCCGTGGCTTCATAATACAAATTATGAGACAGCACCGGATCGGACGGTTCCGACGGAGCCGACGGGTTGAAACGGAATTGTGCCGTCAGTGTCTCGGATTCCGCCTTGGTCGTATAAGTGAAATCCTTTTGGGTGGACACGACCGTCCCCTTGGCATCTGTCCACTGCACAAACTCGAAATTCGTTTGGCAGTTGGCCGAAAGGCGTACGGACTGACCGGCTTGGTAGCGTCCGCCGCCGCTTACAGTCCCTCCCGTACCGGCCACGACGCTCAATGTGAAATATTGCACAATGGAAGGGTCGGACGGTTCCGAGGGCGAACCGGGAGAGTAGGTGAAACGGGCCACCAACGTATCGGGCTTCGTCCCCTTCACGAAATTAAAGGAAGAAGAGGAAGACAAAAGCTTGCCTTCCGTGTCCGTCCAACACTCGAATACGAAACCGCTGTTCGCGGAGGCACTGACCCGAACGGACTCGCCGGGCACATGGCGACCTCCTCCCGAAAGCCACCCGCCGTCCGACGGCACGGCCTGCAACACCAACGGCACGGGAGGCACGCCGGGCTCCGACGGACTGTCGGGGTTAAAACTGCTTTGCCCGTAGGCCGCCAGGCCACACAACAGCCCGGCTAAGCCCAAAGACATACATTTAAAACTACACATAAGCCTACATTTTTCAGTCTACGACTATTTTCACCACTTGTCCTGCCGCATGCACGAGGTAAATGCCACGGGACAGGCTCACCCTGTAGCTTCCGCCGTCGGCCGTTCCTTCATGTGCCAAACGCCCGTCTGGCGTATAAACCTTCACGCTGCCGGTTGCGTTCTCAAGGCACAGTCCCCCGTCTACGGCCTTCACCGACATTTCCGCGCAGGCAGCAGTACCGATGCCGGTCTCACCGCCAACCTCGACCTTCAGTTCAAACCGCGTGTCATCCAGTCCCGCTTCTGCCGTAAAGTGGTATTCCCCGGTGGAGAGGTCGGTCTCAGAACCCGTCTGATGGTCTATCAGCCAAACCTTATCCCCGTCTCCCCGGGAAAGGACGAAAGTGTAAGCCCCGTCCTGAGGCGCATAGAAGCCCAACATCACCCGTCCGTCCGACACGGGACGCTCATTGATGGCATACGTTGTCCCGTCCGCATCCAATGAATACACTTGCGGCACAGACTGGTCCATGCTCATGAACTTGGAAGCGTCGCAAGCCATGTCATACCCCTCCGTACGTTCCGCGTTGAACACCACACGGGTATGGTCGGACTTGTCTCCGGCCTGCAATTCCAGATCTATCAATCGACGTGGGAGCGGCATGCCGCGCAAAGCCGGACGAACATTGACTTGTTGTGTACCGATTTCCGATGTCACCTGCCGCCCTTCGAGCGGGAAAGAAAGTGAAGACACTTCCTCAGGACACTGCACGAAAAACGCCTGGTTGGGCATCAAGGCATATTCGTCGTCGATGATGGAATAAGCGTCATAACGCTGTGCGCTGACGTTCCACACCGTGATGGGGGCGGTGAAGTTGATATGGTTGATGTTATAGAACGTCTGGTAGGGATTGCCTACGAGGTTCCAACCTTGTTCGGAAGCCGTTTCTGAAAGATGGGCTTCAAGAGCCTTGGCAAATTCCTTGTAGGCCACGACGTACTGTTTGGTTTCGTTGTCCAAGGCATGGAAGTTCAACCAAGCGTCCTTGTTAGCTTGCAGGATAAAGCCCGTGCCGGCCGTAATCACGGCATCTGCGTCATAGTCCTTCCAACTGTTTCCGGCACCGTCGGCTGCACGCAAGCTTCCATCGTAGTAACGCACTGCCATTTGCACGTCCGAGGCACGTTCTATCTCAGACACTTTGAAGTCGAAAGGCAGACTGATGAAGTACCACTTGTTACCGGAAACATAATATCCGTGCACATAGTCCCCTTGTATCTCCATGTTGCCGCAGTTGCTCAGTAAGACCGCTGTATACTTTTCGCCATCCCCATTGGTTTCCGTGTAAAGGTCGTGGAATGACATCGGAGTGTCGCCATTCACTTTCAGGCGGCCTTCTCCCCGGACAGACATGTCGGGGCATCCTTCGAAACGGTCGCGCGCATTCAAGACCAAAGGTTGGTAGATTTCCCAAGCCTTCACTTCGGCCGTGCCGAACCCTTCTATGTTCCCGTAAGTGTACCAATATTCATCCAGTTTGTAGGAGTTGACCAGATAGGAAGGCACTTTCAGGGTGACTTGCTTTTTCAACGATTCAGCCACCAGATTAGAACAATCCACCATGGTGGGCGAACGCAGGACGACCGTCTCCAACTTATTGCAATTATCGAACATCCCTTGGTCTACGTGGTACCAAGATACCGGCAACTCCGCATACACCAGATTGGGACAGTTGGAGAACGGGGATCTGCTGAGGGAAACCAACTCCTTTGAATGCAAAATCACCGTATCGTTCTTTATCCCGGAGAAAGCCCAAGGCCCAATGCTTTTCAAACTTTCAGGAAAATAAGTTATCGTCAAATTGGGAGAACTGAAAGCACCTTCTCCCACGGTTTCCAACTTTTCCGGCAGGCGCAGGCTGTCATCCAACACCGCACAGTCGCTAAACACCCTACTTGGTATTTCCTTAATATCTTCAGGCAGGGATATGGATTCCAAGAACGGACAACTCTCAAAAGCACTACTCCCTATTTTTGTGACAGCAGATGGCAGGAAAGCTTCTTTGACAAGGGAAGCCCGAAATGCGTCCTCATCAATTTCCCGCAATCCTTCCGGTAACGTGATTTCCGTAATTTTAGCACTATAAAAAGCACTTGCTCCTATCACTTCCAACGTCGGAGGAAGCTTGATTTCATGGAAAAACAGCCAGTCTCCGGTATCATTATAACTACCATTTGAACTGTAGAACTGCCTATCCGGTACACTTGAAGTCTCTGCCTCGCTCAAATCCAATGAATAAAGATTGCCCATCATGGAAATCTTGACCCAATCGTCATCGTTCATCTTCCCACTTACCTTCAAGCGGCGCACGTCATTCAGGTGATTGACATGGTAAAGTACCTCAGTACCCAAACTTCCGGGTTCCAACAGGCTTACGGCAATGGACGGGGTACGCTCCACACCGATATTGTAAAAACTCATATTAGATTTGTTCTTCGAAGCGTATTGCCATTCTATGACATGCTTCCCCGGAGAAAGCTTTTCAAAAAAACGATAGTATCCGCCGCTTCCAGCTGACTCCATGCGTGAGAAAGACTCGCGTGTCAGCTTCCCGTCTACGAAAACCTTTAACTGACGGCCGTCTGAAAAACCTCTCAAATTTATCATATAAGAAAAAGTAGACTCTTCATCCACTGTGACTTTCGCCGTTAGTTTTCCACCTTCTCCTCTTATGGATGTTCCATTCACTTCCCACGAATTCTCCAAGTCATTCTCAAAGAAGATAGGATAGTCCGACCATTCGGGAACTTTCACTTCCTGTGTTAGCTCAAAGGAAGAGGTCAAGACATTCGTGGCCTCAACCAACTCCTCCACCGTACTTTCCGCGTCCGCATAGACGGTTTCAAACTTCTCCACGTCGTAGCCGTAACCATCCGTGGCCTGCAAGGCGCGATACAGATTCAGTTTGGCGCAATAATAATCCCCCGCATCGCCGTCCACCAGTTTCCAAGCCACGTGCGCGGTGGAAGGCAGGTTGGGATACACCGTGGCGTTCTCGCCCCCGTCCCATCCCAAGAACTGGTCGGCATTGTAATACGACGTGCAGGATTCATCCGTCTGGATGGCATAGGCATCCCCGGAAAGCGTGATGTCCCAGTTGCACGCGCTGTAAGACGTAGAAGAATAATCCCCTCTTACAGCCGTCTGCGAACTACGGTACAAATACTTTTGCGTGGAGGCGAACTGCACGTTGTAACCGTTCTCCCCGGCCTGCGTCACAGTGACTTTCGCCCCGGTGTCGCCAAAGGCCACATTATAATTGTCCGTCGACAAAGCAAGGAATTTCCCCGCCCCCGTATTGTAAAGGTAATATTCCTGGCCGGGCACCAGAGTTGTAAACTCCGGGAATACGGGCGCTTCCCGTCCGGCGGCTCCGGCGTACACCGCCCCCAAGCTTGCCACGACGGCAAGCACTACATGTTTGATTGTTCTCATTCGTTTCTTTCTTTTAGATGTGATTAAATTTTACTTGGCTTTTTGAATGGATAAAAAGAAAGGCGAGAACTGTCTTTCCGCTTACTAACCACTCTGGGAACCGCCAAGTCACCCTCACATCCTAATAAGCACTGACAGTCCACGCCTTGCGGCGTGAACTCCGTTCTGCTTATTCCCGGATATTGAAATTGGCGGTTTCAGAGTGATGAGAATAAGAAACTACGTTCTATGTATGTTTTTTGTTCCGTTTCAGACAGCCTCCCTTCTTCGCGGCATGCTACGGCCTGGCCGCAAACATCCCCAAAGGAAATACGTCTTTTTCTGGTTCTTGTTATTTCTATTTTTAAGTTAGACATCGGAAACATCCCATCCGGCACGCTTCCCTTCCTGCTCACCCGCAGAAGTTTCCCCCTGCTTCACGCCCGGGCATCTGGCACCCGGACGAATTACATTGCAAAGAAATGTATTTTTCGTGAGAACTCATAATTTTTCGTACTCTTTCTCACTGAAAGGCCTAAAAATGCACGCTTTAAGCTGACCCTACCCTTCCACGGCACCGGCTTTCCCGTTCAGCCTTTTCTTTACTACGGCCGGGCAGCCCGCCGCAAGGGAATCGTCGGGAATATCTTTCACCACCACGCTACCGGCGGCTATGATACAGCGGTTCCCGATGGTCACTCCCGGACAAACCACTACGCCGCCGCCCAACCAACAGTCTTCGCCGATGGTAATGGGGTAGGCCGTTTCTTTCGGTTCGCGCCGCTCCATGTAATCAATAGGATGCTGGGGCGTGTAAAACTGGCAACAAGGACCCACCTTCGTGTTCCTCCCGATGCGGATGTAACCGGCATCGAGCATCACGCAATTACAATTTACAAACACATTTTCACCCAACACGACACCCGTGCCATGGTCGCAATGGAACGGCGGGCAGACAACCGAATCGGATGGTATTCCGGGTATTAATTCCTCTATCGTCTTCCGATAATTTTCATCGTACACGCTCATCGTCCGCATTCGTGCACACAGCGCAGCTGCACGCTTGAAACTTTCCTGCATTTCCGCACCAGAGAAATAATAAAGTTCCCCGCTGCGCATCTTTTCCATTTCCGTCTTCATATTTTTCCCTTTTGTCTTGTTCTTCAAACGCAAAGTTAAGAAGAATCCGGCAGGGACAGTAGAAAACCACACCATAACTTTCAAGCAGGAGCTAAAACAAAAGGCAGACCGTCTCCCGCCTTCCACCTGCCTGCCCCGCGCCATTCGGCCTCATCCCGAACACGGCCAGAAGTCCTCTTCAAAAGTTTCGGCTGAGAACCGAAAATCAATCTCAGCCAAATGAAAAATCATTCGGCTGAGATTGGAAAATCGTTTGGCGCAGATTGAAACAGCGCACTTAACCCGCTCATTTTCAGGGTTGATTTTCCTCGTCCCAATAGCCGCTGTACGAAATACTCTGCGCATTACTCGGAATCAAGATAATATCCGCCCTTCCGCTCCCGTATCCCGTCACGGTAAACTTATACACCACCGGCACCTTGCGCACGCTGAACTCCACACGCTTCCCCTTGTCGCCCACGTCACGGGTCTTGACATCCTTCGCCGGAAGGGCGAAACGCAGACCGTCGTCGTTCATTGCCGGTTGGTACACCCTTCCCATATAAGGCAAATACACAAAAGCGGAATCATTACGCAATGCCACTCCGTAACCGTATGAAAGCGTACGTGCCGGATAAGATACCGGCATCATATACGTCACAGCCACATTAAAGCTGTCGGCATCGAAAGCTTTGGCGTCCTGTGAGAAAACCGACATCAGACTCCCCCATAAACAAACCGCCGACAATACCAATCGCTTGCCCATCATTTTATTCTGTCTTTAAGTTGCACATCTATCTAACCAGCAATTTGCCGGCTACAGCCTCTTCCGTATCTTTCAATTCCAAACGGTAATAATATATTCCGGGTTTCAGTCCACGTATTTCGACTGTCCCTCCATTCATGCGGATATCTGCCACCTTACCGCCGTCAGCCGCATACACGTAAAGCCTGTCTGCCCGTCTGCTGCCCGTCCAATAGAAGGCAGCCGTACCATCCGACACACGGACATCCAACAGGCCACTCTTGGCTGAGCGCACGCTTTCTCCTTTCAGAGTGGTACAGTCCCAATAATCGGGATGAAGGTACAGGCATTCGTCACCACGGTAACAACAAGTCAGACGACCGGCAATTTCCTTTCCGTCCTCTATCTGACGCCATGGCAAAAACATGTCCCAACCATTCAATGAACCAATACCTTCCACCCACACATCATCATCCTTTCCGACCAAAAAAAGACGCTTGCGCTTCACCCCCTCGTACACGACCGAATCCACTTTCTCTACATACAGCGTATCCAAAGTCACACGCGGCGGCCAGTATTCAGTTTGTGTTATCCATTCCCAAGACTTCAATACCGCCACGAAATCACCTTCTTGCAACGTGAAGTCGTACAATAATTCCACCACCTCGGGATAATGAGGATAACCGTCCCCCTCCAAATAATAAATTTTCCCGTTGATTTCCTGCAAACTCATTGAGGAAAGCGTGAAACTCCCCTCTATCCCCTTGTTTTCCGGTGAGCGTACAACAGGGCCCTGCCCAGATGATTCGTACCACTTCATGTCCTCCGAAAGCATGGACGGGGATTTTCCATCTGCTATTTCCCCATTGAAATACAAAGTTTTACCATCGTCCGACACAACGTGCAAAAGGTACTGCAGGGACGATGAGCCATCGGTCGGCCGAGGACGCCAATGCTCAAAAAAACTTTCTTCGCTCCCAATGCCTTCTATCCACTTTTCTTCGTCCGCCAACCTACTGCTCCGCGCAATGGTTAGCACACGCCGCCCTCCTATCGTATCCACATACTTTACCACCATCTCTTCCATCCCGTCCAAGCTCAATCCCAAAGCCGCAGCCTCCTCCGCATTACGGAACATGCCCACCTCATCGTATTCCGTACGATAGAACTTGTCACCGGCCTGCATGGAAAAGTCATACAGCAACCGAGGAGCATACTCCGACTCTACATATTCATCCAAAGGAGTAAACCAGACCTTGGATTCTTGTTCACGAAACGCACCGCAAAGCCGTTCATTGACATATAACTTCTTCCACGTTTGTCCTGCCAACAACGTATCGTCTCCCAAATAGTAACAATTAGTCTTACTGTTAGAGTAGTGAGGTCCTAACCATCGGTAATACCAATACGGCACATACCAACATGTCCCCGTCTTGGAAAACTCTGTCTGAGCTGCCAGCGAAGCGCACCACACCATAGCCAAGCAACACAAGAAAGTAAACTTTGTTTTCATAGGCATCTCCTTTCTTTAAAGGTTATAAAAAACGGCCTTTGCTGTTTGACTATAAAGTAACAACAAAGGCCGTTAAGTTGTACCCCGAAGGATTATTTTTTAATGATATTTATCATCTCGTCCGGCGTCAGGAGCAACTGTTCTCCCGTCGCCATATTTTTCAGTGTGACCTTCCCCTCGTTCATTTCATTCTCACCGACTATCGCCACGAAAGGCACCGCCTTGGCATTGGCATAACTCATCTGTTTTTTCATCTTGGCACTGTCGGGATAAATCTCGCAACGCACTCCGGCCTGACGCGCCTGCGCCATGACGGGCAAACAATAAGCCGCCTCGGCCGCGCCGAAATTCACAAAAAGCAACTCCGTGCCCGTGACAGTCTCCTTCGGATAAAGGTCGAGTTGGTTCAGCACGTCGAAGATGCGGTCTGCCCCGAAGGAGATGCCCACGCCGCTCACTCCCGGCATACCGAATATACCTGTCAGGTTATCGTAACGGCCTCCTCCGGTGATGCTGCCGATTTCCACATCCAAAGCTTTCACCTCGAAAATGCAACCGGTGTAATAGTTCAGCCCCCGGGCCAAAGTCAAATCCAGTTCCATCGCGTTCCGCAGTCCTAAAGCCGATAACGTGTCGAGCACGAACTCACATTCCGCAATACCCTTCAAACCGGTCTCACTCTCGGCCAGGACGTCTTTCATCACGGCCAGCTTCTCCTTGTTCGTTCCGCTCAGACTGATGATGGGCTGCAAACGGGCCACGGCCTCGTCACTGAGACCGCCGGCCTTCAGTTCGGCATTCACATTATCAAGCCCTATCTTATCCAATTTGTCGATGGCCACGGTGATGTCCACAATCTTGTCCGCCGCTCCGATCATCTCGGCAATACCCGTCAAAATCTTGCGGTTGTTCAATTTGATGCACACCCGTATACCGAATTGGGTGAATACCGTATCCACAATCTGCATCAGTTCCACTTCGTTCAGCAAAGAATCGCTACCCACCACGTCGGCATCGCATTGGTAAAACTCCCGGTAACGCCCCTTTTGCGGCCGGTCGGCACGCCACACAGGCTGTATCTGGTAACGCTTGAAAGGCATGGTCAGTTCGTCACGGTGCTGTACCACATAACGGGCAAAAGGTACGGTCAGGTCGTAACGCAGTCCTTTCTCACACAAACGGGCCGCCAGTTTGTTCGTGTTCGCCTCGCCCAGTTCTCCCGGCGCTATTCCGGAAAGAAAATTGCCGGAGTTCAGTATTTTGAAAAGCAGTTTGTCTCCCTCCTCGCCGTATTTGCCCATCAGCGTAGAAAGGTTCTCCATGGCAGGCGTCTCGATTTGCTGGAAACCATACAAAGCGTAAACGCCTCGGATGGTGTCGAATATATAATTGCGTTTCGCCATCTCCACGGGCGAAAAATCACGTGTACCTTTAGGTATTCCGGGTTTCGTAGCCATATTCTATATCCTTTTTATGATTCCTGCGCAAAATTACACTTTTTTTTCATACAACTTGTCATACGACTCGGAGATAATACGCCGGAATATAGTTTGCATCCGTTTTTATTTCTAACTTTGCACGAGATTAAAAGCATTCAAGCGTATGAAGTTTTTTCGAAAATCCGCCCCGGAAAAAATAGAGCAACCTGACTCGCCCGTACCGACTGTCTCCACGGACATCACGTCCACTATAACCCCGAACCTCACCCCTGAAGAAACCGCCCGACAGTGGTTTGCCGAAAAGTTCGGTACAGACATGCCCGAAGAGGTGACGCGGATGTTCCGCCAAATCGCACAGACTGAAGCCAAACGGCAAAAGGCCGGCGAACAGGTGCTCGATCCCAACGAACTGAAACGCATACAAGACAGCATAAGGCTCTACAAGACCAAGCTGACCAACATCACGCAAACACTGAACGGCTTGCAAGCACAGAAAGAATGGCTGCACAAGTTCAAGGAACTGAACGCCACGTTGGAAAAGTACAGGCAAGCCTTTTTCGAAAGCAATAAGAACTACAGCGCTCATCTGAAGGAAATCAAGGAACTGGAACGCTTCGAAACCTTTGAAGCGGTACAAGGCAACTACCAGCGTATCAAGGCGAAAGAAAACGTGCTCCAGTTCATACGCAAAGGCAGTGCATGGCATGCCGAGAAACTGACGGAAGCCCTATCGGCAGACAAGGAAAACCAAAAAAGGGCGGAAACCGAGAACAAGAAATACCAGGAAGCATGGCACAACTTGCAACAGATGCAGAAAACGTTGGCCGAAGGCTACCGTCTGCAAGCCGCCTTACGGTTCCACGAAGCTGACCTGAAAGAACTATCCGACTACAAAGGACGAATCGAACAAGCACTCTCCACTGTACAAAAACAAGGAAAGGAAACAGCGGAAGAACTAAAAAAGAACAAAGAACAAGCAACACAGCAACAACAGCAGTTGCAGAACTTGGAATCGCAACAATACATGCTAGAAAGGGGGGAGGCCATACAGACGCGCCTGAACTTCCTGCAATCCCGTAAAAAACGCAAAGAACAGTTGCAAGCGGTGCTCGAAAGGACACTCAGGAAACAACACGAACAAGACGAAAAGCTGAACAAACTGTTTCTCTCCTCACAAGGCATCGACGCACAAATCAACACATTGCAAAGCGAACTGCAAGTACACCAGAAAAGTATCGTGGGCATGAACAGCTATAACCTACAGCAACGGGCCATGGACCTGAAAAGCAAAAAGGAAATGCTGACGAACGCCACGCGGCTGTGGAAACAGATTGCGGAAGGATACAACCGCGTAGACGAGAAAAGCCAGGAAATCATGCGCATGCGCCATCATAATGATGCCCTGAAAGCGCAAATAGCCAAACTGGAACCGGAAACGGCCGGACTTCAAAGGCAATGCGAGGAACTGAAATACGCCTATACCCTCAGCAAAAGCCAGGATGTCATGCAACTGCGGAAGGATTTGCAGGAGGGGGTCAGTTGCAGTGTATGCGGCGCGACTCACCATCCCTACCATTCCGACACGCTCCTGGAACAAAGCAAACTCATCGGAGAAATCAAAATCGAATTCGAACAAGCCGCCACGGAACTGAAACACAAACAATCCCTCTTGGACGAGCTGAGAAGAGAGCAAGCCGTAGAGGAAGGGCGCATCGAAATGTGCCATCAGGCTTTGGAGACTTACAAACAGATATTACAGGATCACGTGGCGCACTGGGAAGACTTCGTTGCCCTGGACCGTTCCTTCAAAGACTGTTCCGCCAGCACGAACTTCGAGGGGCGGCGCATCATGTTGCAACAGCTCATGGAAAAGACGGGAGTGGATGCCGAGGACGCCCAGAAAGAACTGGACACGTTCAATTACCACCAGTCCAACATCAACGCCCTCAACGAGAAAATCGCCCTGAAAGAACAGGAAAAGGACGAAATCGCCGTACGGCTGAATGAAGTGAACACGGGCTGCCAGGTCGTGGCCTACCGGGTGGAACAACTGCAACAATCCCTGTCGCGCACCAACGGCCAGTACAGCGAGCTATTCGAGGAAATCGACAAGATGATGGCCATCTCCAACTGGTATAAAGTATGGACGGAAAACCCCGAGAACCTGAGAATTTATATCCAACAGCAGATGGAACGCTGGTTCAGCCTGAAAAAAGACATGGCCGAAACCAAAAACGAGACCATCCGCCTGCAAACCTTGCAGGAAATGACGGACCGGTACATACAGGCTTTGTGCAAACAACGGGACTTCATCAACGGGAAAATAGAACGGATGTCGGAATACCGGAACCAAATACACGAACAATTATACAAGATGTTCCGGGAAGGCGACGTAGAAGACTACAACAAAACAGTATTCGACACTTTATGTTCCTTGGAAGAACAAAAGGAAGAGGCCCGGCACAAAGCGGACGAAACACATGCCCAGGCAGCCCGACACCAAGGTTACAACCAACGTATGACAGACACGGCTCAGGAACTCGAAACGCAAATCGCCCAAGAGCGTTCGGAACTGGATATTTGGGTCAGGAAATACAATGCCCTGCATTCTCCCGTGCAGTTCTCCGAACTGGAACAGACATTCAACAGCACGACCGACTGGAATGCCCTGAGGCAGGAAATCAGAACCTTCACGCTGCAAAACATGCTGGCCGAAGCACGGGCCGACGAAGCCCGTCTGGCTCTGGCCGCCCATCAAGTGAACGCCCTTTCGCAAGGGCAGGACAAGGAAGACCGCACAGCGGCGCTGAATACTGAAATAGCACGGTTGGAAAGCGAACAGGACAATATTCTGGTACAAATAGCCGGATGCCAGGCCAAACTGGAAGCCCATGAAACCGGATTGCGGAAGCTGGCGGCCGGACAGGATTCCTCTATCATCTCATAAAGCGCATGCCACACTTATCCTTTCTTAAATTATGGCCGCTCCTGCTCATCGTCCTGCTCGTCGCGACAGGGTGCCGCTCCTCTCGTTCGCTGCGTGGGGAACGCTTCGTTTTGGTCGTCGATGCCGGACATGGCGGAAACGACCAAGGGGCCTCCGGGCGACGCTCGCTCGAAAAGGAAGTCAATCTAAAAGTAGCCCGACGCGTCTGCAAACTGATTCGCAAACAATGTCGCGGCGTGGAAGTCATACAAACCCGCCCCGATGACGAGTTCATCAGTCTCAACGACCGGGCAGGCATGGCCAACTTCTACCGGGCAGATTTGTTTATCTCCATTCATTCCAATTCGGCCCGAGGATGGGCAGAAGGGACGGAAACGTTCATTCATCCTTCGGCACGCGGAAGTCGTAGCGAACGGATGGCTCGCCTTATCGAACAAGAGTATGTGAAAGCAGGACGGAAGAGCCGAGGCGTGAAAACGGCCAACTTCGCCGTACTGCGCAATACGCGCATGCCGGCCGTATTGACAGAAATAGGATTCATATCCAACCGCAGCGAAGAACGGTTCATGAACTCCCGTAAAGGCCAGAAACGTCTGGCACGCAGCATCAGCAACGCCTTCATCCGTTATCGGCGAAGCGTTCCATAATCTTCCGGCTACAAGCTATACATTATATAATAAGGTAAAAAGATTCTATTAAGATGAAGAAAAGTTTAATCGCCCTGGCGTTCGGTACGTTCGCCTTGGGCATGGCAGAATTCGTCATGATGAGCATTCTGCCCTACGTGGCCCAGTCCATGCAATGCAGCATCCCCGAAGCCGGACATCTCATCTCGGCCTACGCCATCGGTGTTTGCGTGGGTGCCCCCTCTGTGGTATTAGTAGCCCGTAAACGCCCGCTCCATCAAATCCTGCTGGGCCTCATCGTGATTTATCTGACGGGCAACCTTCTGATGGCTTCTTGCTCAGACCTCCATCTTGGTGTGCTCTTCCGGTTCATCTCCGGTTTGCCGCATGGGGCATATTTCGGTGTAGGCTCCATCGTAGCCGACCGACTGGCTCCTCGCGGCAAGAGTACCTCGGCCATCGCCATCATGTGCTCGGGCATGACCGTAGCCAACCTCATCGGCATCCCGGCAGGAACGTGGTTGAGCGACATGGTTTCCTGGCGCGTGATTTTCCTGTTCAACGGAGCATGGGGCATCCTCACCTTCATCCTGCTCTACCGTCTGGTTCCGCGAATGGAACCTCTTCCGAACACAGGGCTGAAAGGACAGTTCCGCTTCCTGAAAAGTGCGGCACCCTGGCTCATCATGGCTACGACCACTTTCGGGAATGGAGGTATCTTCTGCTGGTACAGCTATATCAGCCCGCTCATGAACCGGATTGCGGGATTCGCCCCTTCCGAGATCACCATGCTTATGGTATTGGCCGGAGGCAGCATGTGCGTGGGAAACCTGTTGGGCGGTAAACTGGCCGACCGCTATACGCCGGGCAAAACCATATTGGGCGTACAGGCAGTCATGATTTTCGGACTGCTCACCACTTTTTTCCTCGCGTCCTATCCGGGCATTGCCGTACTGATGCTGTGTGTCTGCACGGCTTGCCTGTTCGGAGTGTCTGCACCGCAGCAACTGCTGCTGTTGCGTTTTTCCAAAGGCGGGGAAATGATGGGGGCGGCCTTGGTACAGGTAGCCTTCAATTTAGGTAACGCCGTAGGGGCGTACTGTGGCGGACTTCCCATCACATACGGCCTGCCTTACAATTACCCTGCCTTAGTCGGTGCCGGTTTTGTAGTTATCGGCGTGATTTCCACCGCCACGTTCTGCAAGAAATATCAAACGGCAAACGCTGGTATCTAATTATACCAGCCTATCGAACAGTACGGGAATCACTTGAAACGGCGAATCACTTCCACAAAGTCTTTCCCGTACTTTTCTTTTTTAAACTCACCGATGCCGCTGACCGTACCGAATGCCTCCACTGTTTGCGGACGAGCCTCACAAAGATTCTGCAACACCTTGTCGGACATGACGATATAGGGCGGAAAACCTTGTGCATCGGCCAAACGTTTGCGTAAAGCCCGCAAAGCCTCGAACAGTTCCTGGCTGTCTGCCGCCAACGGAGCCGCTGCCGGATGACCGCCCGTAAACAAAACGGGAGCCGCAACCGGACGAAGGGATTTGCGTCCGCGCTTCTGCGGCTTCTCCTCCCTGCGGATGACGGCCAGTTCCACTTTCCTACCTTTATATAAGACCTGCCTACCGCTTTCGGTCAACTTCAGGTGGTTGCCTTCTTCGTAAGCTATCTCGAACAGACCGTTCTGCAACATCTGCATCAGGTAGTCCTGCCAATCGCGCGGCGGCACGTCGCGCCCCACCCCGAAAGTCTTCAGCGTTTCAAAATGTCCCTTCGTCACCTCCGGACTGAAATTGCCGCGCAGGATGTCCGTAAGCGTCCGGGCACTGACCTGCTCATCCGCCCGCACGATGGCACTCAAGGCTTTCTGGGCCAATATCGTACCGTCGAACCGTTGCGGAGGGTTCTTACACACATCGCAATTTCCGCAATCCCCGTCGGTATGTTCCCCGAAATAATTCAGTAAGATGCGACGACGGCACACGTCGGATTCCGCATATTCCTGCATCCGGCGCAGCTTCTCCATGTTGATTTCCCGCTGCCCGCTCTCTTGGGCAAACTTGGACAACTGCACCAAATCGCCCAATGAATAAAACAATACCGTTTCCGCCGGAAGACCATCGCGACCGGCACGTCCGATTTCCTGGTAAAATCCTTCGATGCTTTTCGGCAAATTATAATGAATCACAAAACGGACATTGGATTTGTCTATGCCCATACCGAACGCCACCGTGGCACATACCACCTGCACACGGTCGTGGATAAAATCATCCTGTGCCCTCTCGCGCTCTTCAGTCGGAAGCCCGGCATGGTAGGCCACGGCTGCTATATCATGCCCACGAAGCATCTCCGCCACGCTTTCGGTGGTCTTCTTGCTCAGGCAATATATGATTCCGCAATCGTCGGGATGCCGGGCGATAAGTTCCAATATGGCACGGTCCTTGTCTTTCTTTTGATACCCGCGTTTCACGTCAAGACTGAGGTTCGGACGGTCGAAAGAAGAAATGAACACGACCGGATCGGACAAAGCCAACTGCTTCTGTATATCCTCCCGGGTCAAACGGTCGGCCGTAGCGGTCAATGCCACAATCGGCACATCAGGAAACGTCTGCCTCAACAATCCCAGTTGGGCATACTCCGGCCGGAAATCATGCCCCCATTGCGAGATACAGTGCGCTTCGTCCACTGCAAACAAGGACACTTTCATGTCCCTTATCAGATAAGGAAGCTCCAACATCAGGCGTTCGGGCGAAATATACAACAGTTTCAACTCCCCTCTCAGACAGGCCGCACGCACCCTGGCACTCTCTGCCTCGTCGTTCATGCTGTTCAGTGCCGCCGCCGGCACTCCATTGGCCCGCAGTCCCTCCACTTGGTCTTTCATCAAGGATATCAAAGGAGATATCACGACTGTCGTCCCTTCCCTCATCAACGCAGGAACCTGATAACACAAGCTCTTCCCGCCACCGGTAGGCATGAGCACCACGACATCATGTCCGGCCAGAATATTCCCGATGATGTCCTCCTGTAAAGGACGGAAGGAGTCAAAGCCAAAATACCGTTTTAATATATTCTGCATAATTATTCACTACCTATTTTGTGAAAAACACCACAAAGATACGTCTTTTTTGCATCTTTTAATTGAATAGGCTTGTACAAGAAATAAAAAAACGCGATTTTTGCATACAAATGTACAATCAATAAAGAATAATCATATCCGACGAAGGGGCAAAAGAAGGGCTGATTATTTTTAATAAAAACAATCTGAAGTATGGGAAAGTATAATTTAACAGAAAAGAAAGAGAAGAATGCTGCCTATCGTTCGCTGGTAAGAGCCGAACTGGTAGACGAGTTGTATGAGAAAATCCTGAAAGTGTTCGTGGTGGACAAGAAGTATCGCGACCCAAGTTATTCTGCCAAGAAACTGGCCGAAGAGTTGAATACCAACACGCGTTACATCAGTGCCGTGGTCAATATCCGCTTCCATCAGAATTACTCCAGCCTGGTCAATGAGTACCGCATCAAAGACGCCCAGTATCTCCTGACGGACAAAAGATACATGGACAAGACGATGGAAGAAATTTCGGCTATGGTGGGATTTGCCAACCGTCAGTCCTTCTACGCGGCATTTTATAAAATCTTAGGTGTCACTCCGCGCGGTTACCGCATGGAACATCTCGCCAAAGAAAAGGAAACGGCCAAGGCTTGACCAAACATGAACCAAATATGAAGGGATACATCTATCGGATATATCCCTTTTTTTCATTCATATACTCACATGCAAACAGAAACTTTTTCCTATAATGACGAGCAATTTGCAGATTTGCAGATGCTCCGTTACCGGGTGGACGGGTTCGACCGGCTGTCCATCGCCCGGAAAAAACTGATATATTATCTGTCCGAAGCGGCACTGGCAGGCCGTGACATCCTTTGGGACCAGAACGGAAAATACAACCTGCGGATACGGAAAACGTTGGAGACCCTCTACACCGACTATCCCGGCGACCGCAACAGCTCGGACTTCCGGGCACTCGCCGTCTACCTGAAACGTGTATGGTTCGCCAACGGCATACACCACCATTACGGCTGCGAGAAGTTCAAACCGGAATTCAGCGAGGCCTTCTTCCGGGAAGCCGTGCGGAACGTCCCTGCGGACAAGCTTCCGCTCGAAGAAGGACAAACGGCCGAAGAACTTTGCGACCTGCTCGTGCCCGTCATCTTCGACCCGGAAGTCATGTCCAAGCGTGTCAACCAAGCAGACGGGGACGACTTGGTCCGGACTTCAGCCTGTAACTATTACGGTGACGGGGTGACCCAGACGGAAGCGGAAACCTTCTACAACGCAATGAAGCAGGAGGGCGACCCGCGCCCTGTCATGTACGGAATGAACAGCCGGCTGGTAAAGGCCGACGGGAAATTGCAGGAAAAAGTGTGGAAGTCGGGAGGCTTATACGGTGCGGCCATCGACCGCATCATCTATTGGCTGGAAAAAGCCACCGGTGTGGCAGAAAACGGGAAACAGGCCGAGGTGCTCCGCAAACTCATCGAATTTTACCGCACCGGCGACCTGAAGACATTCGACGAATACACCATCCTGTGGGTACAGGAGACCGAGGCGATGGTGGACTTCACCAACGGTTTCACGGAAACCTACGGCGACCCGTTGGGACTGAAAGCCAGTTGGGAAGGATACGCCAACTTCAAGGACTTGGAAGCCACGGCGCGTACGGAAAAGCTGAGCGCCAACGCCCAATGGTTTGAAGACCACTCTCCCGTGGACGACCGTTTCAAGAAAGCGGAATGCCGGGGGGTGTCGGCCAAGGTCATCAAGGCGGCCATCCTCGGAGGCGACCTCTATCCGGCCTCGGCCATCGGCATCAACCTGCCCAACTCCAACTGGGTGCGGGCGGAATACGGCAGCAAAAGCGTGACCATCGGTAACCTGACAGACGCTTACAACAAGGCGGCGCACGGTAACGGTTTCTTGCGGGAGTTCGTCATCGACGACGAAACGCTCCGGCTGCTCGACCGCTATCAGGACACCTGCGACGACCTGCATACCGACCTGCACGAATGTCTCGGACACGGAAGCGGCAAACTCCTGCCGGGCGTGGACTCGGATGCCCTGAAAGCCTACGGGGCGACCATCGAAGAAGCACGGGCCGACTTGTTCGGATTGTATTACCTGGCCGACGCCAAACTGGTCGAATTAGGACTGACACCCGATGCCGAAGCCTACAAGGCACAATATTACGGCTACATGATGAACGGGCTGCTGACCCAAATGGTACGCATCGAACCGGGACGGGACATCGAAGAAGCCCACATGCGCAACCGTGCCCTCATCGCCCGGTGGGCCTTCGGGCATGGCCGGGAAGAAGGAGTGGCCGAACTTGTAAAACGTGACGGGAAAACATACGTCCGCATCCGCGACTATGAGAGGCTCCGCGAGTTGTTCGGCCTTTTGCTCCGCGAGATACAGCGCATCAAAAGCGAAGGCGACTACGAAGCGGCACGCGACTTGGTGGAACGGTACGGCGTGAAAACCGACCCGGCCCTGCACGCGGAAATCCTGCAACGCTACCGGGCATTGCACCTCTCGCCCTACAAAGGCTTTATCAATCCGGTCTACACACCGGTCTACGACGAACAAAAGGAAATCACCGACATCAGGGTGGAATACGGCGAAGCCTACGACGCACAAATGTTGCGCTACAGCCGGGATTATGCCACCCTGCCTTACTGTAACGAATAATGGACATACCCGCAACTATACGGAAGATAAAAACGGAGCTGCGCCTCGCCATGAACGGCGTGGCTTCCGCCTACATGCGTGAAAACGGCATGAACTATAAACTGAACTTCGGGGTGGAACTTCCCCGGCTCCGCGCCATCGCCGCCGAATTCCCCGCAGACCACGACCTGGCCCAGGCCTTGTGGAAAGAGGACATTCGGGAATGCAAGTTGCTGGCTGCCATACTCCAGCCCACCGACACGTTCTATCCCGAAATCGCCGACATTTGGGTGGAATCCATGCCCAATGCGGAAATCGCACAGCATACCGTGCAGAACCTCTTCTGCCGCCTGCCCTACGCCTCGCAGAAAGCGTACGAATGGATAGCCTCGGAAGACGAGATGTTCCAGCAATGCGGCTACCTGATTCTGGCACGCCTGTTCATGCAGGGACTCCGTCCCAACGAACGCTCGGCCAACGAGTTTCTCGACCAAGCCCGCACGGCCCTGCACGCGTCCCTCCCCGTGCGCCGCGCCGCCGTCTCGGCCTTACAGAAATACCAGACACTGGACGAAGCGGCACGAGAGGCCGGGGAAAAGGTTCTCCGGGAAACCGGAATCTGAACTTTCCACAAAAATAGAGCGCGCATCGTTCTGATTTTAAAGAAAAAAAGATTAACTTTGCGCGGTTTGGTAAAACAAAAGCTTTTATAGGAATATGAAAAAAGGAAAAGTTGACGCCCTGTTAGGCATCGTTTTCGGAGACGAAGGCAAAGGAAAAGTGGTAGACGTGTTTACCCCGGAATATGACGTGGTGGCCCGCTTCGCAGGCGGCCCGAACGCCGGACACACCATCATTTTCGAAGGCCAGAAGTTCGTACTCCGCTCCATCCCCTCGGGCATCTTCGCAAAAGACAAAGTGAACATCATCGGTAACGGTTGCGTCATCGCTCCGGACTTGTTCATGGCCGAAGCCAAGGAACTGGAGGCCGCAGGATACGACCTGAAAGAACGTCTGCACATCAGCAAGCGCGCCCACCTGATCCTGCCGACCCACCGTGTCCTGGACCGTGCTTACGAAGCCGCCAAAGGCAAGGCCAAAGTAGGCACCACCGGCAAAGGAATCGGCCCCACTTACAGCGACAAAGCCGCACGCATCGGCTTGCGCGTGGGTGACATCCTCGACCGCTTTGAAGAAAAATATGCGGCTCTGAAAGCCCGCCACGAGCAGATACTGAAAGACTTACACTATACGGACTACGACATCACGGACGAAGAAAAACTTTGGTTGGAGGGCGTGGAATACTTGCGCGGCTTCCACCTGACAGACACGGAAATCGAAATCAACCGTTACCTGAAAGAAGGCAAGAACGTGTTGGCCGAAGGCGCTCAAGGCACCATGCTCGACATCGACCACGGCACCTATCCTTTCGTCAGTTCTTCCAATACCACCAGCGGAGGGGTATGCACGGGACTGGGGGTAGGTCCGACGGACATCCGCGAAGTGTTCGGTATTTTTAAGGCATACAGCACACGCGTAGGTTCGGGACCGTTCCCGGTAGAGTTGTTCGACGAGACAGGCGATACGCTCCGCGAAGTAGGACACGAATACGGTGCCGTAACGGGACGCAACCGCCGTTGCGGCTGGGTGGATTTAGTGGCATTGAAATATGCCATTATGATCAACGGCGTGACGCAACTCATCATGATGAAAAGCGACGTGCTTGACGGGTTCGATACCATCAAGGCATGCGTGGCCTATAAGAAAGACGGCGTGGTGATGGAAGACATGCCTTTTGAGACGGAAGGCTGCGAGGCCGTCTACAAGGAACTTCCGGGTTGGAAGGAAGACTTGTCGCACATGACGGACGAGAGCCAGTTCCCGCAAGCTTTCAAGGACTATATCCGTTTCCTCGAAACGGAATTGGAGACTCCGATTACGATTCTGTCCGTAGGTCCCGACCGCGCACAGACCATCGTACGCAAAAAATAAAATCTGTTTCATAAGCAAATGCCTGAGCCAGCCCCTTAAGGCTCAGGCACAGCCCCGTCCTTTCGGCCTTTCCCGCCTATAGGACGGGGCTTCTTTCTGTACTCGGTGCGCTCTTTCCACCCGCACCCCGCAAAAGTTCGGACAAAAGAACAGAATGTTTTTGTTGGCACAGACATCTTTTTGTCCATACGTTCTTCTGCCTAAGAAAACCGGCTTTCAAACCCGCCCCGGCCCTTGCTCGTTCGATTCCAACACCGTGCTCCTCCTGACAAAATGTAAGCAATGCTTCCGTTTCAAGGGTAACAAAATTAGAAATCCACGCGCACTCCATGTATTTTTCGCCTCCATGTATTTACATAAAAACACATTTGAGGCTTAGTTTTAATGGTTTTTCACGCCAAAGGCGTTCCAATCTCAAGAGAATGATTTTTCGTTCGGCTGAAAAAACATTTTTTTTCTCCGGTTGTCGTGGCAAAGTCCTCCTCACAATGGCGAAACAGCCATCTGAAAACGAAATAAAAATATGCTGAAACAGGCGGTTTTTCCTCTATTTGAAGGACCGACGTTGTCAAAATCCGGAAGGCCGTATGTCAGGCAAACAGCCCCTTATGCTTACGCACGTTCCGGACATCTGCGCCGAACCGGCTTTCCGTCCGCTCAGAAAGGCAGCCGCATACGTGGAACAAGCGGTCAAAACGTCACAGGGCATCCTTCGCAAGACTCGCATATTTCCATCAGCGTCCACTATCGGACCGAAATAACGCATTCTCGCAAGAGGTACTTTGACTTTTTGACAAAAATGGGGTCTTTGCTTGGATTTAAGAACCGTTTGCTTCTTGCATCGGAAAAATCCATTAAATTTGCAATATTCAAAAAAATACATTCAACCCATGAAAAAACAAAACAGCATTATTTTTTGCCTGTTCATGGCCTTTCTTACGGCCTGCACCCCAAGTAAAAAAGAACCGGAATTGGACTTCGCACAGACCTTGCACTTCTCGGAAAACAAGTGCCACTTCATAGCCGAAGAAGTGGACTCGGTAAGCTACCTCCCCCTGCAATCCACCGCAAAATCGGTATTAAGCTCCATAGACAAAATGTATTTCCGCAACGGCCTGATTTATATCGCTGACATCCGGAACCGCAAAATCGCGGTTTTCAAGACGGACGGAACGGTGGCTTTCGTCATCGACCGCTTCGGGCATGGCGAAGGGGAATATCAGGACTTCGGGTGCTTCACGGTGGATGAAGACTACATTTACGTGATAGACAATACCCACCGCGCGGTTCTCCTCTACGAAAGCCGCACAGGGGCTTACAAAGGCCGGAAGCCCCTGACCGTCACAGCATGGGACGTCGAGGCAACAGCCAACGGAGAGTTCCTGTTGGCATTCGTCCCGATGAAGGGAGGCCGGTTGAAAGAGGAGCAGCAGCCTTACCACATCTTTATCGCCGACAAGGATTTCCGCATCCGGAAAGGACTGTTGGAATACGACGAAACGTACAGTGCCCCGCTGGGACAGCCGACATTTTTCACCACAGACGAAAACCACATTTATTTCTCTTCACTGTGGTTCGACGGCGTGACCGTTTTCGACATCGACAATCCCGAGAAGTACACCCATATAGCGATAGAGTTTGAAAACAAGTTGACGGGGGAAGAACGTGCCGACCACGACCGCTTCATCCTCAGCACGGCCAATTATCTGATAGCCACACCGGTGTTCGTCCAAGGGTACATCGCTTTCTTCATCACTGGCCCGGAATATTCCTCACCTTACTTGTACGACTGCCGGAAAAACGTGTTCTGCCGCAACAACCCGGACGATTGCCACAACGCTTTCTTGGGAGCCATTGCCGGCCACGACGGGATGTTCGTAAGCTCTATTTCCGATTACGACTCTTATGCGGAATTGGTGGAATATGGTTTCCGAAAAGCCGGACAAGCCATAGAGGAAGCCTTAAAAGAGGGCGATACGGTGCTTATTCTTTACCACATGAGAGCTTGATGCCTGCCCCTTCCTCCCTTAACGCAGTTCGTGCCGCATGGAAGCCACATCTTCGGGATTAGCTCCTAACTCCATGGCTTTGTCCAAATCGGCACGGGCTTCTTTCTTCCGCTTCGTTTCGATGTAGAGCGCGGCACGGTTGAGCAAATAATCGATATTCTTCGGTTCCAAAGAAATCGCTTTCGTGAAATCCGCCTCGGCCGCTTCGTATTGCTTGCGCGTCTGTTCCAAACCGGCACGGACAGCATACAGGATGGCATGGTCCGGCGCGGCGGCCACCATGGCATTGATCTGCTCCATGGCCTCCCGCGGACGGTTGTCTTTCTCATTCAACAGCACCAGGCCGATACGAGCCTCTTCGTGTGCCGGATTCAGTTTGAGCAAAGCCTCGTAATCCGTACGCGCTTTCTTGTAGAGCCGTTGCTCGGTATAGATATACGCACGCATGAAAAGCGCTTCCTGCTCGTCAGCCTTCCAGTCCAACACATCGCTATAATCCACCAAAGCCTTCTCCTTGTTGCCTAACTGCATGTAGAGCTTGGCCCGGGCCATACGCAACGGCAGGACGTGGGGAGCCACGTTCAGCCCCATGGTATAACTATCCAAGGCTTTTTCCAACTTTCCGCGATGCTCCTGCATACGGCCTATCTGGTAGTATATCATTGCATTGGAACGTTGGGCTGGCTCCACACGCATCGCCTCGCGAAAAAGCCTCTCCGCCACTTCCGTACTGTCCATGGACATTGCGTCCAAGGCTTTCCGTACATATTCCTTATATGACTGCGCCTGCGTAGCTACCGCCACCAGACATAAACTCGCTATGAATATCCATTTTTTCATCTTGCCCTCCTTTTCTGGTCCATAAAGAATCGTTACGTGCAATCAAGGTGTATTCCTTACGCAAATATAAGTATTAAAAAAGATTCCGCCTCATATTTGCCGAGAAATAGACCAAAAACAGTCACTTCTCATAAGAAAAAGGACTGCCGACATGCCATTTTCCGGCATATCGACAGTCCTTCTTTGTTCGTAATATTCAGAGAATCCGGCCTATTGTGGCCGAAGCCTCCGGTATCAGACTTTCTTGATATAATCCACAATCCACTGCCCGACTTCCGTCGTTCCGTAACGCTCCCCGCCTTCTACCTGAATTTCCGGCGTACGTACATTGGCATCCAAAGAAGCATTCACAGCCTTGCGTATCAATGCGCCTTCTTCCTTCAAGTCAAAGTACTCGAACAGCATGGCCACGGAAAGAATCTGGGCCAAAGGATTGGCTATGTTCTGTCCCTTGGCTTGCGGCCAGGAACCATGAATAGGTTCAAACACAGGCGTATGCTCACCCGTAGAAGCCGACGGCAACAAGCCCATGGAACCGGTAATGCAAGAGCCTTCGTCGGTCAGGATGTCGCCGAAAGTATTCTCCGTCACCATCACATCAAAGAAACGCGGGTCTTGAATCATACGCATGGCGGCATTGTCCACAAACATATAATCGGTCTCCACTTCAGGATACTGCGGAGCCATCTCCTTGGCTACCTGACGCCACAACCGGCTCGATGCCAACACATTGGCTTTGTCTACCACCGTCAGGTGCTTGCGGCGACGCATCGCATATTCGTAAGCCACGCGGAGGATACGTTCGATTTCCGGACGTGTATAAGCGTTCGTATCGTATGCCTTGTCATCATCTTGATACTTCTCTCCGAAATACATGCCGCCGGTCAGTTCGCGGATACAAATGAAGTCTGCACCGCGCACTAACTCGTCCTTCAATGGCGACTTGTGAATCAAACAATCAAAAGTCTCCACCGGACGGATATTGGCAAACAAACCCAACTTCTTGCGCATGGCCAGAAGTCCTTGTTCGGGGCGTACCTTGGCCGTGGGGTCATTGTCGAACTTAGGGTCTCCCACGGCAGAAAACAACACGGCATCGGCATCCATGCAGACTTTAAACGTTTCTTCGGGGAACGGGTCGCCCACTTTGCCAATGGCTTCCGCACCGCAAAGTGCATATTGATAACTTGCGTGATGGCCGAACTTCTCGCATACGGCATTCATCACTGCGACTCCTTGTTCCGAAATCTCGGGGCCTATGCCGTCGCCCGGCAATACGGCAATCTTTAAATCCATAATATTCAGTTTATATTCGTTATTTCAATCATCAAACATGACTCTCCAAGTCCTTATAATCTCCCTCGATGAGGTTCAGCAACTTCACCGTGGCCTTGATGGCGGCTTCCGTCTGGTCGGCATCCAAGCCGCGCGTACGATATACTTTCCCGTTCCAGTTCCACGTAATGACGGCCTGCACCAAAGCATCCGTCCGCCCACCCGGCGGAATACTCACACTGTAATTGGCCAGCCACGGGAACTTCCGCGAAAGGCGGTTCTTATAAATATGGCGGGCAGCTCGCATGAATGCGTCGAACTGGCCGTCACCGGAAGCATTCTCTTCGTACGCCTCCCCATTGATTTCCAACTTTACCTGCGCCATCGGTTTCAGGCCATACGCCGTGGTGACCATATAACTCAACAGCCGGACATGCTCCTCCACGGTATCATGCTTCAGCACGTCGGACACGATATACGGCAAGTCCTCCTGCGTCACCAACTCTTTCTTGTCGCCCAACTCGATGATACGTTCCGTCACTTTACGGGTCTGTTCGGGTGACAATTCCAAACCCAATTCTTCCAAGTTCTTGAGGATATTGGCCTTCCCGCTGTTCTTGCCCAAAGCATACTCCCGCTTACGGCCGAAACGCTCGGGCAAAAGGTCATTGCAATAAAGGTTGGCCTTGTTGTCCCCGTCGGCATGCACACCGGCCACCTGCGTAAACACGCTCTCGCCCGTAATCGGACGGTTGGGCGGAATAGGGATGCCGGAATAGCTTTCCACCATCCGGCTCACTTCGTTCAACCGGCTTTCGTCGATATCTGTCTGTGCATTGAACTGGTCTTTCAATATCGCCTGCACACTGGCCAACGGGGCATTCCCTGCCCGTTCGCCCAAGCCGTTGACCGAGGTATGGATACCCCGGCAACCGCCCAACACGGCAGCCAGCACGTTGGAAATGGCCAAGTCGTAATCGTTATGGGCATGGAAATCGAAATGCACGCCCGGATAGCGTTTCACCATCTTACGGATGTAACCCAACAAATCCAATGGATTCAGGATGCCCAACGTATCCGGCAACATGAAACGCCGGATTTTCGTATCTTTCAAAGCATCCATCAATGCAAAGACATAGTCCGGCGAATGCTTCATGCCATTGCTCCAGTCCTCCAGATAGACGTTTACGGCAATGCCCAGTTCTTCGGCATAATCCAAAGAACGACGGATGTCGGCCACGTGCTGCTCCAACGTTTTCTTCAACTGGTTCGTACAATGGTTTTCCGAACCCTTACACAACAAATTGATGTTTTTACACCCGCAAGCATGAATCCAATCCAAAGAAGCGTGTCCGTCTACAAACCCCAAAACTTCCACCCGGTGGAGCCGCCCGGTCTGGCGCGCCCACTGGCAAATGCTACGCACTGCATCCATCTCCCCCTCGGATACCCGAGCCGAAGCCACCTCTATGCGATCCACGTTCAGGTCCTGCAACAGCGCACGGGCTATCATCAACTTTTCATGCGGCACGAAACTTACGCCACTGGTTTGTTCCCCGTCGCGCAAGGTCGTGTCCATGATTTCTATCTTCACAGGATTCGCTTTCATCCTTATCAAGCGTTACAACGCTCCCAATCCTCTATCTTTCCTTTGTTTTCCAACAGGAAGTCGATGTCGTCGAGCGCATTCATCAAACAATATTTCTTGTATCCGTTGATTTCGAACTTCTCACTGCGCCCCGTGGCTTTATTGGTCACCGTCTGGTTCGGCAAATCCACCTCTACCTGCATCTTCGGGTCGGCTTCGATGGAAGCAAACAATTCGGCCAGAAAGTCCTCGCTGACCACCACAGGCAACACAAAGTTGTTCAATTCGTTGTTCTTGTGGATGTCGGCAAAGAAACTGCTGATAACGACCCGGAAACCGTAACCGGCTATCGCCCAAGCCGCATGTTCGCGACTGGAACCGCTACCGAAGTTCTTCCCGGCCACAAGAATCTCTCCCCCGTAAGTAGGGTTATTCAATACAAAATCCCTGTTCACCGTCCCGTCGGCATTGTAACGCCAGTCGCGGAACAGGTTTTCGCCGAAAAAGCTCTCTTCTCTTGTCGTGGCTTTCAAGAAGCGTGCCGGAATAATCTGGTCGGTATCCACATTCTCCAAAGGAAGAGGCACACATGTACTTGTTATGATATTGAATTTCTGTTTCATAGCTCTATTACATTAATGTTCGCGGATCGGTTATCACTCCTGTCACGGCTGCGGCTGCGGCCACCAACGGACTGGCCAACACCGTACGCGCACCGGGACCTTGACGTCCTTCAAAATTACGGTTGGAAGTGGACACGGACAATTTCCCTGCCGGAATTTTGTCGTCGTTCATAGCCAAACAGGCCGAACAGCCGGGCTGACGGAGCGCAAAGCCTGCCTCCTCAAACACCTTGTCCAAACCTTCGGCCTTAATCTGGTCGGCCACCATCCATGAACCGGGCACCAACCACGCCACCACATGGTCTGCCTTCTTACGTCCTTTCACAATGGAAGCAAAAGCGCGGAAGTCTTCGATGCGCCCGTTGGTACATGCCCCGAGGAATACATAATCCACCGGTTTGCCCAACAGCTTCTCGCCCGGTTGGAAACCCATATAGTCCAAGGACTTCAGGTATGACACCCGCCCGGCTTCAGGCACCGTGTCTATCGCCGGTACACTTTCCGTAATGCCGATGCCCATACCCGGATTCGTCCCGTATGTGATACGGGGTTCAATGTCCGCCGCATTGAAGGTCAGTTCTTTGTCGAACACGGCATCTTCCCCACTCTTCAAGGTCTTCCAGTAGGCCACGGCTTTGTCCCAAGCTTCGCCCTTCGGAGCATATTCGCGCCCTTTGATGTACTCGAAAGTCACCTCGTCCGGAGCAATGAAGCCGCCACGGGCACCCATTTCAATAGAAAGGTTACACAGCGTCAAACGTCCTTCCATGGACAAATTACGCACTACGGAACCAGCATATTCCACAAAATAACCGGTAGCCCCCGAAGTCGTCAACTGCGACATCAGATAAAGCGCCACGTCTTTGGCTGTCACTCCCTTCCCCAATTCGCCTTCCACATTAATGCGCATGGATTTGGGCTTTTGCTGCAAGATGCACTGGGATGCCATCACCATCTCCACTTCAGACGTTCCGATGCCGAAAGCCACGGCTCCCATGGCTCCATGTGTAGACGTGTGGGAATCGCCGCACACAATCGTCATGCCGGGCAACGAGAGGCCGCGCTCCGGCCCCACCACATGGATGATACCGTTCTTCGGGTTCATCATGCCGAAGTGGGTCAAACCGAAATCGGCCGCATTCTTGGCCAACGTGTCCACCTGTGTCTTGCTGACAGGGTCCTCTATCGGCTTATCTTGGTCGTGCGTCGGAGTATTATGGTCCGGCATACAATAAATGTGGTCGGGACGGAAACATTTCAAGCCTCGGGCACGCATGCCGGCGAAAGCCTGCGGACTGGTCACCTCATGACAGTAAAGCCTGTCGATGTACAGTTGTTGCGGCCCGTCTTCCACGTACTGTACGACGTGTTTATCCCAAATTTTGTCAAACAGAGTATTTGCCATTGTCGTCTTGGATATTTATTTTTTAAATTTGTTGATACAATCAATATAAGCTTCCACGGAAGCCGTCACGATATCGGTATTGGCTCCGAATCCGTAATACACATGTCCATCGTATTCCACTTGCATGTGCACCTTGCCCACATCGTCCGACCCTTTGCTGATGGCCTGTATGGTGAATTCTTTCAGCACCATCTGACGTTTGATGATGTTCTTCAATGCCGATATGGCGGCATCCACAGGACCATTTCCGCTGGCCGAGGCTTCGAACTTCTCACCGGCGATGTCCAATCCGATACAAGCCACAGACTTGACACCCATTCCCGTAGTGACTTGCAAATAGTCGAGTTTCACGGCATGGGCGGCAGCACGGTCGGCACCGGCCAACATCAGGATATCGTCGTCGTTCACTTCTTTCTTCTTGTCGGCCAACTTCAGGAATTCCTGATAAGTCACGTCGAGACGTTCGCCCTCCATTTCCACGCCCAACACGCTCAAACGGTGTTTCAAAGCCGCCCGTCCGCTACGTGCGGTCAAAACGATGGCATTGTCATCAATACCCACATCCTTGGGATCCATGATTTCGTAGGTCTGCACATTCTTCAGCACGCCGTCCTGATGGATTCCGCTGGAATGGGCGAAGGCATTACGTCCCACGATGGCCTTGTTAGGCTGTACCGGCATGTTCATCAAGCTAGACACCAAACGGCTCGTTGGATATATCTTTTGCGTATTGATATTGGTATCGATGCCGATTCCTTTATGGCATTTAAGAATCATGGCCACTTCTTCGAGAGAGGTATTCCCTGCACGCTCACCGATACCGTTAATGGTGACTTCCGCCTGGCGGGCACCGTTCATGATTCCCGCAATCGTATTGGCAGTAGCCATGCCCAGGTCATTATGGCAATGTGTGGACAAGATAGCCTTGCCGGCCGAAAGACCGTCCACATGTTCCATCAGATATTTGATTTTAGCCCCGAACTCCTGAGGCAAGCAATATCCCGTCGTGTCGGGAATGTTCACCACCGTCGCACCGGCCTTTACCACGGCATCCACCACACGGGCCAGATATTCATTGTCCGTACGCCCCGCATCCTCTGCATAGAACTCCACGTCCTCCACATAACGTTTGGCATACTTCACGGCAGCCACGGCACGCTCGATGATTTCCTCACGGTTGGAATTGAACTTATATTTAATATGGGAATCCGAAGTCCCTATGCCGGTATGTATCCGCTTGTGTTTGGCAGCCTGCAGAGCCTCGGCTGCCACATCGATATCTTTCTGCACCGCACGGGTCAACGCACAAATCGTAGGCCATGTCACTGCCTTTGAAATTTCTATCACCGAATTGAAATCACCGGGACTGGATACCGGGAAACCGGCCTCTATCACGTCCACTCCAAGTGCCTCCAACTGGCGTGCCACCTGAATTTTCTCCACCGTGTTCAACTGGCAGCCGGGAACTTGTTCCCCGTCGCGTAAGGTCGTATCAAAAATAAATAATCTGTCGCTCATATCTTTTCGTTTTATAATCTACTAAAAAATAAGCCTTTCTCACCGGGAAGTGGGAAAGGCCTTGTATATTTTGCACACTACAACTACGCACAGACCACACTTCCCACTACAAAACGCAGTCGAATATCCAACATGGCCAATAATGTAATCGTCGTGCTCATTGCTTCTTCCTTTTTTATTATTCGACTGCAAAGATAAAAGGATTTATCGACCCAAACAAATAAATTAAAAGAAAAATCGACATTAAACTGTGACATTATCATTTCGCGAAGAGCTAAAACCAATAATCTTCACCCATAACCCATCAATATTACCGGACTTGTTCCGGTTTATTTTGCAAAAAATACATTTTTGCCCCAAAAGAATACCTGAAACGAACGTCCTTAAAAAAGGAAACTTCAAACAGACTCGATAATAACATATGAGGGTGTGTCAAAACAGACACATCCTCTTTTTATGCTCTCTCTGCTGCTTCAATCCCTTTCGTATTTAAGCTGCCATTTTTTGATGTTCATACCGGAAAATCATTTTTCGGGAGCTAGCTGAAGCGTGGCATCGTCTCTTTCGAGCACTTTTGGAGCCGACCCCTACCTTTATTCCCGCTTTTACCGGTTTTGTACAGAGTTTCTTCAGGTTGAAGGCAATGGCAAAGAATGCAAAGTCCATCGTGACCTTGTCTTTCCCCAAATGCCTGAACCTGCGGTAGGCCATGTCGTATTTCATCTGTCCGAAGACCGCTTCCGGCTCTATGCAACGTCTGCCCCGGTGCCTGATGCCTTCTTCCGAGAGCAACCTTTCTCTCGCTTGCCGCTTGTAGGCGTTCAAGCGGTGGTTGACTTCTATCGTCCGCCTGTCAGACTTGGATTTATAGCAGCTTCCACGTAATGGGCAGCCTGCACATCTTTGGGCTCTGTAGCGTGCGCTTTCGGTTACATATCCGCTTGCCGTTTTACTTCTCCGGGTACCGATGCGTGTCAGATGCTGCCCCATGGGGCATACATAATAGTCCTCCGTTTCATTATAATAGAAGCTGTCCTGATGGAAGGCGTTGGGCCTGTAGCGCGGGCGTTGTTCCTTATGGAAGAAGTTGTACTTGACGAAGGCCTCCATGCCGTTCTCCTGCATGAAGCGGTAGTTCTCCTCGGAGCCGTATCCGGAATCGGCCACTCCTACGGAGGGCAGCCTTCCGAAGCGCGAACGGAACGATTCATAGAAAGGTATGAGCGTCAATGTATCCGTGGGATTATGAAAAAGTCCGAAGTCCGTAATAAACTGGTTTTCCGTCCCTATCTGCAGGTTGTATCCGGGTTTGGTCTGACCGTTGTTCATGGCATCCTCCTTCATGCGCATGAAGGTGGCGTCAGGATCGGTCTTGGAATAGGAGTTGCGCTCTCCGAGCGTTTCAAGATGCTTGTCGTATTCGGCCAGTTTGTCGCGATGGGTTTCCAGTTCCTTGACTTGTTCCTTTTTCACCCGCAAGGCTTTCTTCTCTTCCTTGTCTTTGGCCTCCAGGGCTTGTGCCAGAGAGTTCTTCAGCTCGTCGACAATCTCCGTGAGTTGGGCAGGCGTGAACTCCACGGCAGGGGATTCGGCAGCGTTGTCCTGCGCAATGGCCTCGTCCACCTGGTCCAACAACACGCGAATCTTATCCATCAGCCTGGCACGGTTTTTCTCCACCGTCTTTCTCCAGACAAAGGTATACCTGTTGGCCTTGGATTCTATCTTGGTCCCGTCTATGTACTCCACATCAAGACTGACAAAACCCTTCTCCGCCAGGATGAGGACCAGTTGGGTAAACACGTTGCCAATCTCATCCTTCACGCGGTTCCGGAAGCGGTTGATGGTGATGAAGTCGGGCTTTTCATAGCCTGCAAGCCAAATGAAATGAATGTCGCGGAGCAACAGCTTTTCTATCCTGCGGCAGGAATAGATGTTGTTCATATAAGCGTAAATGATGACCTTCAGCAGCATCCTGGGGTGGTAGGGGCAACGGCCGGTTTCCTTGTAGAGTTTCTTGAAACGATCAAGGTTCAGGCTGTCAACAACGGCATTGACAACGCGCACAGGGCCGTTTTCCGCAATATTTTCATCTATTCTTTGCGGAAATAGAACTGTTTGGTTGGGGATATAAGGGCGAAAGTGTATCTTTGGCATAGTTTTAAGCTTATGCCTAAAGATACGAAAACTTTAGGTAATTACGAAAACTTTAGGTAATAACAAAGCCCTGGCTTGAGAAAGTCGGGGCTTTGTGCATAAAAAAGAGGATGTGTTCATTTTGACACACCCTCATATGCCATGCCTTTACCGGTGTAAAACCCTCTTGCACGGCGATTCATCCATAAAGAGGTAACTCTTCTGATATCCGCCGCAATCCACTACGATCTTTTCAAACACGATTCCCGGATCTAAAGGTTTCAGGGTAAGCAACTGCGTCCCGTCCGTAGATGGAGGCACGGTAAGCTTCACGGTCTTCTCTACCACGCGGCGGGCCACCGTCGGATAAAACACGCTGTATACGTTCTCCGACTCTTCGTTCAAATCGGCATTGAAATTGAGCACCGTCTCTTTCCCCCCATAGAAACCGACGGAATACTCGTGTCCTTTCGCATCATGAAAAGCCAACGTGGACTTGACTACTACATGTACGTTGACTTCCGACACATTTTCCGGAAGGGCCATCTTGTAAGTCAGCGACGCTCCTTCCACGCCCTCGGTGTAAGGCATCAATGCCACACCGCTCAACGTACGTCCCAAATAAGGAATGACCTGCCAATCGGCTGATACCGAAGGATTTGCCTCGAAATAATGCTCGGCCTCCATAGACACCACGCCATACTTGCCCGTAAAGACATAGCCTCCCTTTTGTCGTTCGGGATTCTCTATCCGGAATACTTCCGGCATGATATTGGCACGGAAGTTATCATTCCATGAGGTATATCCGATATGTTTCTGCGCCATCATGTTTTTCCATTTTCCCCCGGACATCACATTATTGTAGTCATCACATAGCAAAGAGTCAAACTTGAATGTCTGTGCCACCTTATCCGCCCAAAAGTTAGCTTGCGGATTGTTCTCCTTATATAACTTATGGTTCATGGCTTGCGCATAATACATCTCATAAAGATTGGCCATGGCTTGCACCGGGAAAAGAATCAACTGCTTGTAAGCATCATGATACTCCTGCGGCAAAGACAGATATTGGCGAAGCGCATCGGCCTCCAACTTACGGTATTCATCGGCCACCTGTTTCCACTCGCCGGTTTCTATATTATAAGTATGGCAGTCCAACATTTCCGGAGTCACACGCCCATTGTATTTGCTATAAAGGTTGAGAATACGCGCAGCTTCATCTGCCTGTTCCTCTCCAAACTGTCGGGCACAAAAACCACGCGGATGCTCCAGCAGGTTATCTGCCGTATACCGTTTCGGATTCCAAGCCATATCCAAAAACAAAGTAATGGGATACTCCATGGGTTTCAAATCACCCACATTAAGAATCCATAATTTATCCACACCGTAATCATACGTCAACTGCAACTGCTCCCACATGTTCTGTATGGGAGTCACATTCAACCATTTTGAATTTCTCGGTGCACCGACATAATCCACATGATAATACATGCCCCATCCTCCGGGACGTTTGCGTTCTTCCGCATTGGGCAGATGACGTACATTTCCCCAATTATCATCGCAAAGCAACATGATTACATCATCCGGTACGCGCAGCCCCATGTCATAAAAGCGTTGTACCTCTTTATATATGGCCCACACCTGAGGCCGCTCATCGGCGGGCCTGCTAGTCACGTCCTTTATGATTCTACGCTGGTTCTTGATTACTTTCTTGAGCAAATTCATATTGTATTCGTCACGGTTGACATACTCATGGTCTGCACCTTCTTTTCCGCCCATCGGTGCATCACCGTCGCCACGCATGCCGATAGTAATCAAGTCTTCGGTATCTTTCACTCGTTCTATTCCTTCGCGGAAAAAACGATCGAGCACTTTTTGATTGGTCGCATAGTCCCATACTCCGTACTGTTTCCGTTTGCGTGCCCACTCCTGATGGTTACGCGCCATCGGTTCATGATGGGAAGTTCCCATTATAATTCCCATATCATGAGCCGTCTTGCTGTTCTCGGGATCATCCGCATAAAAGCTCCACGCCCACATGGCCGGCCACATAAAGTTTCCTCGCAAGCGGAGAATCAACTCGAAAACGCGGGCATAAAAACGGTGGTCTCCATAATTGGTTCCATAGGTATGCTTTACCCATCCCGTAAGACAAGGAGCTTCATCGTTCAGAAATATACCCCGATATTTTACGGCCGGTTCACCGGCCGTATATTCGCCACGCTGAATATACAAATTCTTACGTTGTACCACAGGCACATCCGCCCAATCATACCAAGGGGATACCCCTATCTGTTCTGAAAGTTCATATATGCCATAAATCGTTCCCCGCTTATCACTACCGACAACGACCCATGCCTCGTCTACTCCATCAAAAGGACGGGAAGCAGCTTTCATCAGGTATTTCTCACGTTTGCCTTTCAATGAGGTGATATCTATTTTCTTTGCCTTTACGAGTTCCTTGATAAATCGACTCTCCAAAGAACCGGCCACGATCAAACGCGGCCCCCTCACGGAGTGGAGAAGTTCGGCTTGCCTTCCCGTCACTTTACGAAAATCATCTTGTAAGTTTTTCGCGGCAATGACAATCCCGACGTCATCTTTTTCATCCAACAATATTGGAGTAGCCTTGCCGTCCTCAATCAACGTAAAACAATCAGCGGCAGGCTGCTCAAAAGTAATCCCTTTGTTGTCGATAGCCCAAGCTGAACCTATCAGCCCACTCACCACCAATAATACCATTAACATTCTTCTTTTCCGCATAACCATAAAATCTTATTTGTTTTCAATCATATTGCAATCTTTCCCGCAAAAAATTCATTGCAAAGAAACAAACAAAAAACAGAAACCTCATAAAATAAGTATTGCGAATATTTTAGCGTATGTAACATCCATCACTTTTTCCTTCAAAAAAACAATTCCATATACTAAGGTTACAATGAATATACATTCTTCACTTACATAGAACCGGATAATGGAATAAATGTCTGAATATAAGACAAGAACAGGATATATCGGTAGCTCTAGAAAAAAGGAAGGAATGTAACATCAGGTTACAAATTCAAAAACAAAATCAGATTATACTAAAAAAAGACCAATGCTTACAATTCTCTCAACTATCTAAAATAATATAGTATTCACTCAGAGCATTATAGATACCATCCCTTTTCAACAGAGATAGTAAATACTTATCACCTCCCTCCACTCAGTAAATTTCCCGAATCATGTTTCCTCTTTCATCTATCCCGAGAACGTCCTCATATACAAAATATGACCCTGAAAGATGGAGAAAGTTCATCTTTCAGCAAGCCTTCAGCCATCTTTCAGCCAGACTGCAAGTATACTCCTGAACGATATTCTCCACTCCCCACCATAATACGCACTCCATCCCGCTAAACAACGGAATAATGACCTAGATTATGGAAAAATAGCAAGATGAGAAAAAAGCGGAAAAGGAAAAATAAATAAAAAGGGCACCGAAAGGCAAACCGGAATAGGAGGAAAAAAGTGTCCGGACGGAACAAAAGACAAAGGAAACGCAACAGAAATGTAAATTGGAACTT
>QWCN01000139.1_pt1 | contig 116488 bp, 99 predicted proteins | sample 1972711 | NCBI WGS metagenome assembly QWCN01 (sample SAMN09866707, study PRJNA288562) | Human gut metagenome isolate term1_stool, whole genome shotgun sequencing... | isolation source: gut | host: Homo sapiens | place: USA: California | reverse complement strand
CGAACCCGCCGAGCTGGAAAAGGTGCTCAAAGCGGTGGAAAAAGTGCGCAAAAACGACTCGGAATACACGGTGGAGGTGGGGCGCCCCGACGTGTTCACCGAGGAAAAACTCTGTCTGTTGAAGGAATACGGGGTCACGCGCGTCTGCGTCAATCCGCAGAGCTTTTCGGACACGACCTTGCAGCGCATCGGTCGCAGGCATACCGCCGCCGATTTGTACCGCGCTTTCGACATGGCGGCGAAGTTCGGATTCGAGGTCAATGCCGACCTCATCGCGGGATTGACGGAGGAAACGTACGACGAATTTGTGTTCAGCGTGAACGAAGCCGTAAAAACGGGCGCGGAAAATATTACGGTGCACTGTCTTTGTCTGAAATCGGGCGCGAAGCTGAAAGAGGAATGTTCGTATCTCGAAAACCCGCTCGTTTCGGACATGGTGGCGTCGTCGAGGGGAATTTTACGGGAAGCGGGCTATCTTCCCTATTATATGTACCGCCAAAAATATCAGGCGGGAAACAACGAAAACGTCGGTTGGACGAAAGCGGGGAAAGCGTGTATCTACAATATAGACATCATGGAAGAAACGGCGGACAATCTGGCGGTGGGCGCAAACGCGGTTTCGAAAAAGGTGTATAATTTTGAAAATCGGATAGAGCGTTTTGCTTCTCAGAAGGATTTAAAGACGTATATCGGAAAAATCGACGAAATAATCCAAAAGAAAAACGCTTTTTTCGGGCAAATTTGATTTACATTCGAAAAGGAATATGCTAAAATAATAATAACGGCCGCCAAGCGGAACGATTCTCCACGTTCGGCTTAGAGGTACGCGATAACGTTCCATAGGAGGATAAACGCAAATGGACAAAAAAGAAATCATCGCAAAATTTGCCACGCACGAAGGGGACACGGGTTCCCCTGAGGTTCAGATCGCGCTTTTGACCGAGCGCATCAACCATCTCAATCAGCACCTTCTCTCCCACAAACAGGATAACCATTCGAGAAGAGGTCTTTTGAAAATGGTCGGCAAGCGCCGCGGTCTTCTGGATTATCTCAAAGAAAAAGACATCATGAGATACAGAGCGATCGTAGAAGCGTTGAATTTGAGAAAGTAAGCGGCACGAAAGGGCGGGTTGTTTTAATCCGCCCTTTTTTGTCGATGTTCGTTCCGGGCGCCGCTTTTTTAAAGATGGCAAAGGACAAGCCCGAAGGTACGGACGTCGGCTACCCCTCTTGCCGCCGGGCGGCGCAGGAGGACAAGAACAAAAAAAGAATCAGTTAAGGAGAATTTTTACAAAATGGCATCACTCGACAATTACAGAGTATTCAAAACGGACTATGCCGGCAGAGAACTTACCGTGGAAGTCGGCAAATACGCGGAACAGGCCAACGGCGCCTGCCTCGTGCGGTGTGGGGACACGGTGGTAAACGTCACGGTATGTATGGCGGAAAAGCCGAGAGAAGGCATGGATTTCTTCCCTCTGTCCGTCGACTACGAGGAAAAAATGTTCGCCGTCGGCAAAATCCCCGGCGGTTTCAAAAAGAGAGAGGGCAGGGCGTCCGATAAGGCGATCCTCGTCAGCCGCCTCATCGACCGTCCTATCCGTCCCCTGTTCCCCAAGGGAATCTTCAACGACGTGGTGGTGGTCGCCACCGCGCTTTCCGTCGATCCCGACGTCGCGCCCGAGCCCATCGCCATGATCGGTTCCTCCATCGCGCTGTCCATCTCCGACATTCCCTGGGCGGGCCCCACCGGCTCTGTCATCGTCGGTTGTGTGGACGGAAAATACGTGATTAATCCCGGCCTCGCGGAGAAGGAAAAGAGCACCATTCACCTCTCCCTCGCGGGCACCAAAGACGCCATTTTGATGATCGAAGCGGGCGCCAAGGAAGTGACGGACGCGGAAATGGTCGGCGCGATCATGTACGGCCACGAAGAGATCAAGAAGGTCTGCGCTTTCGTCGGGGAGATCCAAAAAGAAGTCGGCAAACCCAAAAAGGAAATGGAACTTTACCATATTCCCGAGGACCTCGACGCCGCTGTGAAGGCTTACGCTTACGACAAACTCGTTTGGGCGCTCGATACTTTCGACAGACAGGAGAGGGAAGAAAGACAGGCGGAAGTGGAAGCGGACGTGCTCGAACATTTCGCGGAAATCTATCCCGAACAGACGCGAGAGATTAAAGACTCCGTTTATTATATCACGAAGGCGATCGTCCGCGCAAAGATCTTCGACAAGGGCGTTCGTCCCGACGGCCGCGGACTCAAAGAAGTCCGTCCCATCTGGTGCGAGCACGGCGTGCTTCCCCGCGTGCATGGCTCCGCCGTGTTCACGAGAGGTCAGACGCAGGCGCTCACCACCTGTACGCTCGGGATGCTGGACGAGGCGCAGAGAATGGAAGGCCTCGACGAGGAAGAAGAAAAGCGCTATATGCACCAGTATAACTTCCCCGGCTACTGTACGGGCGAAGCGAAGGCGCTGAGAAGCCCCGGCCGCCGCGAAATCGGTCACGGCGCTTTGGCGGAACGCGCTCTCATTCCCGTCATTCCCTCCGAAGAGGAGTTCCCGTACGCGATCCGCGTGGTTTCGGATATTTTGTCCTCCAACGGTTCGTCGTCGATGGCTTCCGTATGCGGCTCCACGATGGCGCTGATGGATGCGGGCGTGCCTATTTCCGCTCCCGTCGCGGGCTGCGCCATGGGACTTATCAAGGATCCCGAAACGGGCAAATACGTCATCATGACGGATATTCAGGGACTTGAAGATTTCCTCGGCGATATGGACTTCAAAGTGGCGGGCACCGAAAAGGGCATCACGGCCATTCAGATGGACATCAAGATCAAGGGCATTTCCGAACAGATCATGCTCGACGCGATCGCGCAGGCGCAGGAAGGCAGAAGATTCATTTTGAATAAGATGCTCGCGTGCATTCCCGAAGTCGCCGATCATCTTTCCGAGTACGCGCCCAAGATCATCTCCTTTAAAATCAGTCCCGAGAAGATCGGCGACGTGGTCGGCAAGCAGGGCAAAGTCATCAATAAAATCATCGAGCAGACGGGCACGAAGATCGACATCGAAGAGGACGGCACGGTGTGCATCGCCTGCTACGGCGACGTTTCCGCGGCAGAGCGCGCCAAAGCGATCGTCCAGTCGATCGCGCACGATCCCGAAGTGGGGGATATGTTCGTAGGCGTCGTCGTGCGGATTTTGTCCCGCGTGGGCGCGTTCGTCGAATTTGCTCCCGGCAAGGACGGTATGGTGCATATTTCCAAACTCTCCTCCGAACGGGTCAACCAGGTGGAGGACGTCCTCAATATCGGCGATAAAGTCAAGGTAGAGATCATCAAGATCGGCGAAAAGGGCATCGATTTGAAGCTTCTCGAAAAGCTCGGCTGAGCGATCGGACTGAAAAGCAGCTGAAAGGAAAAACGACGGAAACGCAATTGCGCTTCCGCCGTTTTTGTCTTTATAGGCGTGGGGAAAATTCTATTTACCGGCGCTTGAACTGCGAGCGGCTTTGATCGGAAAAGCGGGAGCCGAATAAGAGAACGCGTTTTTAGGACGTTTGGAGAAGAGAGAACGGTGAAAGCTAATCTTACGGATTGGCGGGGCCGCTCAAATCGCTCATCGTGGTGTGTTTTGGTCTTCTTTGTCCGAAATCGGGCGAACAGTCGCAGCAGTCTGTGCAATCGCCCCCGTCACAGCAATCGCAGCTGCAATCGTCCGCTTGTAAGAGCACCAAAAGAACGATTACGGCGATGATTCCCGCCGCGAAGGAAGAAGGCAGCGCCAGGGAAATCAGAAGTTCGTCCGTATTTTCCGAGGGCAGAAGAGAACCGAGGGCAAATAAAGCCGTAACGACGGAGAAGAGGGTAAAGGCGGCAAAGTTTTCGCCGCCCCTTTGCGTCCACAAAATTCCGCCCGCCGTAAACAGCGCCGCGCACCACAGAATGTAAACGACGATGAGATAGACGCGGCTCCTTTTGAGCACGGGAATATCCGCAAGAAGCATGAGGAGGACATAGGAAGCGGCGGAGGCAAGCGCGGAAAAAACGGCGGTGGGAAGGGAAAGGCGGAGATGACTGCCGAGAAAGTAGGATCCGACGAGAAAACCGCAGGAGAAAATGTTGAGAAAAAGCGTCAGCAGGGGCGCCTTGGGTTGCCTTTGATAAAAAAATAGGGGAACGATGGCAATCAGCATGATGCCAAAACCGATCCCGAAAAAAATTTTCCATGAATAGGAGAAACGGGAAACTCCCCACGCCACAAGGGACGAAAGGAGCAGAAAGACAATTGTCGCCGCGAAGGTCTGCCACATCTTTTTACTTTGCATAGTATTCCCCTCCGTAATTTTTTAAGTGCGTTCACGCGTTTGCGTAAACGAGAATAAATGGATTTTTGGACAAGTTTCCGCAAGATAGGGCGCGTGGAAAGCGAATGGGCGTGTTTCCTCGAAGCGCGGAGCAAAGGGTGCGAAAAGTTGCCGAATAATGTTTTTGCGCTAGATGAATCTATTTTGATTATATCATAGGCGGCAAAAAAACGCAATCTTTTTGTGAAAAATTATCGGCAGATGTGCGAACTGCTCGGCGGACGATTGACAAACGGGAAGAAAGAGAGTATAATGAATTACAAGAAATTTCGGGAGAAGAATTTATGCCTAAATATTCGCTGGTGGTGCCGGCATACAACGAGGAAAAATCTCTGCCGCTCTTTTACGAAGCGGTGGTGCCCATGATGGAATCGTTGCAGGAAGAATTTGAGATTATTTTTGTAAACGACGGCAGCAGGGATGCGACGAAGGAGATTTTGAAAGAACTTGCCGCTAAGGATAGCCGTGTGAAAGTATGCAGCTTTTCGCGCAATTTCGGTCAGCAGGCGGCGCTCTTATGCGGCTTTGCGGAGGCGAAAGGGGACGCGGTGATCGCCATGGACGCCGACTTGCAGGACCCGCCCGAAGTCGCGCTGCAAATGATCGAAAAGTGGAAAGAGGGCTACGACGTCGTTCACGGCAAGAGGCGCAAGAGAAAGGGGGAAACGGTATTTAAAAAAGCCACCGCCGCTTTCTTTTATCGCTTCATGAGGAAAATCACTTCTTTGGATATGCCCGCGGACGTGGGGGATTTCAAACTGTACGACAGAAAGGTGGTGGACGCCGTTCTTTCCCTCGGCGAGCACGACAGACTCCTGCGGGCGCAGGTCACGTGGGTGGGCTTTACGCAGACGATCGTCGAATTCGATCGCCCCGAACGCGTGGCGGGTGAAACGCACTATACCTTGAAAAAGATGGTGAAACTTGCCGAGAGCGGCGTTTTTCCCAATTCCGATTATCCCTTGACGCTTCCTTTAAAGCTCGGAATTTTGGGCGGTTTTTTAAGCGTCGCCTGCTTTATCGTATTCATCGTTCTCGCTTGCTGTAAGATTTATTTCGGCGGCCTGGTCGCATGGCTTTTTCCCTTTGTCGCGTTGTCGGGAAGCATCGCGTTAGTTTGTCACGGGCTTTCTAATATCTATATTTCGATGGTATATCGCGAGGTGCAGAGCCGACCTAAATATATCGTCGCGGAAAAAATCAATCTTTAAAACAGTTTATCTGAAAAGAGCCGTCTGCATTCGACAGACGGCTCTTTTCATGCACGAAAACCACGCCTACGATCGCGTGGTGGAAAAAAGGTTGACCGATGAGAAAAAGGAAAAAGTCCTAACTGAAACGCAGGGAGAGGGGACTGTCAGGGAAGGGCTGTATCCGAAAATAAATTTTTCACAATTTTACCGGGAATTTTGGTTTCGTGGCGAAAGAAAAAAGGTGAAAGGGAAAAAATTTCCGCGAAAGACAGCTGCTCATGCCTATTTAAAAAAAGCACTTTTGATTTCCGTCAAACGAAAGGAAAAAACGCCTCAAATAAAAAACTTTTTTGCGGCGTAACGAGGTTTAGTCTTTTTCGGCTGAGGCCGAAACAGCGCGGTAGAGCGTGGGACTGGTTCCCGTCTTTTTCTTAAAAAAGTCGGAAAATTGTTTATAGCTCGCGAATCCGCAATTAGAAGAAATTTCTTCTATGGAAAGCGACGTGTTGGACAGTTGCGATTTCGCAAAATGCAGGCGGTTGTTTAAAATATATTGTTTGGGCGGAATGCCGTATTTCTGTCTGAAAATCATGCGAAAGTAATCGGGACAATATCCGCAGACGGAGGAAAGATTGTTTAGGTCGATATCAGTCATGTAATATTGCTCGATATAATTTTTTGCGTATTCTAAGGGATCTTCTTTATTGGAAATATCCTTCCGTTCCGTTTCGATCAAAATGATCGATAGAAGGTGCCTGATGACTTCGATGAAATGATAGTGCTTTTTTACGTATTCGCTTCGCATACGGGTAAGCAGGGCATGGACTGTCGAAAAATCGTCGGAATATTTTACTCTCTTGAACTCGTGATCAGTGGTCGTAAATCCGATCGCGGTAAGGGAAGGCGTCGTTTCGTGAATCTCGGAATGGGGAAGCTCGGCGGGAAAGATATAATAGGTATTCGCCGTGAAAGTATCCCGCTTCTCCGTTTCTGAATGCGATTTATTGAGATAAAGGATGCGTTCTTTGAGAAAATCGTCGCTGCTGTTCAACTTGGAAGCGCGAATGGAACGGCTGACGTTCTGCTTATTATACTCGTCGTACAGCACCGTTCCCGAGCCGGAATGATAGTAGACGAGCTCGTAGCAGTCATGCACATGGTATTTTACGGTGGTCGGAGCATGATAATCGATGAAATTGATATACTTGATTTCCAGCATGATTTTCCTCCGTAATTTTATTATAAAGACAAAAATTTATATTGTCAAGCGAAAATTAAAAAAATAAAAATCTATGTTTTTCGGATATGTCTATATGATTTTTAGGTTTACAAACGCAAAATGTAATTCTATAATAAAGGAGCAAATATGTACTTGCGCGGATATTTTTCTGCTCGATTTAAACATAACGTCAGTTCTGTGACAAAAGATACGACGGATGGAAAACACGGACCTTTGTATAAAAAATTCCAGGGGAGAGGTGTGAAATAATATGGAAGAAAAAACCGTATCGACAGATGTGATCGCATCGAAGAGCGGGGCGGCATCGTCGAAAGGAAAAAAGAGAAAAGGACGGTGGACGGGCAACGACGTCACTCTTTTTTGTCTTGCACTTTTAAGCGTCGCGTTCCTCGCTGTATTTGCCTATGCGCCTATGTTCGGACTCGTCCTCGCTTTTAAAGACGGCGACGGACAGCTCGATGTGATGCGCGTCATCCAATATTCCGATTGGGTGGGATTCGATAATTTCCGCGAGTTTTTGAGTGAACCCGACTTTAAAAACATCATGGTGAATACGCTGGGGCTGAACATTCTGCAACTGTGTATCAATTTTCCCTGTCCGATCATCTTCGCCGTTTTGACGGCTGAACTTTTGAGCGATAAATTCAAAAAGACGGTGCAGACGGTTACGTTTTTCCCGTACTTCATCTCCTGGGCGGCATTCGGCGGCATCTTTATCAATCTTCTCGATTACGATACAAATATTTTCAATACCCTGCTTTATCAGGCGGGTATCCTCAAAGAGAAGGTGAACGTCCTCGGCGATCCCGATTATTTTTGGGGAATCATCATCACTACGTCGCTTATCAAAGGCATGGGATGGGGCTCGATCATCTATGTCGCGGCGATCGCGGCGATTCCGCAGGAACTTTACGAAGCAGCGAAGATAGACGGCGCAAATCGCTGGCACAAGATTCGCTATATCACCCTGCCCTCTATCGCGCCGACCATCACGCTCTTTTTCATTTTGTCGGTCAGCGGCATTCTCAATAACGGCATTGACCATCTTCTCGTCTTCCAAAACCGCAGCAATATTTCAAAGAGCGAAGTATTGGACACTTTCATCTATAAATACGGTACCAAAGATCCGTGGTATCGTTGGAGTTACACTTCGGCGGTGGGACTCATGAAATCGATCGTTTCGCTCGTCTTGTTGATTTCGAGCAATTTTATCTGCAAAAAAGTGACGGGAAAGGGGATCTATTGATATGAAAGGCTTACATTCTCTCATGAATATTTCACCCTCGCGCTATCGGGCGATGAAAAAAATAATCTCGCCGCTCGCAGCGGTTTCCTTGATCGGTTTTCTCTTGTTTGCCTATGTTTCCCACGCGGAGATCGACGAGGCGACAAAGGGCACCTACGCGGCGGTGAAGGCGTTGTTCGCCGTCTTCTGTATCCTGGCGGCGTTGTCCCTGTTTGCCGTCGCGTTCCTGATCTATGCGGGCAGGGAGAGCCGGAAGGCGTTTCCCGTCCTTGCCCGCAAAAGCAGACTAAATAGCCATGTCTATCCGTTTGACGTCGTTAACGCGATTTTGATGGGACTGTTTTGCCTGTGCTGTCTTTACCCCATTTGGTACGTCCTGATAGGCTCCTTCAATCAGGGAGCGGACTATTCGAAGGGCGGCGTGTATTTTCTGCCTCGCCTTTTGACCTTTGAAAACTACAAAGTGGTGTTCGTCCGTCGGGCGCTTTGGCACAGCTATCTCATCACCGCGCTGCGGACGGTGCTGGGCACGGCGACGGCGCTTATCTTCACGGCTGCGGTGGGATATGCGATGAGCAGGCCCAATCTCAAATTCAAGCGCGTCTTTTATTGGATAAATATTTTCACCATGTTTTTCGGCGGCGGACTTATCCCGTACTATCTGATCATTCGTATGACGGGGCTGTTCGACACTTTCTGGGTATACATCGTTCCGGGACTCTATTCCGTCTATAATATGATCGTTGTCCAAAGCGGCTTTGCGGCGATTTCCAACGAGATTCACGACGCGGCGAACATAGACGGCGCGGGGGAACTGAGAATCTGGTGGAATATTTATATGCCGATGAATAAGCCCGTTTTGGCTACCGTCATTCTCTGGCTTGCGGTCGGGCACTGGAACAGTTATTTCGATACGATGCTGTATACGAACAACGAAAATTTGCAGACGCTGCAATACTATCTTTACAGAGTCATTAAGGAATCGACCGCCACGGAAGGGATGACGGCGGAACAATTGGAACGGCTCTCCGCCGCCACCGTGTCCAACGCGACGATTATCCTCTCTATTATTCCCGTCCTCTGTCTTTTCCCTCTGATCAGAAAGAATTTCGCTTCCGGCATCATGATAGGATCGCTGAAAGGGTAAACCTGTTTTCCCTTTCGTATAGAATAAAAACGAAAAGCATAAAGGAGTAATCTATGAAAAAAATCGGGAAACAACTGATTTCATTCGGGGTTTGTGTTCTGCTGGCGGCAGGCACGGCGTGCGGCGGCGGATCGCACAACGTCAGCTACGACGAGTACAATATGGCGGAGCTCACGTATCCCGATTACGAAGAAACGCCCGCCGACAAAAACAGCTGGGAGTATTTGGACGCGGGCAAGGAAACGACGATAGAGTGGTATGTGGACGTTTCCAGCTGGGCGATTCCTGCGGAAAACGACGTAATACGCAAGATCAAAGAAAAGACCGGCATCACGGTGAAGTTCATGACGCCTGTTACGGACGACGGCTCCAAGCTGGCGACGCTTATTTCCAGCGGGCTTCCCGACGTCGTTTCCGTTCCCACGTCGAGCTCGAAAACGATCGCCAGCCTCGCGCAACAAGGGTATGTTTACGACATAAATACTCTCGCGGATAAATGGGCGCCCACGCTCTACCAACATTTTCCCGAGGATGTGTTCGATTGGTGGTCTTACGGCAACGGCAAAACGTACGGTCTTCCCAATCACTATTACAGCTACGAAGACGTGCCCGATGAAAAGTTGCAGCCGAACGGCGGTATGATGGTCAGAAAGGATATTTTTGACGCATGGCAGAGTCATGTGGAAAAAAATCTCAAAGGCGCGGACGGCTATGTAAGCTACACCTCCGCTTCCGGCGCGACAAAAAAAGTCGAATGGCAGGGCTATATCACCACGCCCGAAGGCTTCAAAGCCGCTGCGGAATGGGCGATGCAAAACTATTACGGAACGGGAAAAGGACAGATCACCACCGCCTTGCAGCTCAGTCAATTCACGAGTTCGGGCTGTACCTCTCTCGAATGGCTCGCGCAGTTTTTCGCCGTTCCCTTCGAGGACGAGGAAGGCAACTATCTCTATCGCTTCACGCAGGAGGGGTATGCCGACGTCCTGTATTATATAAACGACCTGTATCGGACGAAGGTAAACGGCAACAATCTTATTTCCGAATCCAATTTCACGCAGACGTATGACGGTGTCGGATCGGTTATTGCGGGCGGGAAAGCGTTTGCCACGCTCGTTACTCCGCAGGATTATCAGATGCACTACGTCACGGCAAAGGACGACGGCTACGAATACGTGAGTATGTATATCACCAACGAAGAGGGCGACGCACCCGTTTTGGCGGATATCAGAGGCTACGGCTATCTCTTCAATATGATCTCCACCAATTGTAAACGCCCCGATCTCGTCGTCAAGCTTTTCGACTACCTTTCCAGCGACGAAGGACAGCGGCTGATCAGCCTCGGCGTAGAGGGCGAAACATGGACGTGGAAAGACGATACGCAGAAGGAGATCGTCTATACGCAGACCTATTTGGACACAAAAGCGGACAAGAGTCAGACGACCGCAAAATTCGGGATGATGACTTTTGATCTTCTCATCAATTATCAATATTATGACAATATACAGCCGAAAACGAACAACGGTAAAACGGAGAGCGAGCTTTACCGCACCAATCTCAAACGTCCTCTGACGATTTATGCCTACGATTACAACGCGACTCATTTTGTCGTGGATGCGACGAACGAGCGCTTCGACGATTATAATACTTCCTATACCCGCATCGAGAGCATGATTTCCCAATATCTTCTCTATATCATCAAGGCGAGCGATCGCGACGAGGCGGTGCAATATTATAATTCTACGGTGGCGGCAATGGAGAAGAGGAATCTGGATTTTGTCATCGAGATGCAGTCCGCGGCATATCAAAAAGCCAAGGAAAAGCTGGGGATTACAGTCGCTTGGCCCGCCTATCGCGAAGGGTACGTTTCTCCGCTCGACAGGACCAAGCCCAACGGGGATCTCACTCTTTACAGAACTTATTGACGAAGGAAACGCCTATATGAAAAAAGTTGTTATCGATACAGATATCGGGGACGATATTGACGACGCGTTTGCGCTCGCTCTCGCCGCCACGCTGAAAAAGACGGAGATCGTCGGCATTACCACCGTATTCCGCAATACTGCGGACAGGGCGCAACAGACGGAGAAATTGCTTTCCGTCATCGGGAAAGACGTGCCCGTCTACGCGGGCGAAAGATTCCCCTATAAAGAACCTTTCCACCCCTTTCAAAAGGACGGCGATCGATTTCTTGAAAAACAGCATATCTGTCAATGGCAGCCGGAATATTCTTCTTTTCCCGTCACGCAGGGCGCGGTGGATTTTCTCGTCGAATGCGCAGAAAAATATGGGGACGAACTCATCGTCGTATCTCTTGCGGCGATGACCAACATCGCGCGGGCAATGGAAAAAAATCCCGCGGCATTGAAAAGTGTGGATTCGATAGTGGCGATGGGTGGCTGGTTTACGAAGTGTGAACCCGAATGGAATATTTTATGCGACCCGGAAGCGGCGGACATCGTTTTTTGCTCGGGCGTTCCCCTGTATATGGTGGGGCTGGACGTGACCCTTCGCTGCGTGCTGGATAAAGACCTGCTCGGGGAATTTCGGGACTCGGAAACTCCTTGCAATCGTCTTCTCACTCTCTGGCTGGATCGTTGGTTTGCCTATTTTTCCTTTGAAAAGAGCGTCATGCACGATCCGCTCGCGGTGGCGACGCTGGAAGAAGATGTGTGCAAATTCGAAAAGAAGTACGTGAAGGTGGATACGACCAATAGGCGGGGAGTCACGCTCGTTTCGAAGGAGCCCGCCGCAGGCTATGTGCCCGTCAACGTCGCGGTAGATGTGGACAACGAAAAATTTTATCGTCTGCTTAGGACGAATCTTCTGGAAAATTGAATCGGAAAAAACGCACGGAGTGCGTAAAAAGGGAGGCTATTTATGAAAGTAAAAAAGACAGTGCTTTCCGTAACGCTTGCGGCGGCTCTTGCCGTATCCTTTACGGGAACATCTATGGGGGGATTGACTGCCGTTGCTTTTGACGCGTCGGGAGGAATGACGTATCCGTATACGACGGGGGCGGACGCGTTCCGATACGCGCCTACGTTCACCATGCCTACGGCAGAAGAGGCTGCGGCGTATAATGCCGCCAATGCGAACGGACATTGGGAATTCGTACAGATTTCCACGGACGCGGCGACGGCAGATCTCACATCCGCGGATTACGTGGCGGTACAACTCCGCGTAGACGCGGGAAATCCTAATCTGACCGCCGGGCTTCTTTCCGGCAGCAATCGTTATATCGCGCACGGCGGAGTCGCGGGCGCGGAAGGAAATAGCACCGTTTATTTTGTCGGGGAAAACGGAGAGGTGGAAACGCGGGAAACGGTCTTTGACGCAATCCCCTTCAAAAGCGGGGATTGCGGGATGCTGCTGATGCCTTTGGATCAAATGATTTGGCAATGGGAGGGCACCAAGACGCTCGAAACGGTTTCCGCGTGGTACTTTACGGCGAATACGCTGTATAATTCGGGCTATGTGATGACGATCGGCTCGGTCGGCTACTATACGGGCGACCCTTCCGACGGGGGCTCGTATACGAGCATCGTGGATACTTCCAAAGCGGAACGGGAAAAGAGCAAATATTATACCGATTCCATCGTAGGCTCTTACTGCATGGAAATGCCCTCGGATAAGGAAGCGCCCGAACCTGAATATCCCGAATTTACCGCCTATCCCTTCCGTACGGGCGAGTACGCGTTCGACAATGCGGGTACCTGGACGGGCACCGCGAAAGGAGATGCGGAGGATAACTGGCAGACTCTCTCCGTGAGTTTTGATCGGGAAACGGTGGATCTTTCCGATGCGTCCTATCTGATGATTCAGTATCGCGCCGATAAGGGTGCGCCGGGGCTTACTTTCGGCTTGCAAGCGGGAACGGGAAGATACGACACCTGTACGGACGGAAAGGAGATCCTTTTCCTCGACGCGGGCAAAAAGGCGAGTTATTTGGTCGGTTCCGTGCTCTATCATTCCGTCAACGTGGCTGCGGGAAAAACGGGCTCACTGGTGATTCCTATGGATTCTCTCGCTTTGAATTTCGGTGAATTTAATATCGAGGCGGTAGAAAAGCTTATCCTCACCACCAATTCCAAGTATAACTGGGATTTTGCCGTAACGATCGGCGAAATCGGTTATTATACGGGCATACCCGGCGAAAAAGGATCTGCCTATACTAAGATTCTTACACTGACGAGCGCGCAGAACGATAAATTCGTCGTCAACAGCGATAAGGCGGACAACAGAGGGACTTTATCCTTCGGCACAGTGGACAGAGAAATGCTCGGGGACGTTACCATTGACGTGACGGGAACCGGCAAGGCGGCTTCCGATTTCTCTATTTGGGACGGCGGCTCTTACGGCACAGTGGAAATGGTTGAGGATTCTTACGGCGACTCCGCCATGAAGCTCACTGCGACGGGAAACAACGCGGCAGGGGACGCCTATACGGCGATTACCCTCTCCGACGGCGCCAATTTCAGCTGGGCGGAGAGGAAGGGCGTGTCTTTCTGGGCAAAAAACGACAGCGACACCGAGGTTTCCTTTAACCTTGAAACGGACTGCAAAGTCAACGGCGTGAGCGATCGTTTCAACATTCAGCAGGGGTATCGCTACTATCTTTACGACCTTAACACGGGCAAGACGACCATCTATATGACCCGTCCTACCGCTACCCTTCCCGTCGGCTTTGAAGGGTGGGTATGGATCCCGTTCACCTCTTTTGCGCGGGCGAGTTGGAGCAATAACGGCATCACCGAAATGATGGGGGCAGGCTCCACGGTCAGTTATTTGGCAGTCACGATTCATGCGGCTACCTATCTCAACAAATCTTTTTCGGTAAATAAGTTCGGCGGTTATAGTACGACCCCTTCGTTCGTTTCCTCTTACGTTTCGGGAACGACGATCCCCGAACTTCTCGCGCTGAGCGATTGACGATACAGGAGGATACGAAAATGAAAAATAAAAAATTATTTGCTGCGATTGCCGTGATTGCGATCTGTTCCGTCGCCTTTACCGCGTGCGGCGGCAACGGCGACAGCGCGGCAAGCTCGGCGCCCGGTTCCGATTCAAGTTCTGTGGCGAACTCTTCCGGCGCGCCCGAGCCCGTCGTGTACGGGCTTCCCCAGGCGGCCGTCGGGCACTATATCAAGGATGCGGATATCTTCGACGACGGCGAAACGCGGTATATTGTGTATACCACCAACGGCGAATCGGGCGAAGAGGATAACGCCATCGGCGTGAGGAGCGCGGCATACGGCGAAGAGAAAAAGGATTGGGCTTACGGTGACGAAACAATTGTTCTCGAAGGGGAAGAGAATAAGTGGGACGCCTATATCGGCTCTGCATCCGTCGTCAAGGGCGCTTATCGGCTCAACGGCGTCAGTTATAACTGGCTGATGGCGTACTGCGCTACGGACAAAACCAACGACACACAGTATCAGATCGGTTTCGCGCTGGCGCAGGATATCGCGGGTACCTGGACGAAAGCCGCTTCGATACCCTTTATCGAGTTCGACGGCACGATTTACGGATCTTCTTCCGTCGGCTGTTACGCCCCTTCGCTTATCAATTTGAATAAGGAGAGCAAGATTCGCGTTTTCTATACTTATGCGGATACCTATGGACATTTCGCCCGGTTTGTGGATATCGATGCGGCGGATGTGGGCGCGATCTATTCCGAGGAGGCAAAGACAGACGTCGATCTCGTTTCGGGAACGGTACAGGTGCCCACAAACGGGAACCTTTCAGGCGGCGACGCGGCAATGATGTTCCCTAATTCCGATTTTGCTTACGACGCGGAAAAGGAAAAATTCTTTGCGGTCAAGGATTATTCGCCCTCCGCAGCGCTCAATCCCAATTACGCCGAGCGCATCGAAGTCGCGTCCATCGCGGAAGAAGAACTTTATACGGCAGAAATTCTCGACGGCTGGAAGAGCATCAAGGTCTGGACGATGCTGGACACCGAGGAACAATATGAAAGAATTTACAGCGGCTGTATCGTTTCCGACGCTTACGGACAGGTCAACGGCGAGGACTGCTTGGAAGTCGTCTATAACCATTGCGAGATCGAGGCAGACAACGCGAATTGGATGTTTACGCAGAATCTGGCAGCGTTTAAAGTAAATATTTCCGCCTGATAAAAAAGGGAAGGAAAAGCCCGAAGCGTATCGGGCATTTCCTTCCCGGATACGGCGAACATTTCGGAGAAAAGGAAAATGGCAAATCTCTATCGAAAAAAAAGACGTATACTTGCCGCCGTTTTGGCGGGGGCTTTCTCCTGCGGCGCCGTGAGCGGCTGCGGGGGGACAGGAAGAGGCGCATCCACATCGACGGATACCGGGAGCGTTTCGACGGGCTCGGAAAAAACGGAAATCGGTAAGGAGGGCTGGTATACGCTGACGAATAAGACCGTCGCGGGAAAAGACATCACCGCTTCTTTCCTCTATAACTGTATTCGACTCGAAGGAGGCGTCGCCACGGCGTACGAAATCGATTATTCGGGCAGAACAGAAACGGAGGGCACCTATTCCGTAGAGGGAAGTTCGGTAAATATCCTTTTCGGAGTCAAAACTTATAAGTACGAGTACGAGGAGAACACGGGCAGGATGACGTATTCTGGCAAAGTCAATAAACAGACGGTAGTCATGTCGTATGCGTACGATGCTGAATTTACGCTTCAAACCGCGCAAACGGGCGTTTCCTTTTTCGAAGAACTTTTCGGAGAATCCAAAGACGAAAATTTCTATAACTATTGCCCGAGCGTGATGATGGAAGGAAACGACGTCATGCACGTATGGTATTGCAGCAATAAAGACAGCGGTCAAGTGACCGATTACGTGGCGTATCGGAAGGGCGCGCTCAACGCGGAGGGCAGATGGGAGTTCGGGGAAAAACAGCTCGTCCTTTCTCCGACGGCAGGCTCGTGGGATGACGTACACACCTGCGATCCGTCCGTGGTCAAGGGGAATTTCACCATGAAAGGAGAAAAGTATTCCTATCTGATGGCGTATCTCGGCTGTAAAACGTATGACTGCACCTGCAACGAAGTGGGCATCGCGTTGGCAAAAAATCCCGAGGGACCGTATATCAAGGCAGACGAACTCAACCCTATCGCGGACTTCTATACTTCTGCGGATTATGATAAATCCAGCTGGGGATACGGTCAGCCCTGCGTGATCAGCTCGGATAATGCGGGGAAAATATTGCTCTTTTACACCAAGGGAGTGAAGAGCGGCACTTACGTATATGTAGAGGAGTGGGATTTGTCCGATATTTCGAAGGCTAAGCTCGTCCGCGAAGGTAGACTGTACGATAAAGGCGTCGTCAACGCCTCGGGACAGACGGACTGCATCAATAACGCGGACTTTGCTTACGATCCGTTTTTAAAACGGCTGTACTGTTTGAAGGAGGACTTTCCTTATCCCGCAGACGGCGGCGTGGATTGGATCTCGGGCAGCAACACCCTTTTGTACGTCGAACTCGGCGATACGGGCTTTGATGCGCTGTTCGCGACGCATACGTGGAATGTGTGCGACACCGTCACCGCGCAGAAGACGGGGCATTTCCGCAATCACAACATGGGCATTGTAACGGATGCATACGGCGCCGTTGTCAACCCCTTTGAAATCCCCATCGTCTATACGGTCAGCGATGCGGCTGACGACTATCCCGACTGGACGGCGAAGGGACAATGGCCTGCGCTTCATACTTACCGTCTGTACGGATATGTATTTGAAGTCAGATAGCGGGCAAAAAGTCGTAAGGAGTAATCGTTTTTATGAAAAAAAATATAAAAAGATGGTTTGCCGTTCTTTTCTCCCTATTTTTGTGTTTGACGGCGGCGTGCGGATCGCCGAAAGGAGAAACGATAGAGGGAAAGTATGTCCTTCTGTCTGCGGAAAAGAACGGAAAAAGCGTGCTCTCCGATTTTCAGCTCTATACGGTGGAATTTGAGGGAAACGGCGGGATGACGGTGAAGATCAGCTATTTAGGGCTGCTCCAATCCCGACGGTCTGTTTATACGTACAACGGGTCGGTCGTCACTGAAAAATTTAAGGACGAAACCTATGAATATCGGGTGCATTCGGACGGCACAATGACTACGGACATGGTCGATTTCGAGGAAACCGTCAAAATCGTCTTGCAGAAGGAAACGAAGGACGACGTCCCTCAGTCGGTGGATTTTGAAGGAATCCTGTTCGGGGAGGATATGTCCAAAACTAAATTTTATAATTACTGCCCCGCCGTCATCGCGGATACGGAAGACGGAAGGGAAGTCCTGCACATTTGGTACTGCACCAATTTGGACGACGGAGTGATCGTGGACTATATAGGCTACCGCAAGGGCGTCAAACAAGAGGACGGCAAGTGGCTTTTCAGCGAACAGAGCATCGCGCTCTCCCCTACGGCAGGCACCTGGGATGCGCGCCATACCTGCGATCCCGCCGTCATCAAAGGAGAATTTGCCTATAAAGGGGAAACGTATACTTACCTGATGGCATATCTGGGGTGCGTGACGGACGATTATAACCGCAATGAAACCGGGCTTGCCGTTGCAAAATCGGCAGCGGGACCCTGGACGAAACTTGACGATCTGAATCCCATCGTACCCTGGTACGACAATAAGACTGACGATATCAATCCCGAACAATGGGGGACGGGAATGCCGACTCTTACGAGCGTAGACGGAAAAGGGGAGGTGATTCTCACCTATCAGTCGAGTTCAAGGGGCACTGCGGGAATCCAACGCTGGGATTTTTCCGATCTCGATCATCCCGAACGCAAATTTACGTCCGATCTGATGCATAACGGCATCGTCAATTCGCAGGGAATCAAGTGCAGCGCCGGAATCGTGGATTTCGCGTTTGATCCCGTCAGGGGAAGGCTTTACGTGTTCGGGGTCACGAACGAGCGAAATCCCGCGGACGTGACGAAGACACTTGTCAATTCTCATTGCGTACTTGCCTATGTAGACGGCCTTGCGGATATGGAAGCGGTCAGCGCGGCGCTGCAATCGGGCAGTTATACCTGGAATATCGCGGGCTATGTAGGACCGAATACGACGGGTTTTGAGCGCAATCACAATCCTGCCATCGTCCGCGACGGGCGCGGCTATATTCCCGACAGCGGCAGGATCGGCGTCGTCGTATCGACGGGGCATAACTCGTGGGACAATGAAAATATTTTTACCTATCGACTTTACGGCGCCGTCTTCGATATTGCCGATTAAAAGCAACAGGTAAAAACACCCCTCTCTTTCCGTGCGCTTCAAGGCGGAAAGAGAGGGGTGTTTTGCCGCGTTAGGACTTTTTGAGAAATTTCAGGCGGGGAAACAGAAAAAATAAATGAAAAATATAGAAACGGCGAAGAAAACCATTCTTTCGTTCATTCTATGGCCACCGGCTGATATTTGGAGGGGGAGATGCCGACTGCGCGCTTGAATTCCAAAGAGAAATAATAGGGAGAGGAATATCCGCAGGCATAAGCGATAGTGGAAATCTTAAAACAGTTGCTTTGCAACATTTCCTGCGCTTTTTTGATTCGTAATTCTATGATATATTTGGAAGGGGAAATATTCATCACTTTTTTGAAAATACGCGAGAGATAGGGGGGTGAAAAAAAGAATTTTTCGCTGATTTTTTTCAACGAAAGGTCGTTTTCAAAATAGTGTGCTTCGATGTACTGAACGATGGGGAGAATTTTATTCTCCTCTTTTCCTTTTGCAGTCGAGGCGCCTTCGTTTTGCTGTTTGATGATAAAATAAAAAATTTTCATCAGACTCGCCGCGCACGCGTACTGATAATATTTTCGCTGTTTGTTCGTCACGCAATCTTCGATCATATCCGCAAATACGCCGAAAAATTCATCGGGATCTTTGGGACGAAAAATGGGATTCTGTGCGGACAGCTTTGCGGTTTTCAAAAGATTGCTCGCGTGCAAGCCCGTAAATTCTATCCACAGATATTCCCACGGGTCGCTTTTATTCGGAGCATAAGATACGTTTTCTACCGGCAGAAAAAAGAGCGTGTCTTTCCCTATTTTATAGGTCTTGTTTGCGACGGTCAAGGTCCCTTTGCCCTTGAAGACGTATTGAAAAACATACCTCGTCCTTGTAAGAGGACCGATGACTCCCTTGGTGCTTTCGCATCTTTCATATCCGATTACCAGCGGATTAAGACTCAACGTTGAATCGGAATCGAGGTATTCGAAGACGATATGATGTTTGAGAAATTTATAACTTTTCATAAATCCCCTGTGCAGCTGTTTATCTTTTCACTGTCATTGTAACATATTTTGGATAAAAAGTAAATGTTATTAGCGAAAAAAAGTTGAAAAAGGCGAAAAAAAGATAAAAAACTATATCTATGCGGCAACTATTTGTATTGAAATTGTAAGTAATAAATACTATACTATAAGAGAAAAAAGTAAAAAAACACGAAAAAGGAGGAAAAACCGCGAATGATTCGGGAGAACGTAAGCGCCGAAAAGAACGAAAACGCGGATACCCGGGCGCGCCTTGTGTCCGCGCGAAAGAAGGGATCGGGCATGAAATGGAAAAACTGGACCCTCTATCTTTTAATTTTGCCCACGTCTGTCTATGTGCTGATATTTCATTACCTTCCCATTTTGGGTACGATCATCGGCTTTAAGGATTATACCTCTTATCAGGGGATCTTTGGCAGTCCCTGGACGGGAAACTTTGGTTTTAAACATTTTATCAATTTCGTGAAATTGCCTAACTTTTGGACAATCGTCGGAAATACGCTCGAACTCAGCGTTTATTCGATCGTACTCAATACCATTCTTCCCGTGATTTTGGCGTTATTCATCAATGAAATCCGCTGGAATTGGGCGAAAAAATCCGTTCAGATCATTTCTTATGCGCCCTATTTTATTTCCACGGTCGTGCTCGTCGGTATGCTGTTTTCTTTTTCCGATTTGGAATCGGGCGTGTTCAATAAGATCATCACGGCATTCGGAGGCACGCCTTCCAATATTATGGAAAGCGACGCTTGGTTTTCGACGATTTATGTGTTCAGCGGTCTTTGGCAGGGATTGGGGTGGTGGTCCATCGTCTACTTCGGCGCTTTGTCCAACGTGGACAAAGAGTTGCACGAGGCGGCGGTTTTGGACGGAGCGGGAAGGATACAGCGTATTCTGCATATCAATGTGCCCACCATTCTTCCGATGATGATCATCATGCTGATCATGAGCATCGGGAATATGCTCAACGTCGGCTTCGAAAAAGTATATTTGATGCAGACGAGCGGAAATTTGAGCAGAAGCGAGATCATTTCCACTTACGTATATAGAGTTTCCATGCTGGCAAAAGTGCCGCAGTACTCGTATGCAACGGCAATCGGACTGTTCAATTCCGCCATTAATATCGTCTTGCTCGTCGTTGCGAACGTAATTTCCAAAAAAGTCAGCCAAACTTCTTTGTGGTGAGGAAAAACGATGGTAGAAAATAAAGGCTCGGATAAAAGATTCAATTATATCGTGCTCCTATTAATGCTCGCGTTTGCGTTCGTAACGTGCCTGCCGCTTTTGTACGTATTGGCAAATTCGTTCTCGTCGGCGAAAATGGTCAACAAAGGCGCGGTATTTTTGATCCCCAGGGAATTTACTCTGGAAAATTATGCCAAAATTTTATCAAACAATGCGATTTTAACGGGATTCAGAAACACGCTTTTTTATGTGTTTATGGGAACGATCATACAGCTGGTGCTTCAATTCACCGCGGCATATCCGCTCTCCCGCAGGGATATGAAGGGGAGGAGCGCTTTCAGTTTCTATTTTTCCCTGACGATGTTCGTCAGCGGGGGCATGATTCCCACCTATATCGTGGTAAAGGGACTGAATATGTTAAACACTGTCTGGGCGATGATCATTCCGGGATGCGTCAGTGTGTTCAACGTCATCGTCATACGCACATTCATGCAGTCCCTCCCTTGGGAGATGCAGGAAGCCGCCATGCTCGACGGATGCGGAAATATTCGTATTTTTCTCACGATCGTTCTTCCGCTCTGCCGTGCGATCATCGCCGTCATGCTCCTGTATGCTATCGTCGGCTATTGGAACGCGTATTTCAATTCTCTGCTCTATATCACCAATGACGATTTGTTTCCCCTCCAACGGGTGATTCAGCGTATTCTTGTGGCGAACGACGCTTCCTCGTCCGGTGATATCGGCATCGGCGAGCAAGGGCTTACCAGTGAAGTGCTCAAATATGTGACAATCGTCGTTTCCAGCATTCCTCTCATCGTCATCTATCCCTTCTTCAATAAATATTTTGAAACGGGACTCATGATCGGCGGATTGAAAGGCTAATTAAAAAACAAAAAGGAGGAATACAAAGACATGAAAAAGAAGAAAAATGTAGCGGTGCTTCTAATGAGCGGTCTGATCTTCTGCACGGCGGCGCTTTCTGCTTGCGGAGGAAAGAGCGTTCCTTACGATCCGGACAATTTCCTGCCCGAAGGGACGGCGGAAAATCCCTATCAGATCGTGAAAGAGGCGGTGACTTTGAATATTTTTGTGCCGCGCGGGAGCTTAAATCCCCCTTACGAAAGCATGGAAATGTTCAAGATTCTTTCCGAACTGACTAATTTAAAATTTGATTTTACGGAAGTGGATACGTCGGCGTATACCAGTGTGCGCTCGGCGGCATGGGAGGACAAGAAAAATCTGCCCGATTTGTTCCTGTTTAATAACTCCATTTCCGAACAGGTTATTTATTCCCAATACGGCGCGCTCGTGGCGTTCAACGATGACAACCTCGAAGCGGGCGGCGTCAAGGCGGGAAATCTTATCGATAACTATATGCCCGTGTATAAACAATTGCTTGACGCCAACTTCAACATTGAAACTTCCACGAGCGCCAAAGAGGTCGCTATGCTCGAAGACGGATATATGTATTCGACGCTTTCCGTCAACGATGTGCCGAGGGATTTGACGTTCAAGATGTATATCAATCAGCAGTGGATAGAAAATCTGCGCGAAGACGGCGTTACGATGCCGGACGGCGCGGCGATTCCCGATGCGGACGATATCGCCACGGTGGAGGAATACGTGGATATTCTCCGCCTCTTTAAAAAATACGATGCCAACCATAACGGCAAAAAGGACGATGAAATTCCTGTTACGGCAAAGGAACTTGAATATTTACGCAATTTCATTCTCGCGTCGTACGGCTACGTGACCAACGGCGCGGAGCTGGAAAACGACGGCAGCGGCGTGGCGTATGTTCCTCAGACGGAAGCGTATAAAAAATATCTCGAAACAATGAACGTCATGTATGGGGAAGGCTTGCTCGACCAGAGCACGTTTTCCATCAAGACGGACGCACAGATGGCGGTAAAGGGTCTGGACGGCGACGCTTCGCGTTTAGGGTCGTTCTGTGCGGCTGCGGCTTATATTATCGTCGGAGAAGATCGCGCGGACGAATATACAACGTTCGGCCCTCTCACGAGCGATTATTATAACGAAAAACCCTTGCAATGGGGGTTCAGCTATTTCCAGCCGACGGGCGCGGTGATTCCCACGGGGACGCCTTACGTCCGTGAAATCGCCCGGCTTCTCGACATTTTATATTCCGATCTCGGCTGTCAGCTGATCGCCTATGGCAAGGAAGGGATAGACTGGACTTGGGACGACGAAGGACAAACTTCCTGGACATTCCACGTTCCCGACGACTGGACCGGGACCCAGGAAGAATATCGCGCGACGATCACGCCGAATGTGGGCACTGCCTCGGCGCTGTATTGGAAATACGATTTCGTCGGCAAAATGAACGATAAAACCATTACGCAGCTGAATCGACTCAGCGAGCGCTATATGCCTTATCTCAAAGAACAGTTCCCGCAGGAAATTAAGCTTTCCAGTACCGACTATAACGACGTGGAGTTGATCACGTCAGGAGTGGACGCTTATATCAAGAATATGGAATATAACTTTATCACCGGCAAGAAAGATTTGAAGAAGGACTGGAATTCCTATTTGAACGATTTGTCGGCTTATAATGTGGACAAATTGGCAGAGATTTACGACAAGGCATATCAGGCATATAAAAAGACGCATTGACGAAAAGGGGAAAAAGGAGATGGGAAAAGGAAAAATTTTTATCTGTATACTCGCGGTTGTGATAGCGTTTGCAGCGACTTCCTGCGGACAAAAGGGAAGGGACGATTCTTTGAACGATAGTTCTTCTTCGCACGGCAATTCCTTCGACAGCGGAAGCGGCGACAGTTCACAGCCCGATGACAGAGAGGAGATGGACTTGGATACGCTTTGCCGACAGTTAAGCGCCGATTATTATAGGAAAAATTTGAAAACCTCGCAGCAATCAGGACTTTCCGATCCCTCTGTCGTCGGTGCGGACGAGGAAAAAATGAAAGAAACGAGATATCCCGTTCCGTCGGAGAGCGCGTTCGCGGCGGTATACAATGTTGCGGACAGAGGGATTCTTCCTTCCAACGCCGATAATTCCGCCCTTTTGAACGCACTGCTCAAATCTCTCAAAGGAACGGAGGGGCTTAAAAAAATATATTTCCCCGCAGGCGTGTACCGGTTTTCTTCTACCCTTGTTTTAAACGGACTCAGCGGCGTGTATTTTACGGGTGAAAAAACTACGGAATTTATGATGACGGAATGGACGGAAGCCGTCAAGTTGTCCGAATGCGAGGATATACATTTTAACGATATCGACTTCGATTATGCGACGAGTTCGACGGTGACGGGCACGGTGGTCGCCGCGGACGATACGGCGCGCAGCGTCACCGTTCTCATTAACGAGGGCTTTGATTTGACGAATTATCGTTATAACGGGGGCAAAATCAAGTACGGCAACTATATGGAATTTGTGCGCGACGAGCGAACGGGAGATTGGATTCCCGATAAAGACGGAATGTTGCGTTATAATTCCACAGGGGATCAGGTTCAGATGATTCCCGACGGTTCTTACGACGAGGCGACCAACCGGCTCACTCTGACGTTCGGGACCGGATATTATAAGCGCCCCGAAATCGGGAAAACGGTATCGGTGGGATATACCATGTACGAGTTTTATACCGTCTACGCCTCGGATTGCAGTGATTTTTATATGGAGAGTTGCAATGTGTATTCTTCGGTGGGAATGACGTTCGGACTCTATTCTTCGAAAAATATCTATCTCAACCGTACCAACCTCGTGTTGCGGGAAGGAAGCAACAAACTGATGACGGCAACGGCAGACGGATTGCATACGAATGACTGCTACGGCGAAATCGTCGTTTCCAACAGTATTTATGAGTATTCGCACGACGACGCGATAAACGTATGTACTTTTTATAAGACCGTTTCTTCCGTTTCGGGAAATGTGATCACGTGCAACGCGCCCGACGCTGCCTCCAACTTCCCGACGGAGGCGGGCGACATTATCGAGATATACAATCGCGCTATGGAAGTCGTACAGACGTATACGGTGACTTCGGTGAGCGGTTACGGCCTGGTATATGAAATTACCGTCAATAAGCGGGTCAAGGAAGTGGAAGAAGGTTACCTTGTGGGAAATCTCACCCGTACCCCCGCGTTGACTGTGGACAATTGCGTGTTCCGCAACAAGCGCAATCGCGGCATCCTCTGTCAGACGCAGAATTCGAGCATCCGAAACTGTACTTTTTACAATGTGATTCACGGTTCCGTCAGTCTGCATAGTTCTTTCGATGGATATTTCAACGAAGGGCTGATTCCCCGCAACGTGACCGTGGAAAACTGCAAATTTATCAATAATTGCGCGGAAGGAAGCACGGCGGACATCTTTGTGAGCCGATTCGGCGGAGAGATCAAACCGGGCACCATCACGGGAATTACGATAGAAAATAATTTTTTCAACGGCGATTTCGAGTATGGACTGTCTTTTGTCGGTGCGGGCGATTGTACGGCAAAAAATAATCTGTTTTATAACGACCGATCGGCGTCCGTAAAAAAATATTACCTTGCAAACGTGACAAAATCGGAAAATATTTCTCTGACGGACAATTTCGTATACTTTTCTGCCGCGAAAGGCGTATGGAAGTTTATAGAGGAAAGCGATTCCACGGGAATCGTGCTTTCCGGAAACGGTGTGCATAACGCGGAGGCGGCGAATAAATAAGGCAGGAGAAAAGATGAAAAAGAATTCTAAAATAATTTGTTTAATGCTTGGGATCAGCCTCTTGGCGGGAAGTTTCGCTTCCTGTACAAAACGGAACGACAACTCGTCTTCTTCGTCCGATTCCTCTTCCTCGCAGACGCAAAGTTCCTCTTCGGAAGAAAAACAGACGATCGCGGAAGCCGTGAAGTTGCTCGACGACACCCCGTACGCAAGTTCCGCGGTGACGGAAAATTACGGTCTGTCGGAGGCCTCCTCGGTGGGCGTGAAGTCGGAAGAAACAAAGGAAGCGTTATATGCGGGAAAAGCGGACGGAGAATTCAAAACGAATTGCCTGATCGACTTTGAATCCTTTTCGGGGACGGACGACGAGAAGATGACGCAGGCGCTCTCTTCGGCAAAGACCGAGAATAAAGAAGGCGAAAAAGTCAAGATCAAATTTCCTTCCAGGGATATTCTCCTGACCTCCGCAGTCACGCTGTCGGGGTTTGACGGGCTTTACCTCGAAGGCGGCGAAAACACACAGTTTTTAATGGATTGCAGTACGGTCGGCTGGATAAGCGCGCTTTCCGTTTCTTCTTGCAAAGATTTGCATATCAACGGTTTGGATATCGACTATAAAGTTTTGCCTTCCATTGTGGGCATCGTCGTTTCTTCCGATACGGAAACGTTGTCCGTCACGATGAGTATTCCTCAATCCATGCGCTCCACGGTCGACGCATATCTGGCAAATCCCGCGCTGTATTCTCAGCTTTGTTCGGTCATCGAGTTTAACCGATTTACGAGCGCGCCCGAAGAGGACGGTATTGTGGCGATTTCGGGCGAAGGGATATTTGAAAGTTGGAAATTCAACGGCAATGACGAGATCACTCTTACTTTTAAAGACAGTTACCGTTCCTCGTTCAAGGCTCCCGCAAAAAACGCGCCCGTTTCTTTGGCGTTTACTATGTATAATCGTGCGGGCGTGACCTTTTCCGATTGCGAAAACGTATTCGTCGAGGATGTGGATCTTTACTCCTGTCCCGGTATGGGTGTGACGGTGAGCGGCACGAAAAATTTTTATGCCAATCGCCTCGATATTGTCTTGAAGGACGAAGATAGGCGGATGACCTCCACGGCCGACGGATATCATATTTCCAACTGTTTGGGCGAAGTGAAGATTACAAATTGTATCATCGAGAATACGCACGACGACGCATTGAACATCAAATCGGGATATTGGTATACGCTCGGCAGTTACGATGCGCAGGCGCGTACTTTTAACGTCAACAAAAAGACGGGCGCCAGCCCCATGACGGAAGTGGGGGATACGGTGGAATTTTACGACAGCGCCACATTCGAAAGACTCGGTTCGTTCACGGTTACGGAAGTTTCAGGCGATACGGGCGCGATGCAGCTTACGGTGAAACAGCGGATCTCGGGCAGCGTGGATTGGAGCAACGCTATGATGACCAACGTTTCCAAAGTCGCGGAATTTACTTTCAAGAACAACATTGTCCGCAATAAACGCAATCGCGGCATTCTCGTGCAGGTACGCGGTGCGCTGATCGAAAATAACGCTTTCCTCAACGTCGGACACGGTTCCATGCAGATCGCTTCGGCGATGGATCAGTACAACGAGTGCACGCTGCCCAAAGATATCGTCATACGCAACAATAAGCTCATCAATAACGGCTATCTGCAGGGCGAAGGGCTGCGCGGCGACATTTCCGCGTTTGCCATCGGTTCGGGCGCGCTCGTCGCCCCGTCGGGTACGGTGACGGGGATAGAAGTGACGAACAATTATATCTCCAATACGGGAAATGCGGGAATCAGTTTCAGAGGCGTGGGAGATTCCACAGTCAAGAACAATCTCTTCTATAATACGGCTCGCGTATATGCCAGCATCCTCACCGAATGCTGTATCGAGCTGGAAAATTGCGCGGCGCTGGCGATAGACGGCAATTACAATTATAATACCAACGACTCGGAGAGTTTTTCGGGTATCATTCCTTCCGGAACGACCAAAACGGAGGACATCGCCTTAACAAATAACGTTAATCTTAAATATCAGGAGATCGACGGCGACGTGCCCAATACCATGGTTTCCAAGCTTGCCGGCGGCACGATCACGGTAGACGGGGATATTTCCGAATGGGAAAATATCGGCAGCGAGATCGCTATGGACGGCGCCAGTCTGACGACGGGGGACGAGATCCTTCACGACGCGTATAAGGATGTGTTCGACGTGCTTATGTGCAAGATCGCATGGACGGACGAGGGAATTTATTTTGCCTTCAATATTTACGACAACAAGCTCGATTTCAAGACAATCGCCAATTTCTGGGAAGGCGACTGCGCCGAATTTTTCCTTTCGACCGTGACGGATATGCCCAATGCGGACTTCCAGCTTTTCAAAAACGACGGCGACGTGTTGCAGATGTCGGTGGTGCCTTCATGGAATCCCTGCTATACGGTGGTGGAAAGCAGGACGAATGCCGCGATTGCGGCGGGACGCGCCCATATCTCCGCGGCGGCGGCTCTCCGTTCGGACGGATATTCCGGCGAAGTATTCCTGCCCTTCTCGCTCTTTCAAACGGCGAAAACTTCTATCGACGAAGGAAAAAGCATCGCCATGGCATTCGTCTTTATGGATGGCGACCGCGACGATATCGGCAGAAAACGTATACAGGTATCCAACGTGCCTCATTTCGTGGAGGCGTATAAGACAAAGACGGCAAAAATGCCTGTGTTTACCTTTGTCGATTGATTTTAGAAATCTATAAAATTCATATAGAGAAATCTTATTTTGGAGGAAAATCAGGATGAAACTCAACAAATTCAAATCGTTGCTGGCATTTTTGCTCGTTTGCGGTTTAACGGTTTCCGCGGCGTCTTGCGGGGGAGAAACGTCGACTTCCGACTCTTCTACGCAGTCCTCGGAAAGCGTGGCGGACAGCAGTTCCGATTCGGCAGACAGCAGCAGCGACAGCAGCGCGGAACAGCCCGATACCACGGCTCCCGTCATTACTTATGCGGACGGAAAGAAGGACAGCTACACGATGGTTTCGGGAGAGAAAGTCACGTTGCCTTCTGCGACGGCGGCAGATGAAAAAGACGGCGCGGTGGATGTGGACGTAAGCGTAACGTCAAAGGGCGCGTCGATCGTCAAGACGGAGGCGGGATATGAATTTTCTTCCACTACCGCGGGTACATATCAGGTTTCCTATTACGCTGTCGACGAGGCGGAAAACGAAACCGAGGAATTTATTTCCGTGACGGTTACGCCCATCGTTCCCGAAACGACGCTCGAAGCGGGGGCGGGAAATATCGAAAACCTTAAAGAGGGAAAGACTTACGTCGAAAACTTTGAAAACGGTTATAGCGGCGCTCTTGCAAAGGGCTTCTCCTATTCCACCGAAGACGGAACGCCCCAGGCCAGCATTCAGGCGACCGCCGATTCCATCGCGGGCAATTCCTTGATTATCGACTACACCACCTGTGCGTGGAATACGAATACGCAGTTCTGGTTCGGTACTCTTGACGAATACATCAAATCGGGAAAATGGACGATTTCCATGGATGTAAAGGTTCTCGGCGGCGCGGCTCCCTCGGGAATATATCTGTCCTTTATTTACGACGGAGATAACAGCGGCGAAAATCAACAGTTCGCGCTCGGCGCGGTAGGCGAAACCAAGACGGTGACGCTGACGGGCAACAAAACGTTTGATCCTTCCAAGACTTGGCATTTCAGAACGTTTTTCTATACGGGCGATTCTTCTTATTCCTATGCGAATTTTAAGCTTGCCATCGATAATATATCCATCACGGTCAAAGAGGTGGTGGACGACACGGTGGAGCGTACGGGTACGCCCAAAACTTTGACTTTCGCAGACATAGACGGAAAATCTTATACGCTTACGGGCGCGGACGATAATTACACGGCGCTCAGCGGCGCGATGCAATATCTGGATAAGAGCAAGGTGGTGGCGAGCGAACGCCTTACGCAGGAAGAGGCGGACAATCTCACGGCGGACAACGGATTCACTTCCGATTATATCATCGAGGCAAACACACAGATCGTCACCTTCGACGCTTTGAAGAATGTGTGCACCGACAGCACTTACGAGTATACGATTTCCTTTAAGGTATATTCCAAGAACGCGAGCGGATGGCATATCTTTATGACGGACGGATCGGGCGCGCAGTCGGGGGCGAAATCCATGCCCGCCGTAACGGGTCCCACGACTTTTACGCATACTTTTGTCGGCTCGGAAAAGTATGTGAATATCGGTCTTTATAACGGCTCTATCGCGCCCCTTTATATCGGAGATATTACGATCGGAGCCGCGAAACGGCAAGACACGGAAAAATCTCCGAACGGCTACGAAGTGGGAAAAACATGGACCAAGGATGCCTCCGCGCTCAATCTCGGCAATAAGGGCACCGCTGTCAAATGCAGCGAGATTACTCTTGCGGATAATACGAAACTTTCGGATAACGCAGGCTTTGAAAACAACGCCGTTCATTTTAGTAAAGAAGCCAATTCTACCATGGAGCTGTTTAGACCGGAAGGAACGATTGAGATCGGTTGTACCTATGAAATTACGTTCTGTTTGTATCTCGTGTCTTGTCCCGATAAATTGATGATAAACATCGACAATAACGCGTTTGTCGATATTCTTGCCAATCAGACGGGATATAAAAAAGTGACGATCACTTGGAAAGCGACGAAAGACGCGGATTATTTCAGTCTGTACCTTCCTTCTGCGGCGGGTGAATTCTATTTGGCTTCGATGAGTTATAAACTCACGAAACTTGCGTAAAACCAAAAACGGCAATGATACCGCCCTGCTTGAAGCGGGGCTGCACATATGTCGGGCGGAGTAAACGATGATTTTTGCAACGAGAGAATTAAAGGAAAGAATAGAAAAGAATATAGAAAGGCTGACGGATAAAAACTATTGCGTGCCCGATATTTTTTCAAACGGAGGAGATTGGCCAGGCGATTGGCAGGGACGGGCGATACTCGCTTTGTGTATGCAGTATGAAGCGGGAAACCGCGCTTCGGAGAGCATTTTCAGACAGGTAAAGGAGATCATCGACGCGCTGCCCCGTGAAGTGAACGAAGACGGATATTTTGGGAACAAAGCGAACGGCGAAAGCGTCAACGAACAGCAACTTTCGGGAAACAGCTGGTTTGTTCGCGGTCTTTGCGCATACTATCGCATCACGGGCGAAAAAAGAATCTATAATCTTTTGGCAGGGATAGGGGAAAAGATGTTTCTTCCCTTAAAAAAGTTTATCGAAAAGTATCCCGTCGGAGAGCGCATTGTCGGGGGCGTCGGGGGGCATATCGTCAAGCGCTCCACGGAAGGGTGGGAACTTTCTTCCGACGTCGGCTGCGCGTTTATTTCTTTGGACGGACTGACCGATTTGTGCGGCATCGTCAAAAATCCTGAATTTTTATCCCTGGCGGAAACGATGGCCGATAAATTTCTTTCTTTTGATTACTGCGGTTGTAAATTTCAGACGCACGCCATGCTTTCGGGCACCCGCGGCGTGCTTCGCCTGGCGGAACTGACGGGCAAGCGAAGCTATCTTCAAAGCGCGGAAAAGAATTTCGCCCTGTACGCTTCCGAGGGGACCACGGTCAATTACGCCAATTTCAATTGGTTTCGCCGTCCGCAGACCTGGACGGAGCCGTGCGCGTTCGTCGATTCCCTCATTCTCGCGCTGGACTTATATAAAGCGACGAAAAAGGAGGAATATCTGCGCTTTGGAAATCGCGTCTATCTCAACGCTTTTCGCTCCGCACAGCGCAAAAACGGCGGCGCGGGGTGCGAAACGTGTCTGTGGGAAAACAACGACGAACTTCGCATACAGCTCTATGAAGCGAATTTTTGTTGTTCCATGCGCTTTGCGGACGGATTGAATTGCGTTCGGGAGCATTCTGTGCTTGCCGAAAAATCGGGCGAATACGCCGCATATTTCACGACGGGCGGAGAGTGGATTTCCGAGGACTGCGAGTTTGCTTATACGTTCGATCTTAAAACTTCCGCCGCCGCTGTCGAGGTGAAAAAGGGACGGATAGGGAGTTTGCGCCTGTATATGCCCGAGGGGGTGCGGTTGCTCGCAGAGGAGCGTTCGGGAAAAGTCGCTGACTTTGAGGGACCTTTTGCCGTGCTGAAAGATCTCGCCTGCGGTATACATACCTTTCCGCTGTCGATACGTCCCACGGAGGAAGTCCGAGCGGGGAGGACCGTTCGTTTTTTTGCCGATTACCTGTTGACGGAAAAACGGTATCGGGACAATTCTCCCATTGGTTTGCGTTTCGGTGAAAGAGTGTTCAGTCCTTTCGGGGATTGCGTGACGGCGGAGGAAACCTGCGGCGCAAATGCATACGTACAGAAGATATAGTTTTTTGTTTTAAAAAATCCCGTGCGGAGTATATCGCTCCGCACGGGATTTTATTATTTAGTGTTTTTCATTAAATCGATAAACGACTTTTTCCTTTCGGCGGGCAAAGCGTTAAGCAAATCGAGAATTTCTTTGTCCTGCTCATAGTCGGCATAATTATCGGCAAAGAACTCGGCGCAAGATATTTCAAGAGCACTTAAAATATTTAAAAGAATAGAAACTTTAAGATTAAACTTGCTGCTTTCAAGATGATTAATATAAGCTTCATTTTTCTCTATTCGCAAACTCAATTCTCTTGCGGAAAGATTTTTCTTATTTCTGAAATAGCCGATACGCTGTACTAAATTATCCAAATCCATATAAATTTAACCTTATAAATATTCAAAATAGCATTGCTGATTTATGAATTAAGAGAAAGCTTTTAAGATTGATTGAGAAGTACTGCTTTTATGTGTTAACTAAATAACTATTTTAAATTTTTCATTAACTCTAAAATCATTTTCTTATTATCTGCCGACAATTTTTCAAAAGTGCTTGCGAGTTCCTTGTCTGTTTTATAAGTCATAAAGTTTTCGGCAAAAAATTCCTCGCAGGAAACATTTAACGTTTCTAAAATTTTTAATAATACGGAAGTAGGCAAATTGAAATCTTTACTTTCTAATTTGTTGATATATCCTCCATGTTTTCCGATAAGTAAACTTAATTCTCTCGCGGAAAGGTTTTTTTTGTTCCTGAAATAACCGATACGTTGTACTAAAATATCCAAATCCATATAAATTTAACCTTATATCTTTTTAGTATACAACTATTGATTTGATGATTTAAAAAGAACTTTTTGACGGCGATGGAATCGAGCGGCGTTTTGAGCTTTAAAAAGAATAAACATTATTCATCAAAATTTATGCTATCGAATAAAGTTGAATCGAAAAATTTTGAGAGAGGCATTTTAATAGAATCGCACAATTTTTTAAGTGTAATTACCCCTAAACTTATAGTTTTTTTGTTTCTGAAATCATATAAAGTTGACGGGGTAACGCCGCTATTGATTGCCCATTCGGATAGAGTAATTTTTTCTTGCGTGCAAATTTCTTCAAGTCTTGTTATTAAAGCTGAACTGAAAGCCTCAATATTTCTTTGTTGAATTTCTTTATAATTCATAGTATAGAACCTCTATTATCCATTTCCATATCGAAATAATTATACTACTTGTTGATATTTTGTGCTCTCGCCCTTTCGATAAGATATTTTTATATATAATTTCGAAATCAAACACCGATAAAAAGAGGAAAAATTGGGACGATGGTAAGTTATTCGTCAAAATTGATTTCATTAAATAAGCTGAAATTAAAAAATTCTGACATAGACATTTTGATAGAATCACACAATTTTTTAATTACAATTAAACCTAAGGTTATCGTTTTTTTATTTTTAAAATCATATAAAGTTGATGGGGTAACGCCGCTATTGATTGCCCACTCGGATAAAGTAGTTTTTTCTTTTTTACAAATTTCTTTTATTCTCGTTAACAATGCTGAGCTAAAAGCGTCGATGTTTCTTTGCTCGATTTCTTTATAATTCATAGTTGATTGCCTTATTATCCTTTCTCGTATCGAAATAATTATACTACTTATTGATATTTTGCGCTCTCGCCTTTTCGATAAGATATTTTTATACGAAATATCTATATTAAATATTGACATTTTCAATTTAATCCTATATAATATATATATCTTATATATTAAGGCACAAGGAACAAGGCTGATAAATTTAGGATTGGTAAGCTATATCCGCGAGTCGTTAGAGGAAAAATGAAAACGAAATTATGCGCGCTCTTTTTTATGTTTCTTTTACCCTTACTTTCCGCTTGCAGCGGAGGGGAAAATTTGCCTGAACGGAAACCGTATTCTTTAAAATTGGGGACCTATGAATTTGAAACGGCTACTTTGACAAACATATTCACCGAAGAGGTGGAAGAAAAAACGTCCGATGAACTTATTAGCGCTTCCTCCGAAGAATGTGTGAAATGGAAGTTTTTGGACAACTTTTCCGTTACGATCAAGGAAGACACCGAATTTATTTACACGAAGGACAATCGCTGTGTGGTGCTGAAAGGAGGTCTGGCGTTTGAACTTATCGCAGAGGACACGCTGCAAGTACATCTTTCCGCTTGGCGCACCTATGACCTCGAATTATATGATATCGTTATCGTTTTAGCTTGGGGACCGCGATATTGCTGATGGGGAGCTTTTCTATGAAAACGTGTTGTTTTATAGGTCATCGAATAATAGAGCATACCGACGAATTACACGGGAAAATCGAAAAAGCGGTGAAGCGTTTAATCGAAAGCGGCGCGGAAATATTCCTTTTCGGCAGCAAAAGTCAATTTAATGATTTGGCCTTGAAAATCGTAACGTCTTTGAAAGAAAAATACCCGTTTATAAAACGGGTATATGTTCGCGCGGAGTACGAGTTTATAAGCAGGGAATATGAAAAGTATCTCTTAGAAACGTATGAAGAAACGTACTTTTCCCCGAATGCCCGCCATGCGGGAAAACTTGTTTATATAAAAAGAAATCGGGAAATGATCGATAAAAGCGATATTTGCGTCTTTTATTACGATAAGGAAAACAGGGAAGCGGGCGGAACAAAAATCGCTTTCGAATACGCCGTCAAAAGACAAAAAACAATCGTTAACATTTTAGAGTAACGCAGGGAAGCCGACGATCTTTTCATCTGCATAGGAAAAGAAAGGGGAGGAAGAACAAAGAGGCAGATGCAGAGAGGAAACGGGGAACGCGGACAGGCGGGCGCGCGGGAGTGCAAGTGGCGAACGGAAAAGCAAGAAAAAAAGGGGCGCGTAAAGACTCTCTTTTTGCGATAAACTTGCAGGACAAAATTTCCCTCCGACGCGCTGCGGACAAATTTCATAATTATAGCCGCCGTTTGGAGTGTCGATTGTCGCCATCAAGCTTATACGTTGAATTTGATAACTTATTCGTCCTTCTTTTTCTATTTTCTTCAATCTAAGGCAAGCCCCCGACTTATCCGTGGCGTGGGGATTTGTTGAAAAATTAAAAAAGGAGAGCAAAATTATTTCGCTCTCCTTTTTCTTTGCCTTGTAAAGTTAGATCTTCACGTGTGAAGTGTATATATTTTACTATCCTTAATTTTTAAATAAATCTTTAAATTCTTTTACTTTTCGCTGGTCATTGATTGAGTTGGATATTACCCTAAAATCTTCCTTTTTAATTTCTGCTTGAACGCAAATATCCTCTCCTGTGAAAGGATGAAAGAAGTCCGCTAAAACAAAGCCTCGGGTTTTAATAAAATTATCTACAACCACGCCAATAAATCCGCTTTTTAAGTTATAGTGAATATAGTTATCGTTTAATAAAATAATCGCATCCATTGGCTCGACCAATCCATTATTTTGATATTTATTCATGTTATTTTCTCCTTAATCTTTAAATCCGGAAAAGGGCGTCGACAGCTTTATTTCACCTTTTGGCAATAAAATCCATCCGGTTTTTAGATATACAGTTTTCCCGCTTTTCGTTTCTATATCGACAACAATTTCAATTCTTGCAGAAAAGCCATTCGTTCCCTTATAAATATAATCTCCATCGCAATATTTTTGTAAAGCTTGTGATATATACATTTTTTGCAAATATGCGCTGTCTTGTTGTGTGTATCCCCAGCTTTCAAATAATTCCTTTTTCCCGTCTTTATATTTTTCACTAAAAATGTAATCTGTGAATTTGCGAATATCACAAGCGGCATTCGCTGTCACATTAGGAATTGGCTTGTTGATCTTTTCTAATCTGCATTGACATTTCACATGGTGTGGATATTTTGGCATATTTTTCACAATAAAATAACAATCATCAAATTTATCGCAATCGTCTTGCCAATCATTTTTTTGGGCTATCCACTGCACCCAATCATCTCCTTTTAGCGATATAAAAAATTTTAATAATTTTTCCATCGCTTCATTTAGTACCCCCATATTATATCATCCCTCCTAAAATAAAGCAAACAAACGAATCCGATTTGGATTCGTTTGTTTTTCTGCATTATAACATACAATTTTAGTTTGTCAAGCGAGCACTGCCAACTTTTTGATGAAAATTAAATTTTTTTAATTCTACATCCTTATAGAGAAGATTTGCAAAAAACGGCTACTTTTTCAGGGAGGCAAGATAGACCATGAGCACGGAAACGTCGGCGGGATTGACGCCCGAGATGCGCCCCGCCTGTCCGAGATTCAAAGGGCGGACGCGGTTTAATTTTTCCTGCGCTTCGAGGCGCAGACCCTTGATTTGCGAATAGTCTATATCATCGGGCAGGAGCTTGTCTTCGAGCCGTTTCGCGCGCTCTATCTGTTCGAGGCCCTGTTTGAGATATCCCTCGTAGCGCACGGAGATTTCCGCCGTTTCGCGAATGTCCTTGGGATATTCGAAAAACGCTCCGAAATAGTCGCAAACGTCTTTTAACGGGATATTTCTCTTTAACATATCGGCATACGAAACGCTGCCCGCGGGCGCGTCGTAGCCGTAGCGGACGATGAATTCCGCCGCGTCTTTGGGGGACACGCGGGCGCGGAGCGCCTCTGTCAACTGCTCGTAAATTTCTTTTCGCCGCAAAAACGCGCGGTAGCGTTCCTCCGTCGCCAATCCGCAGGCATATCCCTTTTCCGTGAGCCTGAAATCGGCGTTGTCCTGTCTAAGACAAATACGGTGTTCGGCGCGGGAAGTCATCATGCGATAGGGCTCGTCGGTGCCTTTCGTCACGAGGTCGTCGATGAGCACGCCGATATACGCCTCGTCCCGCCGCAAAATAAAGGGGGGGAGTCCGCGAAGCTTCAAGGAGGCGTTCAGGCCCGCCATCAGTCCTTGCGCGGCGGCTTCCTCGTAGCCCGACGTTCCGTTGATCTGCCCCGCCGTGTAAATCCCTTCTATCTTTTTAAATTCGAGCGTGGGCAGGACGTCCAGCGTATCGATGCAGTCATATTCGATGGCGTAGCCGTAGCGCACGATGTCCGCGCGTTCTAACCCCGCCACGGACGCGTACATGGCGCGCTGAACGTCGTGCGGCATGGAGGTGGATAAGCCCTGCGCGTACACTTCCAGCGTATCCTCGCCCTCCGGCTCCAAAAAGATCTGATGCCGCTGTTTGTCCTGAAAACGCACCACTTTGGTTTCTATGGACGGACAGTAACGGGGACCCGTCGAACGAATGGTGCCGTTGTAGAGGGGAGAACGTTCGAGATTTTGCAAAATGATTTCGTGCGTCTTTAAATTGGTGTAAGTGAGATAGCAGGGCACCTTATTTTTCGGGGGCGCGGGGGAGAGGAAGGAAAAGGGATAAATATCCTCGTCCCCCTCCTGAATCTCGCATTTTTCGTAATCGACGGTGCGGCCGTCTAACCTCGCGGGCGTGCCCGTCTTAAACCTGCGTATCTTGAAGCCCAGCTTTCTTAAATTTTCGGTAAGAAACGTGGCGTTCGAAAAACCGTTCGGACCCGATTTTTTCACCACCGCCCCCGTAATCGTTTCGGAATTGAGATATACGCCTGTGCAGATCACGACGGCGCGGCAGAGGACGACGCCGCCGTGCGTGGTCCTGACGCCCGCGCATTTGCCGTTTTCGACGAGTATTTCCGAAGCTTCCGCCTGTAAAATGCGCAGATTCGGCGCGTGTTCCAGCGTCTTTTTCATTTCGCGGTGATAGGCGTTTTTGTCCGACTGCGCGCGCAGGCTTTGGACGGCGGCGCCCTTGCCGACGTTCAGCATCCGAAGTTGCAGGGCGGTCTTGTCGGCATTTAAGCCCATTTCCCCGCCCAGCGCGTCTATTTCCCTGACGAGGTGCCCCTTGGCGGTGCCGCCGATGGAGGGATTGCAGGGCATGAAACCGATGCTGTCGAGATTGAGCGTCAGCATCACCGTTTTCAGTCCCGTGCGCGCTAACGCCAGCGCGGCTTCGCAGCCCGCGTGTCCCGCGCCGATCACGGCGGCGTCCGCCGTATATTCGATAAATTCTTTGATGTTTTCCATAACGACCGTAAAGAGTGTTTCTGCGCGGCGCGGCGGAACGTTTTTTATCCCGTTCCGCCGCCGCAAGTATAAAAGAGTGTAAACTTCCGAAAAATAGCGGAAGGGGGCGAATTTTTCCTGTCCTTTCGTCCCGCGCCGCCCCTGCGCGGGGAGCTTTTTCCGCGGTGCGCGCCCCGGCTTCACGCTCGGCGGAAAAGCGAGGGCGCAAAGATCATTGTTTTAAGATGATGTTTTTAATATCGTCCACTTCTTTCGCCATCTTTTCGTTGAGCTTGATCAGTTCGTCCACTTTATCGCGCGAATACATGATGGTGGTGTGATCTCTCCCGCCCATGATATTGCCGATGGAAATGAGGGGCAATGTGAGCATTTCGCACATGAGGTAAGCGGCGATCTGCCTCGCTTTGACGAGGTCGGCTTTCTTGCCCTTGCCGAGCAGGTCTTCCCGCTTATATTTATAGTAGCCGCAGACGGCGGAGAGGATGGAATCGGGGGTGATCTCGCCCGTGCTCTGGCTCTCGTTCACCGATTCGGAAAGGGCAAGTTTCGCAAGGCTCAAAGAGATCGGCTCCTCGTGCAGCTTGCTTGCAAACAGCACCTTGGTCAGCCTCCCTTCCAGCGTTCTCACGTCGTGCCCCGAATCGTTGGCCAAAAATTCCAGCACGTCGTCGGGCATGGGGCATTTGCGCTCCAAAGCCTTGCGCTTTAAAATGGCTATCTTCGTTTCGAGGTCGGGCGGCTGGATGTCCGCGATCAGCCCGCCCTCAAAGCGGGTGCGAAGCCTCTCTTCCAAAGTGGCGATTTCCTTGGGCGGTCGGTCGGAGGTGAGCACGATCTGTTTGTTCTGCGAGGACAGCTCGTTGAAGGTATGGAAAAATTCCTCCTGAACGCCCGGTTTCTTCGCCAGAAACTGAATGTCGTCTATCATCAGAATATCGACGTTGCGATAGTGCAGACGGAATCTCGCTCCCTTGTCCCGCGAGGAGATCTTTCCCGAGATCATCGAATCGATAAACTCGTTGAGGAAGTTTTCGCAGGTGGTGTAGAGCACGCGCTTTTCCGGCGACGCCTTGGCGATATGATTGGCGATCGCCTGCACGAGGTGGGTCTTCCCCAGGCCCGATTCGCCGTAGATAAAGAGGGGATTGAAGCTTTCGCCCGGGTGTTCCGCCACCGATTTCGCCGCGGCGTATACGAATTTGTTGGAAGAGCCTACGACAAAGGAATCGAACGTGAAATTTTTGTTGACGGGCACGGGCTTGAAATCGTCCGCGACGTCCTCTTCCTCTTCGAGCGTGTACGTTTCGCTCCCTTCGACGACCAGCCTGAAATCGGTGATGCCGCTGTCGCTTTTGGAAATGGCGTCCCGAAGGGAAACGGCGTGCTTTTTCATGATGGTGTTGGCGGCGAGTTCGGTGGGGGCTTTGAGGTAGATGCGCCGATTGATGATATCCACGGGTTCGAGGTCTTTTATAAACGCGTTGAAAGAAACAGGGGGAATGATTCCCTCCGCTTTGTCCCGAATTTGTTTCCATAAAAAGGTGATCTGCGATTTTTCTGCCATTTTCCACTCCGCTCCAAAATTATTTTCCCTGAATCGGGCGCGAATGTTTTGTCTTTTTAGAAATTATTTGATATAATTATAATACAAAATCGAAGGAAAAGAAAGTATTTTCGGCGGGTTTTTCGAGGATTATGCAAATAAAAAATTTGTCCCTTCAAAATTTCAGAAATTACGAAAACGAAAAATTCACCTTCTCGGAAGGTCTGAACGTCCTTTTCGGAAAAAACGCCCAGGGCAAAACAAACTGCGCCGAGGCGGTCTTTTACCTCTGCACAGGCACTTCCCTTCGCATTCGCCACGACAAACAACTCATCCGCATCGGAGAGCCGTGCGCGAAAATCTCCGCCGAGGCGGAAAACAGATACGGCTCGGTCACCATCGAGGCGGATATTTTCGAGGACAAACGCGAACTGCGCGTCAACGGCGGCAAAATCACGAAGAACGCCGATCTCATGGGACATATCAACAGCGTATTCTTTTCCCCCGGCGAGCTGCGTCTGATTCAGGACGGACCCGACGAGAGGCGGCGATTCATGAATATGTCCATTTCCCAGACCTCTCCCGCTTACTATACGGCGCTCCTTCGCTATAATAAAATCCTCGATCAACGCAACGTGCTTTTGAAAAACCGCGACGTCGAACTCATTTTGGACACGTTGCCCGTGTGGGACGAACAGCTTTGCAAATACGCGGCGGTCATCGTCCGAAAACGCGCGGAGTTTTTGGAAAAGCTGGCGCCTTACGCCAAGGAACTCCACGCTTTTTTGACGGACGGCGCGGAAGAACTCGTCATTTCTCCCGAAAAGAAATACGAGGGCGAGGAAGGGGAGATTGCGGAAAAACTAAAAAAGCAGCTCGGCCGCAACTATGAAAAGGATTTGCGTTTGGGCTTCACGACGGTGGGACCGCACCGCGACGATATCGACTTTTTCATTTCGGGCAAAGACGCCAAGGCATACGCCTCGCAGGGGCAGACGCGGACGGCGGCGCTCTCCGTCAAGCTTGCGGAAGTGGAGATTTTCCGCGAGCTTTCGGGGGAATACCCCGTGCTCATTCTCGACGACGTGATGAGCGAACTCGACCTGCCCCGCCGCAAGAAGCTCTTAAAGCGCATCACTTCCGTACAGACCATTCTCACCTGTACGCACGCGGAGCGGGTGCTGTACGGCGCGGAGTGCAGAAAGATCCGCATCGAGGACGGCAAAATCAGGCGGGACAAGGAGGAACAGGGCGTATGACGGAAAAAACCGCGGGGGCAGGGTTGAGATTACGGACGGATCTGCACACGCACAGCGTCTATTCGGACGGGTATTACGCCCCCGAGGAGCTTTGCCGCCGCGCGAAGAATAACGGCGTACAGCTTTTGTCCGTTACCGACCACGACACGATGAACGGCGAGGAGGAAAAGCGCGCCGCCGCCGAAAAGTACGGCATCAGGTACGTTTCGGGCTGGGAAATTTCCGCCTACGCGGGCGAGAGCAAAATACACGTCACGGGCTATCGCTGCCAAAGGAACGAAGCGTATCTGCGCTTTATGAAAGAGCGGCGGGAGCTTGGCATGGAGCGCGCTGCGGACAGCGTGAAGAAACTGCGGGGCGCGGGGATTTATCTCTCTTTGGAGGACGCGAAGGCGCGGCGCGCCGACCCTTCCTCGCCCGTGCACACCATGCACATCGCGCAGGCGGCGGCGTTCGTTTCGGGCAAAACGCCGGGACAGATTTACGAGGAATACCTCGCGCCCGGAAAAATCGCCCATTCGACGCTCGGCCGCCCCACGCCCGAACAGGCGATCGACTGCATCCACGCCGCGGGCGGCGTCGCGAGCATAGCCCACCCCGGTCGGATCACGCTTTCGTTTGCCGAGCGGGAAAAGATGATTTTATCGCTCGTAAGGTACGGCGTGGACGGTATAGAAGCGGTGTATACGACGCATACTGAGAAGGAAACGGAGTACTTCAAGGCGCTCGCCGAAAAATACGGTCTGCTCGTCACGGGCGGTTCGGATACGCACGTGGAAACGGACGATCATAGAATCGGCAGTCCCGTCTTTTATCCTTCTGAGCGGCTGTTAAAGGCGATAGGCGTCTTGTAAGCCGTATGTTTTCGGTGAACGCTTCCCTGCCCCGTACGGCGGGCAAACGGGATACATACATAGCGAGGGGCGTTCATGAGGAAAAGAAAATCGGATACGGCACGTTTTTTCGCACCCTTTTTGGCGGGTGCGTTTTTATTTTTTGCGGCGCCGACAGCGGCGGTAAGGGCGACGACGCCCGCGGTCTGCGCCGCGGCGGAGATCGGAGAGGATACGGCGGCCGCGGGAGGAAAGTTCGTTTCGGACAGGCTCCCGCGCGGGGTGAAGATAGACGGCGTGCTCGTAGGGGGAATGAACAGAAAAAAGGCGGCGAAGCTTTTAAGGCGGCTGCTTGCCGAGAAGGTCCCGAAGCTCACGATAAAGACGCCGAAGGGGAGCTATACGTTCGCCTATCCGCAGATCGGCTTTTCGGACGACTTGGAAGAGCTGCTCTTGACGGCGGAGAAAAACGGGGAATACGCTTCGCGGGTGCGTTACTTTTTGAACGGCGAAAAGACGCAGACGGACTATATCTGCGACAATAACGAATGCGCGGCTTTGGACGCGGAAGCGCGTTTTTCGTCCGAAGGATTCGTTTACGAAAAGGAACGCGCGGGAGTGTTCTGCGACCGCGCCCGCCTGCAAAAAGACGTCGCGGCGGCGCTTTGCGCGGAAGCGACGCGGGGCGAGGACGGAGTGCTGAGATTTCCGACCGTTGCGCTCAAAACCCGTCCTCTTTCCCCGAAAAAGACGGAATACGCCGTCAAGAGGGATACGAAAAAGCTTTCCTCTTTCACCACGTATTTCAACGAGGACGATAAGAGCCGAAGCGGGAATATCGCGTTGGCGGCGCGTCGCATCGACGGCACGACGGTGCGCCCCGAGGAGGAATTTTCTTTCAACGCGGCGGTGGGCGCGAGGACGAAGGAGAACGGGTTTCAGGAGGCGAAAGTCATTCAGGACGGGGAGTTTATCATAGGCGTGGGCGGCGGGGTGTGTCAGGCGAGCACGACGCTGTATAACGCGGCGGTATTGGCGGGCTTGAAAATAACCTCCCGCAAGCCCCATTCGCTCGCCGTGCATTATGTGGAGCCGTCCCGCGACGCAATGGTGTCCTCGTACAGCGATTTTAAATTTAAAAATACGCATACGTATCCCGTATATCTGTCGATGAAGGTAAGGGGGGACGCGATTACGGTGACGTTTTACGGGCGCGACGAGGGGTATCGTTATAAAATCGTCAGCGAGAAGATCGGAGAGGTGCCGCCGCCCGACCCCGTGGAAAAAATCGGCAATTACGAAGGTACGATACGGGAAGGCAAAGCGGGGATAAAAAGCCAGGCGTATCTGGAAACGTATTTGTACGGAAAACTCGTCAAAAGGGAAAAACTGCGAACGGACACCTACGCGCCCATCCGCGGAATCGTCGGCAAAAAGAGAACGGAAAACAAGTAAGAAGACGGGATTGCACAGGGAAAACAAAAAGGAGCGAACTTTAAGTTCGCTCCTTTTTGTCGGGACTGTCAATGGTAGATTAAAAAAACGACTTTTATCGGCTTTTTTAGAAAACGGATAGTTATAACGACGAAAGATTTTTATACTTTTAAAAAAACGCGCGTTGTCCGCCGTCCCCCATGCTGCGGAATTTTAAATGTTTTCGATTTTATAGTCAATGTTAAGGTGAATCGGTCAATCCTAATAAATAGTCGGTGCTTACGTCGAAAAATTTTGCAAGAATTATCAATTGATCGCTCCTTATATCGCTTTGACCATTTTCCCAACGCGAGATAGAAGAGGAACCAATTTTTACTTGCTCGCTTAATGCTTTATCGGATAAATCCTTTTCTGTTCTTAACTCTTTTAATCTTTCTGCAAATTTTCTCATAACTATATTATATTACAAAAGTGGGATAAAAATCGTTGACATCCCGTTATAGGGATGATATAATGTATTTATCCCGATAACGGGACGAATACAAAGGAGAAATAGAAAATGAAAAATTGTGCCACCTGTCAGAATCACAGAACTTACTACACAAAATGCGCGAAAACTTTTTACAGACACTGTGTAGGTTTTTGTTCGGAATGCGGAAGAGTGACGGAAAAGGACGAGAGCTGCGAAAAATGGAAAAAAAGAGAGCAAAGCGCATCCAGGCGGATGCATAAGCGCGCCGCTGAGGAGGTAATCGAAAAAATTTCTTCCGATCTTTCGGTGATTGCGCAGATACTGACGGACGATCGTTTGGAGGAGGAAAAGGAAAAAACGATTCAAGGAGCGGATTAATCCCGCTCTTTTCGTTTTTTTGGCGGTAAAAATTTTTTATAGGACAACAGAACAAAAAAATCGATAAACCGACAAAGAAAATGCGGCCAAACGTTTGTGTTTTGCATAAAAAAATGTTATAATAGAAGCAAAAATACGAGAGCGTGAAACATTCGCGTTTTTTTGCGCGTTATTCAAACACGGCGGAGCCGTGTCGCCGTTAGGACAAAAATGCGGGGGCGCGCAAGCGTCCGCGGGTATTTTCTATTTCTATCTCAAATGGCTATATTTGAATAATAAACAGTGATACAATCGGGAAAAGCGCGTCGTTTTCCGGACGGAAGCAAAAATTTGCGCACTCTCCCAAAAAGGCAGGATGACAGGATGGACAGAATTCAGTTAAAGGAAATTTATGCTCGTCTTTCCGAATACGACGGAAAGACGTTGACGGTGGCGGGATGGGCGAGAACCATCCGCGATTCCAAAGCCTTCGGCTTTATCGAACTCAACGACGGCAGCTGTTTCAAAAATACGCAGATCGTCTTTGAGCGCGCAAATCTCGCCAATTATGACGAAATCGCCCATCAAAACGTGGGCGCTTCTCTGATCGTGACGGGAAAAGTCGTTGCGACGCCCGAAAACAAGCAGCCGTACGAGATAAAAGCGGAAAAGATCGCCGTCGAGGGGGAATCTTCCCCCGATTATCCCTTGCAGAAAAAGCGTCATTCGGTGGAATTTCTGCGCGAGATCGCGTACTTGCGTCCCCGCACCAATCTCTTTTCCGCCGTCTTTAAGATCCGCAGCGAAACGGCGTTCGCCATCCATAAATTTTTCAACGAACGCGGCTTCGTGTATGTGCATACGCCCATCATCACGGGCAGCGACTGCGAGGGCGCGGGCGGTATGTTTCAGGTGACGACGCTCGATCTGGACGCGCTTGCAAAGTCGAACGGCGGCAAAGGCGTGGATTATAAAGAGGACTTTTTCGGCAAAAAGGCGTCCATCACGGGGTCGGGACAGCTCCACGGCGAAACGTTTGCCATGGCGTTTGCGAATATCTATACCTTCGGTCCCACGTTCCGCAGCGAAAAATCCAACACGTCCCGCCACGCGGCGGAATTTTGGATGATCGAACCCGAAATGGCGTTCTGCGACCTCACGGGGGATATGGACGTCGCGGAAGCGATGGTGAAATATGTGATCGCTTACGTTTCCAAATCCTGCGCGGACGAGCTTTCTTTCCTCAACCAATTTGTGGACAAAGGACTTTTGGACCGCCTGCAAAACGTTTCGGAAAACGATTTTGTCCGCCTTTCCTATACGGAAGCGATCGAAATTTTAAAAGAACACGCGGACGAATTCGACGATAAAAACATTTTCTGGGGCAAGGATCTGCAAAGCGAGCACGAGCGTTTTCTCACGGAAAAGATCTATAAAAAGCCCGTCTTTCTCACCGACTATCCCAAGGAAATCAAGTCCTATTATATGAAACAAAATGCGGACGGCAAGACGGTGGCGGCGGCGGATCTCTTAGTGCCGGGCATCGGGGAGCTGATCGGCGGCAGCCAGCGCGAGGACGATTACGAGAAGCTCAAAGAGAGAATGCTGGAATGTGGCGTTCCGCCCGAAGATTGGTACCTGAATTTGAGGCGGTACGGCGGTACGACGCACAGCGGCTTCGGATTGGGCTTCGAAAGAATGGTGATGTATCTGACGGGGGTAACGAATATCCGTGACGTCATTCCCTTCCCCCGCACCGTCGGCAATTTGGAATTTTAAAGGCGAAAACGCGAAATTCTAAGTTTGCGCGCTTTCCGATATTTCGTATCGTGCGGAATATTAAATAAAAAACTCGCCGCATTTGGATAGACGGAACGACTCCTCAGGAGGGGAACGGTCTATCCGTTCGGCGGCGGGAGAACGTTTTACTGTTTTACTACTATTAAAATCGACCGAGAATAGACAAAAGGCAGGTTAAGCCATGATCAAGATCGCCATAGACGCAATGGGCGGCGATTTCGCCCCCGAACAACAGGTAAAAGGCACGATAGAGGCCCTTCAAAAGGACAAGAATTTTTCCGCCCTTCTCGTGGGGGACGAAGCGCGCGTAAAAGCCGAGCTTCAAAAATATAAGTACGACGTTTCGCGCGTGGAGATCGTGCACGCCCCCGAGGTCATCACCAATGACGACGTGCCGACAAAGGCGGTCAAGACCAAGAAAGATTCCTCCACGGTGGTCGCTTTTCAGCTCCTGAAAGAGGGCAAAGCGGACGCGTTGGTTTCCTCGGGCGCGACGGGCGCGGTTCTGGCGGCGGCCGTCATGATTCTGGGCAGAATCAAGGGCATTTCCCGCCCCGCGCTCTGTCCGCGGATTCCGAATCTGCGCGGTACGGGCACACTGCTTTGCGACTGCGGCGCCAATCTGGAATGCAAACCCGTCAATCTCGCGCATTTCGCCATGATGGCGACGGCTTACGCGCAGGCGGCGTACGGCATGAAAAGCCCGAAAGTGGGACTTCTCAACAACGGCACGGAAGATCATAAGGGCGATGAAATGCACCAAGAGGCGAACGCGCTCTTAAAGCAGATTTCCTGTATCGATTACGCGGGCAACGTCGAGGGACGGGACATTATGGCGGGCGACATCGACATCGCGGTGGCGGACGGCTTTACGGGAAATATCGCCTTAAAGTCCATCGAGGGCTGCGGCAAGGCGATCAGCACCATTATGAAGCGGGAATTTAAAAAGAATATCTTTGCGACGATGCGCGCGGCGCTGGTTTACGACATCATCAAAAATATCAAAAAATCCGCCGATTACGAAACGATGGGCGGAGCGATGTTTTTGGGATTGAAGAAAGCGGTCGTAAAAGCGCACGGCAATTCCAAGGGCAGCGGCTTTTCCATCTGCGTGGGACAGGCGGTGGAAGCCGTCCGCGGCGACATGGTGGGCAAGATAGAGAAAATGCTCGAAGAAGCGGATCTGACCGCGGCGGTGCCGTCCGAGCCCGCTTACGAAACGAAGGCGTGATTTTTTGCGTTTCGTAAGGCGATACATAGGCGCGAGATACGCCGTCACCGGTTTTTTAGCGGCAAACAACTTTTGCCGAAGATCGGCGGCAAGGCGCACGGCGCTTGACAAACGGATCGGGAGGACGAAGGCGGTATGACGGCATTTGCCGAAGCAGAACGGAAAATCGGATACGTCTTTAAGGACAAAGAGCTGTTGACGCTGGCGTTTACGCATTCCACGTATTCCAACGTCCACGGCGGAGAGAATAACGAGCGGCTGGAATATCTCGGGGACGCCGTTTTGCAGCTGGTCGTATCGGAGCTCTTGTATGCCTGCGAGGAAAATGGCAGAAAGTTCACGGAAGGCGAGATGACGGAAAGTCGGCAGAGGCTGGTCAATCAGAAGGCGCTTTCGGCGGTCGTGGAAAAGATGGGGCTAAAAGAGTATCTGCTGTTTGAAGGCGGAGCGTCCAATGTGGGCGAAAAGACGACTTCCAGCCTTTTTGAAACGGTGGCGGCGGCGATCTATCTCGACGGCGGCTTCGAGGCGGCAAAGAAGTTCGTTTCCCGGCATTTACAGCTCAGCCGCGAGGAAAATTACATCGGCAAGCTGCAAATCTGGCTGCAAAAGCGCGGCAAGCCCATTCCCGATTACGGGGAAGCGCAGAAGTCGGGCGCCGATCACGCGCCCGTGTGGACGGTGATCGCCCGCGCGGACGGCGCGGAGGCGACGGGCACGGGAAAAAATATCACCGCGGCGCAGCAGGAAGCGGCGAAAAAACTGCTTTCCATCCTCTCCCGACGTAAGGGCTGAGGATAGAGAATATAAAGAGAAAAGGATAAGGAAAAAGGAGCTACGACTTTGGATTTAAAGGAAATACAACTTGTCGGTTTTAAATCGTTCGCCGATAAAACGACGATCCGTTTCGACGACGGGGTGACTTGCATCGTCGGACCGAACGGCTGCGGCAAGAGCAACGTCGCGGACGCGGTCAGATGGGTACTCGGCGAGCAGTCGGCAAAGTCCCTGCGCGGCACGAATATGCAGGACGTCATCTTCGGCGGAACGCTGGAAAGAAAGCCGCTGTCCTTTTGCGAGGTGACTCTCGTCTTTGACAATTCGAATCACATTTTCGACCTGGACGTTGCGGACGTGGGCATGACCCGCCGCCTGTATCGAAACGGCGAAAGCAAATATCTCATCAACGGTCAGCCCAGCCGTCTTAAAGACATCGTGGCGCTGTTTCACGGCATAGGTCTTGGCAAAGAGGGGTATTCCATCATCGGTCAGGGCAAGGTGGAGCAGATCATGAACGCCAAGCCCGAGGATCGCCGGCTCATTTTCGAGGAAGCCACGGGGCTGATGGTCTATAAGTCCCGCAAGCAGGAGATCGAGCGGAAATTGGAGGACTCCAATTCCAATCTCTTTATTTACCGCCAGAGGATCGACGAAGCGGAGCGCCGTTTGGGTCCCCTTTCCAAGCAGGCGGACGCGGCGCGGGAATTCAACGAGTATTCCGAGTCCCTCAAAATCAACGAGGCGAACACCTACATATACCGTTACGACAACGCGGAGAACGAAAAGGATAAATTCAAGCGGGACATCGCGGGCATTTCCGATCAGATCATCTCCCTCAACGTAAACGTGGAGAAGGTCAACCGCAAAACGGAGGAAAACCGTCAGAAAATCGCGGCCGCGGACGCGGAACTTACCGAACTGAACGACCGCCGCGTGGAGCTTTCCGTCGGCAACGAAAGGAAAGACGGAGAACTTAAACTCGTCCGCGAGAGAATGAGCACTTATCGCTCGCAAATTTCCGCGGCGTGGGACGTCCTGGAAGAAAGCAAGAGGCGCATCGGCGAGATCGACGACGGAATGGCGCTCGGCGCGCAGAAGCGCAAAGCGGATACGGCGCGCATCGCGGTGATCGAAAACGAAACGGACGTGCTGCGCTCTGCGGTTTCCGCGCTCGATAGTAAAATCGCGGTGTTCGAGCGTCTGACGGACGAAAAGCGGCTCAGTCAGCTCTCTTCCGCGGAAAATCTTTCGGAGATCAAGAAGAATATCGGTACGCTTTCCGCGCGCAAGGAAGCGACGCAGGAACGAATTAAAGAAATCGATTCGGCGCTCGAAAAGAGCCGACAGAGAAAAGAACGGCTGCAAGACGAACTCTCCGCCGTGCGCGGCGACGTCAAACGCCTCAAAGATTTCAACTCCACGGGCACGCAGGCGCTCGAAGAGCAGACGGAAGAAATGCGGGAAATGCAGCTCACCGTCAACAATTTCAATCAGGAGCTCTTCAACGCCAACGGTCAGCTGGCGTCTTTGCGCGACAGCTTGGAGCTGTATATCAGCTTAAAGAACCGCTTTGAAGGATATAAGGATTCCGTGCGCCGCCTTTTGTCGGTGGCGAAGACGAATCCCGACGTGGGAAACCGCGTCAAGGGCGCGCTCGCGGATATCCTCCGCACCGAGCAGAAATACGAAACGGCGGTGGAAACGGCGCTCGGCGGCGCGATGCAGAACGTCGTCACCGCGTCGAGCGACGACGCCCGCTATCTCATCGAATATTTGAAGCGCACCAACGGCGGCGTCGTCACCTTCCTGCCCGTTTCGAGTATGCGCCCCAAGCCCGATACGCGGGAGATCCAGCGCGCGCTCAACGAAAAGGGCGCGCTGGGGCTCGCCACCGAACTCGTGCAATACGACGACTATTATTATAACGTCATCAGCAATCTGCTCGGCAATACGCTCATCTGCGACAATATTTTCAACGCCAATACGATCGCCAAGAAGTACGGCAACTCGTTCAAGATCGTCACGCTCGACGGCGACATCGTCATGACGAGCGGCGCGATGACGGGCGGCAGCCGCCGCAAAGACGTCGGCTCTCTTTTGTCCAACGAGCGCAAGATTCAGGAATGTAAAGAGAACATCGCGCGCAAGCAAAAATATATCGAAAAACTCAAAACAGCGATCGCGGAGAGCGAGGAAGCGAGAAGAAACGCGGAGGAGGAAGTGGAGAAACTCCGCGCCAAGTATCAGTCCTCGATCAGCGAGCTCGCGGCGCTTCAACAGCGCGAAGCGGCGGTTTTGCAGCAGATTGAAGAGGCGGAAGCGGATATCGGCGTGTACGAGGAGGCTCTCGCGGAATTGACCGAGAAGCTCAAAGCGCTGCAAAGCGAGGAGGAAAATTCCTCCCGCAGCGAGGAGGAACTCAATTCCCTGCGGGCGGGCGCGGAGGAGGAACTCACTTCCCAGCGCAGCCAGTGCGACCGTTTTAAGGCGGAACGCGAGGAAAAGAGCAAAAAACTCCACGATTTGGAAGTGGAATACGCGGCGCTTCTTTCCGCGGTCGAAAAGGAAGAGGCGGACGTGAAGCGACTCACAGCGGAAAAGGAAGAGCTGGTCAAACGGATTTTCGACACGGAAGCGTCCAAGAAGGATTTGGAAGGCAAGCTGCACGCGCTGGAAGCGGAGGCGCAGGAAAAGGAACTTACCGACGAGGAAAAGGCGGCTGTGCAAGAAATTGTGGAAAAAATCGCCGCTCTGTCCAGGGAAAAGGAAGAAATCAACGTTCGTCAGACGGAGCTGGAAGAAGAAAAGACCTCCTTGCAGGAGCAGATTACCAAGCAGTCGGACAAGCGATATAAATGCGAGATAGAGATCAGTAAAATCGACACCAATCTCGAAAATATGCGCCTGAGAATCGAGGAGGCGTACGCCATGGATTACGAGGCGTGCCTGTCTTTGAAGAAGGAGGCGTTCAACGTAGACGAGGCGGCTTCCGTCATCGCCGTTTTAAAGCGCAAGATCACCATGCTGGGCGCGGTCAATCCCAACGCCGTGGAGGAATATGCGGAAGAAAAGGCGCATTACGACGAGATGGTGACGCAGCGCGACGACTTGCAGAAAGCCATCGAGGATCTGACGGTCGCTCTGGATGAGATCCGCGGCGAAATGCTCAAACAATTCGACGAGGGCTTCAACGAAATCAACGAGAATTTCAAGATCACGTTCAAGGAGTTGTTCGGCGGCGGCAAGGCGGAATTGCAGCTCGATTACGTCGAGGGCGAGGACCCCCTCAATGCGGGCGTGGAAATCGTGGCTTGTCCTCCGGGCAAGAAACTGACGAAGATCTCCCTGCTTTCGGGCGGCGAACGCGCTTTGACGGCAATCGCCATTCTGTTCGCCATTTTGAAGGCGCGCCCGATGCCCTTCTGTATTTTAGACGAAATCGAAGCGGCGCTCGACGACGCCAACGTGGATAGATTCGCCTCCTATTTAAAGCGCTTCTCAGAGGATACGCAGTTCATCGTCATCACCCACAGAAAGCCGACCATGAATCAGGCGGATTCCCTGTTCGGCGTCACGATGCAGGAAAAGGGCGTTTCCAAGATCGTTTCCGTCAAACTGGCGGAAGTGGAACAGCGGCTCGGCGCGGGTACGGTCGAGTAGACCCGCAAAGACAGAAGCGGGTTTTTAATTGGGCGCAGCCCTGCCCCTGCCTTTTTGCGGGAGCAACAATCATCAATCGACATTCAGGAGTGTTATGGGAATTTTCGGCAAGCTTTTCGGAGCGCTTAAAAAGACAAAAGACAATTTTTCGGGCAAGCTTCGGATGCTCTTTTCCAAAAATAAGCTGGGCGACGAGTTTTATGAGGAATTGGAAGAAATCCTCATTTCTTCCGACGTTTCCGTCGCCGCGGCGGAAGAGGTGGTGGAACGAGTCAAGGCGCAGGCGATCGACGAAAAGCTCAAAGACGAGGAATACGTGACGGAGCTGCTGCGCGGCATCCTGACGGATATTTTGGAGGAGGCGGAGGTGCCCGACGTTTCCTATCCGTGCGTCATTATGCTGGTGGGGGTCAACGGGGTCGGCAAGACGACGACGATCGGCAAATTGGCGCGCTATTTTCTCGATCAGGGCAAAAGCGTGACAGTGGCGGCGGCGGACACTTTCCGCGCGGCGGCAAGCGAACAGCTTTCTGTGTGGGCGGAGCGCGCCAAAGTGCGCATCGTCAAACACGAGGAGGGGAGCGATCCCGCGGCGGTCATTTTCGACGCGGTTTCTTCCGCCAAGGCCAAGCGCACGGACGTGGTCATCGTCGATACGGCAGGGCGCCTCCATGTCAAAGACAATCTGATGAAAGAATTGCAAAAGATGGATCGGGTCGTCACGCGCGAATATCCCGAAGCCGACTTTTTGAAATTATTGGTGCTCGACGCCACGACGGGGCAGAACGCCGTCAGTCAGGCGCGAACGTTCGACGAAGCGGTGGAACTGGACGGCCTCGTTCTCACCAAATTGGACGGAACGGCGAAGGGAGGCTTCGTGTTTTCGTTGGCTTCCGAATTGGCTCTTCCCGTCATCTTTGCGGGCACGGGCGAAAAAATAGAGGATCTGGAAAAATTCGACGCCAAGAGCTTCGTGGATGCGATTTTGTAAAAGGAACAGGGCAGGGTTGCGATTACGAAAAAACGGACGGCTGCGCGAGAAATTCATCTCGTACACGGCGCGTCCGTTTTTGTCTTTATAGAGGCGGGCGAAATCTACCTTGTTCTATTTTTGGCGAAAAAAACGACTTTTGTTCCGATTTTTTCCGAGGCGCGTAAGAATACAATTTTTGACGCCTCCCGCGCGTTTGAGCGGGACCGTCCGTTTCGCTGCTTTTCTTCCGCGCTTGTTTTCATGCCGAAAAAAGGATTGACAAGATAAGTTTCTATCCTTTTGTATAGACAACCTCTAAATAAACCGCCTTCGGCATATAATCAGTAAGGTGGACGGCGGCTTGAAAAATTTTTGTCGTTTTTTACGAAAAAAAGCTCGTACAAAAGGAAAAGAGGGGAAAGGGACGTTTAAAGGGGGAGTTTTAGATAAGTTTTTCAAAAAAATTAAAACAATTTGCAATTAAGCGCAACCCTTTTTTCGTAAGTATTGACTTTTTGTGAAAAGTATGTTAAAATTAGATTGACGTATACGTCCGTTAAAAAAGCGGACGGAAGGAGCGATTAGGGAAAATATGGAAAATATATTGGAGTGCAGAGGGCTGACGAAAGACTATAAGGGACTTCGCGCTCTCAACAACCTGACGTTTTCTCTGCCGGACGAGGGAAGGATCGTAGGTCTTCTCGGCACCAACGGCAGCGGCAAAACGACGTTTATTAAGCTGATGGCGGGACTTTTGACGCCCAGCTCGGGCTATCTTCGCATCGCGGGACTGTCCATCGGGACGGAAACAAAGTCGCTGGTCGCTTATCTCCCCGACAGCAACTTCCTCAACGATTCTTTTACGGTCAGGCAGGAAGTGGAATATTATCGGGACTTTTTCGCGGATTTCGACGAGGCGCGGGCATGGAAGATGATCGAGGAACTCGGCGTCAGCAAGACGCAGAAAGTGCGCGCGCTGTCCAAAGGCACCAAGGAGAAGTTAGGCCTTATTCTCACCCTTGCGCGCAACGCCAAACTGTACATTTTCGACGAACCCATCGCGGGCGTCGATCCCGCCGCGCGCGATTACATCCTGCACACCATCGTAGCCAATAAAAATCCCGACGCCACGCTGATCATCTGCACGCATCTCATCGGCGATATCGAACCGATCCTCGATTACGTGATGTTTTTGCAGGGCGGAAACATTGTCTTGCAGGGCGGCGCCAACGAGATCAGGCGCGGGGAAGGCAAAACGATCGACCAACTTTTCAGGGAGGTATTCAGATGGTAGCGGACGACAAAAAATATTGGTTTGAAAACGGAGATAATGCGGAAGGGGGGCATTCGGGCACTCCTCAAAAGCCCGCTTCGGAAAACGCGGAAAAGGACGATCTGTTCTCCCCGGACGCTTCCGCGCCGCCCAATACTCTCCCGCCCGACGCGGGCGGTTACTTCGTTCCTTCGGGGCAATCCGCGGGAAACGGCGGCTATTTCATGCCGCAGCCGCAGAATTTTCAAGCCTCTTCGAAAGGCGGACAAAACGCGAACGCTCCCGATCCTCACGAAAGGCATTATCAGTCGGATTTTGCCAAGCGTTCCTCGGTTCCCGAAAAAGATCTCAACAAATCGGGCAATATCAAAGCGATGCGCGGATCTATGCTGAAAAAGCTTTTGAAACACGATTTTCGCGCTTTGGCAAAATTTTTGATCCCTTGCTATCTTGCGCTCGCGGCGTTGTCGGTCGTTTCTTTTCTCTTATATATGCTTGCGCAAAGTACTTCCTCGGTAAACACGGCGATAAAAGCGGCGACGGCGTTTTGGGCTTTGCTCGGACTCGGCGTTTCGGCGGCTTCCGTCGTAAGCGTCATCGCCGTTGTTTCAAGGTTTTATAAAAACCTGTTCTCGGGAGAAGGCTATCTGACGATGAGCATTCCCGCCACGGCCGAAGAACATCTTTTTTCCAAACTCATTTCCGCGTTTACGGCGATGATCCTCACTACGATCGTTACGGAACTCGCGATGCTTTTGGCATATGCTCCCACGCTCGGAATGGAGTACTATATACAGCAAAGTATGTTTGCGCAGCTGTTTAAAGCTTGTATGGATAGCAATTTGCCCGCGCTGGCGTTCGTCGAGATGCTCCTTTTCGGATTCTTTTTTCAGTTCTTCTCCATACACCTGTATTTCGTATGTATTTGTCTGGGACAGATGGTAACTTCGAAAAACCGTATCGGCGCGGCGATAGGATTTTATTTTGCCTTCTCTTTCGGATTCGGAATTATCCTTTCTTTCTTTATGGTGGACTTCCTGTTTGATATGGTGTTAGGCGAGGGCAACTGGATAAACTTTTTCAATTCGGCGGGAATGCACGGCCTCTTATGGATCGGCATCCTCGTGTTTGCGGCGCTGGACGTCGGCGCGTTTTTCCTGGAAAGGTTCATTTTAAAGCGCAAGGTCAACTTAGCGTAAGCCGCATGAAAAGGACGGGCGGCAGAGATACGGCAACATGAAAATAGATATTTTAACCCTTTTTCCCGAAATGTTTTCCGCGCTGGAAGAGAGTATTCTCGGCCGTGCGCGGAAAGCGGGAAAGATAGAAATCAACGTCGTCAACATTCGCGGCTATACGGAGGATAAGCATTTCAAATGCGACGATTATCCCTTCGGCGGCGGCGCGGGAATGGTGATGATGCCCCAGCCCATCGGCAGCGCCATCGAAGCGCTGGACAAAGAGCATAAGGCGCATCGCATCTATATGTCCCCCAAGGGAGAAACGCTGAAACAGCAGAAAGTCTTTTCCCTGCTTTCCTACGAACATCTCATTCTTCTCTGCGGGCACTACGAAGGGATCGATCAGCGGGTGATCGATCTGTTCATCGACGAGGAAATCTCCATCGGCGACTATGTCCTCACCGGCGGCGAGCTTCCCGCGATGGTGCTCGTGGACTGCGTTTCGAGATACGTGGACGGGGTCATCAGCACTTCTTCGCTCGTGGACGAAAGTTTTTCGGACAATCTGCTCGAATATCCGCAGTATACCCGTCCGCAGGAATATAAAGGGCTTTGCGTGCCCGAGGTGCTTCTCGGGGGCGACCACGCCAAGGTGGATCAATGGCGTCGGGAACAGGCGCTTTTGCTGACGAAAAAACAGCGTCCCGATCTGCTCGGAAAGTAGAGCGCTTCGGCGCGCACGAATTTTCGGACGGGAAAATTCTTTTCAAACGAACAGGGCAGAGGGCGCGCGACTGAAAAAAAAGGAAGGCGCGCCGAGAGGAAAAACCGCGACGATAATCCGAAGAGGGACGCCCGCGGTTTTTGGCTTCTGTAAACGCGGAAAAACGCATAAGGATCCCTTTGCCGCCCTTGGAAAACGGCGCGGGGAAATAGGATGATTATGGCTAAAACGATACAATGGTTTCCCGGTCACATGACGAAGGCGATGCGGGATATGGGAGAAAAACGTGATCTTTGCGACGGCGTCATCTGCGTTCTCGACGCCCGCGCTCCCGCCGCGACACTCAATAAAAACTTGAAAAAGGTATTCGGGGGAAAACCCGTCTTATATCTTTTAAATAAGGCGGACCTGGCGGACGAAGGGGCTGACGGCTTCGTAAAACTCATCGAAGGCAAGGGCAGCGCCTGCGTCAAATGCAACGCCGCGGACGCCTCCTCCAAGCGCGCGGTGATGCAGAGGCTTTCCGCGATGACGGAAGAAAAGAGGGAACGCGCCGAGGCAAAGGGACTCAACCGCACCTTCCGCTTTATGGTGGCGGGGATTCCCAACACGGGCAAAAGCACCGTCGTCAATCTTTTGAGCGGACAAAAACGGGCAAAGACGGGGGATAAGGCGGGGGTGACGCGGGACGTTCGGTGGCTCCGCTGCGGCGCGTTCGACCTGCTCGATACGCCCGGCACGATGCCGCCTTCTTTCGACAATCAGATTTTGGCTCGCCATCTCGCGTATATCGGCAGCATCAACGACGATATTCTCGATATGGACGATATCGCTTTGGAACTTTTGGGCGAATTGGCGGAAAAATATCCCGCATATCTCACCCGCCGTTACGATATCACCGATTTTTCGGAAAAGCTGGGAATGTACGAAGCGCTCTGCAAGCGCCGCGGCTTTGTCCTGAAAGGCGGAGAATACGATTACGACCGGGGCGCGAAAGCGCTCATCGACGATTTCCGAAAAGGGCGCCTCGGCAGAATTTGTCTGGAAAAAGCCTCCGATTTCGGCAATCTCGATGTCTGAACGGGGCGGAGCGCGAAGGAATGGGTCGGAAACGTTCCCGAAACAAACGTTTTCGTGTTTTTTCATTCGCCGCCTTGTGGAGTTGAAAAAATATTTCCAAGATAATTTTTTTCCCGCGGAGAATGATTCCGATTTTTCTATGTAGTTCCTCCGTGGTATTTTTTTTGTATAGAGGAACCTCTTTAAAACAAAGTTTCTCTCATTTTTCGAGTTGACGTATTTCTGTCGGACAAAAATTTTTATAGGCGCGAAAAATCCGTTCGATGCCGGATTTTCGCTCTCGGGCACGGAAATTTTCGTCCTGCCCACCCCTGTCCGCATTGTCGCAAGATACCGTTCGGGGAATATAATGACAGTGGCGACGAAGGCTTACGCTTTGTCCTGTGCTTTCGTTCGTTCTTTTTACCCTTTAAGAAAGGGCGGAGAGAGAATATGAATTTTTATCTGAAACAAAAGGTGTTTTCCTGGCGGGACAAATTCGAGGTGTACGACGTTTCGGGACGCCCGCTCTATTCTGCGGAAGGCGAAATTTTTTCGCTTGGCAAGCATTTGCGGCTGTACGACTTATCGGGCAGGGCAGCGGCGGCGATAGATCAGCAGCTCTTTCGCCTGCGCGCCACGTTCGACGTTTCGAGGTGCGGGCGCGCCCTCGCCGTCGTCAGAAAAGTGTGGAGCCTATTTTGCGAGGATTATGAGATCGAGGGCATCGGCTGGTACGTACACGGGGACGTGTTCGGCCACGATTACGTCCTCAGCGGCGCGGACGGAAGGATTCTCGCGCGCATCCATAAACAGTGGCTCGCGTGGGGAGATACTTACGAAATTGCCGTCGAAAACGGCGCCGACGAAGTTTCGGTGCTGGCGATCGTTTTAGCGATAGACGCTACTTTGGATGATTGAAAACAAAAAATGGACGCAGGGCGGGAGAAAGGAATGTCGCGGATAAAATCGGAAAACCCCATAGATAAATTCAAGTTCGAGAAAACGTTTCTCGCACAAGGCGCCCGCTATATCGCGGGCGTAGACGAAGTGGGAAGAGGTCCGCTCGCGGGACCGGTCGTTTGTGCCGCGGTCATCATGCCTTTGGAAGAAGGCCTGATCGTCGAAGGGGTGGACGACAGTAAAAAGCTTTCCCCAAAAAAGAGGGAAGCGCTCGCCGCTTGGATTAAGGAACGGGCGCTCGCCTATACCGTGTACGAGGTGAGCGAGAAGGTCATCGACGAAATCAACATTTTGCAGGCGACTCGGCTGGGGATGAAAAACGCGTTGCTTTCCTTAAAGCTTCGCCCCGATACGGTGATCACGGACGGAAACATGACATTGGAAATTCCGTTTCCCCAACACAGCATCGTGCACGGCGACGCGCTCTCTTACTCCATCGGCGCGGCGAGTATCGTCGCTAAGGTATACAGGGACGCGCTGATGGACGAGTTCGCGAAAACATATCCCGTTTACGGCTTCGAACGCAATAAGGGGTACGGGACGGCGGAACATATCAAGGCGATAAAGGAGTATGGAATATGCCCGATTCATCGCAGGACCTTCACAAAAAAGTTTTAGGCAGAAAAGGGGAAAAACTCGCGGAAGAATATTTAAAATCCGAGGGCTGTAAGGTCTTGAAAAAAAATTATCGCACGCCGTTCGGCGAGGCGGATCTCATCGTACAGGACGGCGACGAAGTGGTGTTCGTGGAAGTCAAAACCCGCTCCTCCGACGCTTACGGCACTCCCGCGGAAGCGGTGGTGCAGGCGAAACAGCGCCGATATAAGCGCATCGCCGAGTTTTATTGGATGGAAACGGGCGCGGAACCCAACGCGCGCTTCGACGTCGTGGAAATCTGGACGGACGGAAGGCTCGAACATTATAGATATGCGTTTTGAATACCCTTGACCTCATGGCGCATGGCATTTCCCCGCGACGCTTCCGAAGCATAACGCGAAGTTTCTATTTCCCTTTAATAAAGGCGGAAGATGTCTTTCAAAAGACGTCGTACAAAGCCGCGGACTCATACCTGCCCCGTTCTGTTTTGCGAAAAACGCCGCCTTTTTTTCGTTTGTTTTCCTATCGGGCGCTTTAAACGGTCTTTTTGAGCACTGCCGTTCGGGCAGGGGAGCGCGCACGGAAAAAGAAACGGAGAAAACGGCTCTTTCGTAAATTTCAAACTATGATAAAAATAGACAAAATCTGTGAAAAAAGAATTTCAGGCGATATGATTTGACAAGTTTTTTACAATGTGATATAGTTGTGATGAAGTCAAAAAAAGCTTGACTTTTTTCTTTTTTTAAAGTCGGACGGTATGCGGACAAGCCGCGCTCTGACGCTTTTCAAAATAAGGAGCGCTCCTTATTTTTCTCTGTTTTGAAACAGAGAAAATCTCTTCATAAGGCTTCCTTGAAAAAAATTACATACAACCGATATAAACCTCCTAAGCGGCGGAGGCGTTTCTACCGCGATGCCCATGAAAATAATCGCGACTATTGGATAAGCTTTCCGATTTTTCGGATCGGAAGCAGGAGAATAGTGGCGGTGACGCAAGCGGCGGTTACCGCTTCTTTTATTTGGCGGGAATTGCTGGGTGTGCGGGCGCCTCGTTTCGGAATAAGGGAAAGATATGAAAGCATTGGAAGAAAAAATAGTCAGGGAGGGAACGGTCCTCCCCGGAAACGTGCTGAAAGTAGGCAGCTTTTTAAATCAGCAGATCGACACCGCGTTTCTGAAAGAGATGGCAAAGGAAGCCAAACGGCTCTTCGAAGGGATACCCGTCACCAAGGTGCTGACGGTGGAAGCTTCGGGCATCGCGTTTGCCACGGCGGTGGCGATGGAGCTGGACGTGCCGATGGTATTTGCAAAAAAGCATCCCTCCGCCAACGTCACGGGCGAGCAGCTTTTTGCGCCCGTATACTCGTTCACCCATAAAACCACTTACGACATCGCGGTAAGCCGCGATTACATATCCAAAGAGGACAAGGTTCTCATCACGGACGATTTTCTGGCAAACGGCAACGCCTTGAAGGGGCTTATCGAAATCGTCATTCAGGCGGGCGCGACGGTGGCGGGGTGCTGCGCGGAAATAGAAAAAGGATTTCAGGGCGGCGGCGACAGTCTTAGAACAGAAGGCTATAAGGTGGAGTCGCTGGCGGTCATAGAGAAGATGGAAGACGGCAAAATTTCTTTCCGCCGATAAGCGCCGGATAAAAGGGCGGCTATCGGGGTATGCGGCGCGTCCCAAAGCGCATACTGTAACGGGAGATATGCCGCTTGAAACGAGATAAAAAATTGTCCGCGGAAGCGGACAGTAAGGAGAAAATTTTATGAAGAAATTTTTAACTGTTGCACTTTCTGCCGTTTTGGCAGTATCCGCGCTTGCTGGATTCGCTTCCTGCGGCGATCACGACAAAGATTTAAACGAACTGGCTCTTCCCGCCTATGAAAGCATTGAAGCGCCCGATTATTCCGAGATCACCGTTCCCGAAGATTTCAAATTCGGTCTTATTTGTCTGCACGACGAATCCTCCACCTATGACAAGAATTTCATCGACGCTGCGAAAACCGCCGCGAAAGAAATGGGTTTGAAGGACAATCAGCTGGTGATGAAAACGAATATTCCCGAACTCGTCGAGTGTAAAAATGCGGCGCTTGACCTTGTCGATAACGGCTGCGACGTGATTTTTGCCGATTCCTTCGGTCACGAACAATGGATGTTCCAGGCGGCTCAGGAAAAATCTGACGTAGAGTTCTGCCACGCTACGGGGACGACGGCGCACACCGCTAACCAGGCTAATTTCCACAATGCGTTCGCTTCCATTTACGAGGGGCGCTATTTGGCGGGGATCGCCGCGGGCATGAAACTCAATGAAATGATTAAAAAGGGTGACTTCACCGCCGAACAGGCAAAAATGGGCTATGTAGGCGCATTCCCTTACGCGGAAGTTATCTCGGGCTATACCGCTTTTTATCTCGGTGCGAAATCCGTCTGCCCCACCGTTACGATGGACGTACAGTTTACGGGTTCTTGGTACAGCGTTAAGGACGAGAAGAGCGTCGCGCAAAATCTTATCACAAAGGGCTGCAAGCTCATCTCCCAGCACGCGGACTCCATGGGTGCGCCCTCTGCCTGCGAAGAAGCGGGAGTTCCCAACGTTTCCTATAACGGAAGCACGCTTGAATCCTGTCCTGATACCTTTATCGTTTCTTCCCGCATCGATTGGACTCCTTATTTCAAATATATCATCGCGCAGACGATAAAGGGCGAAGCGATTGTAAACGATTGGACGGGTACTTTGGCGACAGGTTCCGTAGTGCTTACGAACATCGGCGGCAACGCCGCGGCGGAAGGCACCGTAGAAGCGATCGTCGCAGCAAGAACCAAGCTTGCGAACGGAACGCTCAACGTATTCGACACCGCGAACTTCACGGTGACGGTGACGGAGAATAAGAATAAAAACGCGACGGTGGATGAAAACGGTAAACTTACCGGTTATATGGCGGACGTAAATACGGATGCTGCTTATACGCCTGATACGCAAGTGGTCGAAAACGGGATTTTCAAAGAATCCAAATTCCGTTCCGCGCCTTACTTTGACATTCAGATCGACGGTATTACGCTTATCACCGAGGGCTAATTTTATCTATATTGACAGCACGAAAGGGCGGAGTATTTTTCTTACTCCGCCCTATGACGTTAAGCTTCAGATTTATCGGAGGATGCAAGGTGGATAAACCCGTTGCAATACAACTGAAAAATATAACAAAGACTTTCGGAAGCGTCGTAGCCAACGAGAACGTGGATATGGACGTGCGGGAAGGGGAAATTCTGGCGATTTTAGGAGAAAACGGCAGCGGGAAAACCACGCTGATGAATATGATCGCGGGCATTTACTATCCCGACGAAGGTCATATCTATATCAAGGGCGAAGAGGTATCCATTCGTTCCCCCAAAGACGCGTTTGCTTATAAAATAGGTATGATCCACCAGCATTTCAAGCTGATAGACGTCTTTTCCGCCAGCGAAAACATCGTACTCGGCATTAAGGACGGAAAGTATAAACTTCAAGACGTCAACGAACGGGTGCGGGAAATGTGCGAACGCTACGGCTTCGCCATCGAGCCGAATAAAAAGATATACGAGATGTCCGTTTCCGAGAAACAGACGGTGGAGATCATCAAAGTGTTGTATCGCGGCGCGGATATCCTTATTTTGGACGAACCGACCGCCGTTTTGACGCCGCAGGAAACGGAAAAGCTCTTTGCGGTGCTTCGCCGGATGCGCGACGACGGAAAATCCGTCATCATCATCACGCACAAACTGCACGAAGTGCTTTCCGTATCCGACCGCGTCGCGGTCCTCAGAAAAGGAGAGCATATCGCCACCGTACAAACGTCGGAAACGAACGAAACGCAGCTTACCGAAATGATGGTGGGCAAGAAAATCAGTCTGAATATCGAGCGTACGGATCCGAAAAACGTCTGCGACAGACTGCTTGTTTCCCATTTGAATTGCGTCGACCGGCAGGGCGTAAAGATTCTCGACGACGTTTCCTTTACGGCGCGTTCGGGCGAAATATTGGGCATCGCAGGGATCGCGGGCAGCGGCCAAAGAGAACTTCTCGAAGCGATCGCGGGACTTCAACACGTCGAACGCGGAGAAATTACCTATTTCGATCCGCAGACGAACGAAACGGTAAACCTCCGCGATAAAACGCCCATGCAGATTCGGGAGCTCGGCGTGCGCCTTTCCTTTGTCCCCGAGGACCGTCTGGGCATGGGGCTGGTAGGCAATATGGACATCATCGACAATATGATGCTGAGAAGCTACGGCAAGGGCAAATCCATCTTCCTCGACAGAAAAAATCCGAAGAACTTGGCGGAGGATATCATCAATAGTCTGGAAGTCGTGACTCCGAGCGCGCGCACTCCCGTTCGCCGCCTTTCGGGAGGAAACGTGCAGAAGGTGCTGGTAGGGCGGGAGATCGCGTCCGCGCCTACGGTCCTCATGGCGGCCTATCCCGTCAGAGGTTTGGACATCAATTCTTCCTATACCATCTATAACCTCCTGACCAAACAGAAGGAAAACGGCGCGGCGGTGATTTTCGTCGGCGAGGACCTCGACGTCCTGATCGAACTTTGCGACCGCATCATGGTCATCGGTTCGGGGAGGGTGACGGGAATCGTGGACGGCAGAAGCGCCCAAAAGGAAGAACTCGGACTCTTGATGACGAAAGGGAAAGAAAACGAGAAGAATGCGCAGAAAACTGCCGAGGAGGTCGCTCATGAGTAAGAAGCAACAAGGCGAGAAGACCGTACGCGAGCCGCTTTTTCATATCGTAAAGAGGGACGCCATTCCCTGGTGGCAGTCGTGGCTGATCCGGGCCGCCGCCATTCTTGCGGCGCTGCTCCTGACGGGAATTCTGTCTTTGATCGTTTTGAAAGAGAACCCGTTTTCCATCTATTCCTCGATGTTTTTGGGAATATTCGGCACGGAGCGCCGCATCATGATGTTCCTTCGCAGCAGCGCGATGCTTTTGCTCATTTCTCTCGCCGTGACGCCGGCGTTCAAAATGCGCTTTTGGAACACGGGCGCGGAGGGACAGGTACTCATCAGCGCGTTTGCCGCGGTGGCGTGTATGTTCTATTTCGGCGGTAAAATTCCCGACGGCGTCCTGATCCCGATCATGCTGCTCGCCAGTATCGTCGCGGGCGCGCTGTGGGCGGTGATTCCGGCAATTTTCAAGGCGAAATGGAACACCAATGAAACGCTGTTTACGCTGATGATGAACTATGTGGCAATTCAGGTCGTTTTGTACTTCATCAAAATATGGGCGCCTACGGGCACGGGTAACCTCGACGCGATCCCCTATGGAAACCTCCCCAAAATCGGCGGAGAAGATTTCTGGCTGAGTATCATCGTGGCGATTCTCGTCACCGCGGTCGTCTATGTCTATCTGAAATACAGCAAACAGGGCTATGAAATTTCCGTCGTGGGGGAGAGCGAGAATACGGCTCGCTACGTCGGGATCAACGTAAAGAAGGTCATCATCCGCACACTGATAATTTCGGGCTTGCTTTGCGGCGTCGCGGGATTCCTTTTCGCCGCGGGGATCGATCATACGGTGAGCGCGGAAACGGTGGGCGGCATGGGATTTACGGCGATACTCGTTTCCTGGCTGGCAAAGTTCAATCCCGTTGCGATGGTGTTTACGGCATTTTTAGTCATCTTCTTACAGCAGGGGACGGGACAGGCGATGACGGACTGCGGAATCGCCAACAGCTTCTTTGCGGATATCGTGACGGGCATTATGTTTTTCTTCATCATCGGCTGCGAGTTCTTTATCATGTATAAACTCAAATTCCGGAAATCCTCAAAAAAGGAGAAAAGTAAATGATTGCGGGATTTTTAGCGAGCGCGATTCGTTTGAGCGCTACGTTTCTTTACGGCTCCACGGGCGAAATCATCACGGAAAAATCGGGACACCTCAATCTCGGCGTCCCCGGCGTCATGAGCGTCGGCGCGGCGATCGGGTGCCTGAGCGAATACTATTTGATCAAAGAAATCGGGACGTCCGTTCCCTTTCTCCTGATTTTGATTCCCTTGCTGGCGACGTTTCTGGGCAGTGCGCTGATGGGGGCGCTGTACAGCTTCCTCACCGTTTCTCTGCGCGCAAATCAGAACGTCACAGGTCTTGCCATGACGACGTTCGGCATCGGTCTTGCGGGGCATTTGATCAATTCCATCAAGGCGAAGATGTCTATCATCACCCGTGCGAGCAAGTATTTCACGACGCTGTTCCCCTTTTCGGATAAACTCGGCTGGTTTGGCGAGATTTTTCTCTCGCACGGCGTGCTCGTGTATTTGGCGATTGCCATAGCCGTCGTCGCGCAGATAGTCCTGAATAAGACGCGCGTCGGGCTTCATCTGCGGGCGGTCGGAGAGAATCCCGCTACGGCGGACGCGGCGGGAATCAACGTCACGCTCTATAAATACCTCGCCACCTGTATCGGCTGCGGCATCTCGGGGATCGGCGGACTGTTCTGCATCATGGATTATATGGGCGGCAATTGGGAGTATATCTTGGAAGCGTTCGGATGGCTTTCCATCGCGCTGGTCATTTTCACGCTTTGGCGTCCCGCGCTTTCTATTCTCGGCTCCGTTATTTTCGGAGGGTTGTATATCGTCACCAGCTACATCGGCGGCATCACTTTTGCCCAGATAGAACTTATCAAAATGCTTCCCTATGTCGTAACGATCGTCGTGCTCATCATCACGAGCATTATCAACAGCAAGGAAACGCAGCCGCCCGCAAGCCTCGGTCTAAATTACTTCCGGGAGGAGCGCTGATTCGCCGCGTTGTTTTAAATTTCATAAACGAATAAAAGCTCCCCGCCGTTGACTCGACGGGGAGCTTTTTGGAAATCTATTCTCTTTGCGGGGCTTTGCTGATTATTTTTGTTCGGGATTTATCAGCTGAGGCTCTTTCTTTTTCTTGGGCAGGAGAAAGATCCCGAGAATGGCGAGCAAGGGGAAAATAATGGCGGTGAGAAGCCCTATTTGAAGGTTATCGCCCGCAAGTCCCGAAACAAAGCCCACGAGGGTAGGTCCTGCGGTGCAGCCCAAATCCCCCGCGAGGGCAAGCAGGGCGAAGAGCATGGTGCCGCCGTAAGGCAGGGCCTTTGCGGCGGTGGAAAACGTCCCCGGCCAGAGAATGCCTACAAATAGGCCGCAGAGGGCGCAGCCGATGAGATTCAGGGGGGCGACGGGCGGCAAAGAGATAAGCAGGTATGCGCCCACGCAGCCGACGGCGCTGATCAGGATGAATTTTTCAAGGGAAATTTTGTTTAACGTCTTGGCGTAGAAAACGCGGCAGATCCCCATGAGCACGGCGAACGCCATCGGTCCCGCCAAGTCCCCGAGCGTCTTGGAAATGCCCAGTCCCTGCTCCGCGAAAGCGGACGCCCATTGCGAAACGGAAATTTCCGTAGCCCCCGCGCAGAACATCAGCAGGCAAAGTACCCAAAAGGCCCGGTTTTTGGCAAGCGAGCGGAAGGAGGAGTTTTTTTCATCCCCCGAAGGCAGGGTGTAAAGGGGCACGAAACAGAAAAAGACAGCGTTTGCGATGGGGACGATCGCCCAGGCGCAGGCGATGATTTTCCAATTGGAAATTCCGAACGCGAGAAAGAGCAGCGTGGAAACGAGAATGACGAACACGCTTCCCCAACAGTAAAAGGAATGGAGGAGTCCCATGGAGGACTCCTTCTTTTTCGTGGGGCAGGCTTCCACGAGCGGGGATACGATCACTTCGATCAGTCCGCCGCCCATTGCGTACAGACAGGCGGAAACGATGAGTCCGGCAATGGGATTTATCAGGGAAGGGAGAAAAGCGAGTGAAAAGAGTCCCAGGGCGGATAGGATATGCGCCGTGACGGCGCTGATACGGTAGCCTACTTTATCCACTACTTTGCTGGCGAGAAGGTCGGTGAGGATCTGCACGCCGAAGCAGACGGTGGGGAGCAGGGTGATGACGAAGAGGGAAACTTCGAACTCCGTTTGGAAAGTGACGTAGAGAAGCGGCACATAGTTGACGATCAGCGCCTGTACGACGTATCCCGCGTAACAGGCGAAAATCGTATGCTTGTAGTTTAATCTTTTTCTTTCCGAATGCATAAATATATCGCCGAACGGCTCCTTTATTGGGAGTGATTTTATTTTTACCCAATACTATCATTATAGCAAGCGCACGCAAAAAAGGCAACATCTTTCCACAAGATTTCCCTTTCTTTTTTAAGTCGATTCTCCCTCTTTGGCAGTGTCCTAAATTCTTTCCTACGGGGAGAAGGGACGTTTTTTGATTCGGAAACCCCTTCGCGGAGGAAAACTCCCATATTTCGGATAAATCGCCGAAAAACCCGTTTTTTCGCGCGGCGCGGCGCTATATAATATCCTCAAACTTCTTTTTGAGGGGGCGGAGCGTGGAAATTTATATAGAATACGCTCTCGCGGAAAATTTTTTGCTCGACGCCATGCTCTTATGGCTTTCTCTGAAAGCGGCAAAACAAAAAATTATTTTCTGGCGGATCGCGCTCGCCTCTGTTCTCGGCGCGGTCTTTGCGGTCGTCTTTCCCTTGCTCGATGTGGGAAAAGCGTTCGCTTACATACTCAAATTCGCGGTCGGCATTTTGATTTGTCTGATCGCCGTAAACGGAAAAGGAATAGGCAGGTATGCGCTCACCGCTCTTTTGTTCTTCGGATTCAGCTTTGCGCTGGGCGGGGCGCTGCTGGCGGTGTATTCGGCTTTTTCTATCGAGTACGGAAAAAACGAAAACGGGTATCTGACGGAGAGCGTCCCCGTGGGAATGGTCCTCGGCGGCAGTTTCGTATTCTGCGTTTTAGCGGTCGCGTTGATAAAGGCATTGTATCGCCGCCGCGCACTCAGGCGTTTCGTCTATCCTTGCAAAGTGACGCTCGGAGAACGCAGCGTCAAGGCGGACGGATTCCTCGACAGCGGCAACCGCGCCAAAGTGAACGGCACGCCCGTGTGCTTTCTCTCGCCCGACCTCGCGTTCGACCTTTTGGACGACAAATGTATGACGGAGGAAATGACCATTGTGACGATGAGCGGGGAAACGACGATAAAAATTTTTCTTGCGGACAGCTTGGAGATATATTGCGGGGAAAAGCCGAATATAATAAGGAAAGTATATTTTGCGCCGTCGACCAATATACGCGCGCGGGAGTATAAGATCATACTCAACGCGGGTGTGCTGGATTGACGAGGACGCGGGCAGGCGGGCAAGACGGGGAGGTGCTTTATGAAAATCAAGGAAATACTGAAATGTTTTTTACGGCAGTTCGATGCGGAAAATACGGTGGATTACATATGCGGCACGGAGGCGTTGCCCCTGCCGCTGTCGCCCGAACAGGAAAGCGAGATGCTCGGGAAGCTGGAACACGGCGAGGAAACGGATAAGGTCAAGGCGGAGCTTATCCAGCACAATTTGAGGTTAGTGGTATACATAGCCCGCAAGTTCGACAACACGGGCGTGGACCCCGACGATTTGATCTCGGTCGGGACGATCGGGCTTATCAAGGCGATAAACTCCTTTAAGCTGGATAAAAATATCAAGCTCGCCACGTATGCTTCCCGCTGTATCGAGAATGAAATTCTCATGTATTTGAGGCGTACGGTGCGGCTGAAAAGCGAAGTTTCCTTCGACGAGCCTCTCAACACCGATTTCGAGGGCAACGAGCTCCTCTTATCGGACATTCTCGGCACGTCCGCGGAGAGCGTTTACGGAGATCTCGAATCGAGCGCGGAGAAAGAACTGTTGAAGGAAGCGCTTAGAAAGCTGTCGGAACGGGAGAGAAAAATCATGTTCTTGCGTTTTGGCCTTAACGGCGGGGAAGAGATGACGCAAAAGGACGTGGCGGATCTTTTGGGAATTTCCCAAAGCTATATTTCCCGCCTGGAAAAAAAGATTATTCAGCGCCTTCGAAAAGAGATCGCCAAGATGGTATAAAGGCGTCAGGTTTTCGCTGCGCTCTGTCTGCTGCGGTCTGTTTCCGCCGCCTGTGCGCCGCTTTATTGCCTGCAAAATATGTCCCGCTGCAACAAGCGGGGATAACTTGAACGGGAGTCGCCGGAAGGGCGCGTTTTTATTCTCAAAAAACCAAAAATCTGTTTTCGATTAAAAAAAATTCCTGTTTTGGAAATAATTTTATTTAAATAGCACATACTCCTAAAAAGTTTCCTCATGCTTTCGCGTACATAAGAAGGAGGAATAAACAGTATGATGCAGAAAGTGGAAATTTGCGGAGTGGATACTTCGGGGCTGCCCCTTTTGACTTCCAAGGAAAACGAGGAACTGATGAAGAAGTTAAAGACGGGCGACAAAGCGGCGAGAGAAAAGTTCATCGTCGGCAATATGCGCCTCGTGTTGTCTTTGGTCAAGCGCTTCTGGGCGAAAAACGCCAATGCGGACGACGTGTTTCAGGCGGGCTGCGTGGGACTCATTAAGGCGATAGACAATTTCGATCTGAGCGTGGGAGTTAAATTCTCCACCTACGCCGTGCCCATGATCATCGGCGAAATAAAGAGATATCTTCGCGACGGCAATTCTCTGCGCGTTTCCAGGAGCATCCGCGATACGGCGTACCGCGTCCTCAAAGTGCGCGAAGCCATCGAGGAGCGGGACGAAGAAGCGACGATCGATAAGATTGCGGAAGAGATGCAGGTGGCGGTCAGCGAAGTCGTTTACGCGCTCGACGCCATTTCCGATCCCGTTTCCCTCTATGATCCCGTATATAATAAGGCGGGGGATACGCTGCTCTTAATGGATCAGCTGTGCGACGAGAAAAATAACGACGAGGTCTGGACGGAGCGCGTGGCGCTGGGCGAAGCGATGGAGCGGCTGGGCGAACGCGAAAAGCGTATTCTCTTCCTCCGCTATTACGAAGGCAAGACGCAGACGGAAATTTCCGAAGAAGTGGGTATTTCTCAGGCGCAGGTATCCCGACTCGAAAAGAACGCCCTCAACAATATCCGCTTGAATATTTCCTGAACAAATCGAGTCAAAAGAGGCGGCTCGCTTGCAAAACGACGTCCCGCCGCCTTACTTTTTTTTAAAAAGTTTTTTAAACTATCGTTTTTCGCCGCAGAGCGAATCAAAAAGCCTAAGCATATTATTGTTTAGGCTTTTTATCGTAACGGGAAGGGCAAAAATTGTTTTAGAGGACCTTTCGGCCGTTTTATGCATTCTCTCGAATCTCCTTTTTCCTTTTTTCGTTCTTGATTTCCTTTTGACGGCGGGGACATCGGTTGCGGTGCGGCTTTTCCCGCCGCCTGTTTTTTATAAAAATTATTTCCGTTTCGCGTTTTTTCTTCATATCACGATTTCTTGGTTTTCTATTTTTCTGCCTTCCTATCCTTTCCTCCCATTCTATCCACGTCCCTTCCCTCGCCTGATTTTTATCTGCGCTCGATGATCTTTGCTCCCGCTCTTCGCACTCCTTTTTTTCTCCGTTTCGAGTTCCTGTTTTTTCGCCTTTTCTCCTGAAAAGAGAAAATTTTTCCAAAAACGAGAAATATAATCGTTCCATCGATTTAATTGATTTTTATATGGGTATATATTATAATATAGCATAGTTTCGCTTCTTTCGCTTGGAAGGGGAAGGGAACTATATGCGAAAGTAGGTGTTTTTGCTTTTGGGATAGAATAAAAAGGAGATGAGTATGTATCGATTCAGACAGGGCTATTATGCCGACATAAGAAAAGAGCGGCGCTGTACTTCCACCGTCGTCTATAAAAACGGTATCCTTTCCGAGAACAAGGAGCGGCTGACGGACGGAGCGTTCCTCAGGGTATTCGACGGCAAGATGTGGTATTACGCCTCGACGGAGAATCCCGACAACATTCAGAAAGAGCTGGACGGTCTGTACGAATTGGCGGAGTATAACGCGGACATCGAAAAACACCCCGTTGTCGCGCGTTTCGAAACGAACAAGGACAAAAAACTGCGTTTTGCGGAAAATAATGTGGAAAATGTCCCCCGCGATCGCAAGAAAAAGATCTTGACCGATCTTTTTCCCGTCGTTTCGAAATATCCCGAAATTAAGCTGGCGGCGCTGCTGTATACGGATAGGCATAGCGATTACGCTTTTTATTCGAGCAAAGGCGCGGAACTTTTTTACGATTATCAGACCTGCGGCGCGGCGCTTTCTTTTCAGGTCGCGGAAGGGGAAAAGAACTTTTCTTTCAACGCCCAGACGGGTAAAACGTCGTTTGACGAGCTTCCCGATCTCAAAGAGATGGCGGAGCGGGCGATCGAAGAGGGCATCGCCTTTATGCGGAACGCCGCGGAAGTGCAGGTGGGCGACTATCCCGTGATTCTCTCGCCCGAGGCGGCGGGCGTGTTCGCGCACGAATCTTTCGGGCACAAGAGCGAGGCGGACTTCATGCTCGGCGACGAAACGATGAAAAAGGAATGGCAGATCGGCAAGAAGGTGGGCAGCGATTGCCTTTCCATTCTCGAATCGGGCACGTTCGACGGCTGCGGCTACGTTCCTTATGACGACGAGGGCACCAAGGCGACCAAAACGTATCTCATCAAGGACGGCGTGCTGGCGGGCCGGCTGCACAGCGCGGAAACGGCGGCGGCTTTGGAGGAGAGCGTTACGGGCAACGCCCGTTCTATCGGCATCGGCTACGAGCCCATCGTCCGCATGACGACGACGGTCATCGAGAGCGGGGACAAGACCTTGGAACAGCTGGTGGCGGGCGTCAAAAAGGGCTATTTCATCAAGACCATCAAACACGGAAGCGGTCTTAGCGTCTTTACCATCGCGCCGAATATCAGTTACGAGATTACGGACGGAAAGATAGGCCGTCCCGTAAAGATCTCGGTGATCTCGGGCGACGTGTTCGAAACTTTGGGACTTATCGACGGACTTTCCGATAGAACGGAGATTCTCTCTTTCGTCACGGGCGGCTGCGGGAAAATGGAGCAGTATCCCCTGCCCGTAGGCTTCGGAGCGCCCTATGTTTCCGTTTCGAAAATGAAAGTTCAATAAGGAGGCGTGAAATGGTTAAGGAAAAATTGACTGTAAAAAGCAGGACCGTGACGGTCGCCGCAGCGGCGAGCGAAGCGAAATCGGTGCGATTCGTGGATACGGAGAAACACGGCTATCGGGTCATGGAAGACGGAAAAATCGGCATTTACGGCTCGACGGGAAAAAGCGACGACGAGGCGGGGTGGAAGAGAGCGGAAGAAAATCTCAAAAACGAGATTCCCTATCCCGTAGAGCCTTCGAAAAACAGGACGGAACATATAGACGCCTCTCACTCCCTTCTGAGCGACAAGGAATTTGTGGAAAAGACAAAGGAGCTTCTTGCGAAGCTGAAAGAAAAATGTCCCACGTTTCTTTTCAGCAATAATATTTTGAAAGGGGAGATCGAGGAATGCATCAGAAACGACGTCGGATTGGATTTGTCCTATAAAGCGGGATTTTATAGCCTCGATCTCATCATGAAAGAAAAATCTTCCGCCAATATCTTCGATCTCGGCTATTCCTATTCCGGAAAAAGTTTCGACGTGGAAAAGATGACGAAAGATATAGAAGAACTCGCGCAGGCTTACTATGTGGCGGCGGATATCGGGGAGGGAGAGCATTATGTGCTCGCCTCCGTGTACGACCTCGCCGTCAATAAGCTCTACGAAGGTATCCGCGCCGATTCCTATGCCAACGGAACGGGACTGTTCGCGGGAAAATGCGGACGGCAGGTATTTGACGAGCGCGTGACGATCTATGAGGACAGGGATCCGAACGCGGGCGTTTACGGCGCCTTTTTCGACGACGAGGGCGTGGTGAACGAAGGATATAAAAACGTCGTTTTTGAGAAAGGCGTGTTTAAGGGACCTCTCGCTTCCAAATTCGACGCGCAGAAATACGGACTGCCCGCGTCGGGCAGCGCTTCCTCGGCGTACGACGGAGTGCCGCAGACGGGAATGGGGCATCTGCGCGTCGCGGGGTCGGGAAAGACGATACGGGAACTGATCGGCGACGAAAAGGCGATTTATCTCGTAATGGCAAGCGGGGGCGATACGACGCCGGACGGAGATTTCGCCACGCCCGTGCAGGTGGCGTTTCTCTATGAAAAGGGGAAGCTCGTCGGCAGACTTCCCGCCTTGAATGTGTCGGGGAATCTGTTTGATATTTACGGCAAAAACTTTGTCGGGCAGGCGGAAGACTCTCTTTCCGCCACCGATTGCGAATCGTATAAACCGCTTGTGGTGAAAATGAAAGTGACAAAATAGCAGCGGCGGGAAAAGGCTCTCGGATATATCCGGGAGCCTTTTTGTTTGATGTTTTGCGGGGAGAGGGAACGCGTTTTTAAAAAGATCGGATTTTCAGCGCCTTTTTTGCCGTATTCTCCCACTTTTTCTTATCTCTTGTTTTTTATCCTCGTTGCCTATGCTCCTTTTGTCCCGTCCGTTTTCTTCCGCACTTGTACTTTTCCCGTATCCGCCGCTTTTTCGCTTACGCATTCTCTCGTCTATGCCTTTTTCCGTTTACGATTTTCCACGCCTTCCCGCTTTCCCCGCCCCGTATCCCTCTTTCGGTTTTCCTCTAATCCGTTCCGCGTTCTTGTCTTTTCGGCTTGTATTTTTTTCCCTACTTTCCCCGTATTTCTCCCTCCTTCCCATCCGCCGCTTCCCTCCCGCGGCATAACGGCGTTTATTTTTCGTGGAAAGGGATGTGTAAGACGGCGCAACGGTCTGTCCTCCTTCGCGTATGGAATTTTTATTGCGATAAAGCGCACAAAAGGGAAGGGCGGGCGCATATATTGTAGAGTACAGCTCGCCCGTGGAACTTCACGGAAATTCTCAAAGCGGATAACGGACTCGGAAAAATGAGAAAAAGGGAAAAGAGTCGCGGCTTTTGGGACTAAAAAGTTTTCGTGGACTCTGCGGGAGCGGACAAAGCGCACAAAATAATAAAAAAAGTAAAGTAAAAAAGCGGAGGCGCGTATGGAATTGAGTTTCTCGGAGCTTCGCACAAAAGAGGTCGTCAACACCAACGACGGCAGACGTCTGGGAAAGGTGTGCGACATCGTTTTCTGTTATCCCGAAAATCGGGTCATCGGCATTGTCGTGCCGGGCTGTAAAGGCTTTGCTTTTTGGAAAAGCGAGCAGTTTATCGACATGAAAAATATCGTTAAGATAGGGGACGACGTGGTGCTCGTCAATTTCAATATGCCTCCCAAACCGTGCGGACGCAAACCCGGACACGGCGGCTGCGGCGGCAATAATTGTAATCCGCCTCCTCCGCCTCCCGGCGGCCCCGGAATGGGCGGTCCCGGTCCCTCTTATCCTCCCTCGGGCGGGTACCCTTCTCAACCCCAATATCCGGGCAGAAGGAGTTATGAGGAATACGAATGATACATAAGGCGACTTCTCGGGGCATATAATGTAAGGTAATACGTAAAAGGGGTGCTTTATGGACGATAATAAAGATATGGAAATTCGGGACATCACGCGGCTTATCGAAGAAACGGTCGACGCCGCAGTGGTTAAGGACGCGGCGAAAAAGGAAGCCGGATGCGATCACAGCAGCTGCGGCTGCGGAAAAACCTGCGCTCTGGATATTGCGTATCCGAGCCTTGACGGGATAGAGGAGGATACTTCGGCGCTGAAAATCGTTTCTCCCGCATACGCGGGCGACGAAGGGGAACTGACGGCTGTGCTGCAATACGTATATCAACATATCCTTTTCGATAATATGGGTTGTAAGGACTATGCGGATATTCTGATTAAAGTGGCTATCACCGAGATGAAACATCTGGAAATACTCGGCTCTTTGATCTTAAAGTTAGGGGCGGCGCCCGTATACTCCTATCTTCCGCCCTATCCCATCAATTATTATTCGGCGCGTTCGGTGTCCTATTCCAAAACGCCGCAGAAGATGATACTCGACGACATCGCCGCCGAGCAGTACGCAATCGATACATATACCAAGATGCTGTGCCGAATCAAAAACGAGCGGATTGCGGCGGTGATACAGCGTATCCGCATGGATGAAGAAGGACACCTCGCTACGTTCAAGTGCATCTTAAAAGAACTCACCTCGGAAAAATAGACGAGGAATCAACACGAGATTTATCAAAAAAGGAGCGCAAATCCGTCCCGAAAAATCGGGACGGATTTTTTCTTAAAGCGTAAATTTTTCTTCCTTTAAATGAAAAATGAGAAAAGTTTTTCGATGATTGTTATAATAGTTTTAGAAATGTAAAAAGACATTTTCGATTAAAAAGATAGGAGAAATATTTATGATAAAAGGAATAATGAATGGTTTGCTCGGCGAGGTATATTCTTATGCTTATGACCAGATAGGTTATAAAAGAAGCAAAAAGGCAGAGGAAGCTTCTAAACTTCACGATATTCTCTATCGGTCTTTGAACGAGGAACAAAAGAAATTGTTTGAATCTTTTAGAGAGGCGGATTTGGAGGAAAGAGGAGAAGAGGAAATAGAAAAATTTACAGCGGGATTTCGTTACGGATTATTGCTTGGGATAGATTCCTGTGAAAATCTTACGGATTGACGCCATCGAAAAATAACGGTTTTTAATTGAAGAGAAGAAAAGAGTATCCGACGTTTATATTCTTGTCAAGCCGTAGGAATCAATTGATTGCAACTTTGAGTGTCTTATCGGCAGAAGCTAATATTAGTTCCCGCGCGGAAAAATGTTTGCAGCACGACAAAATTTTCCGCCGTGTCAATCCGCGTCCTGAGAAGGGTGAGGATTGATTTTTGTCAGACAAAATAAACGGCGCGTCCTATGACGCGCCGTTAAAAAGAGAAAAGCTTTCTGTTTTTGGGTTAATATTCGGGAAATTCGAGGTCCTCGTTCTGTTTTTCGGGCATAAATTTCCAATAGCGCACGGGCATATAGCCCTTCATCTGTCGAGTGTTTTTGCGCGCGGGAATATAAACGGTGTGATAGTATTTTTTCCAAAGTCCCAAAAAAGCTTCTTCGCTTTCCGAAAGGACGATTTCCGCTTCCGCGACGGGAGAAACCAACCATTCGCTGCCGTTGTAGATGCCTGCAATTTTTCTTTTCACGTCGTGGATGACGAAGGAGGCGGTCTTGAATCTTGCGACGAAATGGGGCATGAGTAGATCCACAACGTCGTTGTCGGGCGCGCAGGGAGCGTAAAAGATGCCGTCCGCCGTTTCCTGAAAGCGGAGAAATCCCGATAGAAGGTGCCGTTCCGCGCCTACGCGGTCTACGAGATCCATTGCCCGCCGCACTTCTTTGAACGTGAGCATTCCGCGCACGGGCTTCCGGTTTTTGACCAAGAGGCGGATATATTCGAACGCCGCCTGTTCTTTATCCGCGTCGGGCACGCGAAGGATGCAGTCCGTTTCGTAAAGGCTGTTTTTGTCCACGGCGCGCAGTTTTTTTATCACTCTCGCAGACTTTTCGGCGCAGGAAGAAACGCGGAGAAACGTATCCCCGATCGCACTTTGCAGCGCGGGAGAGGAGGACAAAAAAGCGTCTTTGTCCGTATAAGCGTCGAAAACTGCCGTAAAAAATCCTTCGGGCGAACCGTCCGTAAAATAAATATTGCGCATTTTTATCTCCCGATTTTATGACGCCATAGCGACGTTTTTAAGTCAACTCTATTCGCAAGCTATTCGCAAGCTATTCGCAAGCTATTCGCAAGCTCTCGTTTTTTTTGCGCGCCGCTGTTTTTAAACGGGCGTTTTTTTCGATTTTCTAAATTCCTTTTTGAATCGTTGCAGGAGAAACGCTACGTCAGCTCAACCCTGCCTGCTCCTTATCCATGGATTATAGTTGTCCCGTCAGGGCCGAACGCGCGATTTCGGGCGAGGAATGGAGCAAAAACTGCTTTTCTTTGGGCGACGCGAGGAGGGACAGCGTGGCTTCGGGCAGCAGATTGGGCAGGGGACTTCCCGCGTCGAAGAGGGAAAGTTGCCGGGCGCCCTCGGCGCGTTCTGCGAGAATGAGCTGCGTTTTCACTCGGTCAATGCCCTCGGCGCCGTAAAATTTCCCGCTGCAAGTGACGAAGTGCCTTGCGCGCTTCAAAACGATGCGCATTTTTTTAAGGTCCTCGAAGTCGAGCGAGGCATATTTTCGCGCAGTGACGATTTTATAGGCGCCTTTGGCGCCGATTCCGGGCACGCGAAGCAGCTGTTCGACGCTCGCCCTGTTGATTTCGACGGGGAAATATTGCATATTCCGAAGCGCCCAGGCGCATTTCGGGTCGTATTCGGTGGGCAGATTTTCTCCCGGCGGCGTGATTTCGTCGCAGGTGAATCCGTAAAATCGGAGCAGCCAATCGGCTTGATATAACCGATGTTCCCGAAGCAATCCCGCGCCCGAGTCGGGCAAAAGGGGATCGCGCACGACGGGGGCATAGGAGGAATAATACACCCGCTTTAAGTCGTACTTTTGGTACATGAACTCGGTGAGCCGCAAAATCTGTCCGTCCGTTTCGGGCGAAGCCCCGACGATCATCTGCGTAGTCTGTCCCGCGGGTAAAAAACGTCCCGTGCCCCGCCGTTCTTCCCTGCCCGTGCGTTTTTTATATTCGAGAGCAAGCCCCCGTTTCTCCTCGCAGAGCTGCCGCATCGGAGAAAAGACGCTCTCTTTCGTCTTTTGCGGCGCAAGCAGTTTAAGACTTTGCTCGCTGGGCAGTTCGACGTTGTAACTCATGCGGTCGGCATAAGCGGCGGCGCTCTCGGTCAGCTTGCGATCGGCGTGGGGGATCCCTTTGAGGTGGATATACCCGTTGAATTTGTATTCTTCCCGAAGCATACGGATGGTTTGAAGGAGTATTTCCATCGTATAGTCGGGGGACTTATATACGGCGGAGGAGAGGAATAGCCCCTCGATATAATTGCGCCGATAGAAGCCCATGACCAGTTCACACATCTCCCGCGGGGACACGGAAGCGCGCGGAACGTCGGCGCTGTGCCGATTGGGACAGTATTTGCAGTCGAAAACGCAGTCGTTGCTCATCAACATTTTGAGCAGAGAAATGCACCGTCCGTCCTGCGTGAACGAATGGCAGAGCCCTCCCACGGCAGCGTTGCCTGTGCCGTCTTTGGTATTTTTCCGCCTCGACCCCGACGACGAACAGGACACGTCGTATTTTGCGCCGTCGGTGAGAATTTTCAAACGCGCTTCTTCAATCATTTTATGCTCCTTTATCCGCCGCTTCTTTGCCGCCTGCGCTTCTCTATATATAATATACCACGCTTCTTTTTACAAGTCAAACATTTGTTCGTAAAAAAACAGGAAAATTTTTCAAAAGATGACGAAAAGAACCGAGGACAAGGAGCGGAGAAAAGAAGAAAAAGGAAAAAAAGGAGTCGAAAAGGGCGGAAAGGGAAGGTTATAGGGGATAGTACTTGACAAACGGGAAGAAATAAGTTATAATTTAAGAAAATTTCACTTAGCTTTCACGGTGTTTTGTTGTAAAGTTAACCTCCGGGGGGTATATTTATTTAAGTGAAAAAATAAATCCGCATAAGGAAATGCAGAGGAAATTCGTATGAAAATTTTAATTGTAGACGACGAAGAGATGATCCGCGGAGTATTGAAGGAATACGTGGAATTCGAGGGCAATGAGGCGTTCGAGGCTGCCGACGGCATGGAAGCGGTAAAAATGTGTAAGGACAACGACTACGACGTGGTTCTGATGGACGTGATGATGCCCCGTTTAGACGGCTTTTCCGCGGTGAAAGAAATCCGAAAATTCAAGGACGTTCCCGTCATCATGCTCTCGGCGCGCGGCGAGGAGTACGATAAACTCTTCGGCTTTGAAATCGGTGCGGACGATTATGTCACAAAGCCCTTTTCGCCCAAGGAAGTCATGGCGCGCATCAACGCGGTCACCAAGCGCCGTGCGGCGGGGAATAGCGAAAACGGCAACGAGATCCTTAAATTCGAGGGATTGGAGATCGACATGGCGGGCAGAAACGTCTACGTGGACGGCGAAAAAGCGGAGCTCACGCCCAAGGAATACGAACTTCTTTTCTATCTCGTGCGCAACAAAGGCATCGCGCTTACGCGCGAGAAGCTCCTTTACGACGTCTGGGGCTTCGACTTTTACGGGGACGACCGCACCGTGGACACGCATATCAAGATGCTCAGAGGCAACCTCAAAGACTATCGCAAGTTTATCGTTACGCTGCGCGGTCTTGGATATAAATTCGAAGTATAAACTTTTCGGCCGCGCAAAGCGCTTCGGCGCCGTCCCGCTCTCCTTCCAAGCGGGATAGTTTCCTTTTCGGAAAAGCGCGGTCTTTTTGTACTTATGAGGCTGCCGAAAACGACCATTCGGGCGTTTTCGACCGCGCCGGAGAACAAAGGGCGGGAAACGCCGCACACCAATCGAGGCGGGCATGAAACAGCGGACCAAACGGAAAAAATATTCGAAAGCACAGCGCAGCACAAGCATTTATTTTTTGCTTTGGGCGGCTTTTTCCGTATTCTCTTTAATCATCGTCATGCTGTTCGGCTTTACGCAGAATATCCTTTTGAAGCAGAGCTACAAAGCGGAAATCGCGCATAACCTCGCGGCCAACGGCAAGACCATTCAAACGGAGCTGTTGCAATATACGGGATCGGACTATACGATTTTCGTCCGCTATCAGGCGTCCCGATACAATTTGGGCGTGTATATTTTGGAAGAGGACGGAACGATTCTCTTTCCCGCCTCGGAAACCACGACGCCCGATCTCGACGCGGACTCGCTCGACTTTACGGAAAAGGTCGAACGGCTTAAAGAGCGGTTGTCGTCCGTGCCGAATAAAGCGGTGATCTATGAAGACCCGACGGGGGAATTCGTTTACGGCGCCGAGATGTCTTACAATAAAAGACCCGTCTATCTTTACGTATGTAAGCCGTTGCAGCTGATCGAAAACGTCGTGGCGCAGATGAACATCCGCACGCTGCTCCTCGCGGTTTTCGTCCTGCTCCTTTCCTTTACGATTTCCAGCGCGATTTCGGGCGTGCTGACAAAACCGATCACGGAGATGACGGAAAAAGCGAAACTGCTCGCCCGCGGGGACTTTTCGGTGGATTTTCACGGCAAATCGTACGGGAGCGAGATGGAACTTTTGGCGGAAACGCTGAACTTTGCCCGCGACGAGATCGCCAAGGCGGATCAGATGCAGAAAGAGCTGATCGCCAACGTTTCCCACGATTTTAAAACGCCGCTGACGATGATCAAGGCATATGCCTCCATGATTCAGGAAATATCGGGCAATAATCCCGAGAAACGCAATAAGCATACCCAGGTCATTATCGACGAAGCGGATCGGCTCACTTCGCTCGTCAACGACGTCCTCGATCTCTCGAAGATCCGCTCGGGGATCGACTCCTTAAAGCCGCAGGTGTTCGATTTGTCGGAATATACGCTCGGGGTGCTGGAAAAATTCGAATATCTTTCGGAACGGGACGGCTATCGTTTCGAAACGGAGATCGAAAAGGACCTGTATACGCAGGCAGATCCGATCAAAATCGGCGAGGTGCTGTATAATCTCATCGGCAACGCGGTCAATTATACGGGCGAAAATAAGCTCGTCAAAGTTTCTTTGAAAAGACAGGCGGACGGCGTCATCCGCTTCTCCGTCACCGATACGGGCAAGGGGATCAAAGCGGAGGAGATCACCACCATCTGGGAAAGATACTATCGCTCTTCTCAGGCGCATAAACGCCCCGTCAAGGGCACGGGGCTGGGACTTTCCATCGTCAAGACCATTCTCGAAAAACATAATTTCCGTTTCGGCGTGGAAAGCGTCGTCGGCAAGGGCAGTACTTTCTATGTACTGTTTCCCGCCTGGCAGATTCCCGCTCTTGAAGAGGAGAAGGCGTAACGCTTCGGGAAAACGGAGGACGATTATTCCTTTCCTTTTCTTTCCTTTTCCTTGCGCAGGCGGGGTAGAACGGGAACGGAGCGCCCTTTTTGGCTTTGAGGGAGCGCTATGGCGCCGAAGTCGTTTACTTTACGATAGTACCGCCTCTGTTTCCATCTTGATTTTTCCGTCATGCCGTTCTTTGAAACGCTTTCCGTTTTTGGAGGCGCAAATTCGTCGGATTTTGCGCTCGCGAAACGTCCGTATCCCTGTCGATAGGGGTGGCGGAGGTCTTTATTCATCGAATGTCCCGCGTTTGTTTTTATGAGGATTGAAATGGAGCGGATTTTATGCGTTCGTCTGTCGATATCCCGCCGTCGCTTTGGGGAGAGATAGGGGAACTTGTTTCGCTTTGTATGGGGCGGCCGATGAGCCGTTCGCCGGGCGCGGATAGGGCGGACCGATCCTGTATGTCATCTCCCGACGGCTTTTATTTGCCGCCGCGGACTTGGGAAAAGCGGGCAAACCGCATCGGTCAGCTACATTTCCGTATTTGTGTTCCCGCGCCCGGGAGGACGAAAAATTTATTTGCATTTCCCGTTTTCGTAAATACGCCATAGAAAAAGAGAAGGGCGGGCATTTTGACTGCCGCCGAATGAAAAAAGTATGCTTCGTCATAGACGAAAGAAAAATAAGAACAGGGCAGGTATGTGATGAACGAGGAAACGAGCGTTTTTAACGGCGGGATCTCCGAACTTTGGGCGGCGATCGCCGCCAAACAGGGCGACACTTTTTATACGGCTAAAAATTTGCCCTTTACCTACAAGGTAAAAGGCGGGGAGCTGTTCACAGACAGGCGGGAGCGGTCGATTACGAAAAGCACGTTCGAGCGTGCCTACGAGAAAATACTCGCGGACCCGAGCATCCAAGGTCCCAAAAAACTCAACGTTTACGGGGCGCCGTACGTTTGGGCGGTCCTCAAAAAGATCGGAGCGGTGCCTGTCCGAGAGCAAGAAGAGGGGCAGGGCTGAAACGAACGCTTTTGAAAAAGGACGTCGGTAAGGAGAAAGGAGAATGTCGGCAAAAAAATCGAAAGACGGCGAGGAGTTTTCGGGCTACTCGGAATTTTATTTAGCGGACGAAACGTACGGGGAAAAGGAGGCGCTCGAAAAACTGCGCACGGCATTGCGCCGTTTCAAGGGGATTCACGCGGGTTTTTTGAATCGTATCGGGGAGGAAGACGCTTTTTGCGTCGAAAAGAGATACATACCCGTTTACAGGCTCAAAGCGCAGGCGGAATACGTATGGCAAAAGTCGGGACGTAAAAAATCCGCCTCCGCGCAGCACCGAGAAAAGAGAGAGGTGGAATGTATCCGCCTGCGGGCGCCCGAAGAACTGAACGCGGGGGAATGGAAAACGCCGCGGCCGCTTCAAAGCGCGGAGCTTCCCGCGCCCTTTTTTGCCGACAGCGCCATTCCCTTTAAAGAGAACGAGCGGGAATTGAAACGGACGGCGGAGGCGTATTCTCCCGATAAAAAGGCGAGCGTGTCTTTGAACGAGGTCCATTTGGAAGTGGTGCTCGTTCCCGTGCTGACGTGCGCCTGCCGCTACGGGGAGGAAGAATATACCGGCGTCGTCAATATGCATAACGGGGCGGTCACTGCGGAATACCCCGTTTCGCAGCGAGTGGAAACGGAGGTGGACAAGTTTCTTTCCAAAGTGCGCACGGCGAAACAGTGCATCGCGTTCGCGGCGCTTTTCCTCTTTGTATTCGCCGTACTCGCGCTCGTCAAACTTTTGAGAGAGGACGGGGGAGTATCTGTCGCGGCGGTGGCGGGGTTGTTCGCGCTCCTGACGGTGCCGCTCTGCGCTTTTTTGAAATGCCTCACTTATCGGCGGGAAAAACTTTTGCAGAAAGCGGGGGACAGCGGCAGAGCCTCGGGGACGCCGTTTGTTTTGACGATCACCCTTCTTTCCTGGGCGGCGTGCGCGTTCGGCATTTTTCTTTTCGCCGTAAAGGTGCTCTTTTAATACTCGGTACAATGGAAACGTTGCCTTCTTGCGGCGAAAGAAATGTCAGAGCGTAGATGTTACGCTCTTTTTTGTATAGCGCGAAGCCCGGCGCCGTTTCGAAAATGCAACCGATTCGTTCACTCCTTATCGATACTGATGTTTTCGTTCCCGTCCATAACGCTTTTCCGAAAGCTCATATAGTTTTACCCGTTCGTTTTTTTGGCGGAGGAATTAGGAAGGAGAGCGTTTGCCTCTTTGCGCCGCAAGGTTTTATATTTTCGAGTCCGCTTTCTTCCTGATTTTCGAAGTCCGTCTGTTTTCGGCGCGCGGCGACGCACATATAGAGCGTTTTATCTTTTCCCTTCCTGCGTATCGTCTTGCTTTTCGTTTAGCTGTCCGTTCGCCGCGCGTTTTTTGCGTTCGTTTGCGCACATCCCCGCCGTCGTTTTTGTCCTTCCAAAAACTTTTCCTTTTACGTTCTCCCTCCGGCTTTTTTTATCCTTCAAAAATCTTCCCGTTGTTTCCTGTTTGCCGGCAAGAGGGAGATCTCGCTTCCTTTTTCAGAGCGCTTTTCGGAAACCGGTTCCGCTTGTTGACAAATTCCCCCGGTATGTGCTATAATCGGAGAAAATAGAAGAAGTCCTCGGGCAACCGAGGCAAGAGAGGTGCGCGGTATGATAGACATGACGACGATTCAAAAAGCCGATCCCGAACTGTACGCGGCAATGGACGCGGAGCTGAAACGTCAGCAGGGCAATATCGAGTTGATTGCCAGCGAAAATATCGTTTCTCCCGCGGTGATGGCGGCGGCGGGTTCTCATCTCACCAACAAATACGCGGAGGGACTTCCGGGCAAGCGCTATTACGGCGGGTGCGAGTTTGTGGATGTTGCGGAGAATCTCGCCCGCGACAGACTCAAACAGATTTTCGGCTGCGACCACTGCAACGTCCAGCCCCATTCGGGCGCACAGGCAAATTTTGCCGTTTATTTCGCCATGTTAGAACCGGGCGACACCATCATGGGCATGAATCTCTCGCACGGAGGACATCTGACGCACGGCTCGCCCGTCAATATTTCCGGCAAATATTTCAAGATCGTTTCCTACGGCGTTTCGCCCGAAACGGAAACGATCGACTACGACGAGATGGAAAAGCTGGCGCTCGAAAGCAAACCCAAACTGATCGTTTCGGGCGCAAGCGCCTATCCCCGCACGATCGATTTCAAGCGTATCCGCGAAATCTGCGACAAAGCGGGGGCGTACATGATGGTGGACATCGCGCATATCGCGGGATTGGTGGCGGCGGGGCTTCATCCCTCGCCCGTGCCGTACGCCGATTTCGTGACCACTACGACGCACAAGACCCTGCGCGGACCCCGCGGCGGCGTCATCATGTGCAAGGAGGCATACGCGAAGCAGATCGATAAAGCGGTGTTTCCGGGAACGCAGGGCGGGCCTTTGATGCATATCATCGCGGCGAAAGCGGCGGCGTTTAAGGAAGCGCTTTCCCCCGAATTTAAGGAATATCAGAAGCAGATACTTTCCAATGCGCAGGCGATGGCGGCGCGCTTTATAAAGAACGGCATTCGTCTGGTTTCGGGCGGTACGGACAATCATTTAATGCTTCTGGATCTGCGAGAAACGGGGGTGACGGGCAAGGAGCTGGAATTCATGCTCGACAGAGTGCACATCACGGTGAATAAGAACACCATTCCCTTTGAAACGGCTTCTCCGTTCGTCACCAGCGGCATTCGCGTGGGCACGCCCGCCGTCACGACGCGCGGCATGAAAGAAGGGGAATGCGAAAGAATCGCCGACCTCATTGCGAGAGTGATCAAAGAAAAGGAAAGCTGTTTCGACGAGGTGAACGCCGAAGTCGCCGCGCTTTGCGCGCGCTTTCCCATTTACGGGAAAGACGTCTTGTAAAGGCGCGAAGGCCGATAAAACGGTCCGCGGCGCAACGCTTTTGAAACGTAGAAGGTTGCGCTGCGGCCGAATGCGCCGGGAATCAAAGATTTTTTTGTCGTTCCCGGCTTTCGTGTCCGCAATTCGGACTCAATCTCCGATTTTTTTCAAAAAAACCGTAAATGTCAAGAGTAAATGGGAAAAGAGTTCAAAAAAATCGAAAAAATCTTTTTCGACGCTTGACAAACGGCGCATAGGAGATTTATAATATAGAAAAAGTAAATATTCTTTGGGGCGAGGCGAAATTCCTCACCGGCAGTAAAGTCTGCGAAGGGCACACGGCGCAAAAACAGCGCGGCGCGCCCCCGAATCGGCGAAATTCCGATACCGACGGTATAGTCCGGATGGAAAAAGAAAAAGCGAAAAAGGCGATAGCCGTTTTTCGCCGCGAACGTGTTTTAACTGCGCCGCCTTGAACATTGTTTCAAGGCGGCTTTTCAATCGGCACTTTCAAAGGATATTTTCTTGAAAATATTTTTAAAGGAGTGTGTCTTATGTCTTTCCATTCTTCTTCCCGTTCCGTTTTTTCAGAAGAACGCCCCGAATCTCCGACGGGACAGGATATCGGTGATCAAATACCTGCCCCCTCCGATTCTCCCGATCCCGCTCTACATAGCGCAGGGCGGAGCGGCTCGTCCCGCGCTTTGAAAACGTCGGATCAAAACGGAAAAAAACGAAGCGCGGGCGCGGCTTTTAAAAAGATGTTTTCCGCAAAGCGCATAGCGCTGATGGCGATTTTTACGGCGTTGAGCTTTGTCGTCAGTATGCTCGAATTTCCCATTTTCCCCCAGGCGGAATTTTTGAAACTCGATTTTGGAAACGTCTTTATCATGCTCATCGGCTTCCTTTTGGGTCCCGTCGAAGGGATGATCGTCCTCGTTATCAAGGAACTGTTGTATATTCCCGTAGGCGGGACGGGCGGGGTAGGACAGCTCGCCAACATTATCGTGACTTCTTCCTTCCTTCTCGTGCCGTCGATCTCCTATAAATTCCATAAAGGACTTAAAACGGTGATTCCCGCGCTTTTCATCGGCTGTGTGCTTGCCAGCGGCATGGCGCTTCTCTCCAATCGGTTTATTCTCATTCCCGCCTTCGGCATAGCCGATCCCACCGCCTATTTTAAGAAGGTCTGGATGTATATTTTGGCGTTCAATCTCGTCAAAACGACGGCGATCAGCATAGTCACCATCCTCCTTTATAAACGCTTGTCCGCGTTTTTAAAGAAAATGAAGATTTAAAAGCCCGAAATTATTGCAAAAAATTGCCGTACGTATTATAATATACGTATGGCTGTTTTTATATCGAAGTCGCGGGAAGCGACGGAAAAGTTTGCGGAAGAGTATGCGAAAACGCTTCGTCCCGGGGACGTAATTCTTTTGGACGGAGAAATGGGCGCGGGGAAGACGGTGTTCGCCAAAGGCGTCGCCAGGGGACTCGGCATAGAGGACGAGGTCACGAGCCCCACCTACGCCTATATGAACGACTATGACGGCGGACTTTTTCATTATGACTGTTATCGCATCGAATCGCCGCGGCAGGCGGAAAATTTAGGCTTGGCGGACTATTTCGAGATGGGCGGCGTGTGCCTCGTGGAATGGAGCGAAAATATCGCCCCGCTTCTGCCCGGTCGCGCGAAACGGGTGATCATCCGCAAAACGGGAGAAGAGGAAAGGGAGATAGAATATTGAATAATTTTCTGGCGATCGACACCGGCTTGAAATATCTCACGGTGATGGCGGTGAAGGAGGGGCAAACGTTTTATTCCCATCTTCCCGACTGCGCGATGAAACATTCCGTGCTGTTGATGGAAGAGGTGGATAAAGTCTTAAAGCAAGCGGATCTTTCTCCCGCCGAATGCGATTTTTTTGCGGCGGTGGTGGGACCCGGTTCTTTTACGGGCATCCGTATCGGAATTTCGACGATAAAGGGCTTTTGCCTGGCGGCGGGGAAACCTTCTCTTCCCGTCACCTCGTTCGAAACGATGGCATATAATGACGTAGACGGCAATAAGCTCCTCTGCCTGGTCGACGCTTTGCACGGCCGCTATTATGCCTGCGGCTATGAAACGGCTTCCTACGACGGCTCCCCGCGTCTTCCCGCGGCGGCTTTGCGCGAGATTTTTCCTCCTTCCTATCTGGAAGAAGCGGAGGTCCTGCGGCTCGTAAGCGAGGAAAACTATCTTCCCTGCGCGTTCGAACGACTCCCCCTTGCGGATAAGACGCAGGTGCGGCTTCTCGACCCTGTGGCGGGTTTGCGGGATTCGATTTTGGCGTTGATGCGCAGCGAAGAAAACTTCGGGGAATTGAAGGCGGTGTATATCCGCAAAAGTCAAGCGGAAGAACAGCTCGGCTTATAGACGTCCCCGCTTCTTTCGCCTCAGGCTGTTTTCGGGCGACGGAGCCGCGCATAAGAACGAGTTTTTTGTTTCGTTCCGTTTTTCCCGTCCGCTTCGGACTTCTTTCCAACGGCAAGGAAAAAGCCGAAGAGCGCAGTATGATACGGATCTTGGCATTTTTGATCAGAGAGAGAATATGAAATATCGAAACTGGACGTACAAAGACATTTTGAAAATTTCCGAATTGGAAAAGGCTTGCTTTTCGGATCCGTGGAACTATCGGATGTTCGCGGACGCGTTTTCATCCAAGCTCTTTCACGGCGTTTTGGCGGAGGAGAACGGCGAGGTCGTGGGGTATGCCTGCCAGACGGTGCTGTTTGAAAACGCCGAAGTGGATAATATCGCGGTGGCGGAAGGATACAGAAGGGAAGGGATTGCAAAAAAACTGCTCGAAATGCTGGAAGAAGAGGCGAAAGCCCGCGGCGCGACAGTCATGCTTTTGGAAGTCCGCGTATCCAACGTGCCCGCGATGAGTCTGTATCTACATTTGGGCTATGCGGGAATCTATACCCGTTCCCGATATTACGCCGACGGAGAGGACGCGGTCGTCATGCAAAAAAGGCTCTGCGGCGCGTAAGGTTTTCGTTTGATTTTAAGTCGCCCGCGGCCTTTTCTTTCGCTCGTCGCGCCGAAGTATTCGTTGAACGTTCTTTTTACTTATCTGCGCAAATTTCCGTGGAATGCTTTTTTCCGCTTATTGAATCGCGAATTTCCGCAGAGCGTTGTTTTCCTTCCTCGGCTCGGCATAAATTTTCGTCAATCCTTCCTTTTTTACTTCCTCACAACCTCTCGCCGGAGCTTTTTTTACCCGTAATGCCTGCTGTGTTTCTTTCAAAGACGCGCTTTTTGTAAATCCCGACGGTTTTCGCCCGATTTAAAAAACCGCGCTTTGGCGCCCGATAGAAATTTATGGAGTACGCTGCCGCGAAAGACGCGGTCGATTGAAAAAATAGGAGAGCTATGTTCGATTTGTCCGAGGTTTCGTACATACAAAAGGGGACGGGCGAGGATCTGGTATTTTTTCACGGCTATCTCGCCTCCAAAGAGAGCTTTGCCGCGCAGATCGAATATTTTTCCCGTTTTTATCGCGTCACCGCGTTCGATTTTCTCGGTTTCGGCGCATCCGCGCCGCTGACGGAGCCTTTTTCCGTTTCCGAGTACGCGGCGTGGACGGAAGAATTTTTAAAGGCGCTTTCGATCGTACGCCCACGCGTGATCGCCCATTCGTTCGGCTGCCGAGTCGCTGTCAAAATGGCGGCGCGAGGCGCGGAAAGGGGGGATCAGGTATTCGATAAGATGCTGCTGACGGGGGCGGCGGGGATTATTTTGAAACGCGGAATACGCTATAAAATCAGGGTGAAAACCTATCGTTTGGTCAAAAAAATCGCGCCGAAGTTTGCCGAAAAACATTTCGGAAGCGCGGAATATAAAACGCTTTCTCCGGTGATGCGGGAGAGCTATAAAAAGATCGTCAACGAAGATCTGCGCGAGGACGCGCGGAAAGTCGAAAACGAAGTTTTACTCGTCGAAGGGACGGAGGATAAAACGACGCCCATAGAAGAGGCGCACGTGTATCTTTCCTGTTTCTCAAACGGATGGATAAAAACGACGGAGGGCGGGCATTTTGCGTTTGCGGAATATCCGACGGCCTTCAATCTGATTGCGGAGGAATTTTTCTTTCATGAGTGACGTATTGTCGAGAATCGGCGCGTGCATCGTCTGCACCTGCCTCTTTTATGTGGCGACGTATAAATCCTTGGGCGCGTTGCAGCAGTGCGGCTATAAAAACGGCAAATTCGCGCGCTGGCTGACGCGTAAGGACAATTTGTATTATAACCGTCTGGCGCTTTGGTCGGGGCTGGGGCTGCTGTCTACGGGCGTCGTCGCGCTCACATTTTCCTTTGCGGGCGCCAAAATCGCCCTGCTTCTTTCCGCGCTTCCCTTCCTTTTATTCTGCGTGCTGTTTTGCATCGCGGACAGGAAATACGCTTTAAAGGTACCCGTGGCGGCGACGGGCAGAATCAAGCGCCTCTCCGCCATCTACGTGCTTTTTACGGCGTGCGTTTCCTATCTCGTCATCGCGTTGCTCGCCTTTGTCGGAAAACTCGTCGACAGCGAGCTGTACGGCGTTTTGGCGTATCTTCCCTTTACGCTGATGCCTTTGCTGCTGCCTTGGATCTTATGCCTCGCCAATGCCGCGGACGGACTTTACGAAACTCCCCGCAATAAAAGATTCGTCAGACGGGCGGGACGGATATTGGACGAAACGAAAATCATTCGCGTGGCGGTGGTAGGCAGCTGCGGGAAGACGTCGGTCAAGAATATTTTGAAAAGCATCCTTTCCGCAAAATATTCTGTCGTGGCTACGCCCGAATCGTATAATACGCCCGTCGGAATCGCCAAGACGGTGACGAGCGGGGAATTTGCGGATAAACAGGTTCTTGTCGCGGAGATGGGGGCGCGCCGCATCGGGGACATCGCCGAACTTTGCGCGCTGGTGAAGCCTGATTTTGCGGTGTTTACGGGCGTATGCGCGCAGCATATCGAAACGTTCGGCTCTTTGGAGAACGTGTTGAAGGGCAAGAGCGAGGTCCTGAAAGGGACATCCGAGAAGGTGATCTGCGGCGAGGGATTAAAGGAAAAAATCCTTACGCTTCCTTTGGAAACCGCCTCTCTTTCGGATAAAGAGAAGTGCGTATACGCCGATTACGGCGCGCTGATCGGGGCGCTGCTTTTGAAGCCGGACGGAACGTCTTTCGTTTTGCGCCTGCCGGAACGGAAAGAAATTTTCGTCGATACGCCGCTGCTCGGCAAGCACTCGGCGGAAAATATCGCCCTCGCGGCTCTCCTCGCCGCCGAGATGGGATTGACCGAAGAGGAAATTTCGGCGGGAATCGAGAAGATAGAGCCTATTCCCCATCGTTTGCAGCTGATCGAAAGCGGCGGCGTGCACATTCTCGACGACAGTTATAATTCCAATCCCGTGGGCGCCGCGGAGGCGGTGGAGGCGTTGAAGCGCTTTGGCGGCAGAAAGATCGTCGTCACTCCCGGACTTGTGGAAACGGGAATCCTCGACGAGAGGCTCAACGGCGAACTCGGCGCTCGTCTGGCCGGGCTGGATCTCGTCATATTGGTCGGAGATACGCTCGTCGGCGCGGTAAAAGCGGGTTATACGGCGGCGGGCGGGGAAGCGGAAAAACTCGTCGTGCGCTCCACGCTGGACGCGGCGAGGGAATATCTCGCGGACGTTGTGGAAACGGGCGACGCCGTGCTGTTTTTAAACGATCTTCCCGACGCATGGTGAACGCTTTTTTGTGGAGCGCAGCGGAACAGAGCGGATTCTCAGACTCTCCGCGCCCTTTTCCTTTCGTGCGAGGGATTCGTTTTATTTCCGCTTAGCCGCGCTTTTTTCGCCGCTTCTTCGTTTTCCGGACGGTGAGTTGCCTTCTATCCCTTTTGTCATAAGGAATAGAATGAAAAAAATCGCTTTTTTGAAAGGATGCGGTTAAAAAAAGAAATAAATAGGCGGAAAAGCCTTGTGGGAAAAGGGATAGAGCGCATAAAGGGGGAAGGTTGCCCCTTTGAACTTCAATATGAAAAAATCGCCTTGAATCTCTTTTAATAAAAGGGAAAGAGCGCATTTCGGGCAGCGCGTGGCAATTTCAAAGGTTTTCTTTTTCGAAAAGGCGTGAAAAATTGCCTTTTAACCCCTTTTGTCAAAAGGGATTGCGTAGATACAGCCAACGAAGAACAAATACACCAAAGCGGAAAAATTTATTTCACGGAGGTGTATTTTTATGCAAAAAATTGCGGTGTTATTCGGCGGAAAATCCAACGAAAACGAAATTTCGATTTTGACGGGGGTGTTCGTTCTCAATCTCATCGACAAGGAAAAGTTTATTCCTGTTCCCGTATACATCCACACGGACGGAGAAATGTATACCTCCGCGAAAATGAACGATTTGAATTTGTTTAAGAAGCAGGACTTCTCCTCTTTTTCGAGAATTTTTTTCGACGGGGGCACCATGTATGCGTTCAACGCGGCAAAGACAAAAGTGAAAAACAAGGGGAAGATAGACGGAGCCATCAATTGCTGTCACGGCGGCCTCGGGGAAGGCGGAGGAATTTCGGCGCTGATGCAGCTCAACGAAATTCCCCTCGCCTCGCCCGAACTCACGGCGTCGGGTATGTTCATGGATAAAACGCTCACCAAACTCGTCGCCAAGGCGCTGAATATCCCCACGGTGGAATATATACGCGTCAACGAATCGGATTATGCGCGCAGGGGCAAGTTTTTGCTGAAAAACATAGGCTCCAAACTTAAATATCCCGTCGTGGTGAAGCCTGCGCATCTGGGATCTTCCATCGGGATTTCCCTTGCGGAAAACGAGGAAGGCGCGGAAAAAGCGATCGAGGCGGCGTTCCTTCTGGACGAGAGAGTGATTATAGAAAAATACATAAAAGGCAAGCGGGACATCAACTGCGCCGCATATTCCTTAAACGGTGAAATTTTTGTTTCCGAACCCGAAGAGGCGTCATCGGGAGATAAGCTTTACACCTTTGCGGATAAATACTTAAAGGATGGAAATCGTCCGCGCGCGGGCGGAAAACGCGGCGGCGGGGCGGCGGTCCTTTCCGACGAAACGAGGGAAAATATCCGTTCTTATACGAGGACATTATATAAGCGCATGAATCTGAAAGGGATTGTCCGCATGGACTTTTTGTTGGGCGAAGGAAAAATTTACCTCGGAGAAGTCAATACCGTTCCCGGTTCCTTGGCTTATTATCTTTTTTGCGAACGGGTTTCCGACGCAAAAAATCTCTTCTCCGATCTGATAGAAGACGCTGTCAAGAGCGCCGAGGCGGAGAAAAAGCACGTCATATCCACGGGAATCTTACAGACGGTGTCCGTGCGGGGAAAAAGCCGCGGCGTGAGGCTTTGAGCGGGTATAGAAGAGTCTACGCTTTTATAAAATTGAGAATGTTTTTTAGCGGATTTAGACAAACGCGCTAAAAGGAAAAAAGAGCGAAAGAGGCATAAATAAACAGGCGGAGCGTTTTTCAGACGCCCCGTCTTTCTTAGAAACGGAGGAACGTTGCCGAAAACTCTTTCGGCAACAGTTTAAACTCACGCGATGCGTATCACCATCATAGAAGCGTTGACGTTCGGCCCCGCCCCGCCTACTCCCGTGGCAAGGGTAACGGTTGCGCCTGTAAAATTGACGAGGGCAAGCGTACTGTTCGCGGGCGCTTCGACAATGGCAAAGCCTCCCGTGATGGAACGGACGGCGGAGCCCGCGGCTCCCGGAGAAGTTCCGAAAATAGTGCCTGCGACGCTCGTATCGTTTAAAAATAATGCAAATTGCGCGTCCGCCGTCCCCATCATGGTAAACCATACCGCATAGGTGCCCGCGTTTTCTATCGTAACGGCGTTCCCGTTTACGGGATGAGTCATTCCGTCGGAAAGAACTCCGTTGGAGGAGAAAAGAATCGGCGCGCTTGCCGCCACCGTCTGACGGCCGTCGTTATATACATACGCGTAAGCGGACGGTATCGTCGGGGTCGGCGTGGGCTCGCCCGCCTGTATTACGGTTTTGTAGAAAATGGGGCAGCAGGACTGCGGGCATTGCGGCGGACAGGGAGGACAACAAGGAATACATCCGCAGTCGACTTGTCCGAAACATTGTTCTTTTTTGGAAGTTTCGAAGGATTTTTTCATAAGTGAAGAACCTCTTTAAGAAAAATTCGGCCGAAGCGGAAAAATCGTTTTTTCCTGTTTCGGCTTAGTTTATTATATGCGGACGAGAAAGCGTTGCGTGTAAATAGGGGAAAGCGCGTGATATAGAGGAAAACGAGCGGGAAAGAAAAAGGGACGAAAAGAGGGGCAAAAAAACAAGAAAACGCGAAGAGAGGAAATCGGGAGCGGAAAAACAGAGGGAATTTAGAGCCGCAAACGCGAAGCGAAGAGGAGCGTGAAAATTAAGGGGCGCGGGCGGAGAACAAACGCGCGGGGAAGGCGGTGCGAAGAGAGGAAAAAGGACAAGCCATGCGAAAAATGGATGGTAAGAAGGGATAAGGCATGAGAAAAACGAAAACCGCGCAAAAAGGACGGAAAAGCGCTGCGAAGAATGCAAAACAACGAAAAGGCGAAAAACGCCTTGCGTTGATTGCGGCGTTTGTTTGACCGCGAGAAAAAAATAAGTTGACTTTCGTGTGACAGGCAGTTCCTTTTTTCGCAAAAAATATGGATCATCCGATTTTTTGACCCGACGGAAAACAATTGCGCCGGGAAGACAAGAAAGATTTTCCCGCGGTCCCGTAAATCATTGCTTTTTTCGCGTCGTTTTGCTATACTTAATAGGACGAAAATTGAGCGGCGGCGCATACTGTTATGGGACGGAAGGAAAAGAAGCGCGAGAAAAAAGCATGGATTCCTCTTCTTTCCAAAAACGCAAAAACCTGACGTATGCGGAATGTAAGACGTTTGCTTTTGCAAAAGCAGACGTTGCGGCTTAAAAAAGACAAAGGGAAAACTATGGCAAACGGCGAATTTACCGATAAAGTAAAAATTTTGATCAAGGCAGGCAACGGCGGCGACGGGATGAACTCCTTTAAGGCCTTTAAGGGAAAACCCGCGTGCGGTCCGGACGGCGGCGACGGGGGACGGGGCGGCGACGTCTATTTTGTGGGGGACAAAGACATGAGCGACTTGTTCTCCTTCCGTTTCACGTCCAAATTTTTCGCGGAGGACGGCGAGCGCGGCGGCACGAATCAATGCTTCGGCAAGGGCGGCAAGAACGTGTATATTGCCGTACCTCTCGGTACCCTCGTGCGCGACGCGGAAACGGGCAGGCTAATCTGCGACGTCTTCGAGGACGGGCAGCAGGTACTCGTCGCCCGCGGCGGCAACGGCGGCAAGGGGAACGTGCGCTTTACCACGGCGCGGCGGCACGCGCCTAATTTTGCCCAAAAGGGCGAAAAGGTCAAGCAGCATTCCGTCGTTCTCGAAATGAAAGTGATCGCGGACGTGGGATTGGTGGGATTCCCCAACGTCGGAAAAAGCACGCTTTTGAGCAAAATCTCCGCTGCCAGACCCAAAATCGCCAATTATCATTTCACCACGCTCTCTCCCAATCTCGGCGTGGTGCGCTATTACGATAAATCTTTTGTGGCGGCGGATATCCCGGGGCTCATCGAAGGCGCGGCGGAAGGCGCGGGACTCGGACACGACTTTTTAAGGCACATCGAACGGACTCGGATGCTCTGTCACGTCGTGGATGTTTCGGGCTGCGAGGGGCGCGACCCCGTAGACGATTTCAAGAAAATCAACGACGAATTGAAGAATTACAGCGAAACGCTCGCTTCCTTGCCGCAAATCATCGTCTGCAATAAATGCGATATTTTCGGCGCCGAGGAAAATTTAAAAACGTTTCGGAAAAAATACGGGCGCAAGTATAAAATCTTCCCGATCACTGCCGTCACGGGCGAGGGGACGCGGGAATTGATCGAGGGGATTTTCGACGTGCTCAAAGACCTGCCCCCCGTGGAACCCGTCCGTCCCGACGAGGAATTCGAATACACCGCCAACGACAATCTCGATTTCGAGATCTATCGGGACGAAAACGGCGTGTTCGTCGTCGTGGGAGGACTTGTGGATATGCTTTGCCGCAACGTCGTTTTGAACAATCCCGATTCCATGCTGTATTTTCAAAAAGTTCTGCGCCTGCGCGGAGTGATTAAGAAATTAAACGAAATGGGCTGTCGGGAAGGAGATACCGTTTCTATCGGCGACGTGGAATTCGATTTTGTGCCGTAAAATCTCGGCATTGCTGCCGTCCTAAAAAACTGCCGCTTTTTTGCGCTTCGTTTTCCTTTCCGCCTCTTTTTGACGGATGAAAACAAGAGGTCGGGGAAGAGGAAAAGCGGACCTTTTTTCTTCGGGGCATCCCGTGGGAAAAAAATTCCCGCTTCTCGTTTTAAGAGAACAAGTATTCTCTTTTGACGATAGCTTGGGAGAAAGGAACGGGAAAGCGAACTTCCTTTGCCTCGGGGGTAAGAGGGGTGCGGTGAAGGCTTAAAAATGAAAAGAAAGATACGAAAGAGAAAATTATGGAACAGGGATTGAAAGCATTTTTTTACGATTATAAATATTATTTGTTGCCCGACGACTGCGCGGACACGGAAGACGTCAAAAAGATTTCGTCGGGAGAATTTCGGCGCCTGAAAGAAGAAAAATGTATGGCTCCCGATTTTGTTTACGAAGCAATCGAAACGGAATTTCTTTCCATCGAAGCGCCCGAACGGGTCTTTCCCGTGAATGTCAATCTTTATTCGCGGCAGGAATACGACGGTATTCTCGCAAAACAGGTGGAAAAGCGGTGCCCCGGCTGCGCCCGCTACACGGACGACGGCTCCGAGGAACTCAACGGGCATCATCGGGAATTATCCCTCGCGGGAGTTTGTTATTCCCGCGAGGAAGAGGACTCTCCTCTGCCGTTTGCAAGAGCCGCCGTCTATTTTTGGGAGATCATCTCGCGTTCCATCAACGAGCTGGCTGAAATGACGGACAAGGGGGATCAGAAGGGCATCAACAAGCTTCTCAATCGCACGCTGTCCCGATTCTTTTTGCCGCTCGATTTTTACGGGGGCGTGGAAGACGGAAAATATTGCTTATGTATGAGCGGCGACGACTATCCCATTCAGGGGGTGCGCGCGATCGTCAAAATGCTCTCCGATACGGCGAATCACGCCGGTTCCGCCATGGACAAAGCGGGGTGGAAGGTATATCCCTATTTTCCCAAGGGAATTTACGTCCCCAAGCTTCGTCCCGACTATTTCCGGCATCCGCCTAAAATTTTCTGCTCGGAAGGCGACGGAGGCGTGGAGATCGTCTTTTACGAAAAGGGCGCGGAATCGTGGGGGGAAAAGAAAACGGCGGGCAGGAAGCGCGCGTTATATCGGTATCTCTGCCACTATGCGGGAGAAAATCTGCTGCTCGCCGCGAGTTCGTCGATCGCCGTCGCGGAAAAATTACCTGCGGACAAGCAAGAAATCTGCGTCGAGGACCTCGCGGAACTTTTACAAAAGCGGGCGACGGAAATGTTCGAAGAGGGGATTCCCTTCCCCTCCCCCGTCTATTTTCAGACGGAGGGCATAGGGGAAAACGCGCTGCCGTTTAAGGAAGAAACGCGGACCTGGATGACCGTCTGTTGTGAAATGACGCCCGAACAACCGACGGAGAAGCGGGAATTCGACAATACCATCTTCGAGCCGTTCGGGATCGTCTATGCCTATATTTATCTCCCCGGACATTTTTTAGACGGATTGGACGCTTGGAAAAAAGAAGTCTGGGATTGGTATTTTTATCATGCGGAGGAATACCCCGAGCCGATTGTGCGAAAGGAAGATTGGGAGAGTTTTGCAAAGAACGTCGGGATCACATTCGCCCCGAAGGGAATCTGCACCGACTGCATGGTGTTTGACGAACAGGAATTTTTCCGTATTTTAAAACATCTGGCGCCCGTTTTGGAAGGATTGAGCGCAAAGATCGTCACCGTTAAAAAAGACGGCGTTCTCGCATACGATCCCGGTTATGTGATTCGTCCCGAAGATTCCGGGCTTTGCAGCTGAAAAATATAAAAAGCGCGGGGCAGGGTTGAGGCGAGCCTTTTTCTTCCTTTCAGCGAAAGAGGAAAACAGGCAAAAGCCGCAAAGAGGAAACGGCGAAAGAAAAGACGGCCGTAGACAAAAAGCAAGTTCCTAAGGGAAAAGACCGATGCAGACGTAAATGCGGCAGATAGGTGGGCTTTTTCAGGAAAGGGACGCACATGGCGGCGGGCGGCTATCCCGGATAGGAAAGAAGGAAAATCGGTTTCTTCAAAAAAGAAAACAGGCAAAAATCGCGGAGCGCCCTGAGAGAAAGACGGATAAAAGCGCGAGCGTAAGGCTTGAAAGCGAATAAGAGCCTGCGGAAAACATAGTTGAAAAAGGAGCATGGATAATATGACGGATACCATTACCAGCAAACAAAGAAGCAAATTAAAAGCGATCGCTTCAAATTTACAGCCCGTGACGCAAATCGGGAAAGGAGGCGTCACCGACAATCTTTTAAAGACGCTTTCCGACGCTTTGGAAGCGCATGAGATCATCAAAGTGACGATTTTGCCTGCGGCGGGGGAGGAAACGGAAAATCTTGCCGAGAACGTCGCGGAGCTTTTAGAGGCCGTTCCCGTCGCCGTCATCGGGCGCAAGGCAATTTTTTATCGGCGCTCCTCCCGCGAAAATTTCGTCCACCTCGAATTTTAAGGTTTTAAGAAAAGGCTTTTTGCGTTTTGTGTTTAAAAAAGCGAAAATCGTTTTATAAATATAGCGTGAAATAAAGGAAAGGTGTGTTAGTCATGAATGATTTTGAAAACGAAAAGAATTTTGAGAATACAGAGCCGGAGGTAAAAAACACGGACGCGCCCGAAGAAAACGGCGCCTCCGATCCTGTTTTGGAAGAAAAAGCCGCGTGTGAAAATGCGTCTTGCCCCGAGAAGGAACAAGAGGCGGAGGATGCGGAACAAAAAGCGGGAGAAGGCTCAGAGGAGGAATCGTTGAAGAGCGGAAAGGAACAGGAGGAAAAAGAGCGCTCCTGTAAGGAAGGAAAGGAAAAAGGTCATTGTCACCGCGAGCTGCAAAAAGCGCGCGAGGAGATAGAAAAATTGAGGGCGGAAGGGGAAGAACTGAAACGAAAATGGTATTCCGTCACCGCCGAATACGAAAACTATCGTCGCCGCACGCAGAATCAGGCGGCGCAAAAGTACACGGAAGGCAGAAGCGACGTCGTCGCCGCCCTTTTCCCCATCGGGGACAACCTCGAACGGGCTCTTGCCGCCTGTGCCGACGAAAAGACGCGCGAGGGCGTGGAGATGATTCTCAAAAGCTATAAAAAGCTGCTGGAAAGCGAGAATGTGGAGGAACTCGATCCTACCGGACAGTCGTTTGATCCCGCAGTGTCGGAGGCGATCATGGCGGTCCCCGCGGAAGAGGGCGAGGAAGCCGGCGTAGTCAAGCAGGTATACGTCAAGGGCTATAAGCGCGGCGACAAGGTTTTACGGTACGCGCAGGTCATTGTCACTCAATAAGATTTATTCGGCCGAGCGCGCTGTTTATCTGGCGTTCGGCCGATTTTTTTAGACCGGCGCTATCGACCACTCTGCTATCTTTTCATCGATAAAATTATAATCGGCAGAAAACCGCGCGCCGCCCTTTTCGCATCCTGCAATTTTTCCTCGTCAATCTCGCCGCAATCCAGGCTTTTCCAAAAAGTCGAAACCGACTGTTTTTCCTGTTTTTCAGGACAAAGGGGACCAGGGTTGAGATGAAATAAACGGTTTACGGAAAATTGGAGGCGCGTGAAAAAATTTCGACGCGGTAAAGACTCGCGGGGATTCTTAAAAAAGTTCTTAAATTTTTCCCTAAACGGGAGTGCGTCGTCTTTTGCAGAATAGGCGCGATTTTCTAATCGATTGGGAAATGCGGGAGAAATTTGGCGAAAATGCCGATTGAAAAATCGGAAAAATTATAAAAAATTCGGGAGGACATTTCAATGAAGGGGATCGACAAGGTCTATGAGTTCTTGAAAAAGTGCGGCACATATTATTTAGCGACGGCGGACGGCAATCAGCCCCGCGTCCGTCCCTTCGGCACAATCGACCTGTTCGGGGGGAAACTGTATATCCAAACGGGAAAAAGCAAAGAGGTATCCCGTCGGATGAAGCAAAATCCGCGGATAGAAATTTGCGCCCTTTTGGGCGAAAGTTGGCTGCGGATCGCCGCGGACGCCGTAGAGGACGACGATCGGGAAGCTCGCGTACATATGCTGGACGCCTATCCCTCCCTCAAAGCCCTGTATGCGCCCGACGACGGCAACACGCAGGTGTTTTATCTTAAAAACGTCGAGGCAACGTTCTCTTCTTTTACCGCCGCTCCCGAAACGTATCGTTTTTGATGAAAATTTTATATCGGAAATCGGTGGCAAAATAAAAGCCCCGCACAATAGCGCGAGAGCCTTTTAAAGTTATATAAATATAGTGTTACAGAAAAGGAATGGGGGGAACGCTGTCATAAAGGATACGGAAAAGGGAGCGGCGACGATTCAAAAAAACGTTGGAATATCGACAGGAAGACGATGAGAAAGGAAAAGTCGCGTGCGGCGATCGGCGAAAGCGTACGCAAAATCTCTGCCGTTTTTAGTGCCGATCAACATCCCTCGATGCCGAAAAGTTCGTTCGGGGTGATGCTGAAATGCGTATAAAACGCCAGAATATTCTCGTAAGAGGGCTTCTTTTTGCCGCGAAGCCATTGTCCTACGGTGGTTTGGTTGACGCATAACTCTTTTGCTAATCCTTCTTGGCTCAAATTGCGCTCAATCATCAATTGCTTTATTACTTCACTATATGTCATCATCGGTAAGAGGCGTTTCGCCGATTTCATCGGCGACGGAAAATTGGAGAAACTTTTTTCAGTTACCATTTTACCAAATTTTGGAATTTTTGACTTGACATAAGTCAAAAGACCTGATATAATATAATAATTGAGAAACGGCTATCCGATATTCGTCGGAGTGGCAAGTCGGATATGTTATGAGAATACCAAAACGGTCATCTGCGCCTTTAAAAGAATCTTATCGGCGGCAGTTTGCAAAAAATCGTGAAAATTTATATTGTTCATACACGAAGTTCATTGGTTTATAGAAAAAACACACGGGAAATTTTCGCCGTGTGTTTTTTCGTCGTTAAGAGGGTAGTTTGTGAAAAAGACGGAAGAAAGCGGGCGCTCGTCGGAAAAGGAATGAGAAAACGAGGGGGATAGAAAAATCGAAAAAGGCAGTTTCGGAGAAGAACAGGGAAATGGGGAAGGAGGGTTTGGGCGAGGAGCATAGGGAAACGAGAAATAGCATTTGGAAAAAGAAGAAAGGAGTCGTCGTTTTAGAAAAGCAGAAAAAGATAAAAAACGGGAAAAATAAGAGTCGAGGAAGAAGAAAGGGAACGAAAAAACAGAAGGCGAAGGAGGAAAGGGAGAAAAACATTCGGGAAAAGCATACGAAAAGGAGAAAAAGGGAAAAACGAGCGAGTCAAATGTCAGCGCGGAAGGGGGAAAAGCGGAGCGGAATTTGACGGAGGAACGGCAAGAGAAAAGCAAACGCGAAGCCGGGGAACAAATACGAGGCGCTTTCAATCGAGCGTCCAAAAAATCCGTCAGATCCTTTCCGCCGTTTCTTTAAAAACTCAGGATAACCATGGAAGGACCGAAGACAGGAAAAAAGAAAATTTATAAATTTGACAGGAAAAATTTTTATCGTTTTTGTTTAAGAATTTGGACGGTGGGTTACATATAAATTGTAAATCAAGCGCGGCGTTTCAAAGGCCGCCGTATACATCGAAAAAAACAGTGTTTAAGGAGTGAAATAGAAGCGTTATGGCAGGTAAAGTAATCGGTATCGACTTAGGTACGACAAATTCGTGCGTGGCAGTGATGGAAGGCGGCGAGCCCGTCGTTATCACCAATGCGGAAGGAGCCAGAACTACCCCTTCCGTAGTATCTTTCCAAAAGGACGGCTCCCGCGTCGTCGGACAGGCGGCAAAACGTCAGGCTGTCGCAAACCCCGACAAGACCGTTATCTCCATTAAAAGGCATATGGGATCCGACTATAAAGTAAAAATCGACGATAAATCTTATTCCCCGCAGGAAATTTCCGCAATGATTCTCACTAAGCTCAAAGCGGACGCGGAGGCATATCTCGGAACGAAAGTGACGGAGGCGGTCATCACCTGCCCCGCTTACTTTTCCGACAGTCAGCGTCAGGCGACCAAGGACGCGGGCAAGATCGCGGGACTCAACGTTCTGAGAATCATCAACGAGCCGACGGCGGCGGCGCTCGCTTACGGGCTCGATAAAGACAAGGGCGGCAAAGTCATGATCTACGACCTCGGCGGCGGTACGTTCGACGTTTCCATCCTTGAAATTTCCGACGGCGTTTTCGAAGTGCTCGCCACGAACGGCGACACGCGGCTGGGCGGCGACGACTGGGACAACAAGATCATCGAATATCTCGTAGACGAGTTCAAGAAATCCCACGCCATCGACTTGTCTAAGGACAAGATGGCGATGCAGAGATTGAAGGAAGCTGCCGAAAAAGCCAAGATAGAGCTTTCGGGCATGAATTCCACCAATATCAATCTGCCCTTCATCTCCATGAGCGCAGAGGGACCTCAGCATCTCGACGTCAATCTGACCAAACAAAAATTCGAGGCGATGACCGCGGATCTTTTGAACAGGACCGTGGAGCCGATGCGGCTTGCCATGAAAGACGCGGGACTTTCCTACAAAGACATCGACAAAGTCATCCTTGTGGGCGGCTCCACCCGTATGCCCGCGGTGGTCGAAAAAGTGCGCGAAGTGACGGGCAAGGAACCTTTCAAGGGCATCAACCCCGACGAGTGCGTGGCGATCGGCGCGGCGGTGCAGGGCGGCGTTTTGACGGGCGAAGTCAAGGACGTTCTCCTTCTCGACGTCACCCCGCTTTCTCTGGGCATCGAAACCCTCGGCGGCGTGTTTACGAGAATCATCGACAGAAATACCACGATCCCCGTCAAAAAGAGCCAGGTGTTCTCCACGGCGGCGGACAATCAGACGAGCGTGGACATTCACGTTTTGCAGGGCGAGCGGGAATTCTGCAAGGACAACAAGACTCTCGGCAATTTCATGCTGACGGGTATCGCTCCCGCCCCCCGCGGCATTCCGCAGATCGAAGTGACTTTCGACATAGACGCGAACGGCATCGTGCACGTGACGGCGCAGGATAAGGGCACGGGCAAGTCTACGGACATCACCATTACTTCCTCCACCAATCTTTCCGAGGACGAAATTGACAAGGCCGTGAAAGACGCCGAGAAATTCGCCGAAGAGGACAAGAAGAGAAAGGAAAAGGTGGACAATAAGAACAAACTGGACGGCATGATTTTCTCTGTCGAGCAGACAATCAAAGATTCGGGCGACAAGCTGGATGAAAACGACAAGACGGCTTTGCAGAGCGCCGTGGACGCCGCCAAAAAGGATTTGGAATCGGATGACGACGACAAGATCAAAGCGGCTTACGACACTCTGATGAATTCCGTGCAGCCCATTTTCGCCAAGCTGTATCAGGCGAACGGCGGTCAGCCGGGACCCGACGCGGGCGGAGCCGGAGCGGGCGAGGGTGATACCGAATTCCATCAGTAACGCGGAAAAAGCGGAGCCGATTTCGGGTACAAATTTAAAAAAAGAGTACCCAAGGTTGAGCCGAATGCCAAAAGGCGAATGAAAACGGTTGTCCGCAATGCGAATAAAGCGAATCGGGTTTGGCGAACAGCCAAACCCGTATGGCGTATTGGAAGCCGCGCAGAGTTTTTCTCGGTGCGGTTTTCGGGCGTTTCCGCTTTGACGTCGTTTGTTCCCGCTTCTTCGAATTTTAAAATTCCTTATTCCCAAGCGAGAGCGGGAAGTTTGAATGGAGTTCGTTCGGACAAGGCGCGAGAGCGGATACAGGAATGCGTTTGAAGGACGAATCGCGCGTTATAACGAAAAATCAGGCTAAAATGCGGAAGTCTTGCGATGAGCTCACGTTTGGATGCGTCGGCGTTATGCGCGTTTGGCGGGGAAACTCGACGAGCGGGAAAAGGAAATAGAGAGAGTCGTTGACGATTTATTAGGATCAAAACAAATTTCGAGTCTTTATTCGCGCGGCGGCGAAAGACGGAATTTGACGAGAGCAAAAAGGCATTAAAAAGGATATTTACGGAGCACACAGAATTATGGCAGAGGCGAAAAAGAATTATTATGAGATTTTGGGCGTCGACAAGAAAGCGAGCGCGGAAGAGATAAAGTCGGCGTACAGAAAGCTCGCCAAACAGTACCACCCCGATCTGCACCCCGGGGACGCGACGGCTGCGGAAAAATTTAAGGAAATCAACGAAGCGAACGAGATTCTTTCCGATTCCCAAAAGCGCGCCGCTTACGACTACGAGCTGGAACATCCCGGTATGGGAGGCATGGGCGGCTTCGAGGGCGGTTTCGGGGATTTTTCGGATATATTCAGTTCGATTTTCGGAGGCGGTTTCGGCGGTTTCGGAGGCGGCGCGCGTTCGGCGCAGTCGAGCGTCGGGGAAGATATACAGCGCGAAATGACGCTGAGCTTTATGGACGCGGCAAAGGGCTGCACGAAGACCTTTTCCTATATGCGCAACGAACCCTGCGCCTCCTGTAAAGGCACGGGCGCGCGGGGCGGCACCGCGTACAGCACCTGTTCCCGCTGCGGCGGCAAAGGCGTCGTGCAGACGGTGCAAAATACCATGTTCGGACGCACCATCCGCCAGGGGGTATGCCCCGATTGCGGCGGCACGGGGCGCGTGATTACCGATAAATGTCCCGAATGCAAGGGGAAAGGGTCCGTGCGCAAAGAAACGACGCTCACCCTGAATATTCCCGCGGGCGTCGATACGAACAGTTATATGAAAAAGAAGGGATACGGTCAGGCGGCGCAGGGCGGCGGACAGGCGGGCGATCTCATCGTCGTATTCAAAGTGGAGCCGCATAAGATCTTTGTCCGCAACGGATTCGATTTGCAGGTGGATCTGCCGATCTCCTTTAAGACCGCCGCGCTCGGCGGGACCGTCAAGGTGCCTTCTATCGACGATACTTTCGATTTCACTATCCCCGAAGGGACTCAAAACGGGCAGATTTTTACCGTGCGCGGCAAGGGAATCCGCTCGGCGCGGGGCAGTACGGGCAATCTTGTCCTCCGTGTACTGGTGGAAGTGCCGACGAGATTGACTCGGGAGCAGAAGCGGGAGATCGAGGAACTGGACAAGGACATCGATTTGAAACAGTACGACAAAATGAGGAAATATTCGGACAACGTGGAGAGTTTCTACGGAAAAAAGCCCTATTGAGGAGTATGAAACGTATCGATAAAAAGCGCTTTTGCGGGTGTCGCAAAAGCGCTTTTTCCGTGAGAAAATTCGCGGAAGGGGGAAAGAAAAGGCGGGGAACGGAGCGGAAAGGCGAATGAGGGACGGGGAAAGAAACGGTGGGAGAAAGAGAGAAAACTCTTAGAGGGCGGAGCGGGAGAACATAGAGAAAAGAAAATGCGGGGAGAAAGAGTCGAATGATAAAGGAAAAACCTCTTGCCGTTTTGGAAAGACGCCTTCCGTATAAGCAAGAGGTTTTTTCGTAAAATTTTTCAACGGGCATCTTTGTCGGCCGCGATCGGAAAGGGAAGCCCGCAGAGAAAACAGATTTTTTCCATTTCGTAAGGCGGTATAAAGAGCTCAAATTCTTCGTCGCCGTGCTTGATCGTCATAATATAAGGCTTCATAAAAACGGTGCCGTAAGCGTTGACGGAGAGGCGGTACTGTTTGAAGCATTTATCCGTCGGCTCCTGCATTTTGTTCCAGCCCGTCGCCATGATTCGCTTTTTCCCTTGTTCCACGCGGACGATCTCGGAAACGGGTATGCCGTATACGTCTTGAAAATCGGAGATGCAGAACATTCCGTCTTCGAAAAAGACCTGCGTTTCGATGAGTACATAATCGGCGAACAGCGAAGTGCGGATCTTCGTTTTTCCGTTTTTTTCCTTATACATAAAAGTCAAAACATCCGTCGGCAACGTTTGGGCGGGCAGACGGAGTTCCTTTGCCGCGTCTTCATTGGCGGACATCGCCTGTTCGAGAAGGGCGTTCGTCTGGGGCTGCGCCTTTTTCTCCCGCCGCTTCTTGCAAAGGAACAAACAGAGCGCCGCTACGCCGCTTATTCCCCCTGCGACGAGGAGCCCGGGCGCGTTATGCCAGGCCGTCTTGGGACCCGCGCGTAAGACGGACACCACTACCACTACAAAAAGGAATGCGCAGAGAAATTCGACGATGGTGAGCCAAACGGGAAGAGAAGATTTTTTCTCTAACTGTTCGAACAGCTTGGAATGCGCTTCGGAAGCGTCCTGCTGCTCCTTTGCGACGGAACGGATGACAAACGGCTGACCGTCGAGCGTTTGCGAGTCCTGATTGGAACCGAAAATATTTTTCATCTCTCTTCTCCCTCTTTTCTTTCATGATGATAAATATGTATATGTCTGAAAGGCTGGAAAATGTCTGCAACCGCTGCGCCTTCCGCCTTTTCGATTTTATTATACCCCTTTTCGAACGCAAAGTCAAGGAAAGTTAAAAACGAAAAGCGTACGGGGAAAATGCGCCGAAGCTTTTGTTGCGGCTTTTGTAAAATTATAGGGCCGAGGACTTGAAAAAATCGGGCGTTGATGATATAATGTCTGCAAGAGGTAGTATTATGAAATTTATCGAACTTACCGTACACACCACCACGGAAGCGAGCGAGATCATCGCCGACATTATGTGGAATTATACGAATTACGGCGTCACGATTTGCGACTCTGCTGATATTATCGCTTTACAGAGGGACAAAGAAAGCATCTATTGGGATTATATGGACGACGATGTGACCGAAACGGCGCCCAAAGACGTTTTGGTGAAATGCTATGTGGCGAAAGAGATTGCCGAAGAAACGTTTAAAAACTTGATGAAAGATATTTTTGATGCGAAAGAAAGGAGCGGCGGCTGTCTTCCGTTCGGATCTTTGGAGGATACGAAAAGGGAAGTGGACGGCGACGATTGGATAGACGTGTGGAAAAAACATTTCCGTCCCATTCATTTGGGGCGTATCGTCGTGGTGCCCGAGTGGATTGCCTATCGGCCTTTACAGGAAGAGAAAGTCGTTCTGCTCGATTCGAATATGGCGTTCGGGACGGGCGAGCACGAAACGACTTCCATGTGCGTGGAACTCATGCAGGATTATGTGACGCCCGATTCCGTCTGTATCGACGTGGGGTGCGGCAGCGGTATTTTGGGCATTTGCGCGATCAAGCTCGGAGCGAAAAAAGCCTATCTCACCGACATCGATTACGTGGCCGTGACGAGCGCAACGCACAACAGCAAGCTCAACGGCACCGAGGAAAAAACGGTCGTGGCGCATTCTAATCTTCTCGACGACGCCGATATTCAAGGGGACGTCATGATGGCGAATATCACGGGTGAAATTTTGAAAATGCTGGCGCCCTCCATTCCCAAAAATTTGAAGCGCGACGGCGTGCTCATTTTGAGCGGCATCATCGAAAGCCGTCTGGATATGGTGAAATCCGCCTATGAAGAGGTGGGGATGCGCGTCGTCAAAGAGCGGCGCAAGGGCGAATGGTTTGCTTTGGTATTAAAGCATAAAGAGGCGTAATGATGTCCGCACCCAAGAGATTTTTTGTCGAACGCATCGAGGAGGAAACCCTCCTCGAAGGGGAAGAATTCGAACACGCGAAAAACGTTTTAAGGCTGGCGGTCGGGGACGAAGTCGTGCTTCTGGACAACAGCGGCAAGGAATACGCCGCCGTCATCGCCGCCGTGGAAAAACGGAACATGAAATTACACGTTTTAAAAGTAAACGAGGGGGACAGGGAAGCGACGACGGATGTCGTACTCCTGTTCGGATATTTGAAAAACGCGGACAAAAACGAATTTATCGTGCAAAAGGCAGTGGAACTCGGCGTCAAAAAAATCATCGCATTTTCTTCGGAATATTCTTCCGCCTTCATGAATTTGAATAAGCTGGAACGATTGAATAAGATTTCCCGGGAGTCCGCGAAACAATGTCTTCGTTCCGTCGCGCCGGAAGTGACGTATTGCGAACATTTGAAAGACGCGCTCGCAGAAGTCTGCGGGTATAAAAACAAGCTGTTCGCCTGCGAGTTTGCAAAAAGGAACGAAACGGATATTTCAAAACTTTTCGGCAGCACGGCGCTGGTGGTCGGAAGCGAAGGGGGATTTTCGGGCGCGGAAGCGGAACTCGCGAAGGCGCTGGGATTTTCCTTTATCACGCTGGGAAAACGCATTTTGCGCGCGGAAACCGCCGCGACGGCGCTTACGGCGATCGCCATGTTTTCGCTGGGAGAGCTGGGAGAGTCGGAAGAAAAAGACAATCGGATAAAAAAGCCGGGCGCAGGGGCGGAATAAATGAAAAAAGAGCGAAAGAAAAGGGATGAAAAAGGCGGGGAACGGAAGGGAAAAGAGGAAAAAAGAAGCGGGAGGAAGGAATATGAATATATCGGCGGAAATTTTTAAGGCAAAAGACGGAGCGGAGGAGAGCGGAAAAAGAATATGAAAGCTGTCGTTTTTACGCTGGGATGCAAGGTCAACGACGTAGAGAGCGGCTCGCTGATACGCGGGCTGGAAAATTTGGGCTATACTGTGTCGAGAGAGCTCGAAAGCGCGGATTTATACATCATCAACACCTGTGCCGTCACCGCCGAAGCCGAACACAAGAGCCGACAGGCGATCTCCAAGGCTTTAAAATTCAATCCCGCCGCGAAGGTGCTGGTGTGCGGGTGCGCTTCCGAAAAAAATCCCGCTCCCTTTGCCGCGCGGAAACAAGTGATTTCCGTCACGGGCGCGAAGCGGAAAGGAAAGATCCTCGAAATGGCGGCGGCGGGGTTTTCGGATTCTGTCTGCGGCGTGCGAATCGAAGACGGAAACGACGTTTTCGAGGAATTGCCGACGCCCGAATGTCTGAAAACGAGAAATTTCGTCAAAATACAGGACGGCTGCAACCGTTTTTGTTCCTACTGCGTCATTCCTTATCTGCGGGGCAGGAGCCGTTCGAGAAGCGTGGAAAGCGCGGCAAAGGAGATTTTGGAAAGCAGCGCGCAGGAAACCGTGGTGACGGGCATCGATATTTCCTCCTATCGCGACGAAAACGGCGGGGACCTTGCGGCGCTGATGCTCGCCGTCAAAGAGGCGGAAACGCGCATACGCCTTGGCTCCCTGGAAGTCAGTCTGATCGACGAGCGATTTTTGGACGCCGTAAAACAGGTGAAGCGGTTTGCGCCGCAGTTTCATCTGTCTTTACAGAGCGGCTCGAATAGGGTGCTCAAAGCGATGAACAGGCACTATACGAGAGAGGAATATCTCGAAAAATGCGCGCTTATCTACGAATATTTCCCGAACGCCGCCGTCACGACCGATATTATCGTCGGCTTTCCCGTCGAAACGGAGGAGGACTTTTGCGATTCCCTGAGCATTGTGGACACGGTGGGATTCGCGCAAATACACGCTTTTCCCTATTCGCCGCGGGAGGGGACGAACGCCTATAAAAAATATAAGGAACTTCCCTTTTCCGTCAAAAAGGAAAGACTGGCGCGGCTGCTCGAAAGGGGCGCCGAACAAAAGAAGAAGTATATGGAGGGATTTATCGGAAAAACGTTGGAAATGGTGCCGGAAACTTGGACGGACGGTTATACGGAAGGATATTCGGAAAATTACATTCGCCTGTATTTGCAGGGGGAGATAGAAAAACGCCCCGCCCGGGTATGCGGCGTTCGGCTTTTTAGAGAGGGCTTGGAAGTGAGATATGCTCCATAGATTAAAAGGGCCGTCTATGGGAAAAAGCGCAAACGATTGACACGGAGGATCGAAAATGATGGCGCCTTTCGCGTCGCGCGTTTGTTTTCTTGATCGATTCAACAGCGGAACTGATTTTAACGGTCTTAGGGATCGTTTATCGCCCGCGAGTGTCTTTCTTATCCGATAGCGACGGCGGGAACAATCGCTTCTTATTGCGCTATTGTTTAGATGAAAATAGGATGCGGAGAGGCGCGGGCGGATTTTTTAGGCGCGGCGATTTTAGGGGATGTTTACGCTTTGGCAACTGTTTAAAAAGAAAGCGAAAGCCTGACGGCTCTATGGGCTATTTTTTAGGATATTCTCGGTTTTTCTCCGAAAAGTATGATATTTCGCTATCCGGGAATACGGGGATTTTTCTTTTACTCGCGCATTTTGTGGTTTTCACACTTTTAGCAACGGGAGCCGTCGCGAGCGGACGTTTAGGAAGTCGTTGTCCGAAAGAGGCGTATCTTACTCGGAGAATCCTTAAAAGCAGGATAAGGAAGAAACTCCGCGAAAGGGGCAAATCTGATTGCTAAAAAGGGGGCAGGTATGCGGCGAACGGGGAATTTACCCGAATATTTTTGCGACGGTCGCATCATGCACCGCCGATTCCCGAAATGGCAAGAATCTTTTTAGCCGCGAGGAGATTTCATTTTGGTCGCTGCGACCCTCTACAAGGGAAATTGCCAAGTGCTTTTTTCGGACATATTCTTTTATTCGGTTTCAAGAAGCGCTTTAAAAAATCGAGGTCGTCGTTGTGATCCCGTCTATTCGGTTTCAAACTACGGGCGAAAAAGAAGAGAGTCTTTGCTTTGCGCGGGGAATCTTACGGATTGAAAAGCAAGCGGAGAAATATACGGCGAGGAGCAGGAAGGAGAGAAAGAGCCTGTATAAAATTTAGAGCGTTACGAAAAATTAACAATCGGAAAGAGGGGAAAAGATGGAAGAGAAAGAATACAGACGCACGAGAAGGCTATTGGGCGTTTACGGGGTGGGAAGGGGATTTGTTTTTGCGTATCTGATAATTACAAGTTTAGCCTGCGCGGGGATGATATTCGAATTTTTCAATATCGACGTCGGATTGATTGTATTCTGGCTATTCTCCCTCTCTTTCGGCTATACGACGCCGGCTTTGGGCATTGCGTTCGCCGTAGATATGCTGCACAAGAGCGCCGCGGCGGGAGGTATGATTCTTTTGTTGTCGCTCGCGAGTGTGGCGGCGCTGTTTATACTTTGGAAAATTTCCGGAAGAAGAATTTGGGCAGCGATTGTTTTGGCCGTGCTTTTTGCGCTCGATCTCTTTTCTTTGAAGATTATCCGCAATCCGATCGTATTGGAAATCGTCCGCATTCCCGTCATTCTTCACGTCTTTGCCGCGATCCCTCCTTTCGTCGCGGGAATCGTCGGGATCATCCTGAAAAAACGCTGTCCACCGGGAAAAATACCGACTCTGGGAGAATGGGACAAAATTTGGAACGACAATCAATGCGCGTGCGTTTCGAACGGCCGCGAATACATAGCATCGAAGAGGCGCGGCGAGTGGCAAAGCGAAAACGCGGAGCGCGGCAAAGAAAGGGCGGAGAGTCCGGGAAAAAGTTTTGAAGGGGAAACTGGGCGGTATAAAGAGGAACGAAACACGGAAAGCGTGAACGGAGGGGAAAAAACGACGGGAGCGATTCGGGAGAAAATTTTGAAAGAGAAAGAGGAAAAAACGAAAAACTCTGAAAGCAGAGAGGGCGGAGAGAACAGGGCGGAGCGTAAAGAGTAAGACTGCGAAAAAAGAAAACGGTAAAAGGAAAAGGAACGCAAAGGACTACCGATCCTCAGGCATAACAGGCGGGGGAGAGGTTGGCACAGCTCTGTAAATAAAAAATAGTAGAGAAAGAGAATTTCGTCTTTCGCGGCTTCTAATTTCTGTAATAAAAAGTTTTTTTAAGGAGAGAGGAGAAAGGATAGAAAATAGGGCGGAAAAAGAGAAGGGCGTTCCTTCCTTTAAGTCTTGTACCGTTGGTTTCGATTGGTTTATGCGTATTTTTCGGCCGTACGATAAGTCGGGGCGGTAAGAAAAACGGAGAGTGTCTTTATAAGTCATGGAAACGGGGCGAAGAGGAAACGTTGAGAATCGAAAAATCAAGTATTTGAAAACGCGGATTTAAGTCAAGTCGAATCAATAAAATCAGTAAACATAATAAGGAGAAAAAAGCATGGAAAACTGTATCTTTTGCAAAATAATACGCGGGGAAATTCCCTCCGCCCGGTATTACGAAGACGACGATATGATCGTCATCAAAGACATCGAGCCGAAAGCGAAACTGCATTATTTGTGCATTCCCAAGGAGCATTTTGCGCTGTTGTCCGAAATGGACGACAAGAAAGCCGAGCTGTTGAAGCGCTGCTTTGAAAAAATCGCGGCGTTGCAGGAAAAACTGGGACTGGAAGAGGGATATCGCATCATCGTCAATCAGGGACAAAACGGCGGACAGAGCGTGCCTCATCTGCACATTCATTTGCTCGGCGGAGAAAAGCTGACGGGATTTTAACGCGGCTAAAATTCTCCTCCGACAGGTTTTGTGACATTTTCGTGAAAATACTTGACAACTGTGTGGGAAAGAGTGTATGATAGTGGTGTTAAATGAGATATAAGGAGAAACTTATGGATAACCAAGAATACCTCAAGGTTTCGAAAGAAATCAGAAACTACAAAATGGCGCGGATCAACGTCGTGGCGATTTTAGCTTTTACGCTCATCAGCTTCATTATGTATTTTGTTTCGGAAAGCTATTTCTTGTTCAGTATTTTTACGAGCGTGCTATTTATCGCTTTGGGAAAAGAGTATCAAAAAGTACCCGCAACGGGAGCAATGGTCGTATGTATTATAGTAGCGATTCTCATTCTGGCTGTATTTTTAGTGTTTTGGCTTTTGTCCAAAAAACATAGGTGGGCCATGATCGTACTGCTCGTGCTGTTTGCGGGCGATTGCGTGGCTATCTTGATAAATTTCAGCGTGCAGGCGATTCTCGATATTGCGTTCCATGCGTGGATGATGTATTATTTCATTCTCGGCGTAAAAGCCGCGGCAAATCTCCAAAAGCATTTCCCGCAGGGAGTAACGCTTACACAAGAACAGCTCAACGAGGCTTACCGTATGGAAAACGGCATCGATCCCGTCACGGGACAGCCCGTTTTCGGTCCCGACGGTCAGCCGATCGCGCCGCAAAACGTGCCGCAAAACGGCGGGGTCGCAGCGTCGGTCGAAGAGGCGCAGCCTTGCGTGCCCGCAACTCCCGTCGGATACGATCCGATGACGGGAGCGCCTATCTATGAGGACAGAACTGTAAAGGAGAACGAAACGAAAGAAAACGTTTCCGCAAAACCCGATTCCCCCGTGCTGAGAGAGGAGGACGACAAGCGGGTGCCCGCCGTGGAAACCGTATATTAAGGGAATGAAGGTGTCCGTTAAGATAGCGCCTTTTTCAAATAAGGCGAGAATTGTCGTAGACGGAAAAGTGTATGCGGAACAGAAGCTGAAATTGTTTTCGGGCTCTTCGTTTTCTGCGGTGGTGAACGGGACGGAATTCGGTTTTGAGTACCTTCTTCACGGAACGGCCGGGGAATATATCCTCTATGCCGACGGAAATATCATAGCGCATCGCTATTGATTGTCCCGTCCGAAATATATTTTTTCGGGCGAGTGGTTTAATTATTTTTATATTTGTCAATAATCCCTTCCGTAAAGCCGAAAAGGCGCTGCGGGAGGGATTTTTATGCGTTACGGAGTATTGCAATTTTTAAAGGGATTGGGAGCGCTGCTTGCCGCGCTGCTCGTTTCTTTCTCCGTCTATTTGATACACGCTTCTTCCTTTACGGGCGGAGAGAGCACGTATTATCTGTATTCCGCTTCTTCGCAGGCGCAAATCAAGCAAGCTTTGTCCCTCGCGGACCTTGCGCATCTCAAAGGAGAAAGCGCCGTGTACGTCTTTGAAAAAGAGCGGGCCGAGAACGAGGCGGGTACGCCCGTCAACGAATATGCGTCGATGGAAGAAGCGCTCCCCGAAGAGGGTGCAAGCGCCTTCGCTTTTGCAGAGGATTTTATCTCCGCTTACGATGCAAAGCTCTGCTTCGCGGAAGAAATCGGCGGCACCCTCTCTTTTTATTGCTATTCGCCGCGATTGAAAGGCGGCGTGATACTCAACGGCCGGAAAATCAATCTGCATATCGCCGTGCGCGCGGAAAGCGTCGCCGTAGGAACTCCGATTATTTTCGGGGGATATTGAGAAAAAAACTTTTTTCGGCAGAAAAGCTTTTGTCCAAACGGACAAAGTAGTATCGTTTGCAAATCAATTTTCGAAGATCGAAAGGAAGAAAAGCGGCGGAACGAAAAAATATTTCGGCGGGCGAAAAGAAGTAAAAAGGCAAAAGGGGCATTGAGAGGCGAAAAAGCGGGAAAAGCTTGACAATAGGCGGGAAAAGTTCGGAAAACACTCAAAAAAATGAGAAAGGGCGTTAGAAATAGAGAAAAGCGGGCGAAAAGAGCGAGGATAAAAAAATTTTCCGTTTCCATGTATAAAAGATAAAATCCGCGGCAACAATTTACATACAAATACATTTTTTCGGAGGATTTTCAAAATGAAAGAAGAAAATGAAAACGGTAAATCGACGAGCGTGAAAAATAAGAAATTGTATCTTTACGTAGCGCTCGGCTGCGCTGCGGTATTGCTGGCGGCGGCGATTATCATCACTTCGGTTGCGCTGGCGAATCGCAATCACATTCAGGTGGACAACTCGACGAGTTCCAGCGACAACGAACAGGGCGGCGCGTCCGGCGACGAGCCCGTTATCGACAAGCCCGAGGAATTCAGCGCGCCGCTTGCCACCGTCAGCGTGCTCAACGAGTACGGATTCTACTACAACAAGACGCTGAACAACTACTACGTGCATACGGGCGTGGACTTTTCCGCGGAGCAGGGCAGCGAGGTGTTTGCCGTGGCTTCGGGAACGATCGAAAGCGTCTATACGTCCGACGTTCTGGTAGGGACCCAGATCACGATCGATCACGGCAACGGCTTGAAGTCCGTTTACGAATTCGTGACCGCGAAAGAAGGACTGAAAGCGGGGGACAAGGTGGAAAAGGGCGATGTCATCGCTACGGTTGCCGAACCCAACGGAAAAGAATACAAGGACGGAGCGCATCTGCACTTTGAAGTATTCGAAAACGGGCAAAACATCGATCCTTCCAAATATCTGACCTTAGAAGAAAAATAATCTCCGCCTTTTGAGAAACTTTGTCCCCGTCGGCGGGGACAGGTAGCATAAAATCCGACACGCACGCATAAAATAACCTGCTAATACTTTTTAGGGGTTATTTTTTTATGAAACGCTTTCTTTGTCTTTTGCTTTCCGCCGTATCCCTCTTCGCTCTCGCACTCTTTTCGACAGGCTGTGAAAAAAATAAAAATGCGGCGTGCAGGTATGAGATCACCGCGGAGTACGTTCCCGAAACCGCCACTTTGACCGCCATGATGAAAGTGGAGTACAAGAATAACACGAACGACGAGATTTCCGCGCTCAAATTCAATATGTATCCCAATGCCTATCGGGAAAACGCTTCCTACAAACCCGTTTCCCCCGTCTATTCCTCCGCCGCTTATTACGACGGAAAAAGCTACGGCGGCATGGAGATCGCCAGCGTGGACGGCGCGAAGAACTGGGAAGTGACGGGAGAGGACGAAAATATCCTCTGCGCCTATCTCGAAGATTCTTTATTCCCCGGCGATAAAGTCACTTTGGATATTTGTTTTCTTACCAAACTGGCGAAAATAAATCACCGCACGGGCGTCGCGCAGAAAACGGTCAATCTCGGAAATTTCTTTCCTATTCTCTGCGGCTATGCGGACGGCGCTTTCTATGAATGCGTCTACTATTCGGACGGGGATCCCTTTTTCTCCGAATGCGCTTCTTTTTCGGTGGCGCTCACCGTGCCCAAGGACTACGTCGTTGCCGCCACGGGAAAAATAGATTCGGAAAAGACTCTGGAAACGAAAAAGGAATATACCATGTCCGCGACGAACGTCAGGGACTTCGCCATCGTTCTGTCCGACTGCTTCGAGGTGGCAAAGAGCAAGGCGAACGGCGTGGAAATCAATTATTACTATTATAACGACGAACAGCCTGCGGCGCATCTCGCCGCTGCCCAGGAAGCGCTCGCCTACTATTCCTCCACATTCGGCGCCTATCCCTATGCCACCTATTCGGTGGTGCAGACGGGATTTTGTTACGGCGGCATGGAATTTCCGGGACTGGTCATGATCAGCGATTCTCTCAGCGAGGAAAACTGCGTATACACCGTCGTGCACGAAACGGCGCATCAATGGTGGTATGCCGCCGTGGGCAGCAATCAGGTGGAAAACGCCTGGCAGGACGAAGGACTCACGGAGTATTCCGCCGCGCTCTTCTTCGAGAAGCATCCCGACTACGGCTTTACCCGCGAACAGATCATCAAGGACGCTCTCGAAGAATATCGCGCTTATTACAACGTATACAGCCAGGTGTTCGGCGATGCGGACACTCGTATGACCCGTTCGCTCAAAGATTATCTCAGCGAATACGAATATCGCAGCATCGCTTACGACAAAGGGGCGGTGATGTTCGATACGCTGAGAAACAGCATCGGGGATAAACGCTTCTTTGCGGGTCTTAAACATTACTATTCGGGGTATAAATTCAAGACGGCGAAGCCGGAAGATCTCATCGGTTGTTTTGAAAAATCGGGCGTGGACGTAGCGGGCTTCTTCGATTCCTTTTTGAGCGGGAAAGCCGTCATCTGACGGGCGGCCAAAATTCCCGAAAGCCTTTTGGGAGGGCGCCTGCCGTTCGTTTTCGCCGGGCAGAGAAAGCGAAAAAGAGGAAGCGAGGCGAACGGCGGGAAAAATTTGAAAAATTTTTTGCGGGAAAACACTTGCCAAAAATGATTTCGGGGCGTATAATAGAATAGAAACCGAATGTCGGACGGCGGGAGAAAATTCCTCCTGCGTTCGTTCCGACGGGAAAGTTTAAGTGAAGGAGCAATTATGGACGCTGTCCCCGACAACCGAAGTAGTATGGCGACAATTCAAGGGAACCCGCAGTGCGTAAGACACGCAGTACGATTTTTACGGAAGATTAATAATTTGTATTGACCTTCGATAAAGGAGAGTACAGGCGCACGGGCGGTTTTTCCCGTGCGTTTTTTCATGCCTTTTCGGGCGGCACCGCGCCGCGATCGTTTGTCGGAAAGCTTGGAAAACTTCTGTATTCAAATTTTTTAAGGCGGTACGAGTATGATCAGATTCTACAAAACCGATGAAAATCTCCGCATTGCACCCCTCGACCAGTTCGAACGCCGCTGTTGGGTGGAAATGATCAATCCCACCGACGAAGAGGTGGAAAACATCCGGGACCTGAGCGGAATCCCCGAAGAACTTTTAAAGGCCGCGCTCGACGAGGAAGAATCCGCGCGTGTGGATACGGACGAGGGCGCCACCATGTATATCGTGGACAGCCCGATGATGGTGGACACCGAGGAGGGGGATACGTACACGACCATTCCCGTCGCCATCATCTACAACAACAAGTGTATCGTCACCGTGTCGCTAAATCCGAATCCCGTTCTTGCCAATTTCAGCTCGAACAGAAGCCGCGTTTCCACCTTGAAGCCCGTAGGATTTATCCTCAATTTCATGCTGGAAAACGTCAAGCGCTTTTCCTATTCGCTCAAACAGATCGATAAAAAGTCCCTGCGCCTGCAAGCGGAGCTGCACAAGTCCATGCGGAATCAGGAACTCATCGAACTCTTGGGATTGCAGGATTCGCTTGTCTATTTCTCCACCTCTTTAAGCGCGAACTCCTCCGTTTACGGCAGGCTGTCGCGCATGGAACCCGTGCAGTCCAATCCCGATTATCAGGATCTTTACGACGACGTGCTCATCGAAACGAGGCAGGCCGTGGAAATGTGTTCTATTTATCGGGACATTTTGAAAACGACCATGGATGCTTTCAGTTCCGTCATTTCCAACAACGTCAACAACGTCGTGAAGCGCTTGACGGTGATTACCATTTTGGTGGCGATTCCCACCCTGATCGCGGGGCTTCTCGGCATGAACGTAGATCTGCCCTTCGGCATGGGGGTGCACGGCAGCAGCGGCGCATGGGAGTTTTGGGTGATCCTCGCCATTTCCGTCGTGCTGACGGCGGTGTGTTCCTTCCTGCTTGCGAAGATGACGGACTCTGTGAAAATCCGCACGCCCAAACAAGTCAAAAAGAAAAGGAGAAGATAATGCCTATTTTACAATACAAATGCAAAAGTTGCGGAAAAAAGTTCGAGGAACTTGTAAAATCGCATACCGATAAGGTGGTTTGTTCCGATTGCGGAGGCGAAACGGAGCGCGACTATTCGGGCGCCGTATATTCTTCGACGGGGAAAAAGCCCTCTTCCTGTACGGGACACTGTTCCACCTGCGGCGGCTGTCATTGAAATCCTTGCCGGACTTCACGCGCGCGACTATATTATATTAATACCGTCGGTCTAAAATTAAAATGCTGTTAAAGGCAGGAAAACACGGACGCGGGAATAAAATACAAAAAAATAAAAAAAATCTTTAATAAAGTCGAAAAAACACTTGACATAATTTTTTCTAAGTGCTATTATGTATAAGCTGTCACTTAAAGAGGTATCCTCTTTGATGACGACACCTTTCTTTTGAAAGGGATTCCGAAGATTAACAACTGCATAGCAAAAGTAAAAGTTTTTTTCTAAGAAGAGCCTGACGGAAGTCAGGGGAAAGGGAAGAAAAAGACGAGTACGAAAGGC
>QWCN01000132.1_pt1 | contig 118024 bp, 104 predicted proteins | sample 1972711 | NCBI WGS metagenome assembly QWCN01 (sample SAMN09866707, study PRJNA288562) | Human gut metagenome isolate term1_stool, whole genome shotgun sequencing... | isolation source: gut | host: Homo sapiens | place: USA: California | reverse complement strand
CGCTTCTGCTTTCAGCGTTCCATATAATTTAGCGGGAACTTCATACTTACACAATTCCCAGTCATTTTTTGCCACAAGATTCCATCCGAAAAATGTATAACCTTTTTTCTTAACCACTTTAGGAAGTTTTGTCCTGGCACGGTAAGTATATTTTTTCGGAGACTTTCCTTTGACCTTTCCTCCATTTAACTGGTACTTGATCCGGTAACTCCGGTATTTTGCTGTGGCCGTTTTCCCCGGCTTTAACTTTGTGACCTTCTTTCCTGCCACATACCAGTATCTCTTTTTATTCATATCTTCCAGAGAAATCGTTGCCTTTGAGTGATTCACAATTCTTTTTAATGAATAACAACCACTGATAAAATCTTTTGATACTTTTTTTACTGATTTTCCAATGGTGATAGTTTTTAATTTTTCACAGCAATAAAAAGCCCCCTGATCGATCTTTTTTACCGTATCCGGCACATGAAACTTATCGAAATTGCAATTACTAAATGCATAGGCCGATATTTTTGTCAGATTTGATGGCCATACCACCTTCTGTAATTTCACACATTCTGAGAAAAAACCAGATGGTATCTTCTTCATATTGTCAGGCAGATATGCCGTTTCCACATCCGAATGCATAAAAATATCTTTCCCATATTCTGAAACCGACGGTGGAATATTCACCGTTTTTATCAGGGTATAATAAAATGCCTGTTCCCCAATTTTCTTCAGTGTTTGTGGTAAATCGACTTCTTTTGCGTTGCAAAAGGCAAACGCTCTTTCTCCAATCTTCTCTATTCCTTCTTCCATTACAATTTTCTTTATCTTATACTTAACTGACTCATCTTCACCGAACTTTTTGGTTATTTCTCCTGTACCGGAAATAACCAGTGTTCCATCCTCTGACAACTCATACCAGGCATCCGGGCCACACGGTTGTCTGGATTCTGCGTTTACTTTAGCTGGCATGGTAAGGCACAATAGCAGTGCCATTACCACCATCATTGATACATATTTTTTATACAACATATTTTAACTCCGTTCCTCGCAGTCCTCATCGTATGTTGCTATAATAAACCATATATCATTTCCGTTCAAGTATACACTTCGGATCTTTACAGACAATTCTGCAAACAGCTCCCCCGTTTCCCTCATTCTTCCACATAATTTCTCCGGATCACCACATTAAAGGTATCCTTTCCAAAATATTTAGGACCTACTTCCCTGTCAAATCCATCGGTGCCCAATTTAGCCTTCTTCGATAAACATCTTGCGTAGGAAGTCGCCGGAACTCCCTGCCAGTATTTCCTGCCATTTTTATCCACAGCGGCAATACAAAGCCATGCATGATCCTCTTTTTCGTTGCTGGCTAATCCTGCTTTCACTCCAAGCACTTCACAAATATCGTACAAACGATTGGATGATTCCCCACAGACACCTTTATAAGTTCCCTGATAAATTGTCTTGTAACAATTTTTCACGCCACCTTCACCATGAACCGGCCTGCCCTTGGAATTTTTATTATACTTCATATTCATGTCACAATATGTTTCCAAAATAAGAGCAATCTTCTGAGACTTTGTGGCCTTTTGGATCACATCATCTACCGTACACTCGCCGCCAAAATTCTGCAGTGCCGTCCATTCATATGTGTATTTCTTGTTTGCAGACCGCCTCAGCATATTCTTATACGCCCGGGGATTGCTTTTCAAATGTTCAAAATAGTCCTTTTTCCCGGTTTGATAACACTCCTCATATTCACGAGCAATCACTCTCACTCCTTCGTCCGGATCTGCCACAAGAGGGCGGAGTTTTTCAGCAATCTTGTTTAAATACGGATTCACGGTTTTTACGATAAATTTCTGTTTTTTTCCATTCGTATATGTTACGGTAATATCCTCTTCGTCCAGTCCTGTGTTGCCACTTACCTTTCCTGGAGTAAACTTAATTTTTCTGCCGGAAATTTTCTTTCCTTTTGCCACGCCCTTCAAGGTCTGATTCACACCTGTCACTTTTTTGATTTTCTTCGTTGTCTTTACTATTTTGGATTTCTTTGTCTGAAGATAAATCTTTTGGGTCTTGTAATAAGTAACCTTCTTTGCCTCGCTGTGTATAGGAATCATTCCCACCACGATCATCGCAGCCATCAGTAACGCCATAAAACCTCTCATTGTTGTTTTAATTTTCAAAAAAATTGACAGAAAAGTTTGCACCGCGTGGGACAAAGACCCACAAAATGCAGCTTTTCTGTCAATTTTACAAATCATATAAAAAGTGCCAACACTTACTTAATCCTAATATTACTGATATAACAAAGTTCTCCAGACAGCGACAAGCACACCGGCAGATTCTTTTCCATCGGGATCTGAACCTGTGTCTCTATAGTCACGCCGTCATTTTCCAGTGTGATCAGTATTGTATTTTCCTGACGGACGGCCGTTACAGAAGCCTTCACACCATTTTTATTATCCTGAAGCCACTGATCCCAGGATGTCCATTTCGATTCAAAAGCCGTTTCTGTCTCCAGTGCTCCGGCACCGGCATTCCAAGCATAAGCATCCGAACGGATCACCGCATACTCATCATACAAAACACCGTTCACCAGTTTGTCAAATGCCGAGAATACAACTATCAATGGAGTGTGCCAGTTCTCTTTCGCCTGCTGGTAACTAATAGTATCAAAGGTGATACAAACCGGCTTTTCCGTGACCTCAATTCCGTCCGAATGTGTGGTCCACCAGCCAAAGCAGTCCAGATTCGGTATATCACCTGTCTTTGTCTCTGTATAATACTTGGTCAGCTGTACCGGTTTGATGGCCGCTTCCTCTACTGCTTCGTATTCCAGCTGATCCTTGAAATCCCACATGCTACAGTTTTCCCCTGTCACAGTAAGATAAATATCCGAGTTTTTTTTCTCTTCTGGAAGTGTTGTAGTAGAAACCACTACCACTCCGGTATTTTCCATTCTTACCAATACATACCGTCCAACCCTGACTGCCATGATACTGCACTCAACGGTGGCCTTGTTTTTCTCAAGCCAGTTCTCCCAGTTCTCCCATTCTTTCAGATGCTGGCTCTCATACTGGTATTCTGCTGCCTCCTGCTTGATCCCATAGGCATCTGAACGGGTAACCGAATATTCTGTATACCGGTTCGCCGGTGCTTCTTCCTTCTGCCCCGCCGGCTTTCCATCCAGGGAAGAAAAAACAATGGCTGACGGCGTAAACCAGTTTTTGTCAACCTGTTCCATTGTTTCATTTTTGTATGTAAGAAAAAGCGGGTACTCTTTCAAACGGTAACTCTCACTATATTCTTCGCCAAACCCTCTGCAAACCACCGATACATTACCCATAACAAAACCTCCTGTCCTATGCCCCAATCTCTGCATTTATATATAGGTATATTCTACCTAAAATCAGGGCAAGTTACAAGAGGTTTCTTATTTATCTTTTACTTATTACTGTACGCCATCGTTTGTTTCTGCACCCATATTAGTTGTCTGCAAACAATGGTGTAGAAAGGTAACGGTCTCCTGAATCCGGAAGCAGTGCTACGATCGTCTTTCCTTTATTTTCCGGTCTCTGTGCCAGAATGGTAGCTGCTTTCAATGCGGCGCCGGAAGAAATACCTACCAGAACACCTTCAGATACAGCAAACTCTTTTCCTTCTGCAAATGCATCCTCATTTTCGATCGGAAGAACTTCATCATATACTTTTGTATTCAGTACATCCGGTACAAATCCTGCTCCAATACCCTGGATCTTATGGGCACCACTTTTTCCTTCTGACAATACAGGACTGGTAGCAGGTTCTACTGCTACAATCTGAACATCCGGGTTCTGGCTCTTAAGGTATTCGCCAACTCCTGTAACAGTTCCACCGGTACCTACACCAGCTACAAAGATATCCACTTTTCCGTCTGTCTGCTCCCAAATCTCCGGACCGGTTGTTGCTTTGTGTACTGCCGGGTTAGCCGGATTCACAAACTGTCCCAGAATGACAGAACCAGGAATCTCTTTTGCCAGTTCATCCGCTTTGGCAATGGCACCTTTCATTCCTTTTGCTCCCTCTGTCAAAACCAGCTCTGCGCCATATGCTTTCAAAAGATTACGACGCTCTACACTCATAGTATCCGGCAAAGTAAGGATCGCACGGTATCCTTTGGCAGCTGCTACAGAAGCAAGGCCGATTCCTGTGTTTCCACTGGTTGGCTCAATGATAGTAGCACCCGGTTTTAACTTGCCGCTCTTTTCTGCATCTTCAATCATCGCCAGTGCGATACGGTCTTTTACAGATCCAGCCGGATTCAAATACTCCAGTTTAGTCAGGATTACAGCATCTTCGATGCCTTTCTTCTTCGCATAGTTATTTGCCTGCAATAATGGTGTTTTGCCGATCAGATCAGCTGCACTCTGTTTAATATCACTCATGTGTTATACCTCCGTCATTCTTTTTATTCCCACTTACTTACTAGGTTTTGTATGTTTTATGTGTATGATTATAGCCACCTTGCTGTAACTTGTCAATACTTTTTCTCATATTTTTCTATTCTTTTTCTTCCAGTGCCTTTTCCAGCCTGATAAGAGCTGTGGTCAGCGTCTCTCTCGGACAGGCTACATTGATCCGCTGGAATCCTTTGCCACAGTCTCCAAAGATCCGTCCGCTGTCCAGCCACAGTTTCGCTTTGTGGATCACAAGGTATTCCAGTTCCTCAACGCCAAGTCCTGTCTCTCTGAAATCCAGCCACACCAGATAGGTTCCCTGGTGTTCTCCCATTTTCACTCCCGGCAGTCTGGTATTTACAAACTCTCTGGTGTACTCAATGTTTTCTTTTACATACTCGTGCATCTTCTCATACCAGACTTCTCCCTGGCTGTAAGCGGCTTCACAGGCAACCAGTCCCATGACACCCAGCTGGCTGATGCCCGCCCGGTCCAGTTCCTTTCTAAAACGGTGGCGGAGTTTTCTGTCTGCGATAAATATATTGGATATCATAAGTCCCGCCAGGTTAAATGTTTTACTTGGTGAAGTACAGGTTATGGTGATCTCTTCAAATTCCTTTTTGATGGCTGCAAACACCTGATGCTTTCCTTCAAAGACAAAATCTGCATGGATCTCATCACTGACTACTATTACACCATGTTTCACACAAATATCACCTAACGCCGTCAGTTCTTCTTTTGTCCACACCCTGCCTACCGGATTGTGAGGATTACAGAGAAAGAGCAGACGGACCTTTTCTTTGATGATCTTTTCCTCCAGGTCCTCCAAATCCATATAATAGTGGCCGGATACATCCTGCTTCAGATCACTGCTGACTAACTTTCTTTCATTGTCTACGATTACTTCAGAAAAAGGATAGTACACCGGTGACTGGATCAGCACCGCCTCTCCCGGTTCTGTATAAGCCTTGACAGCCATTGCCAGGGCAAACACAACTCCCGGGGTTTTCACCAGCCAGTGTTCATCCACCTGCCACTGATGATGCCGTTCCATCCATCCTTTCACAATGTCAAAGTATGGTCTCTGCACCTCACTGTAGCCAAAGATTGCTTCCTTTGACCGCTGTACCAAAGCATCCTCTACATAGGAAGAAGTTCGGAAATCCATATCCGCCACCCACAGGGGAAGGACATCTTCCGGCATTCCTCTTCTTACAGCAAAATCATATTTCAGACATCGTGTATTTCTTCGGTCCACAACTGTATCAAAATCTAAATTTCTCTCTGCCATGCTATTTCACATCCTTTTCAATCTCTGCAAAAACCTCTGCCAGTTCCCCGATCAGATCCTCTGCATCCTCGATTCCTACGCTGAGACGAAGCGTTGTATTCGTCAAACCGTTTCTTTCCTGGATCTCTACCGGTACATCTGCATGGGTCTGGGTCGTCGGGTAGGTCAGCAATGTCTCTACTCCGCCTAAACTCTCGGCAAATTTAATCATACGCACACGGGACAATACTCCCAGTGCCTGTTCCTTTGTCTGAAGCTGAAATGTAAGCATTGCACCAAATCCCCTGGCCTGTCTCTTCATAATCTCATAGCCCGGATGTTCTTTCAGTCCCGGATAGATCACTTTTGCCACGATCTTTTGTTCTTTCAGCCAGTTTGCCAGTTTAATAGCATTCTCCTGGCTTTTTTCCATGCGGATCCCCAGTGTCTTAATTCCCCTTGTCACAAGGAAACAGTCAAATGGCGCCAGTCCGGATCCCACTGTCTTAATAAGGAAACGGAGTTTTTCAACTACATCCTCTCTGTTTGTCACAAGAAAACCTGCCAGTGTGTCATTGTGTCCACTCAGATATTTTGTCCCACTGTGGATCACAATATCCGCTCCCAGTTTCAACGGATTCTGAAAATACGGTGACATAAATGTATTATCTACAATAAGCAGGAGGCCCCTCTCATGGGCAATCTTTGCCATAGCCTCAATATCTGTTACATTCATCATCGGATTAGTTGGTGTCTCTATGTAAATTGCTTTTGTATTCTCTGTTATATAAGCTTCTACTTTTTCTTTGTGGCAGTCCACGCGGGAAAAAGTGATATTATTTTTTTCTGATACATTGGAAAAAAGGCGAATGCTGCCTCCATACAGATCCGAGTCAACGATCACATGATCGCCCGGTTTAAAAATTTCCATCAAAAGAGTGATGGCCGCCATTCCACTGGATAAAGCAATGGCATCGATACCATCTTCTAATGCTGCTACGATTTTCTCCAGATGTTCTCTGGTTGGATTCTGCAGTCTGCTGTAATCATATCCGGTACTCTCTCCCACAGCCGGATGAGCATATGTGGCTGTCTGGTAGATTGGATAACTTAATGAACCATAATTGTCAAAACACCCTTCTTCGTCTTCTAAGTGAAGACACTTTGTATTGATACCTCTTTTCATGAACAATCCCTCCTAAGTCAGATCTTTTTGTTAACTCTATTTTAGCAGAGATTGTTCTTATAGAATAATTCATTTTTTCTCTATCGGGTTATAGGTGTTTCTTATATCAATCTTTATCATAGTGCTCTAAGAAACTGTGTTTTACCCCATCTTTCTTGTAGGCTACCACGGTGTTGAGATTTACATTTTCCACGCTCTTAAAAATATTTCCTTCCACATAAGGATTGGTTTCTTTCAGCGTTTTGATCAATTCCTTGATCTCCAGTCTCTTGGACGCGTTTTCTTCATTGTTACAGGTTGTACATGTATCAGTAAACTTGCAGGCACACTGAATAAAATGAAGATGATTGTAATCCCGCCATGCCTTGATCTCATCTTCTCTCACCAGATACAGCGGACGGATCAACTCCATTCCTTCAAAGTTGGTGCTGTGAAGTTTCGGCATCATGGTCTGCACCTGGGCACCGTATAACATTCCCATTAAGATCGTCTCGATCACATCATCATAGTGGTGTCCCAGTGCGATCTTGTTACATCCTAACTCTTTGGCATAGTTGTACAAATGCCCTCTCCTCATTCTGGCACACAGATAGCAGGGGGATTTATCCACATGATATACAGATTCGAAAATATCGGATTCAAAAATTTTAATAGGGACATTCAGTTTTTTTGCATTATTCTCAATAACCTTCCGGTTTTCCGGACTATATCCCGGATCCATTACCAGATATTCTACCTCAAATTCAAACTTGTTGTGACGCTTGATTTCCTGAAAACATTTGGCCATCAGCATAGAATCTTTTCCACCGGAAATACAGACCGCAATGTGGTCACCGGGCTTGATCAGCTCATAGGTATTGACAGCCTTGGCAAATTTGGACCAGATGGTTTTTTTGAACCGTTTTCTAAGACTCTGCTCCACATCCGCCGCCGTTATCTCTGCCTCCGGCTCGTCCATGGTATCTAAAAGCCAGGCTGTATATCCTCCCTGCAGGCTGACCGCATCCAGGCCCGCATCGCAAAGATCTTCCGCCGTCTCCACACTTTTTTTACCATGGCTGCACACAATGACAAGGGTTTTCTCCCGGTCCACTTCCTGGCTGTCCTGAATCTGCTCCGGTTTCAATGCTACTGCTCCCGGTATGGCTCCGTGAGCGATCTCTACTGCATCTCTCATATCAATGATCTGGTACCGGGTCTCCGGCATTTTTTTCAATTCCTGCATTGTAATTATCATAGTTATCCTCGTTTCTACCATTTTTATTTCTTTTAATATCCAAGTTCTGTCACATCGTCTTCGATCAGATAACACATCTCTTCATGGGGATTGATCCCCTGTTTGATACTTTGCGGATCCAGTTTCAGGTATTTGACTACTGCATTAGCCAGCGTTTTTCCCTCTCCGTCCACAATAGCCGTGTTTATTTCAAAAAAGCGTTTTGTCTCCCGCACCACCATGCCTTTGCCAAAGAGGTCTTCTTCATACGGCACCGGCTTGCGGTATTTTGTTTCGATTGACATGGTAACGCCAAACTGGCTTTCATCTCCGCCGGACCACAGTGCCCGCAGTCCCAGCTCATCTAACATTGTGGCAATCAAGCCGCCATGAACCCGCCCCGGAAAACTCTGGTGATTTTCCCCAAACCGGATAGGCGTCATAACACTGCCATCCTCCATATTATAAAATTGTGAGTGAAATCCTACCGGATTATCCATTCCGCATATAAAACACATTCTGCTGTTTCTCTGTTTTCCTGTCACTTTCATTACAAAATCCCCCTGTTTGCTGCTGCGTCCTCTTTTCTACTCTCCCTCTTTGTGATAAAATATACAAAAAGGGGGTATTTTATCATGACAAAACGCATGCATTTTTATCTTAATTATTATAAAGAGCTTTTAGAAAAAGATCTGTCACCAGAAAAAGCCCAGCAAGAAAAGGAAAATCTCCTCGTTCAGATTCAGTTTTTTCAACATGAACGACTGATTCACCTTATTGTTACCGCGCTTTTTGCTTTGCTGACTGTGATCACTTTACTGTCTAATCTGTTTCTGATGCAGCCACTTCTTGTGGTGTTGGAAGTATTTCTGCTGATCCTGCTGGTTCCTTATATCAAGCATTATTACCTGCTGGAAAACGGAACCCAGACGCTGTACAGATTCTACGACCGGCTGGACCAGTTATCACTTGGCACTTCCGTAAGCCACACCGTCTTTTAACTTGATACCTTTTCGTTCCATCAATTCTGAAACGCTTAAAATATCGTAGTCATTCTTTACAAGCCATGGAACCACTTTTTTCATAGCTTCTGCTGTAGATCCATGAATATCATGTACCAGAATAATATCGCCATCCGATACTTCTTTCTTTATTTTCTTAAAAACCTTCTTGGCATCTCTTGATTTCCAATCCAGCGAGTCCACACTCCACAAGATCATTGGCATTTTTAATTTTTTGCGCATGGTCTGGCTGATAGCTCCATACGGCGGACGAATCGTCTGGATCGTGTATCCGGTTGCCTTTTTCACCGCATCAATTGTCTTTTTATTCTGTTTGTTAAATTTGCTTTTCGTCAAAAGACTGAGGTTTGCATGATCCCAGGAGTGACTTCCGATCTCGCATCCCAGAGACAGTTCTCTTTTTAAAATATCCTCTGCTCCCTCGACTCTTTGTCCTACCACGAAGAAAGTAGCATGGGCATTGTTCTTTTCCAACACATCCAGAATCGTATTAGTATACATGGTACTTGGGCCATCGTCAAAAGTAAGTGCCACCGCTTTGGAACGCGGTGCCTTCGTCGGCTCCGGCACGATCTGTTCAGATATTTCAGGTACTTTAGCTGCCGCTTCTGCCACGCCACCAGGTACCGGTGTCACAGCAGATGCTGAAACAGCCGCTCCGGTAACGGCACTGCCTGCCGTCTTGGCAGGCTCCTTGCTGTCTCCGGCTTCTCCTACCAACCCTAGAGCTACTCTGACTCCAAATGCCACCAAAAGGATGGCTGCTACGATCACGCCACCTCTGGTAAGATAAAAGAACAAACGGCTTCTGCCTCTGCGGTTTTTCCTTCTTCTTTTATATGCACTGCGACCAGATGAACTGTAAGCCGCTCTGCGTCTTCTGTTTCTGTTGTCATATCCTCTCATATAGTCACTCATGTCTATTTTTCCTCCTTCTTCTCTTCTTTCTTCTTTTTTCTCACAATTTCTTTCCGATAGTTCTCTGTCTTTGGATCTTTTTCCTTTTGTATCAGGCGTTTTTCACACCATCTCTTTACCAGTCGATATACAATGGCAAATACCGGCACCGCACAGATCATTCCTATAATTCCAAACAGGGACCCAAACACTAAAATGGAAAATAGGATCCAGAAACTTCCCAATCCAATGGAATCTCCTAAAATCTTCGGACCGATAATATTTCCATCCACCTGCATTAAAATAATGATCAGGATCAAAAATAAAATTCCTTTGGTCGGACTGGCAATAAATACCAGGATCGCACTGGGGATAATACCAATATACTGTCCAAAAAATGGAATGATATTAGTAACACCAATGACCACACTGATCAGCAGTGTGTAGGGAACTCCTGCTATACTCATGATGATAAAGGTAAGGATTCCTACCAGCAGGGAATCTATGATCTTGCCACTGATAAACTTGGCAAACACACCGTGGGTCTCCCGCAGTACAGACAATGTGCCTTTCACGGCACAATCCGGTAAAACTGCATATAAAATCTTTTTTATCTGGGCACAAAAATTTTCTTTTCCTGCCAAAAGATAAATGGAAACAATCAGTCCAATAAAACAATTCACAATGTAACTGACCGCATTTACTACCCCGTCCGTCACAACACTTAACAATTTGTTACTGGTAGGAAGCAGATCGTTCTGGACCCAGGACATCGCTCCCTGAAATACGGTCTTGGATACATCTGTAAATACTTGGGCATAGTGTGGATTTTTCTTAAAAAGCCCTGTTCCCCATTCCACAAGATTGTTGTAGTACTGAGGCATATTCTGGGCCAGGCTGGAAATACTGTTGACCACTTCCGGAATAACCATCCAAAACAAAGCCACCAAAAGGACAATAGCTAACAGCAACGAACAAAATATGGACAAGCCTCTTGCTATGGCCGGTACCTTTTCTTTCTTTTTCCGGATGATCCGTTCCATCAACGGAATAAACAGATACTGATCCATTTTGTTTACCACCGGGCTTAAAAGATAGGCGATGATAATTCCTATATAAACCGGCATCAAAGCACTGTTCAGCGCACTAAAAAAAGACCGGAAACTGCTTAAATTTCCAAACAAAGCCGAAAATACATAATGAATCAGCATCCCGCCTGTAAACACCGCTAACAGTGTTACGCCCAGATAAATATATCGATTAAACTTTGGATTTATTTTTTTCACAATTCCTCCTATTATCTACTACCTATGTCTTCGCATACATGTTTATATTAGCACAGGCAGGGTGGAATTACAACATGTTGGAGGGGAGTATTCCGGTTAATAATAGAAAAAATTTGCGTCTCGTGGGCACTTGCGTTAATTGAGTGCGTAGCAGCAGGGGCACTGAAACTACCAGTGCCTCCTGCTGACGCACTCAAAACCCACTCTCCGCCAAATTTTTTCTATCAAAACAAACGGAATACTCCCCCGCCAACGGGTCCTGGGCCAGGGGCTGCTGTGATTACTTGGACATTTTTCCTATATGTAAATAATCTTTGTTCAGGAGCAGACCGAAGTTTTCATCATTCGGGACTTTGAGACATCGTCGGTGCGTAGAGGGCGTATTCTGCCCTCACGCATCCGCTACGATGTCTCCTAAGCGAAAGCGGTCCCGAATGAGAAACTTCGGTCTAACCCAGTTCCCAGCGTACTTTACTGCCCCGGTCTGTCTTTGTTACCACCAGTTTATCATCTATTTCCTGTTTTAGTTCTGTTACATGGGATATGATGCCGATGAGTTTAGTGCCTTCGGACATATTTTTCAGCACTTTCACAGCCTGACTTCTGGCATAGTCATCCAGGGATCCGAATCCTTCGTCTATAAACATCATATCCAGGTTCAGGGCACTGGACTGTGCCTGGATACAGTCTGCCATTCCCAGTGCCAGAGACAAGGCTGCCATAAAGGATTCTCCTCCCGAGAGGGTCCTTACTTCCCTGCTGGCCCCGGTCACAAAGGAGTACACCATCAGATCCAGTCCCCTGTTACTGCCTTTGGCAGCCTGCGCAAGATCCATGATCCGCAGTTCAAACTGGCCTGCGGACATCTGGTAAAACCGCCTGTTTGCCGCCTGCAGCACCTGTTTCATATAGTACCGCTGGACATAAGTTTCCAGATCCATCCGTCCGTTAGTGACTTTTCCGGACAATGTATCATACAGCTGCTGTACCTTTCCGTGATGCCTGATCATCTGGGTCCTGGATGAAAGTTTCTTAGTAAGTTCCTCTAAAACCCGCTTGTTTTCCTCTTCTTTATTTTTCTGCCGGTTATACTGCCGGGACTGGTCTTTAACAAACTGTTCCGACTGCTCTTTTTTTTCGGTCAGTTCCGTCAGATCCGGTGGCTGTTTTCCCGATACCGCTCTTTTTGCACTTTCTAACTGGATTTCATATTTCTGCACAGATTCATGATAGACTTTTACCTCTTCCTGCCACTGTCGGTACTGCTGGTTTGTATATCTTTCTCTTACTTCCTGCCAGGATATCTCAGGCCACTGCCATTTTGACTGGTTCTGTTCCCAGACCCGTTCTCTTTCCTGCCACTGTGCCTCCTGCTGAGGAATCACTTCCTCCAGATGCTTTTGCAAGGCGGTGGCAGTATCTTTCCGGGAACGAAGTGTTTCACAGTTTTTTTCTATCTGCAAAAGACAAGCCTGAGCCTCTTCTTTCACTCTGCCGGCTTCAGCCTCCCGGGCCTTCGCCTGACTGGCTGTATCAAAGTGGGTGGAAGCCGTTATGCTTTCATAAAAAGCCGCTGCCTTTTCCCGCAATCTTCCGGCCTGGATCTGTTCTTCCATCTCTTCTGCCTGTTCCCGGGAGAGGATTTCCTTTTCCTCCTCCCTTTCCTGACACTGTTTCTGCCACAGCTGCCGCTGTGTTTCTTCTTCTGTCAAAGTCTTCCATCTGGATTCCACTGTTTCCTGCCAGTCTGCCAGCGACTTTTCGATGGTTTCCTTTTCAAAATCCAGTTCTGTTACCTGCTCATACAGTTTTTGTAATATCTTTTCCTGTCTTGCAAGTTCCTTTTCCTCCTGCTGCCATGCCAGAGACAATTCCCCAGCCCGGTAACTTTTCTCCTCTCTGTTTTTACTGCTTGTCTCAGTTCTTTGCTCCCATTCATTCAGTTCTTTCTGGCTTGGAACATTCTCTCCCTCCAATGCCTCATAAGGCGTTGGATGATGGGTGGCACCACAAAGAGGACACGGCGTCCCTTCTTCCAGACTTCTCGCTAATTCCGTCAGCACACCGGCTCTCTGATCCATAAAATACTTCAACCGCACTTCATATTCCTGCCGCACCGTTTCATACTCTGCCTGCGCCTGCTGGTACGTTTCTTTGGCTGCCTCCCATTCTTTTTTTGTATCTTCGCACTGAGTTCTCTGCTCTCTCCACACAGAAAACTGTTCCACAAGGCGCTCCGTATCTTCTCTTGTCTGCCGGCATGCCAAAAGTTCTTTTTCTACATCCTCCTTCTCAGCCAATCTCTCTTTGAGCTGCCGCAGGTCATCCTCCGTCCGGCTGAGTTTCTCCTTTTTATCTTTGTAAGCCCTTTGCTTTTCATCCCAGTCTTTCTCTGCCTGGTCCCACTGCTTCTTGGCCTGGTCTTTTTGTTCAAAAAAGACCAGATCCTCCCTGGCCCACTGAGAAATGCGGGTCCATTCATCCTGGCACGCCTGAAACCGGGAAGCAGCCTGATGTCTCTTTTTATCCTCTTCTTCCCACTGTCTCTCCAGTTCTTTTTCCAGCTGGCTTTGCTGCCTGAGAGAATCTTTGCTTTGCTTCCACAGTGCCATTGCCTTTTCTTTTTCTTCAAAAGGCACCGCCAGTTCGCCAGCCACTTTAAACAGTGCTATATCCTTTTCCTTTTGTTCGATTTCCTTTTCCTGCTTCTTGTAGAAATCCAGTTTTTCCCGGGCTTCCTCCATCATGTCAAAAGAACTGGACAAGGCCATTGCCTCCTGCCAGTTGTCTCTATCCTTATCCCTCTTTTCTTCCAGATGAAGCAGTCTTTCCTTTTCCTCTCCGGACCGCTGCACATCATAGGTACACACCTGTGAAAACACCGTGAGATACTCTTCCAAGTTGGCCGCCTTGCCACTCTGGATCTGGCTTTCATACTCATCATAGTCACTTTTTTTCTCAAATGTTTCATCTACGCACACACGGCTTACTTCCATCTGGATTTCTTTGGTGAGAAAAGCCAGTTCTTTTTCTTTTGCATTTTTTCTGCGTTTTAATTCATCTAAAATTTCGTCGTAAATCTCTGTATTAAAAAGTTTGCGGAAAATCTCCTTTTTTTCACTGGATTTTGCCCGCAGGACCTCCATAAATTCTCCCTGGGCGATCATGGCGATCTGTCGGAACTGCCCCTTAGTAAGTCCCACGATTTCCACAATCTTTTCATTGGTCTCTTTGGCTGGGTAAAGGGATCCATCCGGCATGGTCAGTTCCACCAAAGAAGTCTCCTCCTTCGTAGTATTGCCATTTTTAGATGCCCTTTTCAATCTACGCACATGTCTGGGAATCCGCCGTATATGATAATGGGGTGCATTTTCCGCCCCACTCTCTGCAAATTCCAGTGTCACCTCCGGTGTGATATCCAGATCGACATACTGGCTCTGAAAAATAACCCCTTCTTTTTTGTTCTGCCCGGAACTCGCCTCATCATACAAGGCAAATACCATGGCATCAAAAATTGTTGTTTTACCGGCCCCTGTATCTCCTGTGATCAAAAACAGATTCTGGGATGGTTTTGTAAAATCAATGACTGTTTTTTTTCCATAAGAACCAAAGGCCTGCATTGTCAGTCGGATTGGTTTCATCTCTATACCCCCTTCACTGTGTTGATCACATCCTGCAGGATGCTTTCCTCTTCTTCATCTATTTCACCTAAAAACAACCGGCACATTTCCATCGGATCTCTGACCGGTTCTATATCCTGGCTGTCTGTACTCTTGCGTTCCTCTTTTTGTTCCCGCCGTATCTCCAGCAAATGAGGAAAGGAAAGATGCAGTTTTTCAGATACCTCCGTACTACTTTCCTCTTCTTTGCCCTGCAGGACTACCCGGACATAGTCATCACAGGCCTGCCCACATATCTGGGCAAAAGTTCCTTTGATTTCTCTTACCCTGTGCCATGGATTCAAAGGGAGTACGCTGGTTATTATTTTCTCTCCTTTTGCACCTAACTCTGCCAGTATCACTCCCTTTTGCTGGGTCCCCTCTTCCACCGAATAAGGATAAGGAGTTCCGCAGTAACGAATTGTATCTTTTCCTACCTTCATGGGTTTATGAATGTGTCCCAGTGCCACATAATCAAAAAGATCCAGACAATCTGCCGATATCGCATCTATGTTTCCGGCTGTACAGATTTCTGAATCCATCCGTGAAATGTCCTCTGGCGTTTTGCCTGCAGGCAGGTAAAATTGGTGGCTTACCAGCACATTGCGTACCTTTTCATCCACTTCTTCCCGCTGTAAAAGGGCGGTCAGTGTCTGCTCATAAGTCAATCTCTCTTTTTCCTCTTCCAATTCCAGAACCTGCCTTACCATAGCTGGTTTCACAAAAGGCAATAAGTAAAAATTTACCTCTCCAAAGGAATCTTTCATTACTATCTTTTCAATTTTTTCTTCCGGTGTTCTGGGAGGCATCCCTACCATATGAATGTTCTGCCTGCGCAAAAGCCCTCTGTAACAGTCTACCCGCTGCTGGCTGTCGTGGTTGCCGCTGATCATCATGATCTGTCCTTCCGGCAGAGCCTCATGGAGACTGGTAACAAACTGATCCAGCAGTTCCACTGCCTCGGCCCCCGGAATCGACTTATCATATATATCGCCGGCGATCAAGACAGCATCCGGCCTCTCTTCCTTTGCATACTCTATGATCTGTTGAAACACATACTGCTGTTCCTCTTTCAGATCATAATTCATTAATTTTATTCCGATGTGCAGATCGGACAAATGCATTATTTTAATTTCTGCCAAACCTCCTCCGTGCTGTGAACCACAAACGGTGCTCCACACTCTTTCAAAAAACTTTCCCTTCGAAATCCCCAGCCTACCATGATCACATCCATCTGTGCATTGCGGCTTGTCTCAAAATCCACATCTGAATCGCCGATGTATACTGCTTCTTCTTTTGTCACACCCATCTGGCGAAGTACTTCATTCACACTGTCCGGGCAGGGTTTTCTCCGGATTCCCTCCCTTTCCCCCACTGCGTAGTCAAACATGCCGGGGAAGTATTCCTTACAAAGTTCCTGCACACCATAGTCCGCTTTGTTGGACACAACCGCTGTTTTCATGCCACTGTTTTTTATCTTCTTCAGCAATTCAGGGATTCCCTCATAAGCTCTTGTTTTGTCACCGCAGTGATCTTTATAATAGTCATTAAAAGTATCAAAAACCTGCCGGTACACAGTTTCTCCGCTTCCCTGCGGAATGGCTCTCTCAATGAGTTTGCCAATACCATTTCCTACAAAAGTTCTGACCTCTTCCAATGTTCTCTCCGGCAGACCATGTTTTCTCAGCGCATAGTTGGTACTGTCTGCCAGATCTTCCAATGTATTCAGGATTGTTCCGTCCATATCAAATACAGCCAGTTTATACTTCATTCTATCTACCTCCTATATAATCAGTTTCTCCTATAAGAAATTGCAGAAAAAGGAGGATGCCGCTACGGTAAAAATACCTGCTACCGCAATGGCAAGACTGCTCATTGCTCCCTCGATCTCTCCTAATTCCATAGCTTTGGCAGTACCAATCGCATGGGAAGCCGAGCCAATGGACAATCCTCTGGCGATAGGATCTGTAATACGGAATATCTTGCAGATCAGCTCACCAAAAATATTACCAAGGACACCGGTTACCACGATCACCGCCACTGTGATGGTCACATAGCCGCCCAACTCCTCCGATACTCCCATGCCAATGGCTGTCGTAATGGACTTTGGCAAAAGGGTTACATATTCTTTGTGGGACAGTCCCATGATCTCAGCCAGCACCCATACGGTTCCAAGGCTGGTAAGAACCCCTGCTATGATTCCAAGAAGTACCGCTTTTATGTTTTTTTTCAACAATTTCCACTGCTCATACAAGGGAATCGCCAGGCACACTGTAGCCGGTGTCAGAAACCAGCTGAGATAAGAAGCTCCCTGATTGTATACATCATAATCCACATGGGCTGTTACCAGAACCACGATGGTTATAACAATAGAAATAAGCAGCGGATTAAAAATAGCACACTTAAATTTCTTCTTTAATACGACTCCTAATAAATAAGCAAGCAGGCTCAATGTTACACCTGCAAACAACGAATCCTCCAAAAATACTGTCATTTGTTTTTTCCCTCTTTTCTCTTTTCTCTCCGAATGATCCACTGTGAACACCGGCCTGTTACCACCATTACTGTGACAACAGTCACCAGCGTGATCACACAAACCGGCACCAGCACCGGCCGCAGCACACTAAAGGAAGACATCAGACCCACTCCTGCCGGAATAAACATGACCGGCATGATCTCAATGAGAAATTTTCCCGCATCTTTTACCCAGTCAAGCTGGATCATTCCTGTGATCAGACCCACAAACAAGATCACCATACCATAAATACTGGCAGGTACCGGCAGTGGCAGTACCTGATGCATCAGTTCACCCAGGAAGGAAATCGCCAATATCATTAAAAATTGTTTCAGATATTTCATTTTTTCACTCCACTTTCTTCATTCAGTACATAAAAAATTGGCAGAGCCGCCAAGGCCCTACCAATCATTATATTACGGTTATTTGTTTTGTCAAAGGATTTTTTATTTTGTCTTTTTGCTTTTTACACCGGACCAGGTGCTGTACACCTTTTTGCCGGATACCTTTATGTAAGTGCGGATACGTACATAATACTTTTTGTTTTTTTTCAGTTTTGAAAACTTTACTTTGCTCTTTTTAGAAGATAAAGTTTTTGTTTTCTTCTTTTTCGTAAATTTCTTATTCTGGGCGATCTGCACTTCATAGCCTTTTACTGATTTTTTCTTTGTCCAGTAAATAGTAAGGGATTTTTTTCCGGCCTTTATTTTTTTCACAGATGTTTTGGTCATATATTTAGACACCTTTTCTGTGCTCTTGTTTTCCCCGGAAGCAGCAGCCTGCTTTACCACAGTAACAGTCATAGATGCACTGTATCCACTGGTTGACTTGGCAGTGATGGTAGCTGTTCCTTCTTTTATACCGGTTACCACACCTTCTTCATTCACAGATGCCACCGCAGTATCACTGGAACTATACTGACAGGCATCCAGCATACGGACTGTTTTCCCCGAAGAAGTCATTTCAAAGACCAGTGGAGTCTGCTCTGCCGGCTCCAGCGTTTTCTTACCTGAAAGACTGGTGGCTGTAATAGAACTCTTGGTCACCTCGATTGTCTGGATCACATCTTTGGCCGCCTCTGCCTGAGTTTCATACAGATCTGCCTCGGAACAAAATTCACCGGATGTGGTGTTCCATCCGCCCTGTTTCGGACTGAACAAAGCAAGTCCCACATAAGTCAGCCGGGGATTGATCAACTGCTCATAATGACCGGTCACACCGCCGGTCTGGTTAACCCAGTCGCTCTTTTCACTGTACCATTGGTTGATGCCATATACCATGGAAGTAGAATAATTCCACGCCAGCACTTCTCCAATAGAACCGATGTGGCTTGGAGCCAGCAGTTCAAAACATGATTCTCCGTTAGGTCTTACATGCTCCAGACGGACCGTTGCCTCTGCTGCCCGGATCCTGGCAATGTACTCCAGATCCCCGGACCATTTAATCGGCACATAATCCGTTGCCACCAGTTTTTTCTTCGTAACCGGATTTATTACCCCCTGCTGGCAGGCTTCCTTGCGGATAGCGTTGATCCGCTTGACAGCCGCCTTAGCGTCGGTCAGATAACTTCCTTCCAGTCCTACGAACATACAGCCTTTAGATGGGGCAACGGCATCGGTTGTCAAAACAGTCCGGGCCAGTCCGGGCACTGATATACCACCGGCCATGACAGCTGTCACCGTCAGCACCGCAATGATCTTTGTAATCTTCTTTCTCATATGTCCCTCCATATTTAACATTTTCTTATACAAACATGAAGTATTATATCAAATTTCCCACTTTTTCTCAATACACTTTTAATCTTTTCATTCTTTGTAAAGTTTTTCCTTGTTATTTTTCTTTCTTGTCCATAACCTTTACACCCCATACTGCTACATTTTCGCCTTCTGCCGTAAAGGTCATGGTCATATCTCTGGACATTAGTTCATTTGCCTGTTTCAGAAAAACGCCTTTGTACACATGGCCGCTGCCCAGATCCAGGGTAAGTTTGCTTCCGTCCTTTTTCCATGTACCATGATATTCTCCGGTTACCGTTCCGTCCGGTTTCAGGGTAATGGTGTCTGCCGCTTTTTTCGTAAATTCAACCTCATAGGAAAACTCGGTCTCATACATTCCCACTGCTACCGTCTGCCGGCCCTGGATCTTCCTGGTACTTTCTGTCTTTCCTACAATGCCAAACTGCCTGTCACCTACCACATTGTAAGAACTGGTAGGCTCATGGTATATAAACTCATAAGTGCCGGCCATATCTTCCATCGTATATCCTTCCTGGGACAAGGTCTCTCCGGAATATTCATATGGTGCCGCTACCGGCCAGCCATTGTCATTTTCAAATATCTGATGTACCCGGATCTGATGTCCTTCGTTGGTGCCGCTGTCAGACTGAAAACGGGTGTGGTACACAAGATACATTTTTCCGTCATCATCTACCATGGCTGAATTGTGTCCCTGGGCCACTTCTACCGTGCCGATTCCTTCCATGTTGTAACTGTCAAAAATACGGTAACCATACCGGGTTTTCTTGATTTCTTCTGCTTTGGTGCGGATAGCGGACACCCCATTGTCATCCAGATATGGACCGGTCACTTCCTTGGAGCGGTATACTCTCATCTGATAACCGCCCTTTGCTTCCAGATTGCCATAGGATACAAAGAGATAATAATAGTCTTTTCCTTTCAATATATAAGGTCCCTCTCCCGAACAGTAAAAGCCGCCGGCAATCTTCACACCATAATAAGCATCGGATTCATTTAATTTGGTTTCATATGTCTTACTGTAGTCTCTCAAGCCGGTAGACGGATCCAGTTTGATCTGATAAATACCTGCTGACCAGGAACCATAGGTCATATACATATTACCCTTATCGTCCGTCTGGATACTTGGATCAATGGCATTGATACAGGATTCATTGGTGGACTGGTATCTGGAAAGATCCGCTCCTTCTCCCAGCACTTTATACACATCCGTATGGCTCAGATCCATCTTCACTTTGGGATTGTTCATACCGGAATATACAACAACACCTTTGTACTCATACGGTCCCTCAATCTTATCTGCTGTCAAAAGACAGATGGAAGAAACCCAGTTGTCACCGTCAATACTCATATACATACACCATTTCTGCATGGTCTCATTCCACACAACATCCGGTGCCCACATGCGGCCGCTTAATCCATCCTTCGGATTGGTTGCTTTTTTTGCCCATCCATCCCATGGCTCTTTGAAAAGTTTTTTATAATCATCTTTTATATTTGTGTAAACATATTCCCACTGTTTCAGATCTTTTGACTTGGCACAGGCCAGGTGGGAGCCAAAGACATAATACATTCCTGTCTTTTTGTCCTTCACAACCGATGGGTCATGGACAGACACTCTGTTTATGTAATCGTCACCGCTGACTTTGTAATTTCCTGTTTTATTTGTCACTTCTGCCTGTACTTTGTCTGTCTGTCCAAACCAGGCACTGTTCACTGCCAGAACACACACAAGAAACATGGACAGCAGTTTCTTTATCTTTCTTTTCTTTATGATAAGAAAAACAATAGCCGCTACAAGTAAAACCCCACTGACAATGGATACTGCTAATCCTGTCACGGCCCGCGATGTCATTTTGCCGGAACTGTCCGGTGTTACCTGTATTTGGATCTTCAGTTGCTTTGTCTCACCGGCATTAAGCTTTTTGATTGTCTCAGATGTCTTTCCACTCTTTACGGAAAAATTTCCCGGTAAATTATAATGGATGTCCACATCCGACACAGCATAACTGTTGTTGTTCTTCACCGTCAGCGTCATGGCTGCCGTGTCTCCGTCACGATAGGATGTCTGATCCATCTGGGATGAAACAGCAATGCCGCTCATTTCTTTTCCGTTCTCTGTTGTACTTACATAGGACTCCAGTTTGTTTTCATCCTGCTGCCATGTAACGGCGGCCAGTGCCGCCGCCGGTACAGCCAGGGAAAGGAGTACTGTAAATACAAAAACGATCCATAATTCCTTTTTCTGCCTTCTCTTCTTTTCCATGATTTACCTCTTTTTATGACATTTTTGTGACTTGATAACCGTGATCCTCTATCACTTTTTTCAGTATATCATCCTCTACCTCCTCTGACAAGATTACAATAGCCTGTCCATCGGTATGGCTTACTTTCGCCTCTTCTACCTGCGGAAGTTCCTCCAGCGCTTTCTTTACCGTTGCCTCACAGTGTCCACACATCATACCTTTTACTTCGATTATTTTGTTCATACGATCACCTTCCTGTTGAATTCTGACTTCTACCTCTTTTTTATATTTTTTTCTTTTTCTCTTAGACGGATCTGACCAGTTCAGACGCAATGCATTGCTGACAACGCAGAAACTGGACAAACTCATGGCTGCTGCCCCAAACATAGGATTTAATAAAATACCAAACAATGGATAAAAAACGCCGGCTGCCAGCGGGATTCCCAGCACATTGTAGAAAAAGGCCCAGAATAAATTTTCGTGGATATTTTTCAGCGTAGACTGGCTTAAACGCACCGCCTCAACCGCACTCATAAGATTGCTTTTCATCAGTACAATATCTGCCGCATCTACTGCCACATCCGTTCCTGCTCCGATGGCAATTCCTATGTCTGCCTGCACCAGTGCCGGTGCATCGTTGATACCGTCTCCTACCATGGCTACAGTTCCCTGTTTTTTCAGCTGGCGGATCACCTGTTCTTTTCCGTCCGGCAACACACCGGCAACCCGGTGATCCACACCTACTTTTTCAGCAATGGCTCTGGCTGTTTTTTCATTGTCACCGGTGAGCATAACAGTGGTGATCCCCATTTCTTTCAGTGCCTCTATGGCCTCTTTACTGTCTTCTTTTACTGTATCTTCTACACCCAGGATTCCTATAACCTGATTATTTTTTGCAAATAACAAAGGTGTTTTTCCCTGCTCAGCCATGTGGTCTGACACTTCTGCCAGTTCAGGCTCCACCTTCATTTGTTTTCTTATAAAAGGCAGGCTTCCTCCCAACAAAGTCTGTTCTTTCCAGACTGCCTGCACACCATTTCCCGGGAGCACTCTAAAATCTGTTACGGCATCTGTATTGATTTTTTTGTCTTTTGCTTTTTCCATCACAGCTCTTGCCAGTGGATGCTCACTTCCGGCTTCCAAAGATGCTGCCAGGTGGAGCAGCTGTTCTTCCTCCACTCCCTCCGCTGTATAAATGTCCGTTACCTGAGGCTGTCCCATAGTGATAGTGCCGGTTTTATCCAATGCCATAATCTGTATCTTTCCGGCCTGTTCCAGAGATACTGCATTTTTAAATAAAACACCACGCCTTGCACCAACACCGTTCCCTACCATGATAGCCACCGGCGTTGCCAGGCCCAGCGCACATGGGCAGCTGATCACCAGCACTGAGATAGCTCTTGCCAGGGAAAAACCAAATGAGTGGCCTGTAAGCACCCAGGCAAAAAAAGTCATAACGGCGATTCCGATCACTGCAGGTACAAAAATACCGGAAACCCGGTCTGCCACTTTGGCAATGGGTGCCTTGGTAGCCGCCGCATCCGACACCATTTGAATGACCTGAGACAGGGTCGTATCTTCTCCTACTCTTTTTGCCCGGCATTTCAGATAACCGGACTGGTTTGTAGTAGCCGCCGAAACCTGATCTCCTTCTTCTTTATCCACCGGAATACTTTCTCCTGTAAGCGCCGCTTCATTGACCGCACTGCTTCCTTCCAGCACAACACCGTCCACCGGAATATTTTCTCCCGGGCGCACCGCAAAGACATCTCCGATCTGCACCGTTTCCACAGGTACCGTTACCTCTTCCCCATCACGGATCAAAACTGCCGTCTGGGGTGCCAGTTTCATAAGACTTTTCAGGGCATCTGTTGTTTTTCCTTTGGATCTAGCCTCTAACATTTTTCCCAGGGTAATAAGGGTCAATATCATGGCTGCCGATTCAAAATAAAACTCGTTCATATACCTCATGACAGCCCCGTGATCCTGATTCATTACCGCCGTTGTCATAGCAAACAGACTATAGAGACTGTAGCCAAACGCTGCACTGGCTCCCAGTGCCACCAGCGTATCCATGTTGGGCGATCCCCGGAACAGACTCTGATATCCATTGATAAAAAACTTCTGATTGATGACCATAATCACAATAGTAAGAAGCATCTGCAAAAGTCCCATCATAACATGGTTTCCTTCCATAAAGCCCGGCACCGGCCAGTTCCACATCATATGCCCCATGGAAAAGTACATTAATACAAGTAAAAACACCAGCGATACCACCAGGCGTTTTCTGAGTTTTTTTACTTCTTTGTCCGTAGTATCTTCTCCTGTCGTTTTCTTTTTGTCTTCAGGTTTTTCCACCACTCCATAGCCAGCTTTTTTTACCGCTGCTGTGATTTCTTCTCTGGTTGCCCTTCCCTCAACGATCATAGAATTTGTCAAAAGGTTTACCGTACATTCCTGTACGCCTTCCAGACTTCCTACCGCCTTTTCTACCCGGCTGCTGCAGGCGGCACAGCTCATTCCGGTTATTTCAAAATGTTCCATAACATCATCTCCTGCACATTATTTTATCTCCTGTGGTTGTCCCACTTATGATCATTTCATAATCTTGTTCAGTGTCTGGATCAGTTCATCCACGGCACCTTCTTTATCTTCTTTTATATCTCTTGCCACGCAGCTTCGGATATGCTCTGCCAGCAATGCCTTGTTAAAACTTTTCAGTGCCGCATTGGCCGCTGCCGCCTGCACTAAAATATCCGGACAGTAACATTCCCTCTCCACCATTCCTTTAATGCCGCGGATCTGTCCTTCGATCCGGTTCAGGCGGTGAATCAGATCTTTATATTCTTTCTCTGACCGGTGCTTTGTCCTATGACAGCAGCAATCTTCCACTAGTATCTCCTTTGTTTCTTTCTCCATACCTTGTCTCCTTTGATTTTTAAGGTCATTATATACCCCATGGGGGTATATTGCAAGATATAATAACGAGAATTTTGTGCAATAAAAAACTATATATGGTATAATAAACAATGCAATGTCCTTACCGGCAACATGGTAAAAGATCCTGATGCCGGCTGTAAGGGCACTTGCTATCATTTAGAAATGAGGTATAACCATGGAACTTTCCACCAGACACTTTGTACGGCCAGAGGACTTAAATCATCACGAAACTCTGTACGCCGGCCGGATCTCAGAATGGATCACCGAAGCCGCTATGATCGGCGTAACACGATTGCTGGGAAGCAACGAGGGCGTTGTATTAGTTGCCCTTAATAATATTTCCATCCAAAAACCTACTGTGGCCGGTGCCATCCTGGATTTTTATATGGAAAAGGGAACCCCCCGCTCCACCAGTATTCCCATTTATATTACGGTAAAACATATGCTGACAGGCCAGGTACATGCCAAAGGAACCGCCATTTTCGTTACCGTGGATGAGAACGGGAAAAAAACGCCCCATCATCTTTCATAAAAAAAAGTTCCAGCTCTTCGGAAAGAAAGCGCAGCCGCACTCTCCTGCCGATCCTGGAACCTTTTTATTGTCTTTTCTTGATTTTATTGTTTCTTCGGATTTTACCCAACGGATTATTTTGTCAGAAGCATCATGATCTTGTTACTTCTCTGGATAAACTCTGTCATCTTCTCTGCCGGCAATGGCTGATGGCTGATCATAGCCAGATCATACAACTGCTGACAGAACATCTCTGTCTGCTCATCATCTTTGTGGTCAAAAACATACTGAACCAGCTCATTATTAGCATTCAACACCAGAGTCTGGCCCATATCGGACATATCCATACCGCCCATGCCATTCATAGAATACATTTTCATCATATCCTGCATTCTGCGGGTCTCCTCTGAAAGTGTGATCATGGAAGAAAGATTCTCGTCTTTCAATTTTTCCACTTTTACCTCCAGATTATCCCTGCCGGTAGCTTTCTGGAATAATTTCTTCAAAGTCTCTGTCTCATCTTTCAGAGCCTCTTCATCTGTTTCTTCCTTGAATGCTTCTGTCAGATCCGCATCAATACGCTGGAACCGCACATCATCGTCTCCCGCTTCCAAAGCAGATACGAATGGCTGGTCAATATTGTGAAGCAGTACAACCGCATTCATATCCTGGTCTTTAAACATTTTGATATACTGGCTCTGCTGCTGCATATCTGTCACATAATAAACAGTCTTCTTCGGTTTTTCTTCAGGCTCTTTATTCTCATCCTCTGCATCACTTTCAACTACTTCTGCCACAACCGGCTCTGGTACCGTTTCCAGATATTCAGATAATGTACTGTATTTATCATTCAGATCCTTAAACAATACATATTCTTTTATCTTCTCCTTGAATTTCTCATCTTTCAGGCATCCAAACTTGATAAACGGACTGATATCATCCCAGTATTTCTCATAATTCTCACGGTCTGTCTTGCACATACCGGTCAACTTGTCTGCCACCTTTTTCGTGATGTAATCAGAAATCTTTTTAACAAATCCATCATTCTGCAAAGCACTTCGGCTTACATTTAACGGCAGATCCGGACAGTCAATGACACCTTTTAAGAGCATCAGAAATTCCGGAATTACCTCTTTGATATTATCCGCAATAAATACCTGGTTATTGTACAGTTTGATAACGCCTTCTGCATTTTCATACTCCAGATTTACCCGTGGGAAATATAAAATACCCTTTAAATTAAACGGATAATCCATGTTCAGATGGATCCAGAACAAAGGCTCTTTATAATCGTTAAACACCTTGCGGTAGAATTTTTTATAATCTTCCTCGCTGCACTCATTCGGATGTTTTGTCCACAGAGGCTGTGTATCGCTGATGGATACCGGTCTTTTCACGATCTTTGCCTTCTTAACAGACTCTTTGTCCTCTTCTCCCTCTTTTGGCTCTTCCGTAATCTCTTCTACAACCGTATCCTCTTCTGTTACTTCCTCCATAGGAATCGTCTCATATTCCGGCTCAGCATTAGCCTTTGTAAGGAATATCTCCACCGGCATAAAAGAGCAATATTTATCCAAAACTTCTCTTACCCGGTACTCATTGGCAAATTCATAACTGTCTTCATTCAGATGCAGAATGATCTCAGTTCCTACACAGTCTTTGTCACTGCTGTCCATGGAAAATGTAAGTCCGCCATCCGACTCCCAGTGTACGGCCTCTGCACCCTCTTTATAGGAAAGTGTGTTAATCTCCGCTGAATCAGATACCATAAATACCGAATAAAATCCCAGTCCAAAATGTCCGATGATCTGCTCATCATTTGCTTTGTCCTTGTATTTCTCCAGGAAATCAGCTGCTCCGGAAAATGCGATCTGGTTAATGTACTCTTTCACCTCATCTGCTGTCATTCCCAATCCATTATCACGGATGGTAATGGTTTTGTCTTCCGGACTAACCTCAACTTCGATCTTGCCTTTGTAATCTTCCGGCAGATCTGCCTCTCCGATCAGGGAAAGTTTCTTCCGTTTTGTAATTGCGTCGCAGCCGTTGCTGACAACCTCTCTCAGGAAAATGTCATGGTCCGAATACAGCCATTTTTTGATAATAGGAAAAATATTTTCAGAATTAATAGCCAAATTACCTTGTTCCTGTGTCATGATAAAACCTCCTAAATTTATATTCATTGCAATCACTTTTATGTTCTACAGGAATTATCATAACGCGGCAAAATAAAAAAGTCAAGAAAAATTTAGCACTCATTAGAGTTGAGTGCTAACAATGTTGTTTTTCTTAAGAAACAACATGCAGTTTTCATCCCATTCCCTCTGATTTTCTTTATCCATGGAAAATTCTTTTTGCATATATCCCGTGTAAATCAGCAATTTTTCACGGTCATATTCCACTCTCATAGCACCTGTATCTCCATTTGCCATGGTATGGCAAAATTCAATTTTCAACTGCAGAGGTGTTTTCGTTCCACGGATCATCATAAAAACAAGAGGCTTTAACTGCTTCCACCGAACCAGCTCTTCTCCCTTCTTCTCTTCCTCTTCATACCACTCATCAAAGTTTTTTCCATCGCAGGAAAATCTGGTAAATGTTGTCACTTCACAGTCTCTTACATGGAATTTATCAAAGACTTCCTGCTGAAACAGGCATGTCATGAACACTTTTACAGACTCTATTTCTAATACGACCATTGCGAATAATTCCCTTCTATTTGCTCATACTAAGTTTGTATTCATTAATCAAGTACCGCCACTTACGGCGGCAGAATGGAGGAAGACATCATGCATGTAGATGAACAGACTTACCGTAAAGTTGCCAAACATTGCAGTTCTTACTCAATGAAAGGCAAAAACGCAGCCAAAAACAGATCCGGTGATACCAGTGTTTCATGCACAACTTGTAAGCACTTCGCATCCGACCACCACTGTACTCTGGATCTGTTTGATCCAATCGTGGAAAACCACAATTTCTAATCAGGGTTCTTGTAACCGGCAGGTGTCCGTTTTTTAACGGGCATCTGTTTTTTAGGTTCCGGCACTTTTTCCAGGATCACGATGGATCTTGGTTCCATTTTTACCACTCCCTGCTGCAAAGTACCGCCCTTTTTTTCTGCTGTATCATACAACACCTTCCATATTTTTCCTTTCTGGATGTCCGGCAGATAAAATTCATGAGCCTCCCAGTGGAAGTTAAAAGCAAAGTATAAACTTTCCCCTCCAAAATATGCCCCATAATATAAAATCCCCAATTCCCTGCTGTAATATGAAAAATCCGCTGTCCACGGTTCCCTTCCATGACAGGACACATCCGGTGCCCCCAGAGAGCGGTAATCAGATCCTCGAAGAAATTCTTTATTTTGATACAATGGATGTCTTTTTCTAAATGCCAACAGTTCCCTCACAAAATCAAAGGTTTCTGTATTTTTCTCCAGATCATTCCAATTCAGCCAAGTAGTAGGATTATCCTGACAGTAAGCATTGTTATTTCCCTTCTGGGAGTTTCCAAACTCGTCCCCTGCCAGTATCATAGGCGGAGCCATCCCTAAAAGCAGCATAACCCAGGCATTCCGGTCCTGCTTTCTTCTCATGGCAAGTACCGGTTTTTTTCGGGTATATCCTTCCATACCGCAATTCCAGCTGTAATTGTACTGGGTTCCGTCCCGGTTCTTTTCTCCGTTTTTTTCATTGTGTTTTATGTCATACGAGATCAGATCCCTTAAAGTAAATCCATTGTGCTGGGTAATGTAGTGGAGATTTTCACCATCCTGTCTCTGCTGCTTGAAATAATGATAAAAGCCTTCTGTCTGACCCTCATCACTTTTCAAAAACCTTCTGGCATTAATCATAAATCCGTCATTCATCTCCATGTACATGCCCTGGCTGTCAGCCTGATATCCATCTCCAAATATCTTGCAGTACGCAAGAACCGGATCTTGTCTAAGCCATTCTAAATCCATTTTATCTGAAGTAACATGAAATCCATCTACATGGTACTCCTGTGCATAATACCGCAGACATCTTGTTATAAATTCCGGACTTTTCCCTTCAAAATACATATCCAGAATAAGGTTCATACCCTGACTGTGCAGGCTGCAGACCATTTCCTTAAATTCAGTCACAACCGGTTTGTTTCCGCTTCCATAACTGGCTTTTGGTGAAAAATAAAACGCATCTCTGGTGTACCCCCAGTAATTGATCTTATTTAACAAGCTCCCTGTTTCATCTGTCATCTGCTCATTAAAATCATATACCGGCATCATAAACAGCGTATTGATCCCCAGTTCTTTCAGATACGGGATTTTTTCTGTCACTCCGGAAAAAGTTCCCGGGTGCTTTACCTTAGAACTTTCATGTTTTGTAAAACCCCTGACATGACATTGATACACGATCATCTGCTTTAATGGGATATATGTCCTATTTTCTCCTGTCCAGTCAAATTCATCTGTACAGACTTTTCCACGGACCTGTGCCCTCTTTTTTCCAAACCGTTCCCTGCCTGCTGTCATGCACGCATAAGGATCTGTAAATGTCTGTCCTGATGCATAAAAGTCATACTCCAGACCATTTAATTCATCTTCCAGACCGGGACTCTGAAGACACAATGTAAATACATCTTCACTTTCTCCTGTCTGAGCCGGAAACATGCAATACTTTTTAACTAATCCTCTCTGGTCAAAGAAACGGATCCAGCAATTTTTAACGCCTTTCTTCCAGACAGATATTGATACTCTTTCCCGGCTCTGCCAGTGCATCCCCATTGGAAAAATACTTCCCTCCTGAGTCTGAACATCTTCTAATACTGCCATTGCTGCTCTCCTCCCCTTGACAGGCGGCTGAATTTCCACATTCTGCTCTGATAGTCCCCGTGCAGATCCACAACCAGTCCAATTTCCATCAATTCATCTCCGTGATAAATCTCCTTTGTATCCAGGTCTATGTAGTCTGCCTCCGCATCCAGTCCTTCCATTTTTACCCGGTGGATGCTTCCATTTACTTCTGCCTGCATCTGCACAACAGATGCCACAAAACCGCTTCTGTCCTCCCAACAGATCATCCATGCTGCGAAATTTCCCTCAAACGGGCTGGCCAGTCTGTATAATTCTCCCTGAAAAATCAATTCCCGAATTCTTTTATATTCCTGAACCTGTTGCTTTACCTCTTTCTTTTCCTCCTCCGTAAAGGCTCCCAGATCCAGTTCATAGCCGAGATTTCCACTCATAGCCACACACCCTCTGGTAGCTAATGGGGTTTTTCTTCCGGACTGATGATTCGGAATAGCGGAAACATGCGCCCCCATTGCAGATACAGGATACACCAGACTTGTTCCATATTGAATATACAGACGCTCTATCGGATCCGTATCATCACTGGTCCATATCTGTGGCATGTAATACAACATTCCCGCATCAAAGCGTCCGCCTCCGCCTGAACAACTTTCAAATAATACATCTGGGTATTTTTGCGTGATTTCTTCCATGATTTCATACAGACCCAGCATGTACCGATGTGGAAGTTCTCTCTGTCTCTCCGGTGGCAGCATGGCAGATCCCAGATTGCTCATATGACGGTTCATATCCCACTTAACATAGGATATTTTCACATTAGATAAAATATCATCCAGGCACTTTATAATGTACTGTCTCACATCCCCTCTGGACAGATCCAGCGTAAGCTGATTCCGGCAAAGGGATCTGCGTCTTCCCGGTGCATGAATACACCAGTCCGGATGTTTTCTGTACAACTCACTATCTGGCGAAACCATTTCCGGCTCAAACCAGAGTCCGAATTTCACGCCATTTTTCTCTATCTCATCGGCTAAGGCCTTGAGCCCTCCCGGCAGTTTATCAAGATTTACCTTCCAGTCTCCTAATGAAGAAGTGTCATCTTCTCTTTTTCCAAACCAGCCGTCATCCAGCACCAGCAGTTCTATTCCAAGGTCTGCTGCCTCTTTGGCCAATGTCACGATTTTCTCTTCGTTAAAATCAAAATAAGTAGCCTCCCAGTTGTTTACAAGGATTGGTCTCTTTCCTTCCTTGTACACACCTCTGAGCAGCCTCTTTTTATATACTCTATGAAAGATACGGGACATCTCTCCCAGTCCCTCTTTCGTGTAAACCATAACAACCTCTGGCGTTTCAAAACTCTCTCCTGATTCTAAAAGCCAGGAAAAATCTTCATTTCCCATTCCCATAAAAGCCCTGAGTTTTCCTACCTGGTCCACCTGGGTTCCTGCCTGAAAATTTCCACTGTATACCAGATTAAAGCCGTAAACCTCTCCTGCCTGCTCGCCGGCTCCCGGGCTAAGCAGCGCCATAAAAGGATTCATCTGATGGCTGCTGGCCCCACGGCTGCTTCCGATCCGGTTTTCTCCCCTGGTCACTCTGCTTCGCTGAATGTGACGCTCTCTTCCCCAGGCTCCCGGCAAGGTGATCCACTCATAATCAGATCCTTCATAATCTACAGAGCAGCTGAGTATACGATTGACCCGTACTTTTTTATCCCCTGTATTCTCAAGCCGGACATATCTTGTGATCACATCCAGTTCATCCATCACCGTGTAATAAAGATGCAGACGCAGACATCCCACTTCATCTTTCAGCGTAATGTGAAGTGTCTGTGCCTCATCCTCAGAAACCGTATAAAGACAGGGCATACCTGCGATCTTTTTTCTTCCTTCCAGCACTTCTGCCTTTTCATACAAAAAATCCGTTTCTCTGCTGCCATCTTCAAATTCCACCAGCAAAGAAGGTACTCTGTAATCACTCTCTCCGGTCGGATACTCTCTGCACAGATAATCCAGTGAAAATATCCCCTCTCCACAGTCCGGCTCCATCACATCAAAACAACTCCATCGTTTCAAAAGTACATCTTCCGATCTGGGTGTCCTGATTCTGCCCCCCCAGTACACATGTGCCAAGTATTTTCCCCCTACAACAGCCAGGATATAACTGGTCTTTCTCGTCTGTAAATGAAATACTGCATCCTTGTCCATTATTATGCTCATGAGACCATCCTCCTATTCACATTTATATGCAATTATAACACACAAATCCCGTTTGCACTACGAAAAACATGTTACTTTTGCTAAAATGCAGAAAACCCTTGCAAATTCGCTCATTTTTAGTAAAATAGAAAATAGTATACATTTATTTAAGAAAGGAATTTAAAATGATACAAGCAAGCAATATTTCATTAAGATTTGGTAAAAAGGCTCTCTTTGAAGAGGTCAACATAAAATTTACAGAAGGAAACTGCTATGGCATTATCGGTGCCAACGGTGCCGGTAAATCTACCTTCTTGAAAATTCTCTCCGGTGAGTTGGAACCAACTACCGGTGAGATCATATTAGGTGCCGGCCAGCGTCTTTCCGTGCTGGAGCAGGATCACTTTAAGTACGACAGTGATGTTGTATTGGACACCGTCATTGCCGGAAACCAGCGTCTTTTTGATATCATGCGTGAAAAAGATGCTATCTATGCCAAGGAAGATTTCACCGAAGAGGACGGTATCCGTGCCAGCGAACTGGAAGAAGAATTCGCTAACATGAACGGATGGGATGCCGAAACAGATGCCGCTACTCTTTTAAATGGTCTTGGTATCGAAACAGAACTTCACTACAAAGTGATGAATGAACTTGCTGATAATGATAAAGTCAAGGTACTCCTTGCCAGAGCATTATTCGGAAATCCGGATATCCTGCTTCTGGATGAGCCAACCAACCACCTGGATCTGGATTCCATCCGCTGGCTGGAAGAATTTTTGATCAACTTCGATAATACGATCATTGTTGTGTCCCATGACCGTTATTTCCTTAATAAAGTCTGCACCCACACAGTAGATCTTGATTACGGGAAAATGCAGATTTATGCCGGCAACTACGATTTCTGGTATGAATCAAGCCAGTTGATGATCAAGCAGATGAAAGAAGCCAATAAGAAAAAGGAAGAAAAAATCAAAGAACTGCAGGAATTTATCCAGCGGTTCAGTGCTAACGCTTCCAAATCCAAACAGGCTACTTCCAGAAAAAGAGCGCTGGAAAAAATCGAGTTAGATACCCTTCGTCCATCCAGCCGTAAATACCCGTATGTTGATTTTAAACCAGACAGAGAGATCGGTAATGAAGTCCTTACTGTGACCAACCTGACCAAAACCATTGATGGCGAAAAAGTATTGGATCATGTATCTTTTACCGTAGGTCATGATGACAAAATCGCTTTTGTAGGTTCCTATGGTATCGCCGCTACTACTCTGTTCCAGATCCTTTCCGGAGAAATGGAACCGGATGAGGGAGATTACAAATGGGGCATCACTACCTCCAACTCCTATTTTCCAAAGGATAATACAAAATATTTTGACAGCAACGACACGATTGTAGACTGGCTGATGCCATTCTCTCCAGAAAAAGACGCAACATATGTCCGTGGCTTTTTAGGCAGAATGCTTTTCAAAGGCGACGACGGATTGAAAAAAGTAAATGTCCTTTCCGGTGGTGAAAAAGTACGCGTTATGTTGTCAAAGATGATGATGCTTGGTTCCAATGTTTTAATGTTAGACGAACCAACAAACCACTTAGACATGGAATCCATTACCTCTGTAAATAACGGACTTATCAAGTTCCCGGGAGTTGTCCTTTTCACTTCCCAGGACCACCAGTTTATACAGACAATCGCCAACCGTATCATCGAACTGACACCAAATGGTATGATCGACAAGGTTACCACCTACGATGAATACCTGGACAGCGACGATATGGCAAGAAAACGCCAGGCTTTGAACTAAGAAAGGAGTGATCATTTTGGGGCCCAGTGACGCGATAAGCATACTTGTTATTGTGATTTTACTTATACTTTCAGCATTTTTCTCTTCTTCCGAAACCGCCCTGACGACGGTTAACAAGATTAAGATGCGTTCTTTGGCAGACGAAAAAAACAAGTCCGCCAAACAAGTTCTTAAACTGATCGAAGAACCGGAAAAAATGTTAAGTGCAATCTTGATTTGTAATAATGTGGTGAACTTATCCGCTTCTTCTTATTCCACATCCTATGCATTCAATATCTGCAAACGGATGGGATTTGAAAACAACACCAGTCTGGCTGCCGGTATTGCCACCGGGATCCTGACTGTGCTGATCCTCATTTTTGGTGAGATCACTCCCAAAAATATGGCTACCAGAAACGCCACTAAGTTGTCTCTGACAGTAGCGAGACCAATCTTGTTTATAACAAATCTTCTGACACCTGTGATCTTTCTGGTGAACCAGATCTCCCGCTTTATCCTTTTCCTTATGCGGGTAGATACCAGCCACAAAGAAAGCCAGATAACAGAAGATGAACTCCGTACTTTCGTAGATGTCAGCCACGAAGAAGGCGTCATCGAAAGCGAGGAACGCCAGATGATAGCAAACATCGTAGATTTTGGCGATTCTCTGGTGAAAGATGTAATGATCCCTCGTATGGATATTGCCATGGTGGAAAGTACCATTACTTATGATGAACTTATGCAGGAATTTACAAAGAGCAAATTTGCCCGCATGCCTGTATATGAAGATACCATTGATAATATTATCGGTATTATCAACCTGAAAGATGTAGTTTTCTATAAAGGTGATAAAAACACCCTGGATATTCACAGTCTGATCCGCGAGGCCCATATAACCTATGAATACAAAAAAGTTTCTGAACTTTTTATTGAGATGCGAAAGGATTCCATCCCCCTCAGCATTGTATTAGACGAATACGGTGCACTGTCCGGCCTGATCACAATCGAAGACCTGCTGGAAGAAATCGTTGGTGAACTCCGGGATGAATACGATGATGATGAAGAGGATGAAATTCAAAAAATTGCTGATGATAAGTACATTTTGTTAGGCTCCACTGACCTGGATGACATAGCGGAAGAAACAGGGCTTCCCCTCTCTTCGGAGGACTATGACTCCATTGCCGGTCATATTATCAACCTTTTAGAACATTTCCCTGAAGTAGGGGAAGCGGCAGAAGATTCTTATGCCCGCTACCTTGTGTTAGAGGTTGATGGAAACCATATTGACAAAGTAGAAATGACCATCAAACCGCAGCCGGAAGAAGAAGATCCTTCCGATAATGATGAATAAGTAATACATAGTGGCTATCCTTTCGTCCGGATAGTCACTTTTTTATTCTGTCCATTCTTCTCCAGACGCTTTCTTACTTTCTTTTCCATTTTCTTTGGTACCAATATCCTGCATTTATTAGAAATTCCCTTCAGTGCCTTTTTCCCTACTTTGCGGATCAAATTCCCCTTAAATTGGATCCGCTTCAGATTGGAACACCTGTAAAATGCCTTTTCCCCTATCAGACACACATTTTTTCCAAGTACCACACTCTTTATATGCTTGTTTGATGCAAATGCTTTTGACCGGATTTCCGTAACTATATAATTCTTCTTTTTATATTTGATAACAGCCGGGACTACCACCTTTTTCTTTTTCTTTTTTACCTTCCACACAACAGCCTTTCTGCTTCCTGCATAAAGTCTGTATGTAATTTTCCCTTTCTTCATCGTGATTCCCCCTATATTTTTCCCTTCACTTTTTGCCACATCTGAAAAGGTGATCACAATGGATTTTGGAGCTGCTGTCGCTTTGAGAGACTGCGTATTTTTCGCCGGAGTTGTTGCCGACGCTTTTGAGGTAGTTTCTCCCGGTTTTACGGATACTGCCGGCTTTGTCGGCGCCGCCGGCTCTGTTGATGTTTGCTCTGGAGACGCGGTTGGTACCGGTTCTTCCGTTTCTGTCGGCTCCTTTGTATCAACCGGCGGTCCGGATACTACGGGTGTATTCGTCGGTGCCGGTGTTATCTCCTCTTTCTTTTCCCATCTTGCCTCCAGCTCCACATCGGACGTCTCTTTTGCTGTAAACACTTCTTCTACACAGCTTCCATCCCTCCGATAATACAACGTATCCTGGCAATAAAATCCTAAAAAACCCTGTTTATTTATAAACTCTCCCTCTATTACCGGCATTTTCATACCAGGATAAGCATACAAAACAAAACACACATTTCCTTGATCCTTTGCCTCCATCTTGTAACTGTTCCCTATGGATTCCATATTCCGGCCATATTTCCGGCCATACTCCATAACCGAAGACTGACTCCACCCTTGCAGCAGACTCTGGGAAGAAAAAACATCCGTTCTGTCTTCCAGACGGCAGTTTGGATTTTCCACCTTTACCCATCCCAGACAATCTGTCAGTGCGTTTCCTTTGACCTCACAAATTCCATATCCAAGCTCGACTCCCTTTATTTTACTTCCCAGCACGCAGTCACTTCTTGTGAGAAAGGATCTCGTATCTTTTCCTTTTCCAAAAATAAGGATACAGTCTCTCTCGTTTGCTTTCACATATTCATATAAAAAACCCGTGCCATAACATTGGATCACCGTCTGTCCGGGGATAGCCCGGGGATCTTTTACAGCGATTTCTCCCATTCCTTCTATCATACTCTGCAAATTGTCGCATCCCTTAAAGGCACCCTCTTCTATCTCCACCTTTTCTGTACAAGGACGAAAATCTATTTTCTCCAAAGAAGTACAATTTAAAAACGCATTCATTCCAATCTTTTTCAGTGCCGGGGAAAAAGAAATTTCTCTCAGTCTGGTACATTCCTGCAGAGCGTTGTCTCCAATAGCTGTAATATCCGCTGGCAGGTGGATGGTTTCTATGCTTTTATCAGCCTGAATCAGCGTATGATCCTGAATATCCAGCCCATTCAGTCCGGCTCCCTCAAAACTTTTGAAAATTCTTTCTACCTGACAGCCATTCTCATTTACCACAGCATTGGTGGCAGATACATATTGCATGTCTTTATAATACTTTCCTATGGTAGAATCCGTTCCCAGACGACTTCCTGACTGTTCTGTCCCATAACACGCCATCCATTCAGTCTGTCCCAGCACTTCACCATTTTCCAGGCGATCCACACAGACAACCTTGTAATCGTTGACTTCCCAGAGTGCATACAAAGTACCTCCGCCATTACAGACAGAATTTTCATAAATCCGCTCTTTTCCCTCCAGATCAAACGCCCATCCTTTAAATGTATAGCCTTTTTTTTCAGGCACAGGCAGGGTGCCATAATCCTGTCCATAATTGTATGTTCTGGATTTTTCTTTACATACACCACCGTTTGCATTCCAGGACACAGTAACCTGGTCCGGTGTCCAGTGGGCATACAGATAGTGGTCCTGGTCTGTTTTACACAACACACTTTCCGTTATCCGCCGGCCTCCTTCTTTCTGTGTATACCATCCTTCAAACTGATATCCCTTTCTTTGCAGCACCGGCAATGTACCATATGCACTGTCATAGGTAACAGTTTTCTCCTGCAGCGAGTCCTTCCCATCATTGGAGTTTAAATATACTGTATACTCTTTGGCCTTCCACTTGGCATAAAAGTCCTGATCTACTGACCAGGTAGTTGCCTGGTACAAAGGTCCTCCTGTCAGGCACCCGCTTCCTTCATAATGCCACCCAACAAATGAATATCCCTGCCGCACCGGCGCCGGTATATATGAAGTTGTCCCTCCTGTGTGGTATGCCAGCCCGTTATACAATTCATCCCACTGATTATAATTGCGGGCATTCCTGAAGAAGGCATTTTCTCCGGAACCTTTCATTTTTTCACCAGCCTTTGCACTTAATGGAAACCAGTGGTCCATCCCGGAGCCCTTTACTAGTTTTCCTCCATTAAAATGAAACACATTTTTATAAGTATCCGGCATAATGATCTGCACAGCAATCCCATCTATTTCTTTCAACTGTTCCGAAGATATTTGCTGTGTTCTATTTTCTTCATCCACCGTGCATAACTGTCCTGTTATATACTCTCCCTGTACAGACCGTATTACATATCCCAGTGGTTTGATGGACACACTGCTTCCGCACAGACGGGCACAAGGCAGACTGATATCGTTGATCCTCAGATTTCCATCTCCATCCATACGGACCACATTCGTGGATACCACTGCCACATCCGAAGAGATTCTGGCATAATTAAAAGATCCTTTGTTAAACGACTCTTGTTTTTCCGATATGACTACATTGGATGTGTCCGTTTTCTCATAATGTGAAATGGCATCACCTGACTCAATCTCTGTATACAGATATGTTCCATCCTTATCATAATGAATTCCATTTCTTGGCATATAAACTGCCAGTTTCACTTCCGATGCTGCTTCTGCCACCACCCCGGATGGCTGATATACTCCTGTTATGACCATAGACAAGACAAGAACTATTACTACTAATTTTTTCCCTTTTATCATCTTTATCACTCCTAACTATTGTTGGTCTGCAAGATTACCTTGCGGCGGACTGCCACAGTCCGGTTTCTGCGGTCCGGCAATTCATACATACCAATCGCCTCCACATCCAGTTCGCCCTTATTGGCATCCCACCTGTGAACCTTTACCGTCAATTCGATATCAGAATCCATTCTGCTTATCATTCCCTGAAGCAGCAGTGCCATATAATGGTTTTGCTGCCTTTCATTTCCGTTTACATCTTTTTCTAACTGTTTCATTGTCTGGCGCATTGCTCTTGTCAGGCTCACGCCCAGATCATGTTGATATTTTGAATCCATATTTACACTTTCCTGTATTACTACAGCCAGCATCACCACACTGATGCCGATCATAGCTACAATTACTGTTTTCATCTTCTCTCTCCTATTGTGCATACTCCAAAAAAGTATAACACCTTCCCTTATTTAAAACCGGCAGCCAAAACTTCATATCAAGAATCACCTTTGCCTGGGTTCCATAAGCGGTTTCATATGTGTCCACCATAAGGTCATATCCACATTGACTGGCAGCATGTTTGCAGTCTGCAATGGTCTTTGCATCACAGTTACTGTTCTCAATCCGCATTACCAGTTCATCGTGAACCTGCTTTGCTCTGGTGTACTGGATATTTTGCGTCACATATGTGATCCCTGTCCACATTAGCAGGATCAGGAAAAAGCACAAAACGCACTGTGAACAAATCTCACCTAATTTCACTTTTACCTCCTTCTTCTATTACGATCTGGAATTTCTTCTCAGTCCTAAGCCCAGTCTTATCGCTTACTACTACTGCCTGTGCCTGATAGTCTCCCCCTTTTTTTATACAAAAAGTATCTGCCTGCGCCTGTCCCTGTATCTGCACCTTTACTTTCTCTGTCAGGTCGGTTCCGTCATATTCTCTGGCCCGTACCATTTCTTTCACTGAAACCACCGACTGTGCCATCCATGTTTTCTCCAACACCTCTATGACCGGCGCTTCCTCTTTCTCCGCCTTGTATACCCCCTGGATCTGCTGACTATCTGGTACTACTCCCCATTCTCCCCATTTTCCCTGTAATATCTGCAGGCAAAAAAGCATACCAATTCCCATGATAAACAACGCCAGCCATCCTGAAAATTTCTCCCATTTCATTGGATTTTCCCCCCTTTACACAAACAAAGAAAACTGTTCCATCATGATCAAAATATACCAGATCATATCCACACCTATTTTCACGCCGGCCAGAGCAAAGGGAAGATTCTTTGCAAAACTAAGGAAAGCCAGTTCTCTTTTACTCCCCTGGTTCCATGTGTCCTCCATCAGCCGGTTATTATATGCAACAAGCGACAGAATCTGTTTTTCCAAATGTCCGTAATCCTGCTCTCTCACAGCATACAAAAGCCGCATCCCGGTCTTTGCCTCCCTGAATCCCAACGAATCCGCAAAGTCCATATAAGGTTTTATAGCCGCCGGTTCTTCATAAACCGCCTCCAAAAATTGTGCCGTCCGGTGTTTTAATGACTCCTGACCGGCACAGGCCATTGCCTGATACACACTTTTATGGCGCAGATTCAGACATACATACAAAAGCCATGTGGAAAAACTCTTTTTTTCCTGTGTCTTTTGTTTTTCATATTGGAAATCCTCTCTCCAGTTCCCCATTCCCTTTTTTAACACTGCCTTTGTTACCAGAAAATAAAGCACAAGGATCCCTGCTGCCATAAGTTTATACATTCTTCCTGTCACCATCTGTGTCAAAATCGTTTCCGGCAAAAGAGCTCTTGAAAACAAAAGTAAAAATCCAGACAAAATCAGGCATATATCATATTCCCGCATTTTAGATTGCCGCTTCTTCTCATGAAAAGCCACCCTTTCTTTGATCTGCTGCACTTCCATCAGCATCAGATCCAGTGAATCTTCTATGTCTCCTCCCAGCGTCTGTGCCTCCAGCAGGAAATTGTGGATCCAACGCATACGGTCGTTTCCCATTTTTTCCTCAATCCATAAAAACGCCTTCTTTTCTTCTCCTTCTTCTACCTTTCTTAAGGCACCGGATAAGCCTGTTGATTCCGTACTCTCTTTTAATGCCAGGGAAAGAATCTGGTATCGTTTGTAAGAACAGATAAGCTGCTCTAAATAATCCATTCTCGTAAAAAAGAGTTCTTCCTCCCTCTTACTTTTGTCCCGCCATCTCAGTCCCGTCCAAATCAAGAACATTCCTCCCACAAACAGGATAAGGAACAGAACCATGCCAAATCTCAGATAATAGCATAGAAACATAGAAAACAAAGTATAGGAAACCCGAAACAAGAAAACCTTTCCTTTTTTTCTTTTCATACTAAGCCTCCATTTCCAGGCGGTCTTTCAGATCACGGGGAATTTTATCCCGATTTAATCTGCCTTTTTTTGCCACCATGGCAACCTGATTTTTTCCTTCATAATTTTCCTGAAAAACGCCGATTTCTTCAATGTATCGTCTTATTTTCCCTGACTCATCCATCTCCCCCTGAACTAACACCCCCACATCAATATAGCGGTAGATATCATATTCCATTCCTTCTGACGCCTGTTCCTTTCCCGCCATGGTAAGGATCCTTCCCGGTATATCTGCCACCTTTTTCCCATGCAGGGTAGTAAGGGAGCTAGCTCCTGTGCTCAAAGATTCTAGCAGCTGTCTGGCTTCTTTGGATCTTGCCTCGGACAAAATGATCCACTTGGGATATTGTCTCAGACTGGCCTTGATGGCCTGGGCATAACCAAAGTTTTCCGCCACCTTCATTTCCACACAGTCCTTGTCCGGATTCAGTGTCTGGTAATGTATCTCCATTACATCTTCAATAGTAATAGCTCGTTCCCTGGACGGTATGAACTGGGTCAGATATTTCAAAAGTTCTGTCTTGCCCGCCCCCGGAAGCCCGCAGATTACAATGGTACAATGGGCTTTCACACACCGGACTAAAAAATCATGGATCTCTTCACTGCAATAGCCACTTTGGATCATATTTTCCTTATTCATCCGGCACACTGCCGGTGTTTTGCGGATGGATATGGTATACCCGGAACGGGCCACGCTTTCATGCACCACACTGACTCTTAATTCCTCTGTCTCGGCCTCCATCACCGGATTGATCCGGTTGAAAGTCACACAGGTTATATTGGATAAAAGCATGATAAAACGCTCCACAAAGCAGTCACTTAAAATCTCCGGTGCCATATAACGTCCCTGTTCCAGATCGTCAATCCACAACTGCTTTCCATTCCAGTTAATATCCGTTACACTGCTCTGTATAATGTAAGGGTACAAAATTCCATAGTCCTGTCTTTTTAATAAATATTTCTTCTGAAAATCATTTATGGTTCTCACCTCCCACTGCAAATTCGTCTAACATTTCCATTCCGCCTCCAAAATCAAATCTCTCAGACTGTCTGATCTGTCTGCGTATCCTTACGACCTCTTCCTTTGAAAAATGCCATGCTTCCGCGCATCCTCCGGCCTCTTTTGATGGTGTCACAAAAACAATCTTCTTTTTATCCCGGTTTTCACCAGCCTCTCTTTGTATTGTAACCTGCCACAAAGCCTCCTGTTTTTTTTCCGGTTCCGGCCGTTTCTTTTTCGTTCCCTGAACTTTTGTTTCTCCGGATTCCCGGCTTTTTTCCGGCACCGGAGTGTCTGTTACAGCCGGCATCTCCTTCCTATGCGGCTCCTTTTCCTTCTCCCCTTTTGGATGAGAGGACTTTTTCTCAGACAAATCCGGATCATAGATCTGCCCCAGTTCTCCATTTTCTTCTCCGTTCAACGAGGTATGATAACCATAAATATCCGCCCCCAGTCTGGCCTGATTCTTTTTTATCCTCCCTCCCCGGATCCAGATACAGCCCTTTTTTCCGGTATAAATGCCGCCTCCTGCATTCATAGCCTGGTTGTTTACCACATCACCGGACTGTATATAACAATGGCCCTCGTTATAAATTCCTCCACCAGCCCCTCCGATCCCTCTTCTTTCACTTTGCACACCGAATGCCCGGTTGTTTTTCACAGTTCCTCTGGTCAATACAAACTTTCCCTTGTTTACCACCGCTCCTCCACAGCCACTGTTTTTCTGTCCTGCATTTCTCCTGCCGCAGGTGTTTTTTTCCAGTATTCCACCCTGCATTTCAAAAACACCTCCGGCATCTACCATAACAGCCGCTCCGCCTCTTAGATTTGAGTGATTCCGTATCGTTCCCTTCTTACAGAGCACCATCGAACCTTCTCCTGCATGCACTGCACTTTTGTCTCTTAATGAGGCTTTTTTATTTCCTTCTACTGTCACTTCTTCCAGGGAAAGCGTTGCCTTTTTTACATACAAAAGATTTCCTCTGTGATTTTTCCCCCGATAAATTTTTCTTCCCTTTCCCTGCAGGACTTTCACTCCTTTTACCCGGATTTCTTTTGTCAGTTCTATATTCTTCTTCAGATAGACCACACATTCCCCCGGACTCTCCAGTGCCCTCTTCAACTGTCTGAAACCATCCACACCCACTGTCTTTGTTTCAGACTCTGACACTGTTATTTCCCCGGTCACACCAAGGATCAGAGCAAGGCAGGCAAAAAATCCCACACACCCTTTATGCATAATAAACTTTCTCTTCCTTTCTCTCCATTACATTACTCAGAAGCCGATACGCCTCTGTTATCTGCTCCCAGAACACCCTGTCCTCCTTCTTCCCCTCTCCGCGATACAGTCTCAGGAAAAAAGGGATCAGATCTCCCCCGGATACCGCATCGCAAAAACCTGCGTTGCGGGGGATCACTCCCAGATGACTTCCCGGTATCCTGTACCTCTTAAGAATTTCTCCCCTGGTCATACAGGAATCTCCCTCATAATTACCGATGAGATAAAATGCTTTCTTGCGAATGTTAGAATAGTTACTGAAAAAATGAGATAATGCTGCTTCATTTTGAAACAAATTAACGACTACCAGATCTGCTTCTTCCAGAATTCTTCTGGAACTATTTAGAAAAGAACAGGATGTATCGATCATTACCAGATCGTTGTACCGTTCCAGATATTGCAGGACCGCCTGGCAGTCCCTGCTCATACGGTATTCAAAAATATCCGGATTTCCCTCTCTCTTCTGAGGCAGGTAAAATAATTTTTCACCCAGACACCCTCTGGCATTTTGAAAAATTTCCCTGGATGAATATATGTGGCCCTTTTCTACGGCATATAAAACCTCCTCCATTCCTCTATACCCTTCATACTGACATTCTTCTCTGACTTGATCTTTAGAAAACTCGCTGAACAAAGAACTTTCCAGATTCATAAGATTGTGATGATTTTCAAATAGAATCGTTTTTCGCTGCCTGTTGGAAGAATCTAATGATGCTAAGATTCCCATACAGGCAAGATTGCTTGTAACACATGACTTTCCCCGGACGCTGCTCCAAAAAGCAACTTTCATACCTTCACTCCTCCTTCCGTTTCTTTTGGGGGTGGAATGGCCTAATCTTATCATCTTGTCCCGTCTTTGTAAATTGTGTAATAGTACCGAAACATTCTGTCTTTTTTTGTAGAAAACACAGAAAAAAAAGCGTGCCACGCCAGATCATATCGAATCCGGCGCAACACGCAATTTTTTAAATTTTTATTTTACTCCATACTGCTCATAGTAAGCATCAATGGATGCCTTCATGGCATCATCAATAATGATCTTGCCCTGGCACTCTTTGTTGTACAGTTTTTCAACTACATCTTCCATTGTAACAATAGCTCCTGTTTTGAATCCGTAAGTCTCACGGATCTCATCTAATGCAGTCATTTTATCTCCCTTGCCACGCTCCATGCGGTTCAATGAAACCATTAGACCGAGGATCTCCACCTTTCCCTGTGCCTGGATGATCGGAAATGTCTCTTCAATGGATTTACCGGATGTTGTTACATCTTCAATGATCACAATGCGGTCACCATCTTTGATCTTACTTCCTAAGAGGATACCGGTATCGCCATGATCTTTGATTTCTTTTCGGTTAGAGCAGTAGCGGATTTCTTTTCCATACAGCTCCGAAAAAGCGATGGTAGTTGCCACACTCAATGGAATTCCCTTGTAAGCCGGGCCAAACAGCACATCAAAATCATCTCCGTAATGATCATGGATTGCCTTGGCATAATACTGTCCCAGGCGTCTTAACTGGGAACCGGTTACATAGGCACCTGCGTTCATGAAAAAAGGAGATTTTCTACCACTTTTCAATGTGAAATCACCAAATTTCAACACATTGGACTCTACCATAAACTCAATAAACTCTTCTTTATACTGTTCCATTTTTTCTGTTCCTCCTTCTTTCTATACCAATCCTTTATCCTCAATAACCTGAATCACCTGATCTACCAGTTCTTCACACACTTCCTGTTTTGGAGCTTCCACCATCACACGGATCACCGGCTCTGTACCGGATTCGCGCACCAGAATACGACCGGTATCTCCCAGTTTTTCTGCCACTTCAGCAACTGCCTTCTGGACATCCGGATCTGCCTGCGCCTCTTTTTTATCCTTTACGCGGACATTTTTCAACACCTGCGGATAGATCTTTAAGTCGCTGACCAGATTACTAAGAGTCGTCTTTCTTGCCATGATCACTTCCATCATCTTAAGACTGGTAAGGATACCGTCTCCTGTGGATGCATACTTGGAAAAGATGATATGTCCGGACTGTTCTCCACCGATCCTTGCACCATTCTTGGTCATATATTCATATACATACTTATCACCTACCGCTGTTTTGGCATAATCAATGCCCAGCGCATCAAAGGCTTTGTACAGACCAAAGTTAGACATAACAGTAGTAACTACTGTATTAGTCAAAAGTTTGCCGCGCTCTTTCATATATTTGCCATACACATATAAAATGTGGTCTCCTGTAATTACATTTCCCTTTTCATCTACACAAAGACAGCGGTCTGCATCTCCATCGTAAGCAAATCCTACATCCAGCCCATTGTCTACTACAAACTTCTGCAGTCCTTCGATATGAGTTGAACCGGCGTTGGTGTTGATATTATAACCGTCCGGCTCTGCATTCATCACATAAGTCTTGGCACCCAGTGCATCAAACACAGACTTGGCAATGTTCCAGGCACTTCCGTTGGCACAATCCAGACCTACCTTCATTCCCTTGAATGAATACATACCAAGAGAGATCAGATAACCGATATAACGGTTTCTTCCTGACGCATAGTCTACCGTGCGTCCGATCTTTTCCCTGTGGGCAAAAGGAACTTCGTCCCATTTCTGTCCAAACAGTTCCAATTTCCCGTCAATATAATCCTCTACCAGTGAAATGGTCTTTTCATCCATTTTCTCTCCCTGGCTGTTAATCAGTTTTATACCATTGTCATAAAATGGATTGTGACTGGCAGAAATCATAATACCGCAGTCAAACTCATCCACTCTGGCCAGATATGCCACCGACGGAGTAGTAGTTACATGCAAAAGATATGCGTCGGCTCCGGAAGCTACCAGGCCGCCTACTAATGTATACTCAAACATATAACTGGAGCGTCTTGTATCTTTACCGATCACAATCCTGGCCGGTGTATCATCGCCATTCTGACGCTTCAATTCGCCATAATACCATCCTAAAAACCGTCCTACTTTATATGCGTGGTCTGCTGTCAAAGTAAGATTGGCTTCTCCTCGGAATCCATCTGTTCCAAAATATTTACCCATGTTCATCCTCCTTAGCCGCCTGAACCTTCTGATCCGGGCACTTCTCTCCTATACTCTCACTATCCGTTTATTATACCAGTATTACAGTTTTTACGCAACTTGCAATCCAGAGGTACTATATATTTGTATAAAAAATTCCTGTTGCCAGCTGTACCAGAATGGAAACAACTGAAATCATAACCCAGCAGGCAAATCCGGCAGCAATCGGCTTCCCGCCTTTTTTTACCAGATCAATCAGATTCGTATTCAAACCGATGGCACACATAGCCATGGCGATGAAAAACTTGGCAAGCCATTTCATGGCAGTTACAAATGAACCGCTGTAAAAGGCAGTAAATCCGCTTTCCGGCAGTACCCCGATAACAGTTGTGATCAGTGCTGCCGCAATGAAAAACAGGATAAAAAATGGGAACACCTTTTTGAAAGAATATCCTCCTTCAGCCTGCACGCCTCTTTTTTTTGCACGCTGCATACGGATTAATGCCAGGATCAGCGTAATGGGAATGATCGCCAGAGTTCTGGTAAGTTTTACCGTTACGGCTGCTGACAAAATCCCCTGCACGCCATAGATTCCCTCTGCCGTGGAAGCCGCCGCCGTTACAGATGAAGTATCATTCACCGCAGTTCCTGCAAATACAGCGAATCCTTCTGTTCCCAATCCAATGGCATGGCCCAGATACGGAAAGATCAATGCCGCCAGTACATTGAAAAGAAAAATAACAGAAATAGACTGAGCCACCTCTTCATCCTTCGCATCAATCACCGGTGCAGTTGCGGCAATGGCGGATCCACCGCAGATGGAAGATCCTACTCCGATCAGACAGGCAATGCGCTTGTCCATATGGAGTACTTTCATCATCAACATTCCCACTAACAAAGAAGTAGTGATGGTACACACAATGACCGGAAGACTTTTCGCTCCAACCGCCGCAATGGTTCCCAGATTCAGAGAAAATCCAAGAATGATCACAGCCCATTGCAGAATCTTCTTGGATGTAAATTTAATACCATCTTTCAATGTTTCATTAGCCGCCAGTTTCGGGCAGATCAATGTGATTATCATTCCCATAAGAATACCAAATACCGGTGCTCCGATAATTTCAAAGGAAAAACTGCCTGCCTGGATCTTACATAAAAGAGTTGCAATGGCTGCCAGCACGATACACAGGCCGATTCCCAACCCTTTTTTCTTAATAAAGTTCATTTTTCTTTGTCCTCCATTGTAAATTATAACCTTACCCACTATACATGATTTTTTATTTATTGACAAGGTTTATCTGTAAGCGGAGAGAGGCTCCGCGCTAAAATCCCATTCATTTTTGCAATCAATATTCCGTAATTTGTCATAGGGATCCCACTCTCTCCAGCCTGCCGGATCCGCCTCTTCATCTCCTTTTCATGCAGGGTACATCCCCCGCAATGGATAATGAGATCTGCCTCCGGCTGCGATGGGAATTCGCCTCCACTGGTAAAAGAAAAATGAAAATTTTCCCCGGTATAGTTTCGGATCCAGCCGGGCAATTTTACCGTACCTATATCATCGCACTGCCGATGATGGGAACACCCCTCAGAGATAAGGATCTTTGCTCCCTCTTCCAAACGGTCCAGCACATCGGCTCCCTCCACCTGGCGTTTTAGATCTCCTTTGTACCGGGCCATCAAAATTGAAAAAGAAGTGAGCGGTACTGCCTCCGACACAATGGAACTCACATAGGAAAAAGCCTGACTGTCCGTGATCACAAGCTGGGGTTTTTCTCCCATGGTTTCCAGCACTTCTTTTAACTCTGTTTCCTTTGTCACAATGGAGTAGGCTCCTTTGTCGAGGACTGCCCGCAGCACCATCTGCTGAGGCAGGATCAGCCGTCCCTTGGGAGCCGCCGAGTCCACTGGAACAACTAACACCACCGGTTTTTTCGGACTGATCCAGTCCGGCAGCAATTCTCTTTTTTCTCCTGACAATGTTTCATAGCACTTTTTCGCCAGGACATCACGAAGCTGTTCCATGGCCTCCGGCTTCTTGGCACAGGTAAAAACAATATCCTCCTCCGGGAAAGCCTGCCTGAAAAAGTCTTTATCCTCATCCTGCATCTGATCTTCTTTATTTACCAGGATCCCGTATGGTTTGTGTGCCTGTCTCAGTTCTGCCAAAAGTTCCTTCTCCCGGGAAAAATCCCGGCTGCTTCCATCCAGTACCAAAAGAGCCATATCTACGGTCTGCCACCACTGTCTGGTTTTTTCCACCCGCTTGCCCCCAAGGGTGGAATCATCGTCCATCCCCGGTGTGTCGATCCACAGAACCGGCCCTACAGGCAAAAGTTCCATAGCTTTTTTTACCGGGTCCGTAGTAGTTCCTTTTTCCTCTGATACAATGGCCACAGACTGGCCGGTAATTCCATTTAGCAGACTGGATTTTCCTGCATTTCTTCTGCCAAACAGACCGATGTGCACTCTCTCCCCACTTGGTGTATCCTGTAAACTCATATCGTATTAGAAGCGGAAATCCCGCTGTCCCTCCTTAATCTTCTGTAAATATTCAATGGTTTTTTCCTTGACTTTTTCATTGGAAATAACCGACAACTGTTCTTTAATAACTTTTTCTCCTTCTGCCTTTGTTTCTTCCCCGGCATAGTCCTGCAGATATTCCTGTAAAGTCAAAAGGGCATTTGGCTGGCAGCAGTTTACGATCTGCTTGCTCTTTAACAGGGACATAAAACGATCTCCCGTCCTTCCGGCCCGATAGCAGGCAGTACAGAAACTTGGTATATATCCCATTTTCAAAAGCCAGCACACCACCTCGTCCAGTGAGCGGTTGTCATTTACATCAAACTGCGCTGAGTTGTCTTCTTCTTTTTCCGGCTCCACATAGCCGCCTACACTGGTGCGGGATCCTCCGCTGATCTGGGAAATTCCCAGTTCCAGCACTTTTTTCCTGCTCTCTGCCGATTCTCTGGTGGAAACGATCATGCCGGTGTACGGCACAGCGATCCGTAGACACGCCACAATCTTGGCAAATGTTTCATCCGAGATTCCATTGTCAAACACATCCGGGTCAATATCATCTGCCCTGCGGACGCGGGGTACGCTGATGGTGTGCGGTCCTACTCCCTGGCAGGCCTCCAGATGCTCTGCATGCATGATAATACCGGTAAAATCATAACGGTAATTGTTCAATCCAAACAAAACACCCAGTCCTACATCATCGATACCGCCTTCCATAGCCCGGTCCATGGCCTCTGTATGATAGGCATAATCATGCTTTGGTCCCGTAGGATGAAGTTTTTCATAGGCATCTTTGCGGTAAGTCTCTTGAAACAAGATATAAGTTCCTATTCCTGCCTCTTTCAATTTCGCATAATTTTCTACCGTGGTAGCTGCTATATTCACATTCACACGGCGGATGGCGCCATTTTTATGCTTAATATCGTAAATCGTGTGGATACATTCCAAAATATACTCCAACGGATTATTTACCGGATCTTCCCCTGCTTCAATTGCCAGGCGTTTGTGACCCATATCCTGCAGTGCCATCACTTCCTGCCGTACTTCTTCCTGGGAAAGTTTTTTTCTGCGGATGTGTTTGTTTTTCAAATGATAAGGACAGTATTCGCAGCCATTGACACAGTAGTTTGACAAATACAACGGAGCAAACATAACAATACGGTCGCCGTAAAACTCTTCTTTGATCTTTTTAGCAAGTTCATAAATCTGCGCATTTTTTTCAGGAATTTCACAGTCCAGTAAAACCAGTGCTTCTTTGTGAGTGATCCCCTTCATTTGCTTTGCTTTTTCCAAAATAGCGTCAATACATGCCTCGTTGTTTTTGTTGTCTTCAGCGTATGCCAGACATTCTTCAATTTCTTCATGATCAATAAATTCTTCTGCCTTTTTTGACATTACATTATACATGCCCTTACATCTTCCTTTCTGTCTACCTGATCTGTTCATACATAGTGGAAACTTCCCAGCTGGTATGGTCTGTGTGGAGTAATGCTTCCGCTTTGTGGGATAACGGTTCTTTTAAATATTCTTTATAAAGTGCCTGTATCTCCGGATTTTCATGGGAAAACCGTATTTCATTTCTTGCATCCAGGTCATACAATACTTTGGCACGACGCTCTGCCCATTCTTCTCCATCATGAATCGGCTGGCCTCCGCCACCTACGCATCCACCCGGACAGGCCATGACTTCTACAAAGTCATAAGAAACCTCGCCCCGGCGCAGTGCCTCTAACAAGGCCCGGGTGTTGGAAAGTCCTGACACCACGGCAATCCGTACTTTTGTTCCTGCAATGGAAAGACTTGCTTCCCGCCACGGTGCCCCATTCCGGATCTGTTCAAACTGATCCGGCTCCGGATTGACACCGGTTAATTTATAATAAGCTGTGCGCAGAGCCGCCTCCATAACGCCTCCTGTCGTTCCAAAGATCACACCGGCACCACTGCTGCATCCTAACGGAGAGTCGAACTCCGATTCTTCCATCATGGCTATATTGATGTTTTCCCGTTTGATCAGACGGCACAACTCTCTGGTGGTAAGTACCAGATCCACATCTTTCCCCGCTCCGGAATCATTGATTGTCTTAATATCTTTTTCCGCTTTTTTTGCCATACACGGCATAATGGACACACTGTAGATCCGATCTGGTGACACTCCCAGTTTTTCTGCAAAATAAGTCTTGGAAACTACACCAAACATCTGTTGCGGAGATTTTGAAGTGGACAGACATCCAACCATATCCGGATATTCTGTCTTTACAAAACGAACCCAGCCCGGACAGCAGGAAGTAAACAAAGGATATGGATGATGCTTTCCGTCTTCCAATCTGGCAAGGACTTCGGCACTTTCTTCCATAATCGTAAGATCTGCCGCAAAATTGGTATCAAATACATAATCAAATCCTATCTTTTTCAGTACAGAAACCAATCGTTTCGCCGTAGCAAAGGATGGTGCCAGATTAAATTCTTCACCCCAGGCCGCCCGGACTGCCGGTGCGATCTGTACGACTTTGATCTTGTCCTCCTGGGAGATCGGGCCATACACAGAGAAATCCCGGATACAATCATTTCTGGCACGGAGCGCTCCGGTTGGGCAGTGGGTTACACACTGACCGCACAAAGAGCAGTTTGCCTCTTGGATGGTGCGGTTTCCTGACACGCCTACAGTTGTTCTTCCTCCGGTATTCTGCACATCCCATACCCCAAGGCTCTGGATTTTATCACAGATCTGAACACATCTCATGCATTTGATACATTTCGTATCATCCCGATACAAAGGAAAGATTTTGCTCCAGTTTTCTTTGGGAATTTCTTTCACATAACTGTTCCGTTCAAAATATTCATTATTTGTAAAAGTCTGTAACTTGCAGTTGCCGCTTCTGGCACAGGCGATACAATGGCCTTTGTGCTGCGACATAATAAGTTCTATATTCGTTCTTCGTGCCTCTCTGGCTCTCGGTGTGTTGGTCCGCACTTCCATGCCCGGCTGTACCGGTGTATTGCAGGAAGTTACCAGTTTGTGGCTTCCCTTTACATCTACCACACAGACCCGGCAGGCTCCGATCTCATTGATACCCTTCAGATAACACAGATTCGGGATCAGAAGGCCGGCTGTTTTAGCTGCCTCCAGGATCGTAGTCCCTTCCGGCACAGTTACTTTTTTATTATCAATCGTTAATTCTACCATTCGTCTTCTCTGCCTCCCTTAAAGATTCCGTAACCATAATAATCACAACGGAGACAACGGCTGGATTCCTGCTGGATTTCCTTCTCATTCATGCCGATTTCCATAAGATCGAAATCATGGCATCTCTTTGCCGCATCCCGCTCTCTCAAGTTCACTCTTCCGCAAGGTGGCATAGATTCCAGACTTGGCATCGGAATATCCACATCCACACGGATCACATGAGAGTATCCAAGATACTCATCAATGTTGGCCGCTGCCACCTTTCCTGCCGCAATGGCACGAATTACCGTAGCCGGTCCTGTTACACAATCTCCCCCGGCAAATACACCCGGGGCATGGGCTACTTCTGCCCAGTTCTCGGCTTCGATAACGCCTCGCTTGATGGGGATACCTGCATCCTCAAAATGTCTGGTCTCAATTCCCTGTCCAATGGCAACGATCACTACATCACATGGTATGGCAGCCTCTCCCTCTCCGGAAGCTGCCGGAGAAGGCCTGCCTCCTTTGATCAGCCCTGCCATTTTCTTTGATGCGATCAAGGCTGTCACTTTTCCATTTTCATCTGCCTGGATCCGTTCCGGCGCATGAAGTTCCAAAATCTCCGCGCCCTCGGCGATAGCTCCTTCTACCTCATCCGGCAACGCTGTCATGTCTTTCTTTCTTCTTCGGTATACACAGGTAACTTTATCTGCTCCCAAACGAATAGCCGATCTGGTACAGTCCATGGCCACATTACCGCCGCCAATGACAACCACTCTTTTTCCCTTGAAATCGGGCATCCGGTTTCTTCCAACTTCCCGGAGCATTTCCACGGCAGAAATAACCCCCTGACTGTCTTCTCCTTCAATGCCCATCTTTTTATCCGTATGGGCTCCTATGGAAATATACACCGCATCATACTGTTCCCGTAGATCCTGCATGGTGATTTCCCCATTTTCACCACCAATGGTCGTATTCGTTTTTGCCACGACACCGGTAGACAAGATCACATCCACATCCTCCTGCAGACGCTCTCTTGGAAGTCGGTAACTTGGAATACCATATAACAACATACCACCTAATTTGCTTCGCTTCTCATATACGGTTACCTGATGTCCCATCAGCTGCAGATAATACGCTGCACTTAATCCGGATGGACCGCCACCGATCACTGCGATCCGCTTTCCCGTAGACGGTGCACACTCTGGTGCCGGCACCTCTCCTGCATGATCCACTGCTGCCCGTTTCAAGCCGCGGATATTAATGGCATCATCCACCATATTTCTGCGGCATCTGGCCTCACATGGATGCTCGCATACCAGAGCACAAGCTGTAGGAAATGGATTGTCCTTACGGATAAGGCGCACCGCATCGGCATTTCTTCCTTCCTTAATCAATGCTATGTAACCCGGGATATCCACTCCTGCCGGACACATGGCAACACATGGCACCGGCTGCTTGATATGGCATAGACAACGGTTGTGGTGGATATGCTCTTCAAAGTCATCCTTAAACCCTTTTATTCCCGCTAACACCATCCTGGCCGCTTCCCGCCCAATGGCACAGTCTGCCGTAATCTCAATGGCCCGGGCTGTCTTTTCCATCAAAATAAGTGTCTCCTCGTCTGCTTCTCCGTCTAACACCTGCTCCAAAAGATTTTCCAGCTGGCCCAGTCCGATTCGGCAAGGTGTACACTTTCCACAACTCTGGGCATGGCACAACTTCAAAAAAGCAGCCGAAATATCCACCGGGCAGATTCCCGGTGGACTGGCTACGATCCGACGCTCCAATACTTTGTACAAGTCCTCTACCACTTCCTGGGACTTGCTTACTGTCCTCATAACTAAACGACTCATGTTCCCCTCCATTTGATCTTTTTTTTCAAATACTGACTTTATTATACTCTTATTTAAGTCGTTTCGCAATTCAAATGATATCTGCACAGCTCCTGCAATGTAGACAATGATTCTGATTGATGGCAACCGGGATGGAAGAAATATCTATACACTTTTGTGGACATACTGAGTAACACAGTTATAGTTGATAACAGCCAGTCCCTGGGTATATATATTGAAACCATAGTCACAGGCACCAAACTTCTGCCTACACAAGATATTTTCCCAGCATATGTTCAACGCAGTCCCTGATCTGACTCATAATCCTCGTACACTCCACTTTTTCCATTCCGGCAACAATACCAACTGCCAAAATCTCTTTTTCCCCCGGATTGCGTCCATTCCCATCGACCATCGTTGTATGCTCTCCATAATAAGTACTGCTATAGGTAAGATCATAAGCCGGACTTAGTCGCCAGCAGTCCTCTGCTTCCTTGTACAAAAATGTAAAATTTTTAGAATGATCATCACGATTATGGGCAAAAACATTAAAACACATCCTGCGAAACATCTCTCTCACATCTTCGTGATTGTCTCTTGTCAAAATTTTGGTCAACTTCATTAAAATATGATAATCCAGATTGGATTGTTCAAAATCCAATTCCAGCAATGCTGCTACTGTCAACATATGAACTTTTCTCATCCCATTTTCATCCATAATTCTGTCAAACCGCTTCGTCCCAAAATATCCATCACATTGATCTGATGGAAATAATCTGGTTTCACTCATGGAAATGCCACATTGTCTGGCACAACAGGAATAATCATATTCCATCCTGCCGGCATTTTCCCCATCCACATGAGCCGGGAATTTGATGATCCACTCTTCATCATCAATCGTCGTCATAATCTTAGGCCTGGCTCCTCCGCTTGTACCTCCCAAACGGTACAGTTCATCCAGTTTATCCGAATATTCCGTGTTCAATATTTTTTGACACTGCACCGCAAGTTCATCCAAATTAATAGTATCCTGCGTCTCCTTCATTTCCCTTTCCGGATAATAAGTAAGTGCTCCCATTCCCGACTTTCCAACAATGGCAAGACGCTCCAAAACTGTAAGTTTATCAGTATTCTGTCCGTTTGCATGCAGCAGCCTGTTCAACAACAATTTTCCCCAGTTATCCGGCAGACTGTCCCCAAACACACCAAAAAGTCCATCAAAATAGTCCTTGTTGGGAACAAACACCTGATCTTTTAGCGGAAGGGAAAATGGACTGATCGAAAATCCATTTTCAAGCCATTCTTCACTATATTGAAATGCTGCTTTATGGTCCGCCGTCAGCGCTAATGTCCCCACAAGTCTCTCATGGTAACTAACCTGCAATACATCATTTCGTTTCATTGATAACCTCCTGAATATTCTTATATGGCACCTGTGTAAAAATATTTCTGAGTTCATCTGCCATATCCAAAGCCATGGCAATCTTTGTCAGCGATATCAAAGAGATCTTCCCTGAAGTTTCAAATCTTTTAATAGAGCCATAACTTACTCCACTCATAGATGATAACTTTTCTTGAGAAATAGAGCGTCGTTTTCTAATATTCCTTACTCTTTGTGCCAGTTTTTGATCCAGTTCTTCGGCCGTTTCCCATATCAATGGTTCCATCTGTATCCGCCTCTCATTCATGGATAATATTTTATCTAAAGCAGCAAATTTTATGTCCTTTTAGATAATATTTTAACTATTATCATTTTACCATTTCTATCTAAAAATAACAATAGATATATAGAAAGACGGGATCAGATTTTTGCAGAACCGGAAAAAGAACAGTAACTATTACCATCTCTTTTTCCGGGTCAGCTTCAATAAAAAAAGACTGCCTTACGACAATCCTTTTTGTTATTCCCACACTGTGGACTAAGGTATAATCGATCCAACGGAGTCACTACGAACATAAAATGTAGCTCTTCCGGACCCCTTTTTTAAAAGAATTCCCTCTTCTACCAATTGCTTTAATGCTAGTTCCACGGACTTAGTTCCGATTGAGGGGCACAACTCAGCAATGTCACTCTTACTTAATTTCCCAATTTTGCTATATACAGCCCTCCTGACAATTTCTTTTGCCGGAAGTTTTTCACTTACAAGTTCTATTCTTTCCTCAAAGTCTCTGTATGCAGCAAGAATGATTCTCAGCATATATTTTATAAATGGAGTTACATTCTCCTTATTGTCATGCCAGCCTTCCTGACATTTCTCCAGTGCCATATAGTACAAATCTTTGTTCTTGGCAATCTTACTCTCAATAGAAACATATTTACCAACAACATACCCACTCCTATACAAAAGTAAGGCCGTAAGCAACCGGCTCATTCTTCCGTTTCCGTCACTAAAAGGATGTATACAGAGAAAATCATGTATAAATATAGGAATAAGCAAAATTGAATCCATTTCCTGATTTCCGATCATTCTGTTATAATTTTCACAGATAGCATCAACCGCCGCCGGCGTTTCGTATGGTGCAAGAGGGGTAAAAAGCACATACTCTTTTCCCATCTCGTTCGTAGCAGCAATGACATTTTGTGATACCTTGAAATGCCCTCCAATACTTTTTTCTGTGTATTTATACAAATCTCGATGCAACTGCAAAATATAATTTGTTGTTATTGGAATATACTCATAATTCTCATGTATTGTATTCAAAACATCCCTGTACCCAAGAATCTCTTCTTCAGCACGATTTTTCGGAGTCGTCTTTTCCTCACACAACTGCTTTAATCGGGTACTCGTAGTTCGTATCCCTTCAATCGAATTTGATGCCTCTGTACTCTGTCGTTTCGCTATTTCTACAAGCTTATCTAATTCCTCCGGCTTCTGCTTAAGATAGACCTCCTGTCTGCCCTTATATTCATGAATCTGGGCAATAAGCGAAATTATCTCACAATCCCATGTTTTCTCCTTTAGTGACGCATAATCAAATATTCTCATAAATATATCTCCTAAGCCATTATTTATCTCCTAAATAATATTAAATTTTAGGAGATAAGTCAACCTTTAGTATATAAATTATGCTTACTACATTTTATTCTGGCACAATATTCAAAACAACATACTCGGGATATTTGATGAAGAATCATTAAACTGGTGATAAATCCTGCTGTGAGTTCAATGCCTCTTTGATATATTTTTCTATGAAATCAATTCCAAAATCCGTATTGATCGTAAGATCAAAATTCGAAGAGGCTCCCCAGATTCTTCCTGTATAATATCGATAATTGTCTGCACGATATTTATCTGTTTTCCGGATCCGGTGCTGTGCTTCGCTGTACTCCACTCCCTGCCGTTTCATCACTCGTTTTATGCGGCTCTCAAGCGGCGCGTTAAAAAACACCTTCAGCACCCGTTTGTTATCCCTCAAAATATAATCAGAACATCTTCCTATGATGACACAGTTTCCCTTGTCTGCCAGTTCCCGGATCACCTTAGATTCTGCAGCGAATATCTTGTCCTTTGGAGCCTGCTCCCTTTCGTCCTTATACTGATACATCTGGTTGACCAGATCATACAGCAGACTGTTGGTCATAGTCTCTTCTCTTTTTCCGATAAATTCAGATGTCATGCCGGTTGTCTTGGCAGCCATCTTGATAATATCCTGGTCGTAAAAATCATAGCCCAGTTTGTCCGCCAGCACTTTACCTATATCATGTCCGCCGGAGCCATACTCCCTGCCGATGACAATGATATTCTTGTACTGGATTTTCTCGTTGCCTGCATCCTGTGCTTCCACGGTTTTATAATCCTCAGAAAATATGTATGGCTTAACAAATTCCAGATATTTTCCAAACAATCTGGCGATAAAACCAACCAGCAGGGCTGCCATGATCGTCCCCTCCCGTACTCCATTGAGTTTACCGAAAAAAAGAACGGATAGCACGCCCGCCATGATCGTCATGGATGAATCAAATATGATCTTCGTCGTTCCAAAATTGGTGTTCCAGGTTTGTACAATCGCACGGACAAAAGATTCTCCCGGCAACATGACCACATCCGCCAGCACTTCCATATAAACACCAAAGCCCAGTACAACACATCCTGCTAAAAGTGAGATCAGTTTTACTACATAATTCTGTGGATCCACCCAGAAAAACATATACATAGTCAGATCGATAAAGTATCCAAATGCAATCGAAACCGGTATCTGCAATACATTTTCTATTTTAAAATTTTTCCGCAGGATCAATAACTGCAGTAATATGAGAAAAATACTGAATATGATCGTAAAATTTCCCAGAGTCAATGGATAATTCAAACTCAAAACATAGGGAATAGACGAAATCGGTGAGGTCCCGAGACTGGCCTTCGTTACAAGGCTTACTCCAAGTGCGTTGACAAATAGTCCTGCTAAAAACAAAAGATATCTTTTTAATTTATTCATGATTCGCTTGTTCCTTCTTTCTTCGTAAGTGTATCATTTTTCTGTCTGTTTTCGAGAATACTGGATAAATTGTCATAAATTCTGTGGTAGACAGACATAAACTGCTCCAACTCCTCTTCCTTGACATCTGCCAATGCTTTTTTTTCAATCTCAGCAAAGGCCTTTTCCACAAGTTTCTGTTTCCCTTTTCCTTCTGCTGTCAGATAAATGTGAAAACTCCGTCTGTTCCCATTTAGTATCCTGCGCTCGATCAATCCTTTCTCTTCCATCTTGTTAAGAATGGTTGTCAGGGACCCGGCTTCCAGAAAACATGCTCTGGCAATCTCTTTCTGATTGCTGCCATCATGATCCTTCAAATAATCAAGTATTTTTGGCTGGCCTATGGTAAGCCCTGTGTCTTTCAGTTGTTCAAGCAATGATTTCTGTACAAGCATCTGATTTGCCATGATCAGATAATGCAGCGTATCATCCATAAAAACATCTCCCTTTCAAAATATTTATAATTCAAACAGTTAGAATTATAACTATCCACTTGTGCTTTGTCAACAGTAAGTTGGAGGAGATGCCTGCACTACCATTTAGTCGAAAAAAAGACGGGAAACATATGCATTCCCGTCTTTTCCAAGTGAACTTACCGTTCTATTCAAAACAATATAAACCCTGCATTTTCCCTTATCCCAGGAAAAAAATCAGTGTATCGATCAAAAATACCGGTATTAGACAACTTAATGACCATACCATATATCCAAAGAAGGATGGCATCTTGATCCCGTTTTCCTCTGCAATGGAGCGCACCATGAAGTTTGGTGCATTTCCAATATAGGTAATCGCTCCCATGAAAACAGCTCCCGCTGAAATAGCCATCAGGATCACCTGAGGAATCGTACCCGATCCGCCCAGAATCTGGATGATGGATCCTTTGGCAACCAGATGAGAGGCTCCGGCTGTCGTAAAGAACACCAGATAAGTCGGCGTGTTGTCAAGGAAACTAGACAACGCTCCTGTGATCCAGAAGAACTGCCATGGATGAGTCAGACCAAGATCTGCTCCCTTTGCTTTCAGGATCATCAGCGCCGGCACCATGGTAATGAAAATACCTATGAAAAGAACTGCCACTTCTGAAATCGCATCCCACGAGAAATTGTTAGCCTCACGCACTTCCTTCTTTGTCGTCTTATAAGACAGAAAAGCAGCCAGCAGAATAATCGCTACCTCGATCAGAGAAGTAAACGGAAACTCTACTCCATCATACAATGGAATGGCTCCGATATCTCCCAGAACACCGCTGAGGATCACCGCACCTACGATCATTACCAGGAAGATGATATTGTGTGCACCTTCCAGACGCAGCGGCTTCTTCTCGTCCCCCAGCGCCGGTTTCAGTCCATCATACAAATCCTTTTTGTAAGAACGGATATCTACAAACAAGAAAATAGTAAGAAGCAGTATAAAATTCAGCAGCATGATCGGCAGAAGTTCCAGACTCCAGAAGAAATCTACTCCTCGGGTAAATCCCATCAAAAGAGGTGGATCACCTACCGGTGTCAGACAGCCGCCAATATTGGAAACGATGAAAATGAAGAAAATCACAATCTGTGCCTTTCTCTTTCTCCATGCGTTGGCACGAAGCAACGGACGGATCATAAGCATACTGGCTCCTGTGGTTCCGATCCAGCTGGCCAGCAAACCACCGATCAGGATCAGCAGGGCATTCAGCCTCGGGCTCCCTGCCATATCTCCTTTGAGACAGATATTTCCCGCCACACAGAACAGTCCAAACAGTAACACAATAAATGTAATGTAATCTCCAAAAACAACTTCTAACAGCTCTTTCCAGGTCTGTCCTACACCAAAATTTACAGCAAATGGAATCAAAAATGCCAGCGACCAGAAGATCACCGCTACCCATTTGTACTTGTCCCACAGATCACCAATCACCAGGGGACAGATCGCTATACACAACAACATACCTGCAAAAGGAATACAATAAGCTAGTGACATACCCGCCCCCAGCTGATCACCGGTGTCACTCTCCTGTGCTGCCATGGCCAAAACCGGATTTGACACTACCGCACATACGAGCAGGCTAAGCACCCACCATATCTTCTTACCGTGTTTCATAGACTCATAATTCCTCCTTCTTGGATACGGTCTTTTTTTTTCGAAGTCATTATAACTCTTTTTTCAGGGAAAAACAACAAAATTTACCGGTCTTTTTCTTTCTTTTTTTCCCGCTGTTCCTGCTCCATAAAATCCTTCATATCTTTGCGTCCTTTGTCAATGTAATAAGAGGAAATCCGAATATAAAGCCAGAACACGATCGGCAGGAAAATCGTTGACATAATACACATACGGAACAGTTCCGGTGCCGTTTCCGAGGTGGTCAACGCCGCCACCAGCGTCACCAGATACAGCAAAACCAGAAAACCTACACCGATACCTGCCACCACTCTCTGTCCCTTTGTATAAGAACTCTTAAAAGACTTATTCTCTTTTTTATCTTCCATTTTCTAATCCTCCTTTTCTGCCCCAATATGCTGGCGCAGTTTTCGTAATTCCTTTTCATAACCTTCTTCTGACAACTGATAAAACCGCTCTGTCTTTGCCTCATCCGGCAGATACTGCTGTTTTACATAATGATGCGGAAAATCATGAGAATACTGATACCCCACACCATGTCCCAGCTTGGCCGCACTTTTATAATGTGCATCCTGCAGATGGGCCGGGATCCGGTACCCCGGATGGCTTTTCACATATTCCATCGCCTTGTCGATTCCCATAATTGCAGAATTACTCTTGGGCGCACACGCCACATAAGAAGCCGCCTGGGCTAACACGATCCTTGCCTCCGGCATACCAAGCCGTTCCACCGCCTGGGCTGCGCTGACAGCCACTACCAGTGCCTGGGGATCTGCATTGGACACATCTTCCGAAGCACAGATCATAATGCGTCTGGCAATAAACCGGATGTCTTCTCCCGCGTATAACATCCTGGCCAGATAATAAAGGGCTGCATCCGGATCTGATCCTCTCATACTCTTGATAAACGCAGAGATGGTGTCATAATGGTTGTCTCCGTTTTTATCATAGCGCAATGTCCTTTTCTGTATACACTGCTGTGCCACATTCAGGTCGATCCGGATCTTGCCCTCTTCATTCCGGTCCGTAGTCAAAACCCCCAGCTCTATGGCATTTAAGGCAGACCTGGCATCTCCGTTGCTTACATCCGCCAAAAAATCCAGTGCTTCCTCATCAATCACGGCACCGTAGGCTCCCAGCCCCCGATCCGTATCTTCCAGTGCCCGTAAAATCAGTTTCTTTATATTTTCCTTTGTCAACGGCTTCAATTCAAAGATCACGGATCTTGAGATTAATGCCCCGTTTACCTCAAAATAAGGATTTTCCGTGGTGGCACCAATGAGTATGACTGTTCCGTCTTCCACGAACGGAAGCAGATAATCCTGCTGTCCTTTGTTAAAGCGGTGGATCTCGTCAATAAACAAAATAGTCTTTTTTCCATAAGCTCCCAAGTTCTCTTTGGCCTTTGCCACCACCTCTTCCATGTCTTTTTTTCCGGCAGAAGTAGCATTGATCTGTAAAAACTCTCCCTGAGTTGTATTAGCGATTACCTTGGCAAGGGTCGTCTTGCCGGTTCCCGGCGGTCCGTACAAAATAATAGAACTTAATTTGTCTGCCCGGACAGCCCGGTACAACAAGGTATCCTTTCCGATGATATGTTCCTGTCCTACAATTTCATCCAGTGTTCTCGGACGCAGTCTGGATGCAAGGGGAGATTCCTTCTCTTTTTGTTGTTCTCCAAAATAATCTAATAAGTTCACATTAATCCTTCTTTCCGAAAAATACAATTTCTTTTCCAGACATACCGTAGGCAACCTTTTCTTCCCGCTCCATCTGTGCCTTGCCGGCGGTCTGTTCTGTTATATCCTTTTCCACGGCATCGATCTGGTCTTCCGGCACAAGCAGCGTCATTTGTACCAGCTCACCATACTGTATATCCAGTTCATGAAGTTCCAGCGTTCTGGCCAGATACTGCAGTTTTCCGATACCGTTATAATCCGTCTCGATCCTCAGTTTAAATCCGGTGGAACAGGCCAGCACCACGCAGTGCTCCAGCCCTTCCTGCACGGCTTCTGTATAGGCCCGCACCAGTCCACCGGTTCCTAACAGCGTCCCGCCAAAATACCGGGTAACGATCGCCACAGCATTGTGGATCTCTCTTCCTGTCAGTACTTCCAGCATCGGCCGTCCTGCCGTTCCCGACGGTTCTCCGTCATCACTGCAGCGCATGATCTCATTTTTCTCTCCGATAACATAGGCAAAACAATTGTGCCTGGCATCATAATGTTTTTTCTTGATCTGTCCGACCCGCTCCAGTGCTTCTTCCTCTGTATTTACCGGAAAAATATTGGCGATAAAACGAGATTTTTTCTCTACAACTTCTCCCTGACCTTCTTTATATAAAATATGATAGGATGGCTCCATAAACGGAATCCCCTTTCTTTTAAAATCCTGATTATCCCTATCATATCATATGGAACCGTTTTCGTATAGCAAAAAGTACCGGCTTCCCTTGAAAGAACGGTAGGGATGATTTATAATAGACAAAACAAACACAAGGGGTATTATTACCTTTATATCAATCAGAATTGAGGTTATGTATGAATTTTAGTCCATCTGAGGTGGAAAAAAGGATTAACAGACTACAGTCTCCTGCCAGCCACCGTCTTAATAAAACAAAACTGATCACCATCCGTATTTTACTTATCGGATTTTTATTTTTGCTGTGTTTTGGATGCAGTATGCTTTTAGGGGCTTTTCAGAGCACCATTGCCGCTGCGCCTGATCTGGACTCCATCCAGATCGCACCATCCGGCTACACCACCACTTTACTGGATACCGATGGGAAGACCATCCAGACCCTGGTTGGCAAAGACGCCAACCGCCAGTATGTAACACTGGATCAGATTCCTGTGAATCTTCAAAATGCCTTTATTGCTATTGAAGATGAGCGCTTTTACTCCCATCATGGTGTTGATTTTCAGGGAATCCTCCGTGCTTTTGCACTGGGACTTGCCAATGGCGGACACTTTAGCCAGGGTGCCAGCACACTGACCCAGCAGCTGTTAAAAAACCAGGTGTTTGAAGGCGGCGAAGAAAAAACCATCCTTGGCCGTTTTCAGCGGAAGATCCAGGAACAGTATCTGGCTATCCAGTTGGAAAAGCACTACAGCAAACAACAGATTTTGGAATATTATCTAAATACCATCAACTTAGGACAGAACACACTGGGTGTGCAGGCAGCATCCAAACGCTATTTCAACAAATCCGTGTCTGAGCTGTCCTTGTCTGAGTGCGCTGTTTTGGCAGGCATTACCCAGAATCCGTCTGCCTACAACCCTATCACCCACGCCTCGGCCAATTCAAAGAAGCGGACCACTGTTCTTACCTACATGAAAGAACAGGGCTACATTACATCCAACGATTATAACACCGCCATCAATGATGATGTTTATAGCCGGATCCAGACCGTCAATCAAAAAACACGTTCTGTGTCCACTACCACTTCTTATTTCACGGACGCCCTGATCCAGCAGGTGATCAAAGACTTGAAACAAAAACTTGGTTACACAGAAACCCAGGCCTATAACGCCTTGTACAGCCGCGGTCTGAAGATCCAGACAACACAGGATTCTTCCATGCAAAAGATCTGCGATTCGGTTATAAATAATAAAAAATACTATCCTGCCGGTTCTTCCTACCAGCTGACTTACCAGCTGACGATACAAAAGGCAGACGGCTCCCAGAAAAATTATGACATTAACAGTCTGAAACAGTTTGTGAAAAAACACTACAAGAAAAAAATAACATCCTATTTCAAGAAGAAAAGTACCGGAAAAAAATATATCAAAGCCTTCAAAAAATCCATTGTAACCAAACAGGACCATATCCTGGCTGAAAATGTGGAGTTCGTTTTACAGCCTCAGGTTTCTTTTGTACTGATCGACCAACATACAGGCAATGTAAAGGCCATCTGCGGTGGTCGTGGCACCAAGGCCGGAAGCCGTACCTTCAACCGTGCTACAGACTCAACCAGACAGCCTGGTTCCACTTTCAAAGTACTGGCCGCTTATGTGCCTGCCCTGGACACCGCCGGCATGACTCTTGCCACCGTCCAGGATGACGCAAAATACTATTATCCCGGAACGAAAAAACTGGTTAAAAACTGGTACAGTACCGGTTACCGTGGTCTTTCTTCCATCCGCCAGGGTATAAAATATTCCATGAATGTAGTGGCTGTAAAAACGCTGGAAGAAGTAACACCAAAGATTGGATATGATTATCTGCAAAATCTTGGCTTTACTACACTGGTAGATAATTATACAGACAGTTCCGGCAACACCTATACAGACATTGCCCTGCCGCTGGCATTAGGCGGATTGACAAAAGGTGTTACCAATCTGGAACTTACCAATGGCTTCGCCTCTATTGCCAACGGCGGAACCCATTACAAAACATCCTTTTACACAAAGATTTATGACCATGATGGCAACCTTTTGCTGGAAAACGATAATGAGGGGCAGCAGGTCATGAAAGAATCCACTGCCTGGCTTTTGACCAATGCCATGGAAGATGTGATCAAAAGCGGCACCGCCACCAAAGCCAGATTTAAAAAAATTTCTTTGGCGCAGGCTGGGAAGAGCGGCACTACCACTCATAACAAAGACCTTTGGTTTGTGGGTTATACACCATATCTTACCGGTGGTGTCTGGAGCGGCTATGATGACAGTTCGGCCCAGTCCTCCGGCTCTTATACAAAGGAAATCTGGCGCACCATTATGGAACAGCTTAGCAAAAAATCCAAACATAAAACCTTTGCAAAACCATCTTCTATCACAACTGCTTCCATCTGTACCAAATGCGGGAAACTTGCCATTGAAGGCATCTGCAATAACGCAGTGGGAGGGTCCTGTACCCGGAAGGAATACTTCGACCGCGAAAATGTTCCAACCGAAAACTGCGACTGCCATATCAAATGCCAGATCTGCAGTGCCAGCGGTGCCCTGGCTAACGACCGATGTCCGTCTTACCAGGTGCACACAAAAATCTATCTGCAAAAAAAAGAGACATCCCGGACAAATGATACTCCATATGTCCTGCCGGATGCCTTAAGCCACGATACCTGCCATATACACTGATTTTACCAGTCCTCTGTTTCCGTCTTTTCAAACAGGGGACTTTTTAACTCTAAAATGTGTTCCATGGCGATCCGATTACCGGAAAAAACCATTTCTTTTTTATACAAGTCTACTTTTTGCAGCACTCCCTTCAGCCTTTCATACCGGCCTCCCTCCTTCCTTGGATCCGGTACAAAATGCACAACCTCTACTTCCGGATTTTTCGCCATCTGCGTCTGCAATATGTGGATCTGCCAGTCCAGTTTCTCTTTTGCATTTTCATCCAGCTCTATCTTTTGATCCGTAAGCCGCCCTGCTTCATTTACTGCCTCTTCATAGCCCGATAAGGCTGCAAAAGAACCAAACTGCGCCGCTCTGCTCTCCCGGCTCATAGGCGGATGGTTCTTTGAAACCGGCCGTTTGCAGTATAAAATATCCTCATACGATTTTTTCACGCCTTATGTCCTCCGATCTGACTGTTTCGTTCTATCGTAGTGCCGCCTTCCTGCAGATTCATTCCCTTTAAGATGGCATTTTTCCCGTATTTATTTTTTACCCGGATCAATGCCTCCTGCATTTTTCTCTCTTTCTCCCGCTTTTCTTCATCCGCTTCCGGCTCCATAAACAATTGCATCTGCTGATAATTCGTCTCTTTTTTTTCACGCTCCCGTATCACATGATTGGCAACGATCGTTACCCGGCGGACCCACAGTGAACTGTCAATAATCGAGTCATACAAAGCAAGCGTTTTTCCCATGATGTCCCTGGTGGAAGAAGTATGTCCACCCAGATTAACGGAACCATGCGCATGCTTTGGAATCTTTCTTCCGTATCGGTCTGTAACAACCGTTCCCTGATAACCTGCCTTTTTTACATTGTCTACATCGTATCCTATGGTCAGCACGATCTGATCTGTCACCAGCCTCTTTTCAACTAATTCTAATACAAGAAGATCCGTCATCTCCTGCACGATGAGCCTTGCCTTTTTCGTATCATACGGACATGACAGAACTTGTCCGGAACTGAGGCTGTTATTCTCCGGCTTGTAATTCCGGATGTCTTCTATAGTACATGGTTCATATCCCCAGGCATGATCGATGAGAAGTTCTGCATTTACGCCAAACAGACGGTATAACAGTTCTTCATTGTAATACTCAGTTTCTTTTCCAAGAGAACACCTGGCCACATCTCCCATGGTATATAACCCATGCTGTTTTAGTTTTTTTGCATATCCGGGGCCTACCCGCCAGAAATCGGTGATTGGCTCATGTGCCCACAGTTTTTTCCGGTAACTTATTTCGTCAAGGCTTGCCATTCTGGCTCCTTTTTCATCCGGTTCGCAGTGCTTGGCTTCCACATCCATAGCCACCTTTGCCAGATAAAGATTCGTACCGATACCAGCCGTAGCAGTAATCCCGGTCTCGTCATAAATTACCTGCATGATCTCTCTGGCAAACTGCTCCGCCGTCTGTCCATTTCCGTGAAGGTAAGGATCTACATGAATGAATACCTCATCCACCGAATACACATGCATGTCCTCCGGTGCCACATACCGAAGATAGATTCCGTAGATCCTTGTACTGTATTCCATATACAGTGCCATCCTTGGCGGTGCCACAAGATAATCCACCGCCAGTTCTTTGTGTTCTTTTAATTCATTTTGATCAAAGGAACTGCCTGTAAATTTTCCTCCCGGTATCTGTCGCTGACGCATGGCATTCACCTGCTTTACCTGCTGCACAACTTCAAACAGTCTTGCTCTGCCAGATATGCCATAAGACTTTAACGATGGCGACACCGCAAGGCAGATGGTCTTTTCCGTTCTGGAAGCATCTGCCACCACCAGGTTTGTAGTCAACGGATTTAGTCCTCTCTCTGCACATTCTACCGATGCGTAGAAAGACTTAAGATCAATGGCTATATACATTTTTCTCATACCTTTCCTTTTATTCCACCAGATCCCCTTTGGCACACAACCGCCCCCATCCTTCCCGATTGTTGGGATATACCCCTGTCTCAGACAAGGGCCTGGCGTTTCCGGTTAAAAACGCCCGCATCTTCTCCCCATACAAGTATGGGTCATTTCCTTCTACCATCCCCCACTGCATCCAGAGAGCCGCCGCCCCTGTAACAAAGGGGCATGCCATTGAAGTCCCTGTCCTTGCCGTATATCCACCACCGGGACTGCAGGAAATCACATCCACTCCCGGTGCCACAAGATCCGGCTTGATCCGGGAACTGTCCAAGGGACCTCTTCCGCTAAAGGTTGCATACGTCCTTGTCCTGGCGTTGTACGCCCCTACCGTTATAACATTCCCCGCTGTTCCGGGGATCGTTACAGTATTTTCCGTGGTTCCTGTAAAAAAAGCCGTCTGGCTTCCTATGTTACTGCCGGATGGCAGCCAGATCTCCACCGGTCCATCAGATACCTGCACCGGTTCAAAGGTAAGTCGCCAAATGCCGCTTTGTATCTGGCTGTCCCTCGCCGTCATTTCCACCAGAAGTTCCCGTTGGAATACATAGGGAGAAGGTTCTCTCTGGTATACCTGGATCACCGCCCCTCCTAACATCCACTGCTGCCTTCCGGTTCCCGACACCACCACGCTCTGACTGGCGCCTCCCGGTGCCTCCAGGGTAAATACAAAAGAATCCTGCCAGTAGCTGTAGCACCAGAATCCCATATTTCTCTCGCCTTCCGCCATATTCAGTTCAAAAATCCGACTCTCTCTTTCATTTAATCTAAATTGTATGTGCCGGTTTAGATTTCCCTCATTGCCGGCACCAACGACAATATTGTTTCTCCCATAGTATACCATCTGATCCAGATAAGTATCCAGCAAAGAACGGCCACTGTGATTTCCATAACTGGTGCCATAACTGAGATTCAAAGCCAGAGGCTGTCCTCTTTCTGCCGCCATTTTGCAGCAAAAGTCAACAGCCATCATCATCTGCGCACTCTGGGGTTTAGAAACCCCAGCGGGACTTTTCATTTTTACTACCAGGAGATCCGCCTCATAGGCAATGCCACGGTTCACCCCGCGGCTGGCTCTTCCATTGCCAGCCACGATCCCTGCCACATGGGTTCCATGGCCGGACAGATCCCGGAAGGGAGCTCTCCCTGCCTGTAAAAATCCATTTAATTCTTCTTCATCATAATAACGCCCCTGTAAGTACCCTTCCGGGGCATTCCCATCACTTTCTGTCAGATCCCACAAGCCGATGAGTCTTGTGGTACCATCCTCTTTTCTGAAATCCGGATGAAACAGATCGATCCCGGAATCCACAATCCCTGCCAGAACCCCTTTACCACTCAGCCGGTAAGGAGCCTCATACAATGTCGAAACACAAGACACAATCCTTCCATCTACCACTTCATAATCAAGATTTCTCGGCAGCTCGATATAGACAACCTGATGGATTTCTGCCAGTTTTCCAAGGCCTTGTCTGTCAAGATCCGCCACCCCATATCCAAGGGACAGTCTGGTAAATCTGCCGATCTGCTCTTCTATCGCTGCCTCCTCTCCTACATACCGGAACACCACCTGCCAGGTTCCATCATCCGGCTGATAAGCATTTCCCAACAGCGCACTGTCCTGTCTGACTGCCTCCGGAACATCCAGAGACAAAGACAGCAGTGTATCGTATTTCTCACTCATATGAGTTCTCCCTTTTCATACGCCTTACGGAGTTTTTGCAATGCCTTTTTTTCAATGCGGCTTACATAACTACGGGAAATCCCCATTTTTTTAGCGATTTCTCTCTGGGTCACCTCCGGCCTTTCTTTCTGGCTGGCCTGCTCCGGTACTCCATACCTGAGCCTTATGATCTTTTTTTCCCTCCCGGTGAGACATTCTTCTATATACCCGTACAGTTTTGAGATATTGTCTTCCAGTTCCAGCCGTTCCAGCACATCTTCCTCTTCACTCTCCAATACATCCAGAAAATTCAGGCTGTTTCCTTCTCCATCATCTCCTCCTAACGGTTCATAAAGAAAGACCTCTCTGGATTGTTTTTTATCACTGCGAAAGGTCATCAATAGTTCATTCTCTATACATCTTGAGGCATAGGTTGCCAGGCGCACGCCTTTTCCCTGCCGGTATGTGTCAATGGCTTTAATAAGACCGATGGTGCCAATGGATATCAGATCCTCCACCGGATGGTCAAAGTTACTATATTTTTTTACCAGGAATGCAACAAGGCGGAGATTCCGTTCAATCAAAATTCTCCTGGCCTCTCTGTCCCCGTCTTCCCATTGTGCCACCAGTTTTAATTCCTCCTGCTGACTCAGTGGTTGTGGAAATGATTGCATTCTGCACCTCCAGACATTCATTGAGTTTCCCAAAAACAATGCTTTTTGGGGGGTTATAATCAATGTATGACTTTTTTTGTCCATAAGTGCATGACCACCCTATTTTTTCCCGACAGCCTTGATCTTATCCCAGTGCCACATCCAGTACCATCATAAGTGCAAAGCCCACCGCTGTTCCGATGGTTCCAATATTTGTATGTTCACCACTTTGGGATTCCGGAATCAGTTCCTCCACTACCACATAGATCATGGCTCCCGCCGCAAAAGATAAAAGATACGGCAAAACCGGTGAAATAGAGCCGGCAATGAGAATCGTGATAAAACCGCCCACCGGCTCTACGATTCCGGACAAAATACCACAGAGAAATGCTTTTCTTTTACTCATCCCTTCTCCGCAAAGAGGCATAGACACGATGGCCCCCTCTGGGAAATTCTGGATAGCAATACCAATTGCCAGTGCCAGTGCTCCCATGGTGCTGATACCGCTTCCCGCCATCATGGCCCCGGCAAAGGCCACACCCACAGACATCCCTTCCGGAATATTGTGAAGCGTAACAGCAAATGCCATCATGGTAGTTTTTTTCCAGGCTGCCGGTACCCCCTCCGGTTTGTCCCCGTCCAGATGCAGATGCGGTATTACTGTATCCAGCACAAGCAAAAAGCCGATCCCCAGCATAAAGCCGATCAATGCCGGCAGCCAGGCCGGTTTTCCCTGTGCCTCAGCCATCTCAATGGATGGGATCAAAAGGGACCACACCGAAGCTGCTATCATAACGCCGGAAGCAAAACCCAGCAACAATTTTTTAACCCGGCTTCCCAGTCCATTTTTCAACAAAAAAACCATAGCCGCCCCCAATGCTGTTCCTGCAAAAGGTATGGTCAGGATAATCCATTCTGTCATGCGTTTCCTCTCTTTTCTTTATACCAGATCCGGATGGCTTTACGCACCATATCCACCGGGATGATCAAAAGTCCCATGACCATAGCTACCATGAGACCACGGCCACTTAATGCCGTCGTGTGGAACACTTTTCCACCAATCTGTATCATTACTGTCTGCAAAATGAAGATCATTCCCATAACCAGCAGAAAGTTCTTATTTTCATGAATATGCTCCAACAGATGGAAACGTTCGCTCCGTGTGTTAAAACTGTTAAAAATCACTGCGTAGATAAAAAATGCAAACATAAAAGTTTTCTTATAAAGTTCCGGATCTTTGCACACATCCGGCATCACAAAATCTGTGATACCAAAGGCATTTTCCAGAATGATAATACAGCCCACTGTAATAAACAAGGCGCTGACCCCAATGGCTGATCTGATATATCCGGTAAGAATGTCATCCGTTCTTTTGGCCGGTTTTTCATCCATATAACGCTGCAAGATTGGTTCCTTGCCAAATGCCATGGCTGCCAGCGTATCCATAATGAGATTGATCCACAAAATCTGGACAATGGAAAAAGGCTCTGTCCATCCAAGAATCGGTGCAATAATATTGATAAATAAGGTACTGATATTTACCGTCAGCTGAAAGATCAAAAATTTTGCTACGGAACGAGCCATTGTACGGCTGTTGAGAATACAATCCTTGATGGATGCCAGACTGTTGTTCAGGATCACTACATCCCCGGCTTCCTGTGCCACTGCCGTTCCGTCTCCCATGGCAAAACCTACATCTGCCTGCTTTAATGCCGGTGCATCATTTACCCCGTCACCCGTCATTCCACATACATCTTCTCTTTCCTGCGCCAGTGTTACCAGTCTCTTTTTATCCAATGGCTTGGCACGGCTTACCACTCTTAATTTCGGCAGCACTTCTTTTAACTCGTCGTCCGTCATCTGCTCCATTTCATCATGCGTCAGTGCCAGCTCCGTCTTCTCATCTTCTATGATCCCTGCTTCTTTGGCGATGGCAACTGCTGTCTCTTCTGCATCTCCTGTAACCATTACTACCTGGATACCGGCTTTTCTCAGAACATTTACCGTCTCCACCGCATCCGAGCGTACATTGTCTCTCAGACATAAAACTGCCATCAAGAGAATCTGATCTCCCCGGATCTTTGCTACTGAAAGAAGTTTCATTGTCCTCTGTGCCTGCATATGCATCTGCTGCTGCAAAGCCTCACAGTCCTTTTTCGTAAATTCTTTTTCCTGTCCATCCTTGTCCACATAATGTGTGACCCGGTGAATGATCTGTTCCGTCGCACCCTTCCAGTAAATCGTTCCATCTTCTAAATGCACGGTGGCACACTTTTTCTCTGAATCAAATCCATGGATTTCTTTGATCTTTTCAAAATTTTCTTTATCTTCATACTGTTTTCCCATGGCGTAAGTCAGCAGTGCCCGGTCCATGTTGTTGCTTCCCACTGCCTTTCCCTCGGAAACTCTGGCCAGATTGTTCAATACAATGGCACGAAGAAATTCTTCTCCGGAAAAATCCTGCACAACTTCTCCGCTTCCCAGGATAAATTCTACCACCGAAAGATTACCCTCCGTAATGGTTCCCGTCTTGTCACTGAACAGAAGGTTCATGTACGCGGAATCCGAAAACTGGGCCTTGTGACTTACCAGGATGTTCATTTTATACATAGACTCCGTGTTCATGGACTGCACCAGACTGTTCATAAGAGGAAGTCCTTCCGGCACTGCCATGATCACAATAGACGCCATCAGCATAACCGCCTCTGCTATGAGCAAAAATACATAAGCCGGTGTTACCGGTACACTACTCCGAAACAGTGTTAAAACCACCTGCAGTACTCCTGCCACGCAGGCAGCTGTCACGCCGATCCGTCCAATGCCTGCCGCCACCTTTTCCAGTTTCAGCGTAGAAGTGTCCTTTCGCTCCTGTGCCTCCTTGTCATTCAAAGAGGCATTGATCTTGCCAAGTTCCGACTCTCCTCCAATCACGGTAGCCACCATGTACGCCTCACCACTGGTTACTACAGATCCCATGAATACTTTTACCGGGCAGTTATAATCCGTGCTGTCCGCCTCCTGGAATGAATCCGCTTCTACCTTGGTTTCCTCTCTGGATTCGCCGTTTAACGCCGCCTGGGAAACCTTTATGCTGCCCTCTATCAAAAGTCCGTCTGCCGGTACCTTGTCTCCGGCCTGGATCAGCACCGTATCCCCTTTTACGATTTCTCCTGTAGGGATCTTAAAAAGCCGTCCATCCCGCATCACCTTGGCAAAGGTTTTGTTGTATTCATCCTGCAGTGCCTGGCTTCTGGTAGTATTCCGGTATTCAGACAAAGTCCCAAAGCCGGTAGCCAATCCAATAGCCACAAAGATACTTATAATCTCAACCACATCACCTTCCCCTGCCATGGCCGGAATATAAGCACCTAATACCGCCAATATGATCTTCAGTGCCAGCGCACCGCATAAAATCTTGATCCAGATATCATCAAAAGCCCCCAGAAACATGCTCCACAAAGAAGCCGGTTCCTGTCTTTCCAGTTCATTGACACCGTATTTTGCCGCACTTTCCTTTACCTGATCTTCTGTCAGTCCCTGCAGCCACTCTTTCTTATCTTTCCATCTCATCATGATAAGCGCTCCTTTCCTTTTACTCAATATAACCAAAAATTCTGTCATAATTCTGTTATTCTACCATGAAACTGGCAGGCTGGCAACACCGCAATATATCCAAATAGCCGCAGTATATCAATTGTTTTTTGATATATTGCGGCTATTTATCAAAAAAGAACCATAAACGCAAATGCATAAGTCAATACATCCGGATGAATCGACTCCTGGATTGCCGGGTACACATGCTTTTCCATCACTTTGGTATGCTCAAAAATCCGACCAAGTTCCGCCATGAGAGGAAAATAATCCTCTTTTCCATCCTCTTTCCAAATACACGGCAAAACCTCTGAAAGGATTATATAATTGCACGCGCTGCTAAGCAATATCTGCAAAAAATCTTCTTCTTTGCAAAAATACAGACACTTTGCGAGGTAACTGGCATACAATTTTCTCTTTGCCAGAAACTGTTCCTCCGCAGGATTTTTATTTTTCTCCCAAAGCAGACGCACATATCTTTTTCGCTTGGCGTCACTCAAACCAAACACGGCACCATTCCAGAGAACACGGGTTTTCGCCCGGAGATTCGTCTGACGGATAATGCGGCAGAACACATCCACAACAGAAGAAATCACTTCCCATGCCGAATGTTCCAAATCCTCCTTATAGAAAAAGCAGTTCTTCCTTCAATATTCAGGCAAGCCCTTGGAAAAAGTCTGCATGTATTTCCCATGTGTTCCGGGCCATATTCCTGATAAATCTTGCAAAGTCCCTCTTCATTTAAAAACGGACACACTCTCTCTTCCGTCATCTTTATATAATAATTTCCATCTGTCTGCCCGATATTCTTTTTCACATATTTACTAAGCGCCCCGTGTGAAGCCTGGTAAAAGTCATATGTTTCTTTGTCAAGCGCAATATCCCAGCCGCTGCAGCAAGTATTTTTGCAGGCTGAACCGGAACAGACAAAGGAATCAAAAAAATCTAGTTTGTAGGACATTGTGCACCTTCTTCTCTTTTACTATTTCATAAACTCCGCTAACTTCTGCGGTTTTCCGTGTCCCGGATAAACCATGATTTCTTTATCAAGTGACTCCAGATACGGCACTGTAATATTCGCGAAATCTTTTTTACTGCTCCCCGGCAGCCTGAGAATCGTCTCATGGCCGGTAACCAGCGTGTCGCCGGAAAACAAATACATATCATCCATCAAAATACAGCTGCTTCCTTTTGAATGGCCGGGTGTCTCCTGCATCACGATCTTATGCCCCTCCCAGTTCCACTCTTTTCGTCCTTCATAGGTCTCATCTGCCTGGCAGGAATAAGGCTGTACATCCATATTTTTTACATACTCACGGATTTCTTCCTCTTTGCTGGAAAATAAAATTTCATAATACGCTGACAAGTTTCTGGTAGGCTTTACAATCCCATTGGCACAGGCTTCTGAGCAAAAGACTTTCACCTGTGGAAAACACTCCCGCAGCCAGTTTACCCCGGAGATATGATCATAATGTTCATGAGTCAGTAAAACAAGGATCTCTTTTACCTGCTCTGACTTCAGATACTCCTTTGCTTCTTCTGAAACACAGGGATCTATGATCAATGCCTTTTTGTTTTCCAGGATAACATACATATTCGAATCAATCGGATAAAAAGAATAGGTATTTATATTCATTTTGCTTAACTCCTTTTTTTCTTAAAGCGGTCACTGCAAAAAGGTGCATCCACATAAACAATCTTCATGGGACGCTTATATTTTTCTAATTTTTCTTTACAAACAGCTTTAATCCGTTTTGTCAGTAAAGACTGATCCTCATTTGAATAAATGCGTGCTTCCACTACCTGCCCCAGTATCAGATTGGGAACACCAACTACAGCAGCATCCTCTACCCCTTCAATCGAAAGCAGTACACTTTCCACTTCTGCCGGATACACCTTTTCACCACCTACATTGATTCGCTCGCAATCTCTTCCCTGGATCAGAAAATAATCTCCATCTACCTCTACATGGTCACCTGTATTGTACCATCCCTCCTCATCAAAAGGAGCCTCCGCATTGAGATAGCCCAGCATTGCCATATCTGATCTGACATATAAGATTCCATTTACCACTTTTGTCTGATGATGCACATCTCCTCCAATCTTCATCCAAAGAGAATCTGAAGATTTAGATTTTGTACGAATTGCTCCTAATTCCGTCAGACCATATGTCTGTTTCATCCGCACATCCGGAAATATCTGATGCATTCTTGTAAGCGTGGAAGCAGGCATTGGTTCTGATCCATATGAAATAATTTTTAAACTGCTAAGATCATATTTATCATAATAACGCCCCAAAAGAAGCATATGCAAAAAAGTTGGGGATGTAGGCAATAATTCCAGTTTATACTTTTCAATCGCCTGGCAGACTTCATCCGGTGTTCTTTTTGACAAAGTCACCATAAGTCCTGCATTCGAAATCGAGTGCATAACTGTATTAAATCCGCCTGCATGATCAAATAACAAGAAAGCCATTGAACGCAATGTCTTTCCCGGCTCTTCAAAACGATGTATATAAGGCATCAGATCATGTACTGCTGCCTTGGGAGTTCCTGTTGTTCCCGACGAAAAAAACACAATACCCGGGTGACCCATCTGACGAAGTTTTTCATATAATGGATGATCAGCCTTTTCATCCAGTCCAGCCAGTTTTTCATCATCCATATCCAGATAATATTCCACCTTTGCTGTTTCCAGATAATATGCAACATCTATGACCGCCCTGGAAATAGGAACATAAATACAGCGATGATCCATCAATGCCATCATAAGTCCAATGGTATTAACATCGAACTCACCTCTGACTGCTACAACACTTCCCCGAGGCACATCCTCTAAAATCTTTTCGTAAGACTTATATGCTCCCAGCAACTCATTATATGTATATGCTTTTCCATCTGTAACGATCGCCGTCTTCTCTTTGTTTTGTTCTATGCGCTCCATTATTTTCCCAAGCAGCATTTCCTATTCCCCCTCTCGTTCTAATTGCCATCCTTGTGCATCCTTTATAATTCCTTCCTCAAAATACTGGTCTGTCTCAATAATAGGTAATATATCTTTTTTACAGATATTACTGCTCATAACTCCGCAAGACAGGCCTACGCCAAATCCACTCATAAGCACCGAAATCTGTCCTTCTTGTTCGTCGCCAAAACATTTACATAATGTCAAGGGAACCGATGCCGAAGATGTATTCCCATATTCCTGGATCGAATACAGCATCTTCTCCTGAGACATCTTCATCCTCTTTGACAACTGCTGTAATATATATTGATTCGCTTGATGCATAGCATAATAATCATAGTCATCTATCTTCCTGCTTTCTTTCTCCACAAAAGATTTTATAATCTTTGGCACCTCACGAATCGTGTACTCAAACACACCAAACCCATCCATAAATAAATTATATAAAGTCCGGTCATATCCGTCTGCAAATGTCATCTCCTGCCGGGGTGCATGAAGATTGCGCATACCTCCAGCCGGAACAATCACAGTTTTATATTTTTCACCATTACCAACCAATTCTGCCGAAATGTGCATTCCACTCTTTTTCTCCAATAAAATAGCACTTCCCGCATCTCCGGTTAATAAAACCATGGACTCATCCTTCGGATTGATAAGTTTTGAATTGGTATCTCCCACAATGAGCAATGCTTTATCTATATCTGAAACCTGCATCAATCCGCCTAATACCTGCGTTCCATACACAAACGCAGAACACCCAAGGGAAATATCAAAACAGGCACACTGCTCCGACAGACCTAATCTTTTTTGCAAAACATATGCTGTGGCAGGCCGCTTGTAATCCGGACCATGGGAAGCAAAAACCAATGCACCGATTTCCGATTTATCTATTCCTTTTTTCGCTAATAACTCTTGTGCTGCCGCCAGTCCGAGATCCGACGCTGTCTGGTGTTCTGACGCAATCCTCCTCTGTATAACTCCTGTTGTACGGATAAATTTATTAATGTGCTTTTCCCCAAATTTTTCCGCAAGATCTCTATTATTTATTACATTCTTCGGTACTGCCACAGCGATACCGGTTATACCAATATCTTCTAAATGAACATATGCCACTTATGCTTCCTCCTGCACTTGTTCTGCTATATATTTCTCCAGCGATCCTATCGTTGCGAAAGGATTATATTTCTTTTCGTAAACCTGATCTGATACAAGATACACTTCTTTCCCAAACTGCTCCTGAATCTGTTCTTCTATATTGGAAATCAATGTAACAAAGGAAAAAGAATCCATCCCCTCTCCTTTTCCAAACAAAGCAGTATTTTCTCCATACTCTATCACTTCATCCGCATCTTCATTGACCTCTTCAAGTGCCATCTGAACAATTTTCTTGATTTTTTCTTCCACTGTCCTGTCCTCCGTATTCTTATGATGTTAAAAAGCCACCGGAAATATCCATATTTGTTCCCGTGATCATCTTTGATTCCTCTCCCAGCAAAAAGCAAATGGCTTCAGCTATATCCGTTGCCTGGGATATTCCCAGATATTGTCTCTTTTCCGTATAGCCCAAAGTTCCATCACTTCCAACCATCTCCTGCAGGCTTTCCAGCCTCTTGGTATTCACAACCCCCGGGCAAACCGAATTCAACCGTATTCCTTTTGGTGCCAGTTCCACTGCAAGGCTTCGGTTTGCTGCATCCACCGCCGCTTTCATTGCACTGTAAACCGTCTTTCCCGGACTGCCTGCCCTGGATGCAATTGAAGATATAGAAACAATACTCATTGGTTGATTGAAATGGTTCTTTTTTGTTACTGACCTTACCAGCTCTATATAAGCCCCAAATCCGTTTGTTATAATTTCATTTACAATCCCCGGATTAAGCATCCTAAGTGGCCTTACACACTGCGGCCCCACACAGTACACCATTCCATCCAACGGTCCTTGTATTTCTACCACATTTTTAATAAAATCTTCTATTTTCTCTATTGCTGCCACATCAAAGCAAAATCCTTGATGCCCCTTCTTATCCAATCCAGCTGCCACTTTTTTCACACTGTCATGCCTGGCCACCAATGAAAGTCTGGCTCCCCGTCGGGCACACAACATAGCTGTTTCCCGGCCGATTCCCTCTGATGCACCTACGATCAAAATATGTCTGCCATTCCAATCATTCATTCGAATTTTACTCTCCCTTCTGAACCATCACATAGTCATAAGCATCAAACTCCGGATAATGATTTTTTCTAAGTGCCTGTCTGTTATTGATACGAATCCATCCATAATAATACAGCACCTTAAATTCTTCAATGGCATTTAGCAAAACTTTTTTTTGTATACTGTACAAAACATCAGCAGTCGAGTCATTCAGAGAAATGTTTGAATAAAATTTTTTCCCTTCTATCCGATACACAAATATGGTAGTAATTCTTCCCTCTTCACTGTGAATCCAGACCCTTTTTTTATCAATGAGTTCTGCCATTTCCTGCTTTGAATACAAATGATCTGCACCAGCATCAAAATGATCTTCAAGCACTTGTTGAATTTCTTCCAATTGCTCCCTTACTGCCGGTATTCCATACTCTTCTTTGTAAAAACGATCAAGTGGCTCTCTCTTAAACCGCTTTTTTTCTTCCTCTATTCCTGCTATCTTTCGCCCAAATCTACCATATACAGCATAAGAGGAAAAACCTGTCAATTTTTCCCATCGTTTCTGTTCTTCCTTTTGAGGCGAAATAATATCCATCACTGCATTCTCCGGTGTCATTTGCAAAAGTTTTCTCACTTCGGAGTCCTTTACCGAATAAAAAAACACACGGCAAACAAATGCATCCCAATACCAGAACACCACAGTCAAATCTGTATATAACACTTCGAAGGTCTGTTTTTGTAGTTCTTTCTGCCCGCAAAAGTTTGTTGCCATCTCTTTGCTTCGTGGAATATTCAAAATTAATTTGTAAAGATCCTTAAACTGTAATCTTTCTTTTTTTAATTCGCTCAATGTTTACTCCATACTGTCTACAATATCCTGAACCGTTGTATAGTTCATGACTTCACTTCTTTTTACCTTCTTTCCATAATCATCTTCCATCATAACAATCAAAGACAATCTGGTCATAGAGTCCCACTCTTCCAATTCATCCAGCCGCATGTCCGGTCTGAGTGTTCCCTCCTGCATTTCAAATACTTCTTCTAATTTCTTCATCTTGTCATCCATCTTGTCTGCCTCACTTTACTCGTTTGCCCTTTGGCTTAATAACAAACGGTCAATTTTACCATTTGTATTTCTAGGAAGTTCATCTAATTCCCTCCACATAGTAGGTATCATATACTTTGGAAAAACTTTACCCAATTGTTTTATAATTTCGCTTTTCTCATAATCTCCTTTCTCATAATAAAGCGTTATTTGCTTTTTATTAAAATTATACACAGCACAACAATTCCTTACTACCTTCAATTCATTAACGAGTATATGCTCTATTTCTCCCAATTCAATACGATATCCCATATGTTTTATCAAACTATCTTTCCTTCCCTTAAAGTAAATTTGGGAATTCCTTGAACTTCGAATACCGATATCTCCTGTTCGGTATATAATTTCTGGGTAGGAATGATTTAATGGATTTTGTACAAACGCCAATTTTGTTTTTTCCCAATTATTGTAATATCCCATGGCCAAAGAGGTTCCCCTTACACAAATTTCACCTTCCTCATCATCCATACATAATTCATCTTTTTCATTAAGTAACAAAATATCCGTGTTACTGCATGGAATTCCAATTGGCATAAACTCATCTTCAGGGATTAAAGAATCCGCAATATAATAAATACAATCTAATGTTATTTCTATTGGGCCATATAAATTTGCAAATGTAACATTCGGCAATTTACTACGCCAATAATTAAATTGTTTTGTCGGAAAAACTTCTCCGGCAAACCAAACAGTTTTTAGTCTATTTAAATCAATTTTTGACAAAAGATCCATATTCGCTATGTTTACCATAATTGTTGGAACCCAAAATAAAAATGTAACTTCCTGCTTCTGAAGTGTTTGAAGCAGCCTTGCTGGAAATGCTGCGTTCGCCGCATCTAATAATACTATTGTTGCCCCTTTACTCATCATAAAACACAACTCAAAATCATATATATCGAACACAACTGGCGATAACGACCCAATTCTATCATGTTTATTAAGACTAAATGTGCTAAACGCCCATTCAGTAAAATCAAAAAAACTTTTATGATTCAAGACAACACCTTTCGGTGTTCCTGTAGAACCTGATGTGTTTATAATGCAAAACGGATCCGTATCGATCTGATCATTTAGTCCCTCCATAATGCATTCTTCTGAATAATTATTTGCTTCGATATGATCAATATTAATTGTAAACATTGTTGGCAAAATATCCACCAATGTCATCCCCTTATCATTAGTAATAATTCCTATTGGATTTAAGGCTTTCAAAATATTATTTAATCTTTCTCTAGGAGTTTTTACATCTAAATTTGAAAATATATTACAGCTATACATAATACCAATGTCAGCATAAACAACCTCTATTGATTTAGGAAGCAAAACAACAATTGCCCGGTTTCTTAGAGTTGTCCGGCTTTTTATTTGCCATGCTACCTGCATTGATTTTTCATTTAATTTTTCAAAATTTATCGTGCTCTCTCCATGAACAACTGCTTCCTTATTTTTATTAGCACTAACAGTTTCACGAAATACTTCAATCCAATTCCTATACATTACATCCTCCTGACAAATTATCTTCAACGAATAAACTAAAATTTTGAATCTAAATTCTCACAAAAATCCAACGGACCAATATTCATTACTGCAGATGCCCAAGTTAATCCCCCACCAAACCCTGAAAGACAACAAAGTTTTTTCTCTTTTAACAATTCCTCACTCTTATAAGTTGTGATCACAGCTGGTATAGTGCCAGAATCAGAATTTCCCAACTCAGCTGTCAATTCCATTGGAACCTTACTATAAGGCACTCCTAACTGCTCTGCCAATTTCTGTAGCATGAATTTGTTTGGTTGATGAAACAAAAAATAGTCTATTTCCTCCATTGTATGTCCTGCACGCTTCACAACATCCTGAACTGCCGGTGGAACTTCTCTTTGTACAAAGTTAAATACCATAGACCCATCCATGTCAACCAGCATATGTGGTATTTTTGCTCTTTGTATCGCTATTTTCTCCTGAGTCATCGGATTTTTGAAACAGCCATCATGTATTCTCAAAGCATTTCTATTCTCTCCATCATTAAATATACTACATGGAATTTTTTCTTCATTTTCAGCATTTTCTATAACCGTTATATTGGCAATATCTCCACCAAAAGAGGGTGCTTCAAATTTAACTTCATTTTCTTCTGTTTTTTTGTTAAATATTTCGCCGGTACAGAGGACAACTTTTTTATCTTCCATATGATCCAAAATCATAAAACTGTTAATAAGTCCTACCACAAAACCTGCACATGCACTTGGAATATCAACACAATATACATCATGAGACAAATGCAATTCTCCCTGCACAATCGAGCTTATCTGTGGCAACCAATAGTCTGGCGAAAGAGTGACAACAACTACAGCACCTATGTCTGACTTGCTCAGTTTCCCTGTATCTAAAAGATGCTGTATCCCATAAATAAACATGTCTGACATTACCGTGTCTCTCTTTACTCTCCGCCGTTTTCCATAACCAATTATCTTTTTTAAGCGTCGATTTTTAGTATTGTTCGGATCCGCGGTCTCTTCCTCAAAAAAATATTCGTTTTCAGGTAATACAGACAGCACTCCTGTTATTTTTTTCCCTCGAAAGTCAAACTTCATTTACTTAACACCACTTTTCTGTAATAATTTTATAATTGAATCTACTGAGTCAAAATTTTCCGGTACAATATCAATTCCATCTATTATAACATCAAAATTTTCCTCTAAACTTGCAATTAATGTAACCATATCAAATGAATCCAGATATCCATCCTCAATAAAATCTTCCGACTCTGCAAAATTAAACTCTGGTCTGATTTCTTCTAATATTTTTTTTATTTTTTCGCTCATATGCCTTTCCTCTTTTCTAATTTTTGTAAAATGTATCACAATACAAATGCTCTATTCTATCTGCACATTTGCTAGCAACTATCTCTGGCAGGGTATGCGTATGTGCTCTAACATTTGCGAGGTTTCCCCAGCCATAAAAAATTCTGATTCCCTTATTCCACGCTTCCTCAAAAATTCGGCGCTCCATATTATACAATATGTTTGCTCCTCCCAAATTCATGGATGTATTACTATAAAGTTTTTTTCCCTGATAATGAAATATATAGGCAGCTATAATCTCCCCAGCCTCACGATAAACAAGAATTTCTTTCTTTTTTACCATCTCTTCCCACTGTTTATAACTAAACACATCATCACATAACGGGTCAAAAAGTTCTCTCCACAAATTATCCATTTGTGGGATATCCTGTATCTCTGGATATTCCCCGCACAGTGGATCATACATTTTTTGTAATATTTGCCTTCTGGGAACTTCTTTTTCTAAATATGGATTAGAAATATAATGAAATGTTGTTCTCATATATGTCGCATGCTTTGTTAAATTCGCTTCTAGTGCCCATGCTTCTATCTCATCCTGATTTTTCTCCTTATAAGCATAATTCATAACAGTATTGGAAGGCATTTTTTGAACCAGCTTCTTAAAATCATCTGCTGTTGACGCTACAAAATACATGATATTCATATCTGGTTTTTGTACAACAGTTGCGCATCCATCCTCTATCTCTATATATAATTCAGGATCTTCACTAGGTGAATAAGTGAGATAATTAGTATATACTTTTCCATACTTGTTCCTCAACTGAGTATATTTTTTTCTCCAATCCAAATTATTTTCCTCCTAAAAATGTAACCAAATCACCTATTGTTTTATTTTCGTGAATCTGTCTGGCCGTAGGATACTGGTCATATTTTTCATTCATAATTGAAATTACAGATAAAACAGCAATCGAATCCCATGTATCAATATCTTCCAGAACCATTTCATCTTTCAATTCCTTGCTCTCCAACTCCAAAATATCTGCTACTGTTTCTAAACATTCTTCTCTAGTCATTTCTATCTTTTCCTTTCTTTTCAATTATTTATATATAAATCGTTGCATCAACGCTTTATATTGTGTTAAATACCAGAAGTAATTTTTAGCAGCTCTCCTGTAACAAACTTTGCCTGTTCCGACAACAGGAAACAAACACTATCAGCTACTGATTCTGGAGAAATTTCGCCCAATGTTTGCTCACTTTTCGCTTTCTCTGTTGTATGAATATCACAAAACACCTCTGCCTTCTTTTCTGCCATTGGCGTCAAAACTCCTGCTGGCAGCACCGCATTTACTCGAATTTTTCTTCGAACAAATTCTTTCGCCATTGTTTTTACCCCTGCATTCATAGCCGCCTTTGAAGCCGTATAAGGCCCCTGTCCCGGCATACATATTTCACTGGCAATTGATGAAATTGCCACAATGGATGCTCCTTTATTAGAATATTGTGTTGAATAAAAAAACTTACTCATCTCGAAAAAAGAAAAACAATTTATCATCATTGTCTGTTGCAACATTCTTATTGAATTTACCTTAAATGGGCAATTTGCATCAACCCCTGCTGAATATACCATTCCATCCAATTTCCAATGTTTTTCCTTGATTTCGTCAAAAACTTCCTTTATATTCTCCACCTGCGCCAAATCATAAGAAATAACAAGTGTTTCACAAGAAATTTTTTCTGCTAGTTCATTTAATTTTGTTCTATTTCTTGCCAGTAATACCAGCCTGTTATTTTCACCATCTAATTTTTCTGCACAGGCTTTCCCTATTCCCGATGACGCACCTACAATTAAAATTGTCTTATTCTCCACTTGCACTCTCCTTTCAACATGGCCTATCCTGATCACCGTCTCCCCTCATCAAAATCAATCCGTCAACTTCTGGTCTCATCATCCATAACTCTATATTCCGCTGTTCAAAAGGTTCAAAATAATTCGGAATAATATTCTCATCTTCCTCCATTCTCTCACAAAATCCTGCCTTTTCCATTAATTCAGTCGTAAAACCATATGCATATATATCTACATACTCACAACTATTTTGTTTCATCAGTTTATCCCATGCTGTTGCAGTACAACCAATCGTTTCCTGTCCTCCATAATAATCCACAATCTTTATACATTTTGATCCTTGGCTCTCGACTATCCGTGCCACAACAACTGCGTTCTCCTCCCCCTCGTTACTCCTTATCGCCAAAACCTGATATTGCCAGATAGGATGATGAAAAAATCTTTTATCAATATAATGATAGTCCTTATAAAAAATTCTTTTTTTAAGCGTATCTTCCGAAATAACCTTCTTGAACTCATCTATGGTATCGATTTTTCTAAACACATACCCTTTATCAGCACGCTCCAAAATATTCTTTGTACTTATTCGGGCAATTTTATAATCCTCCTGATCACTTAAGCGGTAAAAATGTCTCAACCTTATAATTTCATGTCCTAATAACTTATGAAACTGAATTGTTCTTGAACTATACCCTGTGCCGTAACAATATCTCGGATGAATTTCTTCTTGCAGCAGTTGGTCCACATCAATTCCTACCATCGTATTCTCTTCGCATCGAATTGACTTCCACATACTCCCTGTCATATCAGGCGAATCCAGATCATTATATATTACAAATCCCTCAATTGCATATACCTTATTTCCATCTATCGCAATATACATATTTACTTTCCCGCGATCCACATATTGCCACTCAAAAAATTTTCTATCTCTGGCCAATATATGATTTTTCTTATAATATCTCCCAATAAATTGCATAATATCAGGAATATCTTTATACACTGCCCTTCGAATTTCGAGCATATATTTTTCCTTCTTCCTTCTTAAATTTCCAATAAAAAAGCTATGTCTGCATTATCACAAACATAGCTGATCATCTTTCCTGTTCTGCGCCGTCCTGGCTGAAAAACATACCTTATTCACTGCATCCATGCATGTAAAACTTGCTATCCTTGCAACTGTTTTTTATATCGGCATTATCTGCCTCTTTCTTTAGTGGCAATCTTTTCCTTATCCCACCTTTCACTTCCTACCTGAAATCCTCTTCCTTCAGCAGCACATTCTCTGCAATATCATTCGCTGCATACTTGCCGATAACCTCTTTCATCCGGTAAGACGGAATCCCTGTTCCCGGCCGTTTGGACCAGATCATGTCTTCCTCAATGCGTTGTCCTTTTTTGATCGGACACTTGGTAACCAGACTGCGGAAAGCCCAGGAACGAACCTCTTCCTCATCCGGATGCACCCTTTTCACTGATCCCAGTGCATCTTCCAGTTTGCGGATGCCGTCCACCAGCTGATGCAATTCCTGAAAATCTATGGAGACTGCCTGATCCGGTCCCGGTGTTCTCTTATCCAGGATCACGTGCTTTTCTATGATTCTGGCTCCTAATGTCACCGCCCCAAAACTAGTATACAGATCCGGTGTATGGTCAGAATGTCCGATCACCGCATCCGGAAAATGTTTTTCCATTTTGAGAATAAATTTCAGATTGATGTCCTCATACTTTGGTGGATATTCTGACACGCAGTTGGTAAAAGCTAATGGCGTATCCGTAACAGACAAAACATCATATGTTCTCTGTATCTCCTCAATAGTACTCATGCCTGTAGATATGATCATTGGCTTTCCCAGCCTCGCGATCCGCACCAAAGTCGGAATATCTGTCATTTCCCCGGAACCAATCTTGAAGGCATCCACTCCCATGGCATCCAGCTCATAAGCGGCCTTCAGACTGAACGGGGTACACAAATACTGTATCCCTATCTTTTCACAGTATTCCATCAGATCCCGGTGCTGCTTCAAAGTCAGGGCGTGTTTCTTCAAAAAATCATACAGGGGCATATCCTGTTTGGCCGCCACCGGCACATCCCTCAGCATTTCCTCATCCGGCAGGTGATGCTGAAACTTAATGCAGTCTGCCCCCGCCAGTTTTGCCTGGCGGCACATTTCCTTTGCTGCCTCTACATCCCCCATATGATTATCGCAGCCTTCCGCTACAATATAGACCGGATATCCGTTTCCAATTTTTTTCTTTCCAATCTGTATTTCACTCATGCTCTTCTCCCCCTTTGTAATCACTACATCTCAAGAATAAGAATCCTCTTTCCAAGATAATAAGATGCCAGTTCAAACTCCTCCGGTTCATCAATATCCAGACTTCGTTCCCTTGGTATTTCATATCCTGCCGGATTATCATTAAGACTGGTCGTCTTTGTCAGCCGTTCTACCTTGTTGACATACACACTGCCATTGACCCGGTACCACGGTTTCATGTCCTGCCTGCGAACGGTACTTCCCTCTGTTAAAAGCGGCGTCAGTTCTCCGTTTTCGTCCATCTGGCGCACCAGAACCGGTGGATCCTGTACCTCTGATACAGAAACCACATCTTTACCGGTTTCCACTGCCTTTTGGATGGCTCCGGTTATGTCCTCTGCCAGTCTCAAAGGACTGGTGGGCTGTAATAAAACAACATATTCATAGTCTTCTTCCAGCCGGTCCAGCACATCCCATACCGCATCGATAGTTTTAGAAGTATCGGCTGCCAGTTGGGCCGGCCGCATAAATGGTACTTCGGCACCGTATTTTTCTGCCACCCGAGCAATCTCTTTACTGTCTGTCGAAACTACAACCCGGTCAATCTCCGGGCACTTTAATGCCTCTTCAATGGTATATGCCATCAACGGTTTTCCGTTTAACTCTTTTATATTTTTCCCTGGGATTCCTTTGCTTCCTCCCCGGGCTGGTATGATTGCTAATATCTTCCCCTTCACAGGCCATTCTTCTCCTTATCTATTCCACCATATTTCTTGTTATCTGCGTATCCACGGCAATATCTTCCGCCGCTTTTTTCCCCAGCACATTTTCATATTCTCTGGCAGGTATTTCACCGGTTCCCGGCCGTTTGACCCAGATATTTTCTTTGGTAAACACCTCTCCTTTTTTCACCGGTGCAATGGTTACGACGGTGGCAAAAGCAAAGTCAATAGTCACCTGTTCTTCCGGCAGTGCCCCCTTGGTTCCTCCCCGCATCAACGGCACTTCTTTGGCCGCCTGAAGCAGTTCCCCACAAGCCTCCTCGTCCATCGAACAGATAATATCCGGACCGGTTCTCGCCATCTCATCTGTAAAATGACGCTCCACCAGATCTGCACCAAGAGCCAGCGCTGCAATACAAGCATTGTTATTCAGCGTGTGGTCAGAGAGACCAACCGGCACATCTGGGAACTCTTTCATCATTTCCTGCATCCCGCCGAGCCGGACCCACTGCGGCTTAGTAGGGTACAGATTCGTCGTATGCATCATCGCATACGGAACACCATACTTCTCCATAATGTTCACCGCTTTTGCTACACTTTTAAGGTCATTCATTCCGGTAGACACGATCATAGGCTTTCCAAACTCAGCAATATGCTCCACAAGCGGATCATTGTTCAATTCTCCGGAGCCAATCTTGTATGCCTTTACCCCCATGCGCTCCAGTCTGTCTGCCGCTGCTCTGGAAAAAGGCGTACTGATAAATTCCATTCCCAGACTTTCTGTATATGCCTTTAACTCTCTTTCTTCCCCTTCATCCAGCGCACACCTGGCCATAATGTCATAGATCGAATCAGAAGAATTGCCGGGAATCACATTCTTTGCCACCCGACACATCTCATCTTCTACCACATGGGTCTGATGCTTGATCAGCCGTGCCCCGGCCCGGTATGCCGCCGTCACCATCTCTTTGGCAACCGTCAGACTTCCCTCATGATTGATACCGATCTCCGGGATCACCAGTGCCTGTTTTTCGTCTCCCACACATATATCTCCTATGTAAAACTTTTTCTTCACCTTCTTAGCCCCCTTATGTCTACAAAGGTTTTCTGGATATCCAGATCCCATATATCCTGACGGTCTAATACATCAAAAAACAGTTCCGTACTGTTGCCGCCGCCAAATCCTTCCGCCCGGATCCTGTGTTCCCTGATCCGGGACAGTTTATCCAGAATGTCCGGCACATTTTCCTCTGCGTGCTGGATATTTTTTAACTGTTCCATATTATACCGTCCCTGCTGTCTGCTTCCAATGTCGATAGCCGGGATTCCATAGATACCGCTTTCACGAATGCCGGCACTGGAGTTTCCTACGATGACACTGGCATTCTTCAAAAAAGTAAGGAAATACTCAAAACGGATAGATGGAAAAATCCGAAAATGCTTGTTGCCATACAGCCGGCCGATTTCGTTCAAAACAATCTCCGTTCCATTATCATTGTTAGGATAAACAACTATATAATTTCCCCCGGACTGAAGCAACGCCTCCACTACCTGATGAATATGGTCTGCCAGTTCTTCCACTTCCGTAGTCACTGGGTGATACATAAAAATGCCGTAGGGATCGAACTCTATCTCATATCTTTCACAAGCCTGCGCCAGAGAAGGCAGATTTCCTCCCAGCATAATATCAATATCCGGGGATCCTATGACAAAGACCCTCTCCGGCTGTTCCCCCATCTGAAGCAGCCTTTTCCTGGCCTCTTCATTACACACAAAGTGCAGATGAGCAAACTTAGAGATAGCATGCCGGATGGAATCATCAATGGTGCCGGAGATCTCGCCTCCCTCAATGTGTGCCACCAAAATATTATTCAATGCCCCGGTAATGGCACCTGCCAGTGCGTCGATCCGGTCTCCATGTACTACGATCATATCCGGCTGGATTTTTTCTGTATAACGGGCCAGATTCATCAACACCACCCCCAGATTATGACTCATGTTGTCGGTCATTACCTGTTCAAAAGCAACATAGGTGTTCCTGTATCCATCCTTCTGTACCTCTCTGTAGGTACTGCCATATTTCTGCAGAAGGTGCATACCGGAAACATAGACAAACACCTCATATCTGTCCTGCATCCTCTCCATCCTCTGCATGATAGGCTTGATCTTTCCGTAATCCGCTCTCGTGCCGGTAATAAACAGTATCTTCTTCCTTTGATCCATCTTCTTATCCATACCTTTTTCGTATTTGTTCGTTCTTATTTTTCTTCTATCATACCATAAAAAAGACTTTATTTCCAAGAAAAAAAGAGAGAGACCAATGATCTCTCTCTTTTCGTACAAATTCATTATGACGCCGCTTACGCAGCCTCCGAACCAGTAAAGATTACTGTAACAGAGAAAGTACTCCCTGGTTTGCCTGGTTTGCCTGAGCCAGCATAGAAGTAGCTGCCTGCTGCAAGATGCTCTCCTTGGAGAATTTTGTCATTTCTTCTGCCATATCAGTATCACGGATACGAGATTCAGCAGACTGCAAGTTCTCTGCAGTGTTGTCATCCACTTTAACAGTGTACTCAAGACGGTTCTGAACAGCACCAAGTTTAGAACGCTGTGTTGTTACAGCAGTAATAGCTGTATCAATGTTGTCCTTCAAGAAATCTGAAGTAGTTTTACCAGCTGCATCCAATGTAGGAGCGTCCCATGTTACCTTGTCAATGCTAACAGAGATACCCTGCTGCTCATTAGCTCCAACCTGGAAGTACTGATTTTTGTAAGAATCATCCAACAGATTCTTCTTGTTGAACTGTGTATCTGTGTTGATACGCTCGAACTCTTTAGCAAGTTCATTCAACTCGTCCTGAATCTTCTGCTGGTCTGTTCCTGCTGTTGTCTCCAATACACCAGTGTTACTTCCCTGAACTACCAGTTCACGAGCTCTCTGCAAGATAGCGTGCTGCTGATCCATAGCACCCTCAGCGGTCTGAATCAAAGAAATACCATCCTGTGCGTTGTCAGATGCACGGTTCAATCCACGAACCTGAGCTCTCATCTTCTCAGAAATAGCAAGTCCTGCTGCATCGTCTGCTGCACGGTTGATTCTGTATCCACTGGAAAGTTTCTCAGTAGATTTAGCCAGGTTGTTTCCTACGATTCCTAACTGTCTGTTAGCGTTCATTGATGTAATGTTGTGTTGTACGATCATAATGATTACCTCCTTGTAATTCGCCGCAATTCCCTTTGCGGATTGTTTTTAATTGTTTATAATATTGTTTTTAATTGTTTATAATATCGAGAGAAGTGACACTTCTCACTGCGGGCCCTGCAATGATGTCGGCCGTCTTCCCCCGTTACTATCCTTGTAAGAGATTGTTTCTTTCTCTCTGACATTATATATATCGGAGCCTTTTTTTGTTACTTAACCCCCAAATCAAATTTTTTTTCAGGATTTTTTTTGTCTTGTGTTTCATAGAGCAAAAGATCTGCCGCGTACAGATAATCTCCCTGTTCCAGGGCATCAAATAAAGGATTCACTATCTCTGTCGCCTGAGGCAGCGCACTAAGCTGTCCTACCTGTGCCATAAATGCATTCATTCCTTCTTCTGCCTGCTCCCCGTAAAAAAGGTCTGCTATCTCCTGCCAGGTACTCATGCCAAAAAACCCCCTTTCTGCAGCTGGTCCGCCACATAATCCAGTGCCTTTTCAAACCGCACTTCCCGCTCTGCATCCACTATCTTCATATAGGACAAGATCATATCCATTACCGGTATCTGCCTGTAATCCTCTTCAAAGAAAGTTTTATGATACCCCCACTGGCGGATCTGCTTTATATCTTCACCGCACTGATGCATCTGCTCATCCATGTTTCTGCCTTCTTCCGGCTGAATCTGACTGTCATTTTGCTGCAGCCACCGGCGGAAGGCATATTTCCTTTGAGGCAAAGCATCACACACCTGACAGAGAGGCTCTTGGCGACTTCCTTCCAGATGCACGCCGCCCTCGGTGGCATTGATTACTTCTACATCCGGATAAAGAGCCATCATCTTTTCAAACCATTTCTTAAACTCCATCCAGTCCATGCGGGACCACACTTTGTTTCCATAATAACCGTCGGTCTCTATTTTTTCCACTGTATAGGCAGACTCATCCCGTCCGGAGGCGTGACTGACACCACTCTCTCCAAAGGCTAGATCCTGCCCCACCATAATGAGTTTTTTGGCTCCCAGTTCTACGGCGGCGGCATACATGGCAGTCGACACCCCCAGATAATACGGTACCTGCGCCGGCAAAATTCCTGCCCTTTTCTGCATCATACGGATTTGTGCATGATCATATCCCCAGATCTTGGGTGCCTGATTGGATATAAGAAATTCCGTCCTTGTATTGGAGGACGCCAACACCGGGATTTCGTTGCTTCTTTCATCCTGAAAGCACCTTAAGTCCTTACCGGCATCCACACTGGCTACCAGATCCGGCACGATCTCACGAGCCAGCAAAGTTGGCAATGCAGCGTCGGCGCACCATATCAGGGCTCTTTGATCTACTTTTTTTAATTCTTCTATATTTTTCTCCAGAGACGGACCTGCTGACACCAGAATGACCGGTATATCCGGATCCCATTCTTTCTTTAACCGTGCCAGGGGCACTCCCTGTTCCATACTCTTGAAATTTGCAATCTGATTTCGTATCATAGTCGGCACAAATCGTTTTAACGGTGCCCTCATAAATGTAATGTCATCACAGACACTCTGGCAAATCTGCTGCAAAGAAGCCAGTTCCCTGTCATACCATCCTGCGTACCCCGGATGGAGACTTAACATGGTACGCTCCACCCAGTCATCATCCAGAAGATCCTTTACCGTTTTCTTTAGCTGCTCCAGATCTCCCATGCCAAAAAACTGTATTTTTTTATTCTTTACCGCTTTCTTATATAAACTACTGCTTTTCATCGCCTGATAAAGTTTTTCCTCCGGTTCCAGTACCAGAATTTTCCCCGGCACATGGCTGGCCGCTTCCAAAACAATCTGGCAGTCCCCCATGCCAAACAAAATCAAATTCTCCGTCTGCTCTAACAACCATTTTTTCCCCCATACAAAGGCAGCATACCGCCCCGAATACAGGCTTCCCAGATGCCTGGTTCCCTGTTCACTATGCAGCACCGGAACCATATGTCCATCCTTTGCCCGCAAAATCTCACATGTTACTGTCATACTTTTCTCCTTAACCAAAACCAGGACAGGCAAAACCTGTCCTGATATCATATTTATTTTTTTTGATTGAAATAAAAGGACTGCTCCGGTATATGAGTGTTAGTCATATTCCGGTAATATCTGGATGCCGTCTGGCTGTTCATGTGGTATTCACGGATCTTCTTCCGCTCTGTTGCCAAATATGCCTTTAGCCTCTCGCTGTTCTGATTCTCCAGTGCCTGAATCTTCATGCCATACTCCGAAACGATCACAATGCTTTTTTGCATGCGCTGGATATTTTCTTTATACTGATCCTTGTGGCTGCGGATTTCCGACTCCACTTTAGCAAAAAGTGTATCAAACCCTTCATCCATCTCATTCAGTGCCTCAATCCACCGCCCCTTCTCTTCCAGAATCTCATGAAACCGCTCCTGATCCAGTTCCTCCTGCTTCAAAAGTGCTTCCTGTTCCCTGGTACGTTCCAGGATATCTCTGAGAAGATGCTCTTTCTTCTTCAGCACATCTTCAAGCATTCGCACATAAACACTGTTCTGCCTCTCCATAGCCATCTCCTTTTGCACAGGCACTACTTAGGCTGTTTGCTGCCAGCCGGCGCCGCTTTCATTACTTCCTTCCAGGTATCCCGCATCTCACGGATATACTTCAAAGCTTCTTCCACTTCTGATATATCTTTATGCATGTTGGCACTTACCAGTGTACGGTAAATATAATCATACACACGGTCAAAGTCTTCCCATACCGGGTACTTGTGATCCAGTGTCACCCGAAGTTCAGTAATAATATCCTGAGCTTTCTTCAGATTCACATGTGCTTTCTCCATGTCCTTTTTCTCAATACCGATAATCGCAATATTACAGAACTTGATTGCTCCGTCATACAACATCAAAGTAAGTTCTGCCGGCGATGCTGTCAATATTGCATTACGCTGATACGCATTAATGGTATCCTGATTCATATATAATCTCCTTATTTAAGCGAATTTTATGCAAATTCCACATCAACTGCCGAACAAACCGGACATAGTGCTCTGCTGGGACTGCAATTTGGCAAGAGCCGTCTCCATGGCAGTAAACTTGGAATAATAGGCATCTTCCATATCTGCCAGTTTGTCCTCCCAGTCTTTGATGTCAGACTCATAATCTTTCACATCGCTCTTCATCTTGATATCGTTGTAGAATGTCATAGCACTGCTGTATTTACTTCCTGCCATCTTGTCACTCATAGTCTGGCGAAGATTACTGAATACACCTGTCAAAGTGGCAATGACCGCATCCGGGTCCGACTCCAATGCTTTCTTCAGTTTATCATCGTTGGCAGAATATACACTGTCATCCGGATCTCCATAGATGTGAAGGAGTCCTCCTTCTGTATAATCAGTAGATGTCATAATACCAAAACTGGACAGTGCATAAGTCTTGCCATCATGTTCTACTGTCGTCTGCATGGCACTGCGCATAGCGTTGATAATGCTTCCCAGTGTAGAGTCACTGCGAAGAAGAGAATTTTTGATCTTTGTCTCCCATTCTTTTACTTCATCATCTGACATAGCCTCTTTTTCCTGGCTGGTCAGTGGCTCATAGCCTTTCGCCGAGTCAGCATTATACAGCGTATTCATCTCTTTCATGACAGAGTTATATTCCTTCAGGAAACTCTTAACAGAGTCATAGACTGCATCTGTATCTGTTGCTACTGAGAAAGTAACCGACTCATTTTCCTTAGTAACACTGGTGAGACTGATCTCCAATCCGTTGGCCGATACGACAGAAGAAGAGGACGTAAGTTCTGCACCATTCAGGATAATCTTACTGTCAGATCCCTCGATCAAAGCCATACCTGTCGGAATGGATGTATTGGTACTGTCATTGGCTCCGCCATTTACTGTCACCTTGCCGTCTGCATCTACGGATATATCTGCCAAACCAAGACTAGTCAGGGCAGAACTGCTCAACGCCTCATTACGGTCTGTAACAGATGCATACTTCTCTGTATAGGCAGCCATTCTCGTTTTTTCACTGTCTTCATCTACACCATCCATACCGGTAAACGCTTTCACGCCGGATGAATAATACTTGCTTACAGCCTTCTCACTGAAATCTGCCATATCTGCTTCTGTTTTGCCCGAAAAAGCAGCTTCTTCAATCTGCAGTTTCACATCATTCTCCTTCAACTGGGAACTGATGTAAGACACCGTATCCGTGTCCGCCTTTTTGGCAACTGCTTTATCATAGTCTTCCTGTGTCTTGCCTATCTTCAGATTTCCATCATCATCCAAGTATGTATTCTTCAGACTTTCTCTTGCTTTCTCTTCGTACTCACTGTACTTCTCGCTGTAAAGTTTCGCCTTTACATAGGTCTCTGCTGCTGTATCAGCAGACGCTTTCTTTGTATCATATGAAAGTTTGGCAATGGTATCCAGTGCCTTATTGTAGTCATCTGTGCCTACTCCGGAAGTCTGCAAAGCCTGCATGGCCTCATCAAAACTGGCTTTGTTGGTGTTGGACATATTGCTGTACCCTGCCGCTTCGCAAAGCGCACCTCTTGCCGTCACCTCCGCATTGCTAAGTCCGGAAGTAGAAATGGAAAAAGTATTGGCAACGCCACTGTCTTTACTACTGATGAAAATTCTCTTCTGAGCATCATCGAAGCTGGCATTCAAGCCGGCATTCTGCAATGCAGAAGTAAAATCTTTCAGCGTAGTATCTGCTGTTACAGCAAACTTGGTGGTTGTTCCACCTGTAGTAATACTGATCTCCTTGTTCAACAGAGACGAATCCAGATCTACTAACTTATCCGTAGCAGAGGCATCAATCTTTGCTCCGGTAAGATACTGGGCTGTGGCAATATTTTTTACTTCCATGGTATAACTTCCGTTTACCGCATTGGTCTTGGCAGAAACACTTGCCTTGCTGGTATCGGAAATCGTTGTTTTCTTGGTCTTATAAGCAGTAGATAACTGCATCTTGGTAACAAAATTGTTGTACAGACCTGTCAGTTTCGTATTCAGATCTGCCCACTTTGTCTGAGTCCACTCCAATTTTGTCTTTGCCTTTACCACTTTATTTTTCTTCAGGCTCTGGGCGGACATCAATTCCTTTACAATGGCTTCTGTGTCCATCCCGGAGGACAATCCACTCATACGAATTCCCATATCTGCACCTCCTTATCTTTTTTCATCTACTAAAATTCCGGCCATCTCCCACATTTTCTGAAGCATGTCTAAGGACTTCTCCGGCGGGATCTCCCGGATCACTTCATCTGTATCTTCGTTGATCACTTTGATGGAAACACGATTTGTCTCTTTATGGTAGGAATACTCACAACGAGTATGCTCCATGCGGCGATTAGCACTGCGGACAGCATCATCAATGGTTGCTTCACTTGGCTTGTGCTCTTTTCCGTTCGTATCCGCTTCGCCACTGGCTCCGGAAGCCATCACAGTCCTTGTCATTGCTTCCGCTGCCTCTGAAACTGTCGTCGCTGCTGTGTGTACCGTCTCTGCCGGTGCACTAGTTACTTTGTGACTTTCCGACGCACTATAATTTGCGTTTACATTTGCGATATTTTCCATATCCATATCTAACACCTCCGTGTGTATTAAAAAGAAACATTTTCCCTAATCTATAGTAACTATCGGCTATCCGTTTTCGAAAGTTAACCCCTCTAACTAAATTTGATGTCAGGCATTTTTCCCATTCATCATGTCTCCCAGAGCCTTTGGCCCCGGTGTATTCACAGCTGCCTGGTTAGCCTCCTGGATCTGTACGTACAACTCCTTGCGGTAGACCGGCACGCTTTTCGGAGCATCAATACCAAGTTTGATCTGATCCCCCTTGACTTCCAGCACCGTAATCTCTATATTGTCATTGATCACGATGGATTCATTTACCTTTCTTGCTAATGCTAACATATCAACAGCCCTCCTTTTTTTCATTGAGGACATCATACACTTTGTATTTCACTTCATAATCATCATTTTCACAGATGATCTGTGCTCCCTTGCGGGTGTCTGCATTGATGATGATCGGTGCTTTTAAGTTTACAGACATCTGTTTTACATCTTCCGGTACGGTCATGGTGGTCAAAATAACAAGATTCTCTTCTGTCAATTCACCTATATGTTTCAGAAGTTCATCTTCTACAACCGGGTTGTAGTCTTCTTTTACCAGCCATGGCTTGATAACAGGCAGTGCAAATGACGGTTCCTCTACGCTCTGGAGCCAGGAAATATTGCTGTCTTCTTTATCACAATCGTAAAGAATCGTAAACTTTTTATACTCGCCTAATCCAATCAAGCCGTGTTCAAAAGTGAGAATCTTCTCTTCCGGAAGATCTACCTCTCCGAAAAATCTTGTTTTTACTAACATATGCTACCTCTCCTTGCCTTCTTTTAAATGAAATTCAGTAGTGACTGTCCCAGAATCTTTGAAGTGGCATTTAAGGTTGCCTGGTACAAAAGATCTGCTTCGTTGAAATTAATATAGGCTTTACCCAAATCTGCATTCTCATTATCACTTTTTGCCTCATCTGTGTCGGTTCTCTGCTGCTTCAGTTTGTTTTCCGTCATCTGGAGACGGCTGTAACGGGAGCCATGGTCTGCCAGGGCTACATTGATATCATTTTTCTGTCCCTGCAGCATAGTAATCGTGCCTCCCAGTGCTTTCTGAAGTACGGTGTTCTGCAGCTGGATCTGTGTTGTCAGCTGGTCTTTCAATTCATTTAAGTCAGCCAGCTTGTCTGTATCTCCTGCATTACAGTCATCAATTCTCTTTTTAACTGCTGCCAGGTTCTGCTCCATTACATCCAGATCGTTGCAGATATTTGCCACTTCATCCACATGCCGGTAGATCGATGTGTTTATACTGTTGCACGCCTGTGTATTGACTACCAGAGTCTGACTGAAGTTAATCTGATAACGGATTGTCTGGGTATCCGTCGTATTATATGTGATGGTCTTGCCTGTTCCGTTGTCCGTAGTTGTGCAGTCAAAATAATGCTCCGGCCGGATCTGACCTTTGTTAAACTTCGTCTTCTCATATTCTACCTGGAGATCAGAGCCGCCACGGATCTTATCATAAATCTTATCTCCAAATACCAGTTCTCCTGTCTCTTCTACAAAGTAGATCTCATCGTCTCCCGGCTGAAGGTGTTCATTGAACACGGTGTCGTCTCCGATTTTTTTATTTACAGCCGTCACCGTCTGTTCGTTACCATCTTTATCTTTGTACCGGATCACTACCCCTGCATCATCGCAATTGTCATAGGATACAAGGATGCGGTGGGTTGTCTGGAACTTGGACGCTTCCTGGGCATAATCCTGGTCCGTCTTGGCATCATCATAAACCGGCTGTCCATAAACATACTCATACTTATTTATGTCATTGATCTCCAGTTTTTCCTGGATATGGTATGTAACATTGGTCTGATCTTCCTCAAACAACAGCGGCACATCTGTTCTGTATCCGGTAAACAGGTAGCGTCCTGCATAATCCTGATTGGCATCCTGCTCAAAAATGTAAGATGCATTTTCCCGTAACTGCTTTACAAGGTTCTCACGGTCTTTGGCATTCACGGTGCCGGTGGCCGCCTCGGTACACACATCTACCATAGTGTCCAGACGCTTATCTATATCCTTTAATACTGTTTCCGTTGCATCCATCCAGGAAGTAGCATCTTCAATATTTTTCAGATACTGGTCAATCTCGGATATAGTCGTCCGATATTTCAGCGCACGGACTGCAATGGTCGGATCGTCCGAAGGACGCTGGATCTTTTTCAGTGTTGTATACTGCTGAAGATACTTATCATAAGCCACTTTATTTTTCTGCATGTTCAGCGTAGAATTGTTTCGCATCATATTATTTGTTACACGCACGGTTATGTCCCCCTTTCAGTCTTACACCATTCCATTGATCAACTTGTCTAATATTTCATTCATAACAGAAATCACTTTATACTGATTCTGCAGCATATTCTGGAATACGATCATATCGGATCCCTCTTCATCCTCATCCACGCCGGAAACGGATTTACGGTTGGTATCGATAGAATACAAAAGATTGCTCTCGCTCTTCTCCAGAGTGCTGGCCTTGCTGGCATTTACTCCCAGCGCCGAAGTCATAGACTGTAAAAAGGCATCCGGTTCACCATGGACAAACATTTGGGAATCATCTTTCAGTTTTGACAATTTCTGAATGTTGTCTCCGTTATCATTTCCTACACTGGATCCATTTCCATTGGCCTTGCAGGCAATCTTGTTTGAATCTTCCATCACTTCTTTTGTCACTGTAAAATTCAGCGCTGTCATGTAATAATAAGATCCCTGGTATTTTCCATCTGCATCCGGGTTTCCTACAATCGAGGTAAATCCCTGATCCAGTCCGTTCACGCTTTCATTCATTACATAATTCTTGCCGTTGGCAGGAATAGTGGCATTGAAAAAGTCTATGCCCGCCTCATCATTCAGATCCAGTCCCTGTTTGTGGATCCGGTTAAATTCCTGAGCGTATGTTCTGGCAAACTCATTCAACTGTGCCATGTAATAAGGAATTCCCTTGGCATTCACCGAGGTTCCTGCATGAGCTGTATAACTTTTATCCACTGCGATCTGCATCAATTCGTCATTGGTATCTTTCAAATTAAACTCATAAGTATATTTACCGTCTGCATCTACTTTTACCTCAAAACTGTTGTATGCATAACGACGGTTATTGATGGTGATCTCACCATCGCTGGCCGGAATATTCAAAGTCAGCAGATCATTGCAGTTTGTATTTTCAACGGTTAATTTTTTAGTGCCTGGATCATAAGCAGTAATAGTTCCGTCTACCACTGTAGCATTATTTCCGTCACGCATCTCGAACAACGCCTGCAGTCTTCCTCCCAGACTGGATGCATAAGGTGAAAAACTGGATCCATCTGCCCATGCAACATCATAACATCCTGTAATATCATTTATATTGCTGACCGTATCTTTCTGTTTTACTACCAGTTCATTCACATTGTAGGTATCTACCAACATCTGTCCGCCTACATACACATAGTACTGCGTCTCTCCCACACCGTCTGCCGGTGCTTTTTCCAAGGTTTCCACCGATACAAACTGAGACAGTTCATCGATCATAAGACTTCTCTGGTCTCTCAGGTCATTGGCCGTATTGCCGTATGCTTCGATGGTATTGATCTGCCGCGTCAAAGATGTGATCTTTTTTGCATAAGCATTGATCTGATCTACGCAGGTCTTAATCTCTGTGTTGGCCTCTGCCTGCAGAGACTGGAGTTTCGTAGCCACTCCATTTACATACTCCGTAAAAGTCTGGGCTGTCGTTGTTGCCTGAGTCCGGATGGTGCTGTTGTTTGGATTTCCTACCAGATGACTCAATACATCTGTGAAGGTATCAAACGCATCTGTAAGATTTACTTTATCATCCGATGTCACATTTCCACAGATCTGATCCTGCAGGGCACTGAGATAATACGCTTCTGTTTTATAACGGTTGTAACTTGTATTAGTCAGCTGATACTTGGTATCATAGTATTCATTACGGCTTCTACTGATATCCGTAACCGTAACACCAAATCCCTGTGCGATCATGGAAGATTTGTTTCCTACCATGGATGTGATGTTGGCCGTCTGTTTGGAATATCCCTTTGTCTCCACATTAGCCACATTATGGAATGTAACCTGCAATGCCTGATTGTATGTCATCATTCCTGATTTTGCGATTTCAAAACTACCAAATGTTGATGCCATGGGATCAACCTCCTAACTTCTCGATAATGTATTCCAGCATTTCCGATATAGTTGTAATATATCGGGAGGATGCATCAAAGCATCGCTGGAATTTGATCAGATCGGACAATTCCTCTTCCGTGGAAACGCCCATTACATTCTGTCTTTCTTCTTCCAGTCCGTTTACGGTGACGGTCTGGTTTTCCACAATTCCTTTCCAGACACTTCCGTTGTTGGCCAAATCACCACAGATCCCCACATAAAAATCCAGTGCACTGTAAGTCGTCAGCGCATTCGGATTCAGGGTACCTAATTTTTCATTGAAGGAATCCGCAATCCCTGCCAGTTCCTGGTTGGCATATCCGCCATATTTTCCACTGGTCTCTGAATACTTGGTAGGAATGGTAGATGAATCCTGCAAAACAGTAGGATTCATCACCAGCTGGCCGATGGTGTACAAGGAATAAGTATCTTCCGGGTCTTCTTCGTTATATTTATAAACTTCTATATCGGATGTTGTTCCGTCTTCTGCCTTGACCGTTACCGTTGTTTTCTCATAACGAGGCATACTTCTTCTTGCGAACAACTCTGTTCCGATGGTGCTGTTTTTATCATCACCGATCAAAGACTTGTCTTCATCCAGCACTTTGATGGTAGTTCCATCTGCCAGTGTCAGTTCTTTATTGGGACACAGGGCATCATTTACTTTTGTAACAATTCCATGAACCAGCATGTCGATCTGGCTCTGCACCGTCATTACGACAGAACATCCTACCGTATCATTGTAAACTTCCACATCTTTCTGAAACTGCTTATAATCGGCATCATATGCTGCCTGGTCAAAAGTACCGTCAGCCAGCTGATACTTGGCGTCTTCGCTGTCCGGCTTAACCGGGGTATCCGTGTACTTGGCTACAAAACTTCCCCTGGATACCAGGATTCCCTTCAAGGATCCCACATCTGTATCTGTCTTGGACGAATAGGTAAGTTCGCCACGGACATAATACTCTCCGCCGGATGCCCATACCGGTTTTAACAGTCTGGAAGTTTCACTCTCATACGCAGTCTCCAGATAATACTGATTGCTGTCGTCCAGCAGATAAGCGCCCTCTGAATATATAGTAATGGTCCCATCAGGACTTTCATTAGTCTCAAAATTAATGATGGTGGCAAGTTCATCCAGGCACTGGTTTCTCTTGTCCCTGTAATCGTTGGCCGGCTGTCCTGTGGCCTCATATTTCTGGATCTTTTTGTTATAATCCCGGATCTGGGACACCAGGCTGTTTACCTGGTCTACCTGTCTGGACACCTCATCGTTTAAACTGGTCTGATAGGAACTTAATTCATTCCACAGTACCTGCGCCCTCTGCACAAACTGCTGTGCAATGGAGACGATCTGGTCTTTATTTACGATGCTATCCGGATTCTCTGACAGCGTGCTGAGTGCTGCTTTCAAGTCTGCGATAGATGTACGGAACTCCTCTCCGTGAAGTTCTCCCATCATATCTTCTATTTCATATACGGTCTTTTCATTCTGCTCATAAAAGTTCTGCCGGCCCAGCTGCAGTCTGTATTTCGCATCCAGAAATTCATTTCGGATCTGTCTGGTCTTGACAATAGCTGTTCCGGTACCTACCTGGAGCATATCATCATGCATTCCCAGATTGGTCTGATAAAAAGAATCCGTCACAATGGTCTGCTGTCTTACATAACCGGTGGTCTGTGCATTGGCCAGGTTATGTGAGGTAGTATTCAAAGACGCCTGCGCCGCATGTAATCCCGATACTCCGGCATTAAAACTCGTCATGAGATTTCCCATTGTTTCCTCTCCTTTCTGTTCTTTATCCTAACAAAAGACACGAATGCCCTTTACTGTTTTGCATCAAACATGCCCTGCTGCGGTGCGGTTCCATAAACCTCCGAGGCATCACTTGCATAGTTGCTGCTTCCTGAAGACATCCGTGTACTTCTGATTACATTCATATTAAATTCAACCATTTCCATGGCTTCTCTCAGTAAATTTTCATTGGATTGATTGATATCCTGCAGCTGCATCACTGTTTTCCTTAACCGATCATGCACCATCTGCAGTTTTCTCTGATCCTCCGGCTGTTTTTTCAAAGCATCGGCCAGTGACGCTAATGTCATCTTGTCCGGGTCTTTTCCTAACACCGTGGCAATATCCAGCACAATCCTTTTACGAACATTTTCCAGATGCTGGGTTTTGTCCACCAGTTCGTGTTCCTTTTCTACGATCCGGCGCATCGCTTCCAGATCTGTACCGGCGATTGCTCTTGTCTTTTCCTGCTCAACAGGAATCAACTCCCGGTACAGTTTTTCCTCAGCATCCAGCGTTTCCATCAACTCTTCCATCAAGCTGGCCACGCGAATTCCTCCTGTATCACTATCTGGTCAGAAGATCTGTCATTTTGTCTGCTACATCTTCTACAGACACATGATAGGATCCTGCTTCCATTCTTGCTTTAATATCATTGATTCTATCCATCCGCACATCTGTTCCCTGGGAAACAGCTTCGCCTGCAGCTTTCTTTGCTACCTGATATGCATTGGCATAGCTGGATATTTCCAACGAATCTCTGCTGTCTGAATTTGCTGTATTCGCTTTGCTCTTCGTTTTACTTGTATGATAGAGCTGATTTACCTGAATATAAGCATCAATTCTCATAATAATTCCTCCTTCTGCTGGCGATTTCTGAAGATTTTCACATCCTCTATAATATTTATCGGTAGAAGTGCCGGCAATCTTAGTCTTTTTTTATTTTTTATAAAAGATCTGTTATTCCAGTGTGGCGTTCTGCCCCTTTGCTGCCCTCTTGCGGTTTCTCACTCTGCGGGCGTTCAGTGTCTTTCCATTATATTCAAATGTCTCTGCATCCGCTCCCAGTGCCTTTGCAAAAGCCACCCGGTCTCCTGACTCCAGCGTGATCGCCTTGACACCCCGGCTTGTTTTCTTAAATTCGCTGACTTCTCCCAACTGGAATCCAAGAGAAAGTCCCTTTTCTGTCAAAATCACTACTTTTTTGCTTCCGGACAGCACCTCACCGGCTGACAGCATCTGCAATGCCGCCACTTCATCTCCCTCATCCAGTTTGGTAGCTGCCACCATCTGGCGGTTGGTCTCAAACTCCACGCCGGACACCAGTTTGATAAATCCGGTCTTTGTTACAAACATCAGCATGGACTCAAACAGATCGGCAAAAGAGGTATATAAAATTCCCTCTTCATCGTTCTCCATTTTGCACAGTGAATGGATCAGCGTTCCCTTTTCTTTCATCTTGCAGCGTGGTATCTTGTCCATCTTTACCTGGTGCATTCTTCCTTTATTGGTAAAAACGCAGAGTTTGTCTGTGTTTTCTATCTTCAGCACATGCACATACTCTTTCTTCGTCTCTTCTGCTGCCCTGCCAAAAGCACCAGCGTCCACTGCCTTTGTATACCCAAAACGGTCGATGCACACATACAAGTCTTCGATCACAACCTTTTCCACATAAGCTTTTGCCACATCATCCGTAAGACCGGTGCGTCTTTCTCTGGCAAACATTTTTTTGTACTGTCTCAGTCTTGTCTTGATCACTTTGTAAAGTTCTTTCACATCTGACAGCACTTTTTCATACTCTGCGATATCAGAAAGAAGTCCCTCATTTTCTTCATGAAGTTTCAGAATCTCCAGACCGATCAGCTTGGACAGAGGCATGGCCAGAATAGCATCTGCCTGTGGCTCTGTAAATAAAAGGGTGGCTGCTTCTTTTTCAGAGGCCTGGCTTTTAAAACGGATTCCTTCTGTCACACCCTGGATCAGACACTGTTTTGCCTGTTTCACAGAGGAAGATCCCCTGAGGATCTCAATGATCAGGTCGATCACATCCGTTGCCTTCATCAGACCTTCTACGATCTCCAGCCGTTTTTTTGCTTTTGCCAGAAGGAACTGGTACTCTTTTGTATACAGATCTTCCTGAAACAGCACAAATTCTTCTATCATGGATTTAAGATTAAACACCTTTGGCTGGCTGGTTCCGTCTGACTCCGGTTTGATGGCCAGCAGATTGACACCATAGGTATCTTCCATCTGTGTTTTCTTGTAGAGTCCATTTAAAAGATTGTTTATATCCCTGTCTTTTTTCACTTCCACGACAATGCGGATTCCTTCTTTAGAGGACTCGTCTCTCACATCATAGATTTCATCAAAGACCTTTTCTCTGGCGAGATTCACCAGCGTTTCCACAAGTTTTGCTTTGTTGCCGGATATGGTGTATGGAATCTCGGTAATAATGATATTTTTTCTTCCGTTTTCTCCCTTTTCTATCTCGGTTTTGGCCCGGAGACGGATCCTTCCCTCTCCTCTTTCATAAATATCTCTCATCTGGGATGCATTGACAATAGTTCCCCCGGTAGGAAAATCCGGTGCCGGCACATAATCCATCAATTTATCAATGGAAATCCCCGGCCGGTCCATATAAGCGATCACAGCGTCGATCACCTCTCCCGGGTTGTGAGGAGGGATGTTGGTAGCCATACCTACAGCGATTCCTGTCGTTCCGTTAATGAGAAGGTTGGGCAGCATAGCCGGCAGTACCACCGGCTCTTTTTCGCTGTCGTCAAAGTTTGGCATAAAATCTACCAGACCTTTTTCCAGGTTGTCAAGCATCGTCATAGCGGCAGTGGACAGTCTTGCCTCTGTGTATCGCATGGCAGCGGCGCCATCTCCGTCAATGGATCCAAAGTTTCCGTGGCCGTCGACTAACGGTGCGTTCAGCGAATACTCTTCTGTCATGTGTACCAGGGCATCGTAAATGGAACGGTCTCCGTGAGGATGGTATTTACCCATGGTATCACCCACAATACGGGCACTTTTACGATGAGGCTTGTCCGGTGATAGTCCCAGTTCTTTCATGGCATACAAAATACGCCTCTGCACGGGCTTTAATCCATCCCGCACATCCGGCAGAGCTCTGTCTACGATTACGCTCATGGCGTAATCACGGTAGGAATTTTTCATTTCTTCCGCAAAATCCAGCTGAATTACATTTTCCTGTGTTATTTTCATCTGATCCATGAATTCTTCCTCCTTTTAAATATCCAGATTGGCGTACTTTGCCTCATCCATAATAAACTGTCGTCTTGGTGGCACATTGCTTCCCATCAGCACATCTGTTACCTCATCTGCCTCTACGGTATCATTGATTGTCACCTGAGCCAGGATCCGGCTATCCGGATCCAGCGTTGTCTCCCACAACTGGGTGTCGTCCATCTCTCCCAGACCTTTGTACCGCTGGAGTTCCGTGATCTTCTGTCCGGTTTTACGGAATTTTTCCAATTCAAAATCATTAAAAAGGTACTCGGATACTTTTTCTTTTTTTCTGCCCTTCTGCTTGTCATAAGACACCCGGTACAGCGGCGGCAGTCCCCGGTATACTTTTCCCTGATAGATCAGCTCCGGCATAAAACGGTAGAAAAAGGTTAAAAGCAGGGTGCTGATATGAGCTCCGTCTACATCGGCATCTGTCAGAATGATAATCTTGTCATAGCGGAGTTTGCTGATGTCAAAATTTTCCCCGATACCACAGCCAAACGCAGCGATCATGGTCTTGATTTCGTTATTCATGAGTATTTTTTCCAGTGGGGCTTTTTCCACATTCAGGATCTTGCCCCGCAGTGGCAGCACCGCCTGGGTTCTCCGGTTTCTGGCAGTCTTCACTGTACCGCCGGCTGAATCTCCCTCCACGATATAAATCTCACACTCTGCAGCCTTCTTTGAGGAACAGGCTGCCAGTTTACTCTTGGTATCTACATCCAGCAACTGTTTCATCACCCCTTTGCGGGCTTTGTCGCTGGCTGTTCTCGCCTTGAAGGACTTATGTATATTTTCCAGAATCCGTTTCAGTACTTCTACATTTTTGTCAAAATATCGCTGCGCTTCTATATTTACCACTTCATCTACAGCTGTTTTGGCATCTGTGTTGCCTAATTTATTTTTGGTCTGGCTCTCAAACTGAGGATCCGGGTGCTTGATGGACACGATAGCCACCAGTCCGTTACGAATGTCTTTACCATCAAAATTATCCTCGTTGTTCTTGAGAAAATTCAGTTCTCTGGCGTACTGGTTCATGATACGGGTCAGTGCTGTCTTAAATCCGGTCACCAGCGTCCCCCCGTCTGCCACATTGATACGGTTACAGTATGCATTGATCTGTTCCCCGTAATTCTGGGTGTACTGGAATGCCACTTCCACTTCGATATCTCCACTTTTCCCTTCAATATAAACAACATCCTTATGAAGAGGCACTGCATCCCGGTTGATATAACGGACATAACTCTGGATTCCAAACTCTTCTAAATAAGTCTCTTCCTCTCCTGTGTGTTCATCCTTGAACACGATCTTCAGATTTTTATTTAAATAAGCGATTTCTTTGAGTTTTTTTCGTATGGTTTCCGGTTTGAATTCTACGGTTTCAAAAATAGAATCATCCGGGTAAAAAGTGACTTTCGTACCGGTATTGCTTTTAGCGCATTTCCCAACCACCGGAAGCATCCCATGCTCCAGTTCCGTGATAGGATGTCCTCCATTTTCATAGGCATCTTGATAAATTTTCCCATCACGGCGCACTTCTACCGTCAGTTTTTTGGAAAGAGCATTCACTACAGAGGCTCCTACACCGTGAAGACCACCCGATACTTTGTACACATCACTGTTGAATTTTCCACCAGCGTGAAGAATAGTGTACACCACCCGCACGGTAGGGATTTTCTTGGCAGGATGAAGATCCACCGGCACACCGCGGCCGTTATCTTCTACCACGACACCACCGTCTTTTTTCAGTGTCAGGTGCAATTCTGTACAAAAGCCGGCCAGATGCTCGTCAATTCCATTGTCCAGGATTTCCCATATCATATGGTGGAGTCCTCTGGTGCCAGTACTTCCTATATACATACCGGGACGCTTGCGAACCGCTTCCAGCCCTTCCAGAATTACAATATCACTACCATTATAACTGCTCATATACTCAAACCTCACTTACCAATTCACAAATCTAGTGCTTCTTATCTCCTGCTGCACGCAGGAATACAGAATCGAGCATAACACAAACATTTGTTTTGTGTCAAGAAAAGTTTCCAATTGACAGCCTCGACGAAAAAATTTATACTATGGAAAGAACGCAAAGAAATATTGGAGGTAACGCACAAATGGAAAAGAAACCCATTCTAACCTTAGAGCAGGTTAAAGAAATCGAAAAAACATATCCAACGCCTTTTCATATTTATGACGAAAAAGGCATCCGCGAGAATGCAAGAGCTTTGAAAAAAGCTTTTTCCTGGAATAAAGGATATCGCGAATATTTTGCTGTAAAGGCAACCCCGAACCCGTTTATTCTGAAAATTCTGCAGGAGGAAGGATGCGGTGTGGATTGTTCTTCCCTGACAGAACTGATGCTGTCAGAAGCCCTTGGCTTTACGAAGAGTGATATCATGTTCTCTTCCAATGTAACTCCTTTAGTTGAATATCAAAAAGCCAGCGACCTGGGCGCTTACATCAATCTGGATGACTACACCCACATTGATTATCTGAATGAGAATGTTGGTATCCCTGAGACCATCTTCTGCCGCTACAATCCGGGCGGAGTTTTTGAACTTGGTACCGATATCATGGACAACCCCGGTGATGCCAAATACGGTTTTACCAAAGAGCAGATGATCGACGGTTTCAAAAAACTTCAGAAATTAGGTGCCAAAACCTTTGGTATCCACGCTTTTATTGCCAGCAATACCGTAAGTAATGAATATTATCCAACACTGGCAGGTATTTTATTCCGTCTGGCAGTGGAACTCAAAGAAAAAACCGGTGCCAATATTAAATATATCAACCTGTCCGGCGGTGTCGGAATCCCTTACACACCAGACAAAGAGCCAAATGATATTGCCGTGATTGGCGAGGGCGTCCGCAAACAGTTTGAAGAGATCCTTGTTCCTGCCGGAATGGGTGACATCTCTATCTTTACTGAACTGGGCCGCTTCATGCTGGGACCATATGGCAACCTGGTAACAAAATGTATCCATCAGAAGCACATTTATAAAGAGTATGTTGGGCTTAATACCTGTGCCTGCGATCTGATGCGTCCTGCTATTTACGGTGCTTACCATCACATCACCGTCCTTGGTAAGGAAAACGAGCCTTGCGATCACAAATATGATGTAACCGGATCTCTGTGCGAGAACAATGACAAATTTGCCGTAGACCGCATGCTTCCAAAAATTGATATCGGTGATTACCTGGTGATCCACGATACCGGTGCCCACGGATATGCTATGGGATACAATTACAACGGAAAACTGAAATCTCCGGAACTTCTTCTGAAAGAAGACGGCAGTGTCCAGATGATCCGCCGTGGCGAAACACCAAAAGATTATTTCTCCACCTTTGATTTCTGTGATATTTTGAAGGATATGAAATATTAATACATTCACCACATTGTGATAGTTATAAAATAAAAGGAAGTTCTATCGTGTCGAGACAAGAAACGCTTTGCGTTAAAGTCTCTCACGAATAGAACTTCCTTTTTTATTTAATATCATACTGCAGTGACACTATCACACCACAAAGGCTTACTCTTCCATCTCCTTTGGCAGGATCAGATTCATCAGTAACGCTACTACAAATACCACTGCCACACAGTTCTCAGCAAACACGGTCTGCACGATCTTTGGAAATACAGCAAACACTTCCGGCACCTGTGTAAATCCGATTCCAACACTTAAAGATAATGCCGCGATGGTAATATTTCTATGGGAAAATCCACATTTACTAACCATCTGAAGTCCACTGACAACGATGGTTCCAAACATCATGATGGTACAGCCGCCTAACACAGCATTTGGCAAGGTTGCCAAAACAGCACCAAAGATCGGAAAGATTCCAGCCAGAATCATGATCACTGCTCCGGTTCCGATGGTGAAGCGGTTAACTACTTTGGTCATGGCAACCAGTCCTACATTCTGGCTGAAGGATGTAATAGGCAGACATCCAAACAAGGATGAAATACTACTGATAAATCCATCACAGGCAATGGATCCTGCGGTCTCTTTTGCTGTTACATCTCTTCCCAGACCAGAGGATGCAAGAGCTGAAGTATCTCCGATAGTTTCTGTTGCCGACACAAGGAAGATCAGCGTTACAGACACAATGGCATTGATATTAAATTCCATCTTGAACGGCATAAACTGCGGAAACGAAATGATTGCTGTGCTGGACAAAGATGAGAAATCCACCATCCCCATGGGAATTGCTACAATATAACCAACTACCAGTCCAAACAGAACAGATAACTGTTTCCAGTAAGATTTTGCAAAAAGGTTGAACAAAATACAGCAAAGCAGCGTAATACTACCTAAGATCCAGTTTTTTACTGATCCAAAATCTTCCGCTCCCGTACCGCCTCCAAAGGAGGAAGCACCTACTGACAGCAGCGAGAAACCAATGGCTGTCACTACAGAGGCAGACACGATCGGCGTGATGATCTTCGTCCAGTATTTTGCCAGAAGTCCCAGGCATCCCTCGATGATACCGCCGATGAGCACCGCTCCCATAATGGTGCCATAGCCATAGGTGGCTCCGATGTAACTGAAAATAGATACAAAGGTAAAACTGATTCCCATAACGATAGGCAGTCCGGAACCAATCCGCCACACAGGAAACAACTGGATCAAAGTACCGATTCCTGCGATCAGCATGGCACACTGGATCAAAGTCGCTTTTTCCTGCTCTGAAATGTTGCAAACACCTGCCACGATCAGAATCGGTGCAATGTTGGCTACAAACATCGCCAGTATGTGCTGCAATCCAAACGGTATTGCCTTGGCTACCGGCACTTTTCCATTTAATTTATAAATGTTGTCCATAGAGGCTGCTGCCCCTTCTTTTTTCTTCTTGTTCATTGATATTTTCTCCTATTTTCTACATTCTACTCTTGTCGAAATACAATTTCTCCTGTTTCTGCATTCATGGAATCTACAATAGCCAGAGACTCCAGTGAATAACCAAGATTTCTTATGAGACTTCCGCCTACCTGAAATCCTTTTTCTACCGCAATACCAATACCTTCTACTGAAGCTCCTGCCTGGGCAATAATAGAAATAAGTCCCTGAAGAGCGGCACCGTTTGCAAGGAAATCGTCAATAATCAACACATGATCCTCCGGCGAAAGAAATTTCTTAGATACAATAACCTGGTTTTTGCATTTATGAGTAAAAGATTCCACCTCTGCAATGTACATCTCGCCTTCCAGGTTGATACTTTTAGATTTTTTGGCAAAAACAACCGGTACATGAAAATGTTTCGCAACAATACAGGCAATTCCAATGCCGGATGCTTCAATAGTAAGAATCTTATTTATCTTTTTGTCTTTAAATCTTCTGGCCCATTCTTCTCCCATCTGGTCAAAGAGTTCAATATCCATCTGATGGTTCAAAAAACTGTCTACCTTCAGCACATTCCCCTCTTTTACAATGCCATCTCTCGTGATTCGTTCTTCTAAAAAATTCATGGTTTCCTCCTTTGGATGTATAAAAAGCAATATAACAAAGATTATACATAGTCTCCCCCTAAAAAGCAATGTTTTTCATATTCGATTAATCCCTGCTTGCCTGATCTTCCTTTTTCCTCTACAATAGAAGTATCATGATACTTGGAGGTTATGTTTATGAATACAACACAATTAGAAGAAAGGTTCGAAAAAATCAGCATCGTGCCGGTGGTCGTCCTGGATGATGCAAAAGACGCCCTTCCTCTGGCAAAAGCGCTTTGTAACGGCGGTCTTCCCTGCGCTGAGATTACTTTCCGTACAGCAGCCGCAGCGGACTCTATCCGGGCCATTACAAAAGAATATCCGGATATGCTGGTAGGCGCCGGCACCATACTGACTACAAAACAGGTACAGGACGCCGTAGAAGCCGGTGCTTCTTTCATCGTATGTCCCGGCTTCGATCCGGAAATAGTAGACTATTGTCTAAGCCGGGATATCCCTGTGATTCCAGGCTGCATTACTCCTTCAGAAGTATCCCAGGCGGTGAAACGAGGCCTTTCCACTGTTAAATTTTTCCCTGCCGAGGCAGCCGGCGGACTTCCTATGATCCAGGCTATGGCCGCTCCGTTCTCCCAGATCCGCTTCATGCCAACCGGCGGAATAAATGCTGACAATGCAGGTGATTATCTGGCTTCCCCAAAAGTTCTCTGCTGTGGCGGCAGCTGGATGGTAAAAAAGAACCTGATCCAGGAAAAGGACTTTGATAAAATTGAACAGCTGGTAAGAGAAGCCGCTGCCATTCGAAAGGAGGTTTTCCCATGGGCTTAGCCATTGCTTGTGCAACCAACAACCGTATCGTTCTCAAATGCGATGATTCTCCTCTGACCGGTGCTTCCGATCAGGAGACAGGATCTAAGATCAAATCTTTTGATGACACCATCTTACTGGCCTACACCGGAGACAAAGCTTTCTGTGAGCAAGCTGTTACTGCCTTTGAGCGCCTGTATATGTTATCCTCGATTTCTCCGGTTCCATTGCCGGAACTGGTAGAAATGTTCCGTAACAAAATGGTACTGGCCAACCAGGACGCTCACTGCAACTGTTCTTTTCTCATTGCCGGAAAAAAAGATGAAATGTTTTTGATCTTTGGCATGTCTTCTTCCAACCAGTTTGAAATCAACATGCAGTTTACCACACCGGAGTTCGATGAAACAGATATTGAATGTTTTGTGATCGGTGATCCAATGGCCCACGCTGTTACCACTTTTGAACAGTTTTTCCGCCAGCAGGATCCGGGACAGACCATCGAATCCGTTATGAACCAGTACATTTTGTATATTGCATCCGTAGAGGACAATGTATCTGACATCATTCACACGCAGAAAATACGGTGATTCTCATCATATAGCCAATACAAAAAGGTGCCGGAACGGATATGTCCCGGCACCACTTTGTCTACTATTTTATGCCATTTATTTCGCATATTTTCCATATTATTTTGAGTTTCAGACCAAATAGATATCATATTGGGTATCACATGGTATCATGAAACTTTACAACCCAAATGTCCGATACAGCCACGCTTTACTATCGACTAACATATGCAAAATTCTAACTATGTAAATGGTGACCTTTTCAATGACATAATAAATCTTGTAATTTCGATAATAATCTTTTCGGACACCCAATCCAGCAAGCAACTCATCTTCATCCAACTCGTTTCTCTCTGGAAAGTCTGCCAGAGAATTTATCTTTGCACGAATCCCTCTTACTGTTCTTTCGGCCGCAGACGGATTTTTCAATTTATGGGCAATATAATCGCCAGCATTTTCTATATCCTCCTCTGCCAACTCCGTAATTCTAATTTGATATCGCCTCATCTCTGTATTTCTTCTCCAATCTGTCACACACCCTATTAAAGTCTTTTGTTTTTCCCTCTTTTATCTGTTCCAAGCCTACCATTACAAGCTCTCGAACTTCTTTTTTCTGTTCTTCCAAAGCTCTTTGGTAATCTTCTTTCAGTACCACAGCCATTAAATCATCCCTTTCTTTTTTTCAGTATTTCATCAATAAAAACTTAACTCTCACTGCTTATATAATACCTTAGTCAACTGACATTTGCAACAACTTCTCAAGTCCCAGACTCAATCTCCACTTCTTTCCCATCCGGCTTCGTCTTGGCAAACACAATAAAAAAGATCGCCATCAGCAACGCAACAGCAAATATCATCCATGGGATCAACACATGCAGACCTCGTCCTGCAAATGTGTCATAATATCCTTTCAGATATACTATCACGATAACCGCCGGCAGCACATAGGCCATGTAATTCTGCAGCCATCCCGGGATCTTCATGCCCTCTCCGTCATTGACTTCCTGTATAAATTTTTGCCATCCCCAGCCATTTTTTCTGGTACAAAACAGCACAAACACCATACTTCCCAGTGGAAGCAGATTGTAAGAAACCAGAAAATCTTCCAGATCCATAATGCTGGAATCCAGTCCCAGCGGGTGTATGCCAGACCATATATTATAGCCAAACACCGCCGGCAGTGACAGCAGCGGGATCACTACCAGATTGAGGCACACCGCCTTTTTTCTGGAATATCCAAACAGGTCAATATAAAACGAAATAATTTCCTCAAACACGGCAATGATGGTGGAAAGTGCCGCAAAGGACATAAATATAAAAAAGGCTGTTCCCCACACTCGCCCGCCTGCCATGTTAGAAAAAACATTGGGCAGTGTCTTAAACAATAAGGATGGGCCGGCGTCCGGCTGTACACCATAGGCAAAGCAGGCAGGTATAATGATCAGACCCGCCATGATCGCTACAAAGGTATCCAGGAAAACAATATTAGCAGCCTCGCCGCCAATGCTTCTCTCCCTCTTCAGATAACTGCCGAAGATCTCCATGGCTCCTATGCCCACACTCAGCGTAAAGAATGCATGGGTCATGGCATCGAAAATAACAGTGCCCAGTCCTCGTTCTCTTATGGCATCCAGGTTCGGCACCAGATAAAATTTCACACCTTCCATAGCGCCATCCAGGCGTACCGAATTTACTGCCAGCACAACGATCAAAAGAAACAGTGCCAACATCATTACCTTGGTAATACGCTCCACTCCGTTCTGCACTCCCATAGCACAGACGATCAATGAAACCACAATAGCCACCATCATCCAGAATGCCATGGTTCCCGGGCTTTGCAGCATCTGGTCATACGCTCCGCTGATCTTGTCCTTCGACAATCCGGACAACTGCCCTGTGGCCATTTTATAAGCATAATACAGCATCCAGCCGCCAACCATGGTATAAAACATCATAAGAATATAACTACCACCGATGGCGCCCCACTTAAACCTGTGCCATCGTCCACCTTTTGGCTCCAGTTTATCAAAACACATGCCTGTTCCTACACCGCTGGCACGGCCCACCGCAAACTCGCACATAATAATAGGAAATCCCAGCAGCAGCAAAAAGAACAGGTAAATGATAATAAACGCTGCTCCACCATTTTCACCGCATATATAAGGAAATTTCCACACATTACCAAGGCCTACGGCACATCCTGCCGACACCAGAATAAACCCAAGACGGGTTCCAAACTTTTCTCGTTCTTTCATTTTAATTCTCCTAATCCGTAATAAAAAGACTATAACACAATTATACCTTTTTATCTACCGGTGTTTGCATTTTTTTATGCAGCCACTCCGCCATTTTCTTCCATGCCTTTCCGTTTCATCCACCAAAAAGCAGTGAGGCAGATCATGATAGAAAGAACAGATCCTGCCGGTGCCGCCAGTCCCATGGGGAACAAAGTCGCAGCGAAACATACCGATGCCAGATAGGATCCCGGAATCCTCACAAACAAGATGGAGGCCATATTGTGTATAAAACCAATATAGGATTTTCCATAGGCGCAGAAATACCCACTGAAGCAGAAATGAATCCCGGCAAAAATGCTGTCCCATATATAACCCTTTATATACTGGCAGCCCAGCCGTATCACGGTCTCGTCTCCTGTAAAAATTCCTACCAGTGCCGGCGCACAAAGTTCCACCAAAGCAGAAATCAACACGCCGTATAAACTAGTGATCAAGATTCCATACTTTAGTGTCTTATAAGCCCTCTCTCCTTTGCCTGCTCCGATATTCTGGGCAGACAACGCCGATACCGTTGCCAGCATGGAAGATGGTATGATAAACAAGGCACTGATGATTTTTTCAACTACTCCTACAGCTGCTGCATCATCCAGCCCTCTGTGATTGGCGATTACCGTGATCACAATAAAAGCCACCTGAATACATCCGTCCTGAACGGCTACCGGCACTCCTACCTTTAAAAGTTCTCCCATTACCTTCCGCCGTGGGACAAAATCCTGCCGTTTTAATGAGATCCCGGTCTTACGTCCTTTCATGTAAAACAACGCCACCACTACACTCACTGTCTGAGCCAGAGTAGTTCCCAGTGCCGCACCGGCCGGTCCCATCTGCATCCTGCCCATAAACACATAGTCCAGTATTACATTGACCACGCAGGCAACGCCGATGAAAAACATAGGACTTTTTGAATCTCCCATGCCCCGGAAAATAGAACTGATAATATTATATGCCACAATAAACGGAATGCCGATAAAGCAAATGATCAAATAAGAAACCGTACCCTCTACTGCTTCTGCCGGCGTACCGATCAGTAACACAACCGGCCTTGCCACACACAGCAGTACCGCTGTGATTACAACAGATAATCCCATAAAAAGAGTCACCGTATTTCCAATGGCTGCCGCCGCATCCCGGAGTTTTCCTCCCCCTACTGCCTTGCCGATCATGACGGTAGCTCCCATGGCCAGTCCCACGATAATAACCGTAAGCATATACATAACCTGGCTTCCGTTGGTAACCGCTGTCGTTCCATCGACACCGCCAAACATACCGATCATATACAGATCGGCCATTCCGTATAACTGCTGCAAAAAATACGACAATAAATAAGGCAGGGCAAAATACATAATATTTTTTAATACACTGCCCTGCGTTAAATTCTTTTCCATGTTTATTCTTCCTGTGTTCCTGCCACACTGGCCAGCGTTTCCTCCACAGATACGATCTGAGGGCCGCTCTCCACCAGTTCCTGGGAATCTGCCGCCTCCATCGGGTCCACTTTCTCCTTATCTTCTTCCTCTTCCCAAAGGGATTTGTATTTTTTTCTTTCCTTTGATTTTGCCAGAGCGCCGATATTTTTAGCCATCTGATACAAATGACTGTCAAATTCCATGAGTTTTCTCTCATCTCCTGCCGGCACCTGGTCTCCATGCATAATGCGTCTGGCCACGGTCATCACCTTCCGCATTTCATCTCCCTCTTCTTTCGCCGCTTCTGTCTGCTGCTTGGTGATCTCATGATTGTACTTGGAATCCCATCGCTGCATAAGACGGTCCATATACTCTTTGTACTCTTTATACTTGTCATGCACCGCCTCATAACTTAACTCCAGACGGACTGCCTCGTCTTCATAAATCGTCTTTCCATCCGGCGTTTTGTCTATTTTTTCCTGTAATTCGTTTTTCTTCACTGCCAGCTCAAACTGCTTTCTGTTGTACTGTTTTAACTGGCCGCTGTAAAGCCTCCTTGCATCTCCTACATTCATTTCCCTCACTCCTTTAAAGAAACTTTTTTCATTACTTCCTGATAAAAATCAACTGCCTTCTCTACTTCCTCCTGTGTGGGATGTCCCTTGGCGACACCACCGATCAGTTTAAACGGTCCAAATGTATCATAGCCTTTGCATCCATAGGTTCCGAGGATATGTACTGCCTTTTCCTGCACTGCCTGTAAGATTGAATCATAAGATGGTTTTCCACCGTAAGTGCAGATAAAAAAAGTATTCTTGTACTCCGGCATGTTCACCGATGCAAAATTTAATACCGACTGGTGAAATTTAGAATAATAAATCCCCGACGCAAATCCGATCACATCATAATCTTTCAGATCTATCTCCTTGGTTTTTGCCGCATCGATCAAAGTCACACCCTCCGCCTGGGCCGCAATGGCTTCCACCAGTTTTTTCGTATTCCCATGATGAACGGATGCATATACTATGGCTGTTTTCATTGTTTCTCGTCTCCTTGCTGCATATTACCCTCCCTAACTGCGCCGTATCCCATTCCAATGGTAATTGGATGTAATATAATCCACCCCGAAGGACAGCATTTTCTCATAATCTTCCGGGCGGTTTACCGTCCATACATTTACTTTCAGGCCTTTTTCATGGAGCCTTAACACCGTTCCTCTTGTTATCAGCGTAAACCGGGCATCCAGACCAAATCCATACTGGCCAAGCCAGTCCTCCAGTTCCATGCTGACCGGAAGCCGTTTCGTAGCCGCCGTGGCACCATATACATATTGCAGATGCTCTGGCAGAATATGTAACTCTTCCTTCAGCCGCACCAGCACCTGGGGATGAAGGCTGATAAAAACCGTGCGGTCATACAAACCATATTTCTTTACCAGATCTACAATCTCTCTTAACTGTGCTGCGGTATAATCCATCTTCAGTTCGATCACCGGATGGGTGGTCTCTTCCCTGGCCAGAATGGATAAATACCCGGTAAATAAGACCATGTGCTGTGGCGGGTGCTTGACCGCCTGGGAGCCACGGATCATAGGATATTTTCTTATCTCTTCATATGTTTTCTCCGTGATCTTCCATGGCTGTCCGTACATCCGCTCCATCTGATTGTCATGAGACACCACATACTGTCCGTCCCTGGTTCTCCATATGTCACATTCTATGCCGTAAAAATCTCCCTCTGCCGCCATGGCAAAGGCCGCCCGGGAATTTTCCGGAGCCTGAGAGGAAAAACCTCTGTGTGCCACGCCTTTTACTGCTGTATCATGCTTCATCTTTTATCCCCCTCATCTGCTATGGTATCTCCCTGCCTTTCTCCACCAGCAGGTCATCAAAATTCCTACCTTTATTTTATACCTCTGGCAGACTCTGAGTCAAGAGAAGTACTCAAAAATCCCCCTAAGCAGCTCCGGGCTTCCGCCCTGCCTGCCTAAGGGGACCTTTTTTTGTGCCACGGCCACGATGCCGCCGGCACACTTATCCATTCAATTATTCTTCCGTCTCTTCTTCCTCTTCTTCATCGGAAGCTTCGTTACGGCTTACTATAATGCTGACGATCGGCGTATCCAATTCTGTCTGGATATCCAGTTTGTCATTCTTGGCAATATCAAGATCGGATACTTTGATGGTGTCTCCCAGCCTCAAAGTTCCACAATCAATCTCAATCTTTTCTACCAGATCTTCCGGCAATGCCTTATACGCAATCTCCTCCAGAAACTGCTCCAGCACTCCATCTACCACTTTCTCTTTATTGTGAAGAATAATCTCCGCAACGGAATGAACTTTTTCACCTTTTACTAATGCCTGGAAATCCATCTCTAGGATCTGTCTGCTGCTCGCATTATAATCCATCTCTTTAATCAGCACATCATAGGTTTTGCCCTCCAGTTCCAGATACAGCTGGCTTCCTTTCATGCACTCTCTCTGGATCCTCTCTGCTTCTTTCTTCTCAATCTGCAGCGGAATCGATCCTTCAATCTCTTTTCCAAAAAGGTTACCTGTTACATAACCCTCTCTTCTCAGCTTCTTAGCCTTGGTTTCCATGTTTCTTCTTTGTACTCTTAAAGTAGTCATTTGTCTTTTCCTCCATTCATACAAATTGATAACATAGGGAAGTTTGCGGAAT